>ERZ773037.1866-NODE-1866-length-10714-cov-4.183882_pt1 | contig 10714 bp, 9 predicted proteins | sample MGYA00511466_ERZ773037 | MGnify/ENA primary metagenome ERZ773037 (study PRJEB29015, sample SAMEA2738146) | human oral metagenome | biome: human oral; feature: human-associated habitat; material: saliva | place: China | collected 2202 ...
GTCACGGAACCCGTAGTAGTCGCCGTTAATCGCCCAGATACCGTTATGTTGCGCGGCGATATTGGAGGGCGTGTCGATAATGTTTTGCCCGAATTTGTTGTTGGCGAAGGCTCCGCGCAGCAGGGTCATGGCGTTGAGTTTGATCTCTGCGGCAAAGGAAACGACCGCGTTGTTGCCGCTTCCTTCGGTGGATTTGGTGATGGTGATAGAGCCTTCGTTGGCGCTCAGACCATCAGAGGTAACCTTAACGTTGGTGAGTTCGCTGGGGCTTGAGGCACCGTCAGATGATGAATTATTATTCTTTGCTTGTTGTGATTTTTCATAGGCTACGGTGTCATCAATCTGCGTATGCTCGGCAAGATAACGATTATATGCCCAGCCAGCACCAACACCTGCGACGGCAAGGGTGCCGAGGCCGCCTCCTAAGAGAACGCGCCTAGTTACTTTCTTTTTCTTGGGTTTCTGGGATGTTTCAGAAGCCTCTTCGACCTGTTCGACTGGCAGTGTTGCAGTAGTATTTTCGTTCTTCATGATTCTAGAATGCGTGGCATTTCTCGTTTTAAAACATGAAGAAGCTATGTTTCAGCTATGTATGAGTATTCATTTCCGGGGATCGTCTCACCATGCGCATATACTCCACACAGCTTGATGCATTAGATGCCAGACCGTTTTAGTCCGATTTCTATTTCGCGGTTATTTAAGTCGCCCGATGCGCAATAACTCGCAAAATAAGCCTGTCGACTCTACGTGATATGCGCTTATGCGCCGGTGAGGTTATCGAGGTGCCGCTTGGTGACGGAGTCGAAGAGGTCAAGGCTCTGTGCGGAGCGTGCTATCAGCTGCGCGCCCTGCACCGTGCAGAATAAGGACTCCGCCTCTGTCTGCGCGTGCTCGGGGTCGTACCCGGCGTGCTCAAAACGCTCGGCGAGCCAGCGAATATTCTTAGTCTGAAAGTCTGCGGTGTTAATCTCGGCAGGCTCACGGTTTTCAGCCTGGGCGCGCAGGGGCACGAACGTGGCATTGATATGCGTTCCCCGTTTCGCCGTCTTCTTGCTCTCTTCAGCATCGTGATCGGGTGCGCTCTGCTTTAGGGATTCCAGCGCCAGCATTGAGCAGAGACAGAGTTTATAGCCCTGTTCCAGGTTCGCACGGTAGGGCCTCATATAGACTTCGAGTTCTTCGCGGAGGCTGTGTGCCGCATCCACGCCTTGGCGTAGCGTCTCAAAAAAGTCTGTGCTGTACTTTTCGAAGGCTGCACGCACGAGATCGGATTTCACAGGGAAATAGTAGTGAATGCTGGGTTTTTTGATGTTCATTTTGCGCGCTATATCTGCGTAACTGAAACCGCTGACGCCGTTCCTTTGGATATAGTCGGTGGCTATGCGCACAATATCATCTTTAGTTCCCATCATTCTCTCCTTATGTGATCGTTAAAATCCCCACGACCGCCGGAGCGGGGACTGCGATGCAAATTCACCTTGTCATCACTGCGGTAACCGAGGACAATTCCCGCGGCCGCGATTTCATTGGCAGGAATATCCGGGTGGGCACAGGTCTTATTCGGGTATTGTACATTTTCGTAGGTGACACTATCGTATCCACACCGCAGGATGCCACGCCAGCATCAGCAGATGCGCAAACAAGCCAACATGAAAACCCGTAGACCGCTCAAGCACGCCCGCAGAGTATACAAAAAACCGGCCCAAGTCACCCTGCAGGGTGCTTAAGCCGGTTCGCGTATGAGCGTAACGCTAGGCTCTGCCGCTACACCTCATCATCATATTTGGCATATTTCTCCGCGTATGCCGAGTAATCATCCTCATCATCATAGCGACGAGAAGATGATTCGGAGGATTTAGTGTTCTTAGCGTTGAGCTCGCGCTCAAGTGCACTGTAGTCGGTCTCGGGGCTGAAGTACTTCATCTCCCGAGCCTGCCGTGTTGCCTTAGCCTTCTGACGGCCGCGCCCCATGGCGTGACCCCCTCTTTCCTCATGTCCGCAGCCACCACACCCAAGGCGCGCATAACCCACGGATCGCTCTCTAGTCTTTCCTATGTTCTAGGGTACCTTGTTTTACCCCTCAATGTCTTGTTGATTGACAGATTCATGCTCAGAAAATCTATCGAATCTTCAGTTTCTTCGCCTGAACTCCGGCGAATTATGCATAAGGTTTGGGCTCCACCTCGCGCATTATACGCTGATGTGGAGCCCAAACCTTTGTAGGAGCCTTCTATAAGAGCCGCGCGTAGCAACCCATCTCTACAAGCCCGAGACTCAAAGATTTTATCCCCAAGTCCCTGGGAACAACCCGCACTAGCTGGCTGTAAAGCTACCTAGCTCGGTCGCACCGGATGCCAACGACGCTGCGTTGGAGTCCACAGCCGATGTTGTAGTGTACACCGTGTAACTCTGACCCTTGACGATCGATGAGCTAGAGACGAGAACCAACTGCACATTCGACTTGGTGACTTTATAGTTAGCCACCACCTTACCAGATGAATCCGCTACTTGAACCGTGGATCCTTGCTCAAATCCGGAACTATTGGTCAGTTTCAGGTAGCCGCTCGTCGAGTTGGTGGAGGGAGCCTCGAACATATCTGCCGTGCTGCCGCTGAGAACCGTGGCACCGTTGAGGAGCAAGTCGCCGTTGGTATCCAGCGCAGCGTTACCGCCTTGGCTGGGACCGTTCACTATCAGCGTTCCTCCAGAAAGAGTTGTGACACCGTTCGAATCAATGCCATCGCCCTCAGCATTGACGGTAATATTACCGCCGCTCACGTTGATTGCAGCATCGATAACCTCAAAGGTTCCGCCGCCACCACCGGGCATACCACCCTGCGGGGGCTGACCCATCCCCTGCTGGCCGGTACCTGTAGTGCCGTCCTGGGCGTTACCGCCGGGCATTGCCGGAGGCTGCCCCATGTTCTGGTTGCCTTGGTTCTGGGTGTTGTTCTGCTGCTGACCGGTACCTGTGGTTCCATTCTGCGACGTGCCGTCCTGCGAGGTTCCAGACATCGCAGGAGGCTGAGGCTGACCTGTCCCCTGCTGTTGTTGATTGGAGGTTCCGCTCTGCTGCCCACCCGGCAGGCTGCCCTGCTGCTGGTTGTTCTGCTGCTGATTGGCAGTATCAGAGGTGTTCGCGGATGAATCCGTGCTCTCAGAATCGCTTGTCTTCAGCGAGGCATTCATGCCGTCATCCGCGCTCGTGACGTTTACATCGCCGCCAGAGACATTGATGTACTGTGCCTCAATGCCTTCATCGGACTGTTCAACCGTCAGGGAGCCCCCGGAAATTTCGACGACCCGAGAGGCTTTGAAACCGTCATCGCCCGCATTCACGGTCACGGTACCGTTGCTCAGGCGGGTCCAGCCCTTCCCCTCGTCGGTGTCGTTAGTGGATTTGATACCGTCCTGCTGCGCGGTCACGTTAATAGTGCCGCCTAGGATATCCACATAATCCTTGCCCTTGATACCGGTGTTCGCCGCATTGACCTCAAGAGTGCCGCTGGCAATCACAAGGCCGTCACTCGTGTGAATGCCGTCTTCGTGGTTGCCGTTCACCTTCAGGGTGCCTTCACCCGCGATCGTCAGGTCGGCCTTGGAATAGACCACGGCATCCGGATCATCTTCCCCCGTTGCGGTGTAGTCTGCGCCGTCGCTTATCGTATTGGTGGTGCCGGATGCGCTGTAAAGAATAACCTCGTCAGCGTTTACCACGTTCAGCGCGGCACCGCTGGAATTCGTGATGTTTGCGTTATCGAGAACGAGCCGAACCGCGTCGCTGTCAGCGGTTTCAACCTTGATCTGCCCCTGGTATTCGCCGGAGAGTTTGTACGTGCCAGCCTTCGTGATGGTCAAGGTGCCATCTTCAACGGTAACGCCGTCCGTTGCGGTGGGGTTTGACAGGTCAATCGCGGTTTCGGAGGAAGTGTCCCAGCTGAGATCCTGTTCCGAATAGTGAGTATCGACGTCGAGTTTTTCGCCGCTCTTTACGTTGGTCGAGAATGACGAGTTACTGGCGGCAGTATCGGTGGCGGTTGCCGAGGATGTTGTCGCAGTCGTACCGACTGAGCTATCCGCCGCCGTCGTGCCAGAGGCGAGGGCGTTGCTTGTAGTTGAGCATCCGGTGAGCGCAAGCGTCGCGAGCAAAGTTACCGAGGTTGCCGAAGTCAGTATTTTTTTATTCATGGGGAAAGAATCACTTTCTACCTACACTGTTTGAGCAGTTTGTGAGTATTTTCAGGGTTTACATCCGAATTCTACGGGGTAACGGGTACCTGCCGCATCAAATTCACGGGTTCCTGCAGGCTCCTGATGTATGTGTCGTGTGATAGAAGTTGGATTTTCTGATGCATATTTGTGGCGTGCACCGCCACCCGCGCCGGAGTTTTGTGTGATGGTTTTATCCTGCGCAGGCTAAAGGTTGGAATAGGATTTTCTCCTCTCGTTATGTTTTACAGATCAGGGGTTGATGCCGTGAAAGTTCCACGTTCAACGGCACCAGGTGCAAGGGTGGTGGTCTTCGGATCCACCAGCGTGGGTGCTAGGTAAAGAGTGTATTCTTGACCCTTCACGATAGAGGGATTCGAGAAAAATACTTGTTTAACACCCGGAGTAATCACCCGGTAGTTTGCAACGACTTGTCCGGCAGAATCTACTGCCTGAACAGACTGCCCTTGTGGGAAAGTATCGTTATCTGCAATTCGCAGATACCCATTTGTGGAGTCGTCGATCGGGCGCTTGAAAAGCTCTACACCACCGCCGCCAAATGAGATCCTGGCGTCGTTACTTACAGTAATGTCACCATTTGGATCAATAGGGTCATTGGCATCGTCTTGAGGACCGTTGATTAGCAACTCGCCTCCTGTGTAGAACTCGTGTCCGTTAGAGTCCATGCCGTCGGCACCCACGTTGAGGGTTACATTTCCACCGGTCATGTTGATCACGGTATCAATAACCTCTGTGGTATCGCGGGCACCACCCAAGGGTACGGGGCTGGCATCCGGCTGATCGCTGTCTTCCTTCTGATCCTCATACTCTTGATCGTTAGGCAGCTGGTCCTTGAGCGAGGCATTCACGCCGTCGTTATTGCTGTTGATGAGCGTATTGCCGCCATGAATATTGACGTATTGCCCTTCAAGCCCTTCTTCAGACCCTTCGATGGTGAGCTTCCCGTCCAGAATCTCAAGGGTGCGCAGCGCCTTGATGCCGTCGTCACCAGCACGAAGAACAGTGTCACCGCCAGCCACGCGCGCCCATCCAAGGCCTTGTTTTTCGGTGTTGGTGGCTTTAATCGCGTCTTTTGCGGCTTCAATACGCAGGGTCCCGCCCTGAATATCCACGTAGTCCTTGCCTTTAAGCCCGGTCTTCGAAGAATTAACGTTGAGGGCACCGCCGGCAACAACCAGTCCTTTGGTGGTGTGCACCGTCTCGTCAAATTTACCGGCGACGTTCAGCGTTCCATCGCCCGCAAGGGTTAGGTTAGCGGTTGAATAGATCGTAGAATCTGCCTCTTTTTTGCCCTGGACTGCATACTCGGGACCATCGCTGAGGTTATTGGTGCTGCCCCGAGACGTGTAGATGACGGCTTCGTCGGCAGAGGCAACGTTAATAGCAGGTCCGATCTCATTCGTGATATTAACGCCGTCAAGAATGAGCTGAACTTTATCTGTCTTAGGGGCTTGAACCTTCACTTGCCCCGTATAGTCGCCAGACATACGGTAGGTTCCCCCCTTCGTAATCGTAATCGTGCCGTTTTGTTCGCTGACCCCATCGGTTGCGGTGGGATCTGCCAGATTGAGCGGAAGAACAGCATCCTGGTTCCAGGTCACGTCTTCTTGCGTAAAGTGAGTTTGCGCATTAATCTTTTCACCATTTTTGGTATTCGAGGTGTATACGCCAGATTTAAGTTCCTTCCCTTGTTCCTGTGCGGTCACAGTGGCTTTGGAGTTATCAGGGTTCCCGCTAATCGCGCATCCGGCAAGTGCCAGCGATGCTGCAAAGGCGCATGTAAGAACAGATGTAAACCGGTTTTTGAACATCTCGAACGGAGTTCCTCGTCTGTAGGGATTAAGTGTCTCGGTAAAGATTGCCTCAACCATCCTACGCGAGAGGGTGGGGTTTCCAGAATACTCCCAACACGGTGAGTCTCTGGAGAAACCCCACCCTTTCTTGTGCCGCGTTCTAAGACGTTACCCGCTCAGGGTCTAGATCTAAGCGGCAGGTTCAAGCTGCATCCAATGTTGAATCGTGCGCTTCCACTTGTTCGCCGGTAGCTGAGGATTCAACGCAGCCATACCCGTAGCAAACTTAGAAATTTTGACGGGTCGGATGCCCGCGCGCCACAGATACTTATCAGCGACCGAAGGTGCACTGCCGGATTTCGTTTCGATAATCACCGTACCGGGTGCAGTATATTCGGTACCGACCTGATACTTGGTTGGCCCTTCACCACCGTCTGCGGTGTACATGAGCACACTTTCTGAAAGCGGAGTCCAGGTGAGCGAAGTATCAATCGTGAGGCGAGAATCCACCGGATTCTGCTCGGACTGGGGCAAATATACAGTCGTACGACGGTACCCGGTGCGGATAACCGGCTCCAGGTCATCTACAGACGCATCCGTCAGCTGCTCAAGCGCGGTAGCTACATATTCCTTGCCTTCTGCGGTGAGCATGTCACGGTTTTCGATAGAGTACGGAATACGTTCCTTGACCGTGAATTCACGAGCCCCTTCAGTCTTGACTTCCAAGAAGCTCAGGTCAGAATCCAGATAGCTGCGAGTACGTACCTTGAACCGGTTACGACTGCCGATGGCGGAAGCCTTATAGCTCACCAGGTCAGGGGTGTCGAAGTATACAGAGTCATAGGCGAATTCACGCTGACCGTCGATTTCTAGGACGGCCGCCTCGTCGGCGGGAAGTTCAGCTAGGATAGATGCCGCATAATCTGCGTCCACAATGTATTTGCGGTCCACACGGGTCTGCATAGCGGCTTTGTCGTTGAGTTCATCGAGGCTGATGCTCTGCCAATAGGTTGGCACGATAGACATGGTACTTTCCTCTCGGTGCCCGCTTCGGTGAGAAGACGGAGTATTATCTACCGCAGGGGTGTGCGTAGATTCCAAAGTCTGTGCGGCGCCACCCTGAAACGGGGTGTACGGCTGAGGTGCTTGGGGACTCATGGTAGGTCCTTTCAACGTGTGAGTTTTTAGGTGTAGTTTTAGGCGATATCCGCGAGATAAAGCCTAGGAAGCGTAGTATTCGTAGTTCGCGTTAAGGTGTTCTTGGAGTTGGGGAAGCTCTTTGTAGGTGATGGTCACCTGCGTGGTGTCGTTGAGCAGGTCAAGCTCCAGAATCTTAGCGGAGACGACCTCGTACCCGAGGCGCGATTCCAAATAGGCTTTCAGGGTTCCTTCGTCGCTGATAGCGCGATCCACCGTGACGGTTTGGGTGCGCGGCTGGTTTTTCGCCTCAAAGATCGGTGAATCCAGTAGTGCGATGATTCCGACCAGTACCACCATGAGGATGAAGGCGATATATGGCGGGTCAAGTCGCACGCCGGAGATCAGACCTAAGGCGAGAGATACGAAGTAGTACCCGACCTCACGCTGGCTTAGGGAGGTAGACCGCAGGCGGATAATGGAGAGAACACCGAAGAGTCCTAGACCCATAGCGCCCGCGGTGCTTCCGGCATGTGCCAGGGCGACCGTTACGGTGAAAACACCGGCGTTGATAACCGCGTATGAAATCATGAGTTCACGGGTCTTATGACGAATCATGTACAGGGTGCAGAGCGTGCCAATTGCTACTAGGTCTGCCAGTCCCATCATCAAGATATCCATTGGACTCTCCGTTCCGTTTTGTGTGCCGTTATGTTCTTGTATTTCTAGGTTCGCGCCCGTTCCTGTGTTCTTCCTGTGTCTGTCTTAACTTGTAGTTATGTATTTCGTGCATATCTAAAAGTTCCCCGCGATTGCAGGGAATAAAGGATAAAGAACGAGACTCAGTACTACAAAAATGTGGTGGTATGCTCATAAAAATTCAGAATTTGCATATACGGATCGTGTAGCGCCTATCTAGAGGTCCTAAGGATGCGCAAAAGGCACATTCTGACTTAGATCCGTCTCCTATGCAAATCCTGATTGGTACGCTTTTCGATCGTTATTACTGCCGTGCGGGGTCTTGCTATGGAGGGCGGCTATTGGCAGCTTTTTGTGGAAACTCTCTTCCTAGATTTTGAGGTTTAAACAGCAAAATCCCCCGCTCCTCAATCATGAGGAACGAGGGATTCTATGTAGCCTCCGGCAGCTTCTAGAGCTGCCAGAGGACTTGATCATCTAATCTTTAGGCACGCTTGCGCTTACGCAGAGCAGCTACGGTTGCACCGCCCACGCCCAGAGCAACCATACCCAGACCTGCTACGGTCAGAGCACCGTTTGCACCGGTGTTAGCCAGCTTGCCGTTGCTGTTCGAAGAAGCGTTATTGGAGCCGCCGTTGTTATCCGAGACGTAACCTGCGCCGCCATTACCGTTGGATGCGGTACCATGCTCGCCATTGCCGCCGTTGCTTTCGCAAGCCACGCCATCATGGTCGCTGTCGAGGTGATCGGCATATGCAGCGTCATTGCGCTGGATGTCCTTGAAACCTGCTTCGTTAGCCTCTTTACAGGTAGCAAACTGGTGAGTTTCAGAACCGTTGGTTACCTGGGCGGTCTCGGTTACGGCAGCAGATGGGGTGCTTGTAGCCTCCGCAGTGGTGGATGCGCTCGGAGTTGAAGCAGGAGTGGTTGCTTCAGGAGTCGATGAGGGAGTCACAGTCGGCGTAGATGAGGGAGTGCTGCTGCCACCTACGGCGCCCATACCGCCCTGGCCACCTTCACCGGGAAGAGAACCACTCTTCTCAGAAGCCACGACCTTGACCTTTACAGTCTCGCTGCGCCGCACATCGCCAGCCTTTTTGCCAGTCAGAACGGTAATTTCAACATAGTCACGTCCTGCATAGGCAGCATTCCACTTAATGTTGCCGGAGACATTGCCCTGCGCATCTGCATCATAGGTACCCACGATGGAACCTTCATGGTCCTTAAGTACCAGAGTGGAACCAGCAGAACCGTCTTTGGTCTTATAGCCGGAACCTTGGAAGGTCAATTCCTGACCTTCTTTCCATTCATTGGGGAAAGAAATCTTAGCTTCATCACTGTGGGAGTGTTCCGAAGTTCCCGGAACAGAAGTAGATACAGAATTACCGGGAAGGGAATTAGTGGCAAATGCTGCCGGAATGGTAGTAAAACCGCCTACCAATCCGCAGCTCAGAGCTGCAACGGCACCGAAAGTAGCAATTTTTTTAGTTCTCATGCTTTATATACTACTCTCTCAAAGCCCTGTCTTCGCCTCTATGACGGGGTTTGAGCGGATTTTTTAAAGAGAAATTATTAACACAGGTATTTTTGATATATGTACTATTCCCATAAACTTTAAATATCATCTTGAGGTTTTAACTTTAATGTTATTTCAGGCACCTTAAGTTCTATCTAGAAAATACTCTTGATAGTGAAAATCGGGATTTCCAACTCTTTTTCTTTTGAGCACCCTGCGGATTAGCAGATTAGATATCGAGGCGATCCAGCATTTCTTCCAGCGCCTCCCCCACGCCCGTGCGCCACAAATAGGTGACGCGCGCATCCGCACGCCCGGGACCACCATTCATAACCGCCACGGGTTTATCCGCGCGCAGGGCATCAAGCACAATCTTGTAGCTGCTCATAACCGCGACCGAGGAACCCACCACCAGTACACCCGAAGAATCCGCGAGCATCTGCTGCTGGCGAGCCTTCCGGTCGGCGGGCACGGATTCACCAAAATAGACAACATCCGGTTTGAGTTTCGTCGAGCCGCAAACCGTGCACCCCACCATCTGGAAGCTGCGAATATAGTCGTTGTCGAGCTCAACATCGCCGTCAGGATTAACCTGCAATTCGGTACTTTCGAGACGTTCCAAATACCCCGGATTTGCTGCATCCAGGCGGATATCCAGGCTCTCACGCGACTCGCGCATTCCGCAGTCCAGGCACAGAATTGAGGATAGATCACCGTGCAGTGCCAGCACATTCTTGCTTCCGGCACTCACGTGCAGACCATCAACATTTTGGGTAATCAGGCCGTTCACCGCACCCGCATGCTCAAGTTCGGCGAGCGCATAGTGGGCTCGATTCGGGGATGCGCGGCGCATGCGCCTCCACCCGACATAAGACCGAGCCCAGTAGCGTTGTCGGGCGGCATCGTCGTAACGGAATTCTTGGTAGGTCATGGGCCGGTGGTCTAAGAGTGACCCGGAGGGTCCGCGATAGTCGGGAATGCCGGATTCGGTGCTGACCCCGGCGCCGGTAAGCGCCAGAACGCCGCCGGTGCGGAGCATTTTTTCGATGCCCTCGGCGGCGTATAGAGGGTTGTGTGGGGTGACGGCTTCGGTGACGACTCGTTCAATGGAGCGAATGGCGGCGCGATGCGCGGAGGCGATGAGTGTGCTTTTCTCGCCCGCGTCTGCGAAGTTCTGCGTATCGGTCCATTTTTCCATGTGTCTAGTGTATGTCGGGGATGTTTCTCTCCCCAGTTAGGGACGGGCAACCTACTTCCCTGTTCGGGTTCTCTTGATCACAAACTCCTATATACAAGACTAGTATTACTGATAGTATTATTAGCAACAGCAATAGTGAAA
>ERZ773037.1868-NODE-1868-length-10712-cov-4.243408_pt1 | contig 10712 bp, 9 predicted proteins | sample MGYA00511466_ERZ773037 | MGnify/ENA primary metagenome ERZ773037 (study PRJEB29015, sample SAMEA2738146) | human oral metagenome | biome: human oral; feature: human-associated habitat; material: saliva | place: China | collected 2202 ...
TTGGAACTACCTACTCCTTTTTTACTTGACATGACTAGTCACCTCCTATATTGAACTGATTATATTACTTGGATTCAATTGCCGAAAGAATATCAGCCTTAGTAGCCTTAGCCGGAACCTCAACTCCAAGCTCATTAGCGATTGCAAGAAGCTCATCCTTCTTCATTGAAAGGGAAGCCTTAATCTCCGCTTTGGCCTTAGCCGGCGCTGTCTTCTTAGCTACTGCGCCGATGCCTGTAACCTTAACTAGCGTGTATGGCTGTCTGTGCCCATTCTTTCTTCTGTAGTCCTTCTTAGCTTTGTACTTAAAGATAATAACCTTTTCGTTCTTACCCTGCTCCAGTACCTCGGCTTGAACTGTACATCCTTCAACAAAAGGTGCACCTACCTGAAGCTTATCTCCTCCAACAGCTACAACCTCGTCAAAGGTAACTGTCTCTCCTACTGCAGCGTCGAGCTTTTCTATCTTAAGTACATCATTCTCCTGTACTCTGTACTGCTTTCCGCCTGTCTTAATTACTGCGTACATATTAAAATCCTCCTCAAACCAGACTCGCCAGAATCACGGGTGCTATGCTTTATAACCCATTCTGAGCGGCTAACCAACTAAGTATAACATGTTCTAGTATTTATGTCAAACCCTAGAACATGTTATGCATAATTACTCAATAACTACACCGTCTTCATCAACTTTGAGATCATCTTCATCCCTGCCGTGAATTTCATCCATAATCTTGATCTTGAGAGTCTCAAGGATATCTGGATGAGAGATAAGGAATTCCTTGACATTCTCACGCCCCTGACCAATTCGCTCACCTTCGTAACTGTACCACGAACCAGCTTTATCGATAAACTTCATATCTGTTGCTGTGTCAAGAACATCTCCGGCGATGGAAATACCTTCTCCATACATGATATCGAACTCAGCAAGCTTGAATGGAGGCGCAACCTTATTCTTGACAATTTTAACCTTGGTTCTATTACCGATGGTCTCATCCCCTCGTTTGATCGAATCAGCGCGTCTAACATCAAGGCGCATGCTGGCATAGAATTTAAGTGCCCGACCGCCTGTAGTTGTCTCAGGGTTACCAAACATAACTCCAATCTTCTCTCGAAGCTGGTTGATAAATATAACGCAGGTATTTGTCTTGTTAACTGTTCCCGCAATCTTTCTAAGCGCCTGTGACATAAGTCTTGCCTGTAGCCCTACGTGTGAATCTCCCATATCACCCTGAATCTCTGCCTTAGGTACAAGAGCTGCAACGGAGTCGATTACAATCAAATCAATAGCTCCACTGCGCGCGAGCATATCACAAATCTCAAGCGCCTGCTCTCCGGTATCAGGCTGTGATACAAGTAAATCATCAACATCTACGCCAAGATTCTTGGCATAAACCGGATCAAGGGCATGCTCAGCATCGATAAATGCAGCCTTTCCTCCCGCTTTCTGAGCCTCTGCAATACAGTGCAGCGTGAGTGTTGTCTTACCAGAAGATTCCGGTCCGTATATCTCAACAATACGTCCACGCGGTACACCGCCGATACCGGTAGCAACATCCAAGGAAATAGATCATGTAGAGATCGCTTCTATACTGTTGTTAAGCCCATTGTCTCCGAGCTTCATGACGGCGCCCTTGCCAAACACCTTCTGTATCTCATCAAGAGCATGCTCTAATGCCTTCTCCTTGTCATTTATATTGCTAATGCCCTTGTCTGATTTGCTTGATTTACCTGCCATAGTTCCTCCTGTATCACATCGAACATTCGTTCGTATTCTATATGCAAACTTTTCATTTGTCAAGATTATATAATCTCATCTCGATTACGGTCAAATTAAAAATGCCCCTAATCCTGCAATATCTGCACTTTTATCTAATATAATTATAATTTTCCCGTCAGAAAACGATATCAGAGCAACCGGAGCTGCATTGCAGAACTAAAATCGAATCCTAAAAATATCACGGATTAAACTATTCCACCTTCAAACTTAAAGCTTTTCATTCAAAATATTATATACTGTCAGCAGCATCCGCAGCTTGAAGTAATTCCGATTCCACTTTCTATCATTTCTCTTGGTATTTAATTCTATAAATCCACGCTTATTGCCGAGCTTACCTCCGCAAGAATACCCGATAAATGCATTACCGTTCTCTCTGCCTTCGTCCGCTTCAGGGCCAGCATATCCGGTTATAGAAACTGATATGTCGCTTTTTGATTTTCTCCTGGCACCATCTGCCATCAGGACTGCAACTTCACCGCTTACAACAGAAAATTTATCAATCACAGCCGTATCTATACCCAAAATCTCGGATTTTGCCTCTACACTATATGTTACAAATCCCTCGGCAAACACCGACGAAGCTCCGGCAACATCTGTGATACACGAAGCAAACATTCCGCCGGTACACGATTCTGCAGATGACAGCCACAGTCTTCGTCTCTGAAGCTGATGAACTACAACCTGATTAAGCTCATCGTCATCATAGCTATAGATGTATTCGCCAATCAATCCATCTATCATCTCAATCATCTCATCAACTGCATACTTAGCCATTTCGGCAGTATCTCGTTGCGATGCAACTCTAAGCGCGCATTCTCCCTCCTTTGCGTAAGTTGCAATAGTCGGATCACTCTGGTTATTAATCACAGGCATCAGTTTGGTCTCGAGGTCAGATTCTCCTATTCCTATTGTTCTGATGACCTTGTAATACATTTCCTTGCTAGAAAATCTCTTCAGGTAATCCACAACGCAGTGCTTAAACAGCCACTTCATTTCCCTTGGCGGACCGGGCAGGCAGATTGCACATTTTCCATCCTTCTCCAGTCCAAACGCCGGCGCCGTACCTGCCTCGTTATGAAAAATTTCTGCACCAACCGGCATGTACGCCTGTTTGCGATTATTTTCTGCCATACTGCGATGCCTCTCGTCAAAATACGACTTAATTTCCGCATAGCATTTCTCGTCAAAGTACAGATCGACCCCCATGGCCTCCGCAACGATTTCCTTAGTCAGGTCATCCTGCGTAGGTCCTAGACCACCGGTACAGATAACCATGTCCATTTCATTAAGTGATGCCTTTACAAGCTCCTTAAGCCTCACCGGGTTATCACCAACAACATGGTGATACATAACATTAAATCCCATGTGGTTGAGCTGATTCGAGATATAGGTAGCGTTAGTATTAACAGTCTGACCAAAGAGAAGCTCGGTACCAACTGCAATTATTGAAACATCCATCGAAATATTACCCCTTTACGCAATTATCGGCGTACCTTCAAGTACACCGATAATGTTTTATATAATTTATATATGCATCAGCTTGCATGTAACAAATAGCTACATCGAAAACACATCCTTGTTCTTGATGATGTATTCGCACCCTGAATAAACAGTCGCGATAAGCGATGCCCAGAATACCCACATGCCCGCGCTCATTAATAGATATACCGAATCAAATCTCAAAGCGAGGATAAGCAACGGAACCGCAATCATCTGAAGAACAGTTTTGAATTTCCCGCTCATACCGGCCGCAATTACCCTGCCCTCCGAAGCTGCAACGGTTCTCATCCCGCTCACTGCAAACTCCCTTGCCAGAATAATTATCAGCGCCCATGCAGGGATAGTTCCCTCCCCAATCAGCAGGCACAAAGCAGAATACACTAGGATCTTATCAGCAAGCGGATCCATAATTTTTCCAAAGTTAGTAACAAGTCCCCTCGCTCTTGCAATTTTCCCATCAAGCATATCTGTAAATGATGCCAATATAAAAATGACGAATGCCACAAAATAATAATGCATCATAAATGCACCGACAAAAAACGGAACAGCTATCATACGACCAACTGTCAATTTATTAGGTAAATTCATTTAAACCTCCTCGCCCACGAGGTCATACTCATAGGCCTCTGTAATCTTGACGTTAACTATATCTCCCAGCTCATGCAATCTCTCGCTGACGAAGCTGACCTCGTTGTCGATCTCCTGCGCATCGTATTTAGTCCTACCAATGTAGCTGCCATCATGAATTTCATCAATCATAACCTCATAGGTCTTGCCCAGCTTGGCTTGATTGAGTTCCTCACTGATCGACAGCTGAAGCTCCATGATGCTGTCTCTACGCGTCTCCTTGACGTCCTCAGGGAGCTTATCATCCATTGTATACGACAGAGTTCCCTCTTCATCGGAAAATGCAAATACCCCTAATCTATCTATCCTTGCTTCCTTTACGAATTCCAACAGCTCTTTAAAATCATCTTCGCTCTCTCCCGGAAACCCGACAAGTACCGTAGTTCTGATATGTACATCAGGAATATTTGCGCGGAGCTTCCTAAAGGTCTCCCTGATTGATGCTCCTGTCGACTTGCGCTTCATCCGGGATAGGACGTTATCAGCGATGTGCTGAATCGGGATATCGAGGTAGTTGCAAATCTTGTCGTTAGCAGCTATAGTCTCTATCAGTTCATCTGTAATACCATCGTCGTACACATAGAGTAGTCTAATCCATTTAATCTCATGAATTCTACATAGCCGTCTGAGCAGTTCCGGAAGCATAGCCTCACCGTACAGATCCTTGCCGTAATACGAGGTATCCTGAGCGATAATTGTCAGCTCCTTGATTCCCTGCTCAGCCATGACCTCAGCTTCCTTGACTGCGTCCTCGATTTTCTTGCTGCGGAATGGACCGCGAATCTTAGGTATCGCACAAAAGGCGCAGGTGTTGTTACATCCCTCCGCAATTTTGAGCACTCCGGAATATGATTTACCAGGTAGCACCCTCTCCTTATATGGTAACACTTTACCGACTCTACCCTTTACGCTATCAGCCATGACCTTATTGTCGGACAACAGCAAATCCGGAAGCTCATCGTAGTCATTTACACCTGTAAAAATATCAACTTCCGGAATTTCATTCACCAAATCCTCGTGATATCTCTCAGAAAGACAACCTGTAACTACCAGCTTCTTGGTCTTACCCTTGAGCGATGCCATGCTGAATATATGCTCTATCGACTCAATCTTAGCTGATTCGATAAAGCCACAGGTATTCACTATCAAGATGTCCGCAGCCTCCGGTGCTTCGGTCAAAGTGCAGCCGCGCTGCATCAGCAGAGCGGCGAGCACCTGAGAGTCATAGTCATTCTTGGCACACCCAAGAGTATCTATATAGAACGTCTTGTTCGTCTTATTCATCAAACATTGTCTCCATCATTATCTAATCGTTTTCTATAGGCTCATCACCATCTAAATTTACTGCTTCTGCATCAATTGATTCATCTACAAAAACAGTCTGATCCGGCTGACCATAGTACTCCTCTTCTGTTGTTAGTACCTGTCTTGGTCTTGACCCGTCAGATGGTCCGATAATTCCCATCTCCTCGATTTCATCGATGATACGTGCAGCCCGATTATATCCTATTCTGAATCTTCTTTGCAGCATCGATACAGATGCTTGCTTCTGCTTGAGAATAAACTCGATCGCGTCCTCTGTCAGTTCATCAGAAAGGCTGTCACTTTGAGCGGCAGGCTTGTCAGAGACCTCAATCGTTCGGATTACATCATCCCTGTACTCGGTTTCACTCTGCGACTTAACGAATTCAATTACTGCAGCACTCTCAGCTTCAGAGATAAACGGTCCCTGTATTCTAATCGGCTTATTGGCATCTACAGGCGAGAACAGCATATCTCCCTTGCCTAGCAGTTTTTCTGCACCGGCAGTATCGAGGATTGTACGAGAGTCAAATTGCGATGATACACTAAATGCAATTCGTGATGGTATATTTGCCTTGATAAGTCCCGTAACTACGTCAACCGAAGGTCTCTGCGTAGCGACGATTAGATGCATCCCTGCAGCTCTAGCCTTCTGAGCCAGACGGCAGATTGCCTCTTCAACCTGCGAAGAGGCTGCCATCATGAGGTCTGCAAGCTCGTCTATTACAATAACAATCTGCGGTAATACATTATCGTCCTCTCCGTTCGTCGACACAGTGTGATTGTACGACGCAAGATCCTTTGCCCCAAGCTCAGCGAATTTATTGTATCGTTGCTGCATCTCGTTGACTGCCCAGTTAAGCGCCGCTGCTGCTTTCTTAGGATCTGTAACAACAGGTATGAGCATGTGAGGGATGCCGTTGTAGCTTCCAAGCTCGACTACCTTAGGGTCGATAAGAACAAGTTTAACTTCATCGGGAGATGCTTTGTAAAGAATACTTGTTATTATCGTGTTAATGCACACACTCTTACCTGAACCGGTCGCTCCGGCAATAAGCATATGAGGCATACTGTGTAGATCTGCGACAATATTTCGTCCTGATACATCTTTGCCGACAACAAAGCTGATCTTGGATTTAGCGCGTCTGAAATCGTTAGACTCAATGAGCTCGCGAATCAGAACCGGCGCCGCCTTTTCATTCTCTACCTCGATTCCGACAGCAGCCTTGCCCGGTATAGGCGCTTCAATACGGATGCTTTTAGCACGCATGTTGAGTGCTATATCATCGGCAAGCCCGGTAATCTTGCTGACCTTTACGCCTGTAGCCGGCTGAACCTCATATCTTGTAACCGACGCCCCCTGTGTAACATTGAGAACTGTCGCCTCTACATTGAAATCATTTAAAGTCCGCTCCAGAAGATGTGCTTTCTCCTCAAGCTGTTGCCCGCTCATTAGATTATTGCCGGGTTTAGGTCGATTGAGCAAATCTACCGATGGGAATACGTAATCATCATCCCTCCTTGACTGCCCTGCCAGAGCCTGTTTAGCGATTTCATCGTGATCCGCCTTGGTCGGTCTGTTATCCTCTTTCTGCTCGTGCAGAGCTTCATTAGAAGATGTGGAATATGTCATATTGTCGGAGCTGCCAATTGCGTCCGCACTACGTTTATTGGCAGCAGCAATTGCTCCTGCTGCAGTGACTCCAACACCGGCTCCAAAGTCTCGAGAAGCACCTGCGCCATATAAATTATTTGAACCGGGGGACGAAATAAATGCTGAATCACCGCCACCTGAAGCGCGTCCGCGGTACTCCGCGACCTTTGATTTCCCGGAAGGCTTTCCGCCGTCCAAGCCAAATCCCCTTCCCTTTGGTGCAGCTCCATCTTCAGGAGCACCGTCATATCCACCGAGACCTGTTGTTTTCTCTGTACCGGCTTCTCCTGATTTGCCATCCAATCCATAGCCGGTGCCTGTAACAATACCATCATCAGAGCTTCCTAATCCAGTACCAATTTGTCTGGCCGCTCTACCTCTATACCCATCATATATTCCTGACTCATCTTCTTCAAAAGGAGCATTGCTATCCAGCATACTTGCAATTTCACGTCTCGTGCTCTCATCAGGGAAACCCGTTGCCGTTTTTTTCTCTTTATAAGCTGCATCCACAGATGAATATGCCGAACCCCCTACATCGGTTGTACGATTACCAGCAGCGGCGTTAACAGGATTTGCAGTAACCGTACCAATTCCCGCATCTGTTACAGACTTCTGTTTCTTGGAATTAAGATGCTTTGCCAGCATTCTTCCAAACAATCCTGAGGTTGGTTCTTCGTCCTGCACATTTGGGGAATATCCCACATAGCTGTCATCCACCGAAGCTATGTGCGCATTAGAAGTAAAGCTTGTCCCGGAAGCAGGATTCGGTGAAGTAGCTTTCGTACCCATTCTGTGATCATGCAAACCAAATTCCATCTGCTCATTTACACTTGGACGAGCAGATGAAACGGCTGTATCCGTAGATATATTTTCGTATTTAGAAGCGACAGGGCTCACTGTTCCTCCTGAACGCTCAAATTCCTTTATGAGCCTCTTTTCTTCACGAGCCTCCTTAAACGCCTTGATCTGCTTGGAAATAGGAGTATTCGCAACTAACAGAATTGAAATTATTATCGCTGCCAAAGCAAAGATAATCAGCCCCGGACGTCCGATAAACTTGACCAGAATGTTGGCAAGCTCCATTCCAACCGCACCTGCATTGTTTCCTCTGACACCGCCTCTGTAATACAGCAGTATATCTCCAAAACCGAACTTAGGCTTACCTGAATTGACAAATCTGTATCCATTTAGAGCGCACATCATCAAGTACACGAGAGCTGTAAGTGAAGCGGTCCTCGCGTTGAGATGTTGCAGCTTCTGAAAAAACAAGCATACAGCAACAACAATCAAAAAATAAGGCAAGACATATGACATTCCCCCAAATAAACCTCGAAGGACATTGTGAATCCCATGTCCGAAGCTTCCTGTGCTGTTGTTCTTCATAGTGAATACTAAAAAAACACCTATTGCAAATATGGCAATTCCCCATATCTCGTCAATAAGCTTTCTATTTGAGTTGCGCTTCTCCTGCATCTCGCGAATCTGCTTCTGTTCGGCAGTCTCCGCCTTGCTGCTGTTCCTCTTATCAGACGAAGAAGTGCTATTCTTCTTGGATTTATTCTTGCTGCCGGGAGGCCTTCCCGGACCGCGCTTTTTCTTTTCCTCAGCCATAATTCCCCATATATATTATAATTCAATCAACCGATATGCTGATTAATTATACTATTTACGCCGTTTTTTTGCAAAAAAGAAAAAAGACCCGAGGAATCTCGGATCAATGGCTTAACTGATTTACTCAACATTAACAACGTCTTTGCCGTCATAATAGCCACAATTAGGGCAAACTCTGTGTGGAAGCTTTGGCTCATGACACTGAGGACAAATTGAAAGTCCTGGAGCGCCCATCTTCATGTTAGCAGCCTTTCTGCTAGCAGTCTTTGCTTTCGATGTTTTCCTCTTTGGTACTGCCATTGTCGACACCTCCTTACAAATGTGATTATCTTAAAATGTCTGGATTGCATTTTACGCACTACAGGATGATAGTATATACGCAAAACCGTAGTATGTCAATGAAAATTACAGTAATATAGGTCTTTTCACATGATCCGACTCTTCGTACATATCATTCATCGTCAGAATATTGTATGTATCTGCCGCCCTAATGTCAAGGAGAAGCTGACTGTTCGCAGAATCAGACAACTCATTTGCCTCTCTGTTGATATTGGTAATGATCGGAATATCGTTAAGACTATTTTTTTTTGCTTTTTTGATTAATTTCCGCCCAGTCTCATTTGCTGCCAGCACTCTGAGGTACCCCGGTTCGCAAACTCCCGGTTCATCGCGCTTGATATTGAGCAATAACTGCAGCAGCAGTCGTGAAATCCTGGTATAAGTGTAGCGCTTGCTCTTCGCATGCATGACGAGTTCGTCAAAGCTCTTGCACCTTGACACAGCTTCAATAAGCCTTGTTCCGATGCCTTCGCCGCCTTGCGGAGCCTCATCTACCTGCGAAGCGTTAAGATTAAGAAGCACATATCTAATCAAATCGAACAGCTTATCATCGATCGTATCGGCGCGTTCTGAGAAACATGAGCTGATCAGCTTCGCCGATTCATCAGGAACGAACTCGGATACATCAATCCCCTGTCTCGCTGCCTGTCTTATGCCTGAAGCACTCTGAAATTTCCGACTGGTATCGAACCTCGCAGAATACCCGGCAGCCTCACGTTTAATAGTGTGAACTTCAAGCTCATGTTCTGTACATTTATTAAATTCCGTAATAGCTCTTATATATTCGATAGCGAGAGTATCATTGGCTCCATGGAGAACCGATTCTCCATCGTCACCAAAAAATTCGCTGTAAGCTGCCGCTCTGGACCGGGGATAACTGTATCCCTCTCTGGCGAGCTCCACCATCCTATCTGATATTCTCGAATCCGAAAGCCTTTCCGCTACCATAGTAAGCTTGTCTATGTTACCCGATTCACTCCCGAACGATATCACATCTACAACCCCTATTGCAGCTAACAGTTTAATTGCCGTAGACGCATAAACAGACGCATTGCCGAGACACGCAAAAGCCGGTATCTCAAACACTGCGTCTATTCCATTCTTAACTGCGGACTCTGCTCTGTCCCACTTACTTGCGAAAGCAAGCTCTCCTCGCTGCACAAAATCGCCGCTCATCACAGCGATTACAGCATCGGCACAAGCTTCTCTCTTAGCTCTATCTATGTGGTAAAGATGTCCGTTATGTAGAGGATTGTATTCTGCAACAATTCCCAGAACTTTCATCGGTAAAGGCTTACTCCTCAACGCCCTCTGCATGTTCATCAGCTGTCTGTTGCTCTTCAGTATATGTGGAGCCGCCCTGAACACGCTCTGCCAAGGCCTTCATTTCCTGGCGATTGCCATTTACTCTGTTGTTCATCTCGCCGACCATATCGGTGAAATAATCGTTCATTGGCTGAATGAACTCCGTAGCAACCTTAGCAATATCATTTTGCATATCGTACAGAAGCTTGTCTACGTATTCATAAGAACGGAGCTTAATGTATCTGCTGTGATTCTCTGCCTCAGAGATAAGAGCGTCAGCTCTCTTTTCAGCCTCCTTCTTGATGATGTCGTTCTCAACTAGATACTCAGCCTGCTTCTTGGCAGCTACGATAACCTTATCGTATTCGCTTCTAGCTTCGTTTAGGATCCTATCCTGCTCATCCTTAACCCACTTTGCCTGCTGAATATCCTTAGGCATGCTAAGTCTTATGTCATCAACGATGCTCCTAATCTCATCGCTGTCGACGATTGCCTTCTCTGAAAAAGGCACCTTCGAAGCGTTGGATAAAATTTCTTCGAGATCGTCAAGTAGTGTCATAACTCTAATTGATGCGTCGCTCATAACGATTT
>ERZ773037.1869-NODE-1869-length-10703-cov-7.111570_pt1 | contig 10703 bp, 8 predicted proteins | sample MGYA00511466_ERZ773037 | MGnify/ENA primary metagenome ERZ773037 (study PRJEB29015, sample SAMEA2738146) | human oral metagenome | biome: human oral; feature: human-associated habitat; material: saliva | place: China | collected 2202 ...
GATTGGGGATGCACGCGAGTTCGAAGAGCTGCGCGAAGAAAATGAGCGTTTGAAGCAGCGAGTTGCACATCTCGAACGACTCTTAAACGCCTCCGGAGAATCCATCGATTTAGCACTGAGTCCATCCGAACGCGCACTGGTGCTCGATGGACGCAAGCTCGAAGCCGTCAAGGCCTACCGAGACCGCACCGGAGTCAACCTAAAGACCGCAAAAGAAGCTGTCGACGCGGTTCAGTAACAGGCTGTGGCAGACCCAACCTTTCTCCACCGCACAAGACACATAACAGTGAAAGTGCTGGGATTCATCTGCCAAAACGCTAGAATAAGCGTATTTGCAAAACTGCTCTGACAGCGATGCCCCGACTTCATAAAGCGTTTCAGCATCATCAACTAAAAGGCGATTTCCTACAAGAGACGCTCGAACACATCCTTTACCTCACGGACGTCGAGATTTCGCGGCTCCTCATCATCGGCGACACCCGACGTATCCGGATCATCGATCTAGATCACGACATGACAAGTGCCGATGGCATGGAATTAGGGCGGACGGAGTTCGAACTTGCCGAGCTGCCCGATCATGTTGATGACCTTAAGTCTCTGGCGGACTACGGAATGGTTCAGGTCGGTTCGCGCGAGCAGGAGCAAGCATCGATTCGGGTCGCCCGCGTCATGGCCGACCTCTACGAGGCCATGGACGAATCGGGCTACAGCGATCATGAGGCCTCGATCTTCCTCATTCGGACGCTCTTCTGCCTGTACGGAGACGACGCGGACCTGTGGGAACGTGACCTGTTTGCGGAGTTCCTGGATACCCGGACCCGTGAAGACGGCAGCGGCCCCGGTGCACAGCTCGCCTTTTCCAGACAGAAAACACTCCGAAGAAACGTCCCACCATCTTTATTTCCCCTCTTCCAAACGCCCAAATTCCTCCTCTACGACTAGGTACAAACTCGCCGGGTACTATGCCAACGAAACAAACACTTTCAAGACACTAGTGCCGTTTCTTCTCAACGACCTATGCGAGACACACTTCAACCGATTCCGTGAGCCCCAGACTGCAAAAACTTCACAAAACCTCAGTGAAATACGGGAAATCGCGTCTATTTGGGAGAAGAGATAAGAAAACTCCAGCGCTTACAGGTCGACGCATGGTGCGCCACCTCGATACCAGAGCCGTTACACCACGACCCTGGTCGGGGTAAAATCTAGGTATTGACTGGACATCACAGCAAAGCGGGGAGAGGCCCCTGGAAAATCGGGGAGGACGAGGTGAAGCCCATTGACCTTGACGAGCAGCAATTCAGCGATAACTTCCCCCAGGTGCTGACCGTCCTGCTCGCCGACCACACTACCGGAAACAATATCACCTGGTCCTGCGAGGACTACATCAGTATCAACCCCGACTTCACCTTCGACGCTCAAATCACAACTGAGAGCATCACCGGGCAAAACCTCGGCATCATCAAGCCCCGAAGTCAGAAGGCCAAGGAAGATCAACTCCGGCGCACTAAGGATCAGGCCGAGGTATTTACTCCTTCATGGGTCTGCAACGCACAAAATAATCTGATCGACGACGCATGGTTTGGCCGCCCTAACGTTTTCAACACCGCGATCGGCAACACCTGGATCCCAACACCCATTCCTATCATTTTCCCAGATGATATCGCCAAGAACTGGCAGTCTTACGTTGACGAACCACGCCTCGAGATCACGTGCGGTGAAGCCCCCTACTTGGTCAGCCGCTACGACACCGTTAGCGGTAGGCCAATCAACCTGAATGAGCGGATCGGATTGCTAGATCGTAAGCTGCGGATCGTGGGCGAAAACTGCTCAAGCGATGAAGATTGGCTGCATTGGGCTATGCGGGCCGTTAAAGCAACCTATGGGTTTGAGCTCCAAGGTGACAGTCTTTTACTTGCTCGCGAGAACATCCTGATGTCCTACCAAGACTATCGCGAAGCCACCCTCGGCTCTCCAGCAGAATGCAATGAACTTAAGTCAATCGCGACCATCATCTCTTGGAACATCTGGCAGATGGATGCCCTTACGCACCGCACACCAAATCCGATCAACACTGAAGTCGTTGGGGAACCCGTGCAGCTTGACTTGTTCAGCCCCGCCCCCGAATCAGTGCTCCAGCCCGCCCCATGTATGATCATGGACTGGGTTACGCGAACGCCTGTTCCATTTTCTTCACTATTGAAAAGGTAAGTAATTGGGGTCCTCCGATGAATGATTCAATAGACTTCTCAATTATCGATAAACACATTATTGGTCGGGTTACGCCGCACATCTACGCCTTCTCCACTGGCACAGTCCCGTCCTACCTCAAAGTCGGTGACACATACCGTCCTGTCACCACGCGCCTAGCCGAGTGGAGACAGGTATTCCCTGATCTCGAAAGCCACTTCCAAGCCCCAGCCACACTTGGCGAACAACAGAATACGTACTTCCGGGACTATTCCGTCCACAGGTACCTCGAAGACCATGATCATTCCAGACTTCAGCGGCGGGAGCTTAACGAAGACGTCTACTACAGCCGAGAGTTCTTCCGTGACACTACGCCAGAAGATATCGAGCAGGCTATTGAGGATATCCGATTAAGCTACGAAACCAACGATGCCCGATACGCCCTCTACGACGCTTCGTCAACCCTGCCACAACTACACACCTTTACCCGATCTGACACCGAATGGACACTCAGACCAAACCAGCAACAAGCCGTTGACAATTTCCAAGGTGCCGTAGAGAGAGGCCGAACGAATCTTTTGATGTACGCTGTCATGCGTTTCGGCAAGTCCTTCACATCCTTGTCGTGTGCCCAAGCCATCAAGGCAAAATCAATTGCTGTGGTCAGCGCCAAGGCTGATGTGCTCACCGAGTGGAAGAAGACCACCGAGATCCCCGCCAACTTCAAAGGCTTCCACTTCCTTACCACGCGCGAGCTCGACAACGATGCTAACGCAATCACTAAGACCATCAGCAATGGTGAAGTCCCCGTCGTTTTCCTAACTCTACAGGATCTTCAGGGCAGCGATATGAAGGAACGCCACAGGCAGGTGTTTGATAACTGCTTCGATATCCTCATTATCGATGAGAGTCACTATGGCGCCAGAGCACAGTCCTATGGCCAGGTGCTACCTGGACTTCTTAAGGAGACGAACAAGAACAGAGATAGCGAGTTAGCGGAAAATGTCGATCCGGACGAAGCAGACAGGCTTATCAAAGTACTTAATGCGAAGGTGAGTTTACACCTATCAGGTACCCCATATCGAATCTTGATGGGGAGCGAGTTCACCTCCGACGACATTGTCGCGTTCGTTCAATTCAGCGACATCGTCCACGAGCAAGAAACTTGGGACCGCCAACATCTCAACAAAGACGGAACCAATGAGTGGGATAACCCCTACTTCGGCTTCCCGCAAATGGTGCGCTTCGCTTTCAACCTCAATGAGTCATCACACGCGAGAATTGAACACCTTCGGAAGCAAGGCATCTCAGCAACACTATCTGCCCTCCTGCAACCTCGGTCAGTCAAGCAAGATCCCGAGGGCGGCGAACACAAGAAGTTCAAGTACGAGGCAGAGGTACTCGACCTCCTCCGAATCATCGACGGAAGTCAGACAGACCCGAACATCCTCGGCTTCCTCGATTACGATAAAATCAAAGCTGGCAGTATGTGCCGCCATATGGTCATGGTGCTCCCTTACAAAGCCTCATGTGACGCAATGGAAGCACTTCTTATCGACCACGCCGAGGAATTTAAAAACCTTGCCAGCTATGAGATCCTCAATATTTCGGGTCTGAGTATAAAAAAGAGCCTCAGGGACACCGAATCCGTCAAGGTCGCGATCGCAAGTGCAGAGGCAAAGGGGAAGAAGACGATCACGCTGACAGTCAACAAGATGCTGACAGGAAGCACGGTCGAGCAGTGGGACACGATGCTGTTCCTGAAAGACACTTCGTCTCCCCAGGAATACGATCAAGCGATTTTCCGTCTCCAGAACCAGTACGTTCGCGAGTTCGAGGCCCGCGAAGGACAGGATGATGGCCAGGGGCGACTGATCCGACACTGCCTCAAACCCCAGACTCTACTCGTCGACTTCGACCCCATCCGGATGTTCCGCATGCAGGAACAAAAATCACTGATCTACAACGTCAATACCGACGAGCGAGGAAACGATCAACTTGAAGAACGACTGAAGGAAGAACTCCGCATTTCGCCAATCATCACCCTCAACAGCCACCTGATCAAAGAAGTCCAGCCAACAGACATTCTTCAAGCAATCAGTAATTACAACGCCGACCGGACCATCACGGACGAGGTAATGGATCTCCCCGTAGACCTCGAGCTCCTCAAAAACACGGACCTTCGCACACTCATCGAAGCGCAAGCCGAGATCGGCAGTCGCCAAGGGCTTGATATTAGACCAAACGAAGGTGAAGGTGACGAGCCTGACATCCCGCCAGCAGAGGGAGATGAAACCAATATCTCTGGAGGGGAAACAGACAGAGAAGGAACTCCAGAGTCAGATCCCAAGCCAACAGAAAACTATGAAATCGTATCGCTTGAAAAGAAGATGCGCACTTACTTCCAGCGCATTCTCTTCTTCGCAATGCTCGCCCAGGAACCGATCGACTCGCTCGGAGATATCGTCAATTCAAGCGTTAACGGTGACCATCCGCGGATTCTCAAAAACCTCGGACTTGACCTTCGACTGCTAGCTCTGTTCAGGACCCAATTAGACCCCTTCAAGCTAAGCCAGCTCGACTATAAGATTCAGAACATCAGCCGCCTAGCGCGCGATCAAACTCTACCGCCACTAGAGCGCGCCTACAGGGCTCTAAATAAGGTCAACAGACTCTCAGAATCAGAGATACGTACACCTGCATGGTTATGCAAGGAAGTTATCGACCATTTTTCCGCGGAGCACCTGATCTCATCAGTAGCCACCGGCGGAAAGATTCTTGATATCGCATCGAAGTTCGGCGAATTCTCTTTAGCGCTCTATCAGCGACTTCTCTCTCCCGACGTTGGATTGGACATTGAGCTTGTAAAGTCAGCTATTTATGCCATCCCAACGTCAACAGTCGCATACGAATTCACACGTCGGATCTTCGAGATTGCTGGCTTGGATCCTTCAAACGTTACCAGCACTCTAAACACTTACGATCTCTTGGACTTTTTGGGAAAAGAGAAAATGTATAGATCATCAATCGGGGACAGATTGATGGATGCGTGTGGATTCGAAATCGTACCGGAATCATCAAATTCAGGAGCTCGTTCAGCAATGAAATTTGCCGCAATAGTGGGAAATCCGCCGTATCAAATTTCCGATGGCGGTGCCCAAAGCAGTGCACAGCCGATATATCACAAGTTCGTTGAGCTATCTCGCTATCTCAGACCTGAGCGTTCAGCTTTTATCATTCCCACACGATGGTTTGCAGGAGGGAAGCCAACGCTGAAGGAGTTCCGGAACACCATGCTCGCGGATCGCACCCTAGCAGTGCTGCACGATTTTCGCGATCCTTCCCAAGTCTTTCCAGGTACCAATAATCGAGGCGGAGTCTGTTATTTCATATTGGACACCCAACGCGACACTTCCAAACCTCCACTAATCATCAGCCATCTCGATGACGGAACGGAGATCAAACAAGAGCGCTTCCTGGAGCACGAAGGGGTGGACATCTTTATTCGCGATAGCTTTGCCCTTAATGCAATTGAAAGATTGCAGCACCACCAATATGCTGCACTTTCCGAAGATATTTCACCATTGCGCCCTTTCGGTCTCAGGGGCTATTTCGTGAAGAGCGAACAGTTCCGACAAACAAATGAAGATCTTGTTGACCCTATTGAATGCATAGGTAAACGAAATTTGCGAGGTTACCTCGAACGCACGGAAGTACCATCCGGTCACGATATGATTGATATTTATAAGGTATTCATCCCTCGCGCAAACAATATTGGCACCGAGTTGTCTGATGACAACTTGAACGCGTTTGTAGGTCTGCCTGGACAGATCTGCACTGAGTCATACCTCGTTGTACACCCCATCGAAGATACACTCGATTCCGCTAAAAAGCTGCGCAAATATCTGCAAACTAAGTTTGTTAGATTTCTTCATTCAGCGGCAAAAGCAGGACAGGACGCAACTTCAAAAACTTTTGTTTTTGTCCCCTCGATGGCATCGTTCGATCACCACACACTTGACTGGGACTGCTCTACTGATGAACTCGACGAACAATTGTTTGAGATCTTCGGATTTCCTTACGAGCTGCGTTCTCATATTAGGCAATCTATTCGTTCGATGTGATTACCCCCTCTCCTAAACATTCACAAACTCTGAGTTGTCAGCCGCCTATGCCGGAACGTCGCGTATTTTACGTCAATGCTTAGATACCAATCAGAAAATGACAGTCTGTTTTTACTTAGATCTCATGAAAGGAACTTCCGTTGGGACTTGTTGCTGATATAAGCGTCGTTCCATTCGAATCCAAGGCCATACAAACAGGACTAAGAATTCACTTTGAGTGTTGCACGGCTAAATCTCAAGGGGCGAAAAACCTTGGGTCGAACGATGATTTGGTTATGACACTGATCAATGACCAGGTAAAAGAAGAATTTATGGGTACCTTTGCACCCGAAATCCAAATCCTTCCACACTGGTTCAGTGAGCATGAAATCAGAATAGAATCTTAAGCGCCTGCTATGCTCCGTACTTTCAGGCACGATGCTTTTATCGTAGTTTATGATGAGGGTATAAGCCACGAAAACGTTTAGAAGTTGAGGCGCATATACATCTTAAGAGACGGGAAATGTTGCCATCAAAACATCTGTCCCGCAAAGGTGGCGTAGTAAAGGTTGATAATCAGCGTACTAGGATTTAGTGTCACTACACTGAGAAGGCGAATATCCGCATCTGGGCGATCGGATGACCTCCAGGGTGCTGTTTATGAAATTCGCCTAGTCATCCCGCCCGGCGGGATGACTAGTGTACCCGTTCGACGCCTAACCATCGAAGGGCTCCATCCACGTGTGAAGGAGGCACCTGGCACTTTTCGTCGACGGCTACCTCGACACTGCAGTGAGCAAGGAATTTATGTCCATTGAGGTTCACCCCCAGGGGTTCACTGAATTTACACAACCCGGGGTTGAGCCGGTGTCGCAGGAATATCAGGGAGCGCATCGATGCTCATCGTCAGCGTGTTGGAATGGCAGTCAAGCGAGGACGAGAAGGCGGATGTTTGCGGGCATCGCGTTGATTACAATTTACTTAGTGACACGGTACCTGCCAACATTCCCCAACACTCAACTGACAACCCCACTCCACCAACATTGTGGAAAGAAGTCCACAAACCGACGTCTGATATCAAACACGCCCGTCGCAGCAGCTTTCCCCAGTTTGGTCTACTCCGCTAAGCTTTCACGCCAAGATAGCGTTGTATCTCGGCCTCTATTAGAACGGACACAGTAGACGAATGTAGGATCTTCTCGGTCATCGCCTACCGAGAGCTACACCAGCTGGACACAGAAATCCTGAAACGCATTCATGAACTGGAACTAGCCCGTGAAGAGAACAACGAATTTCAAGCCACGATGTTCTTCGATGAAGAGACAGCGAAATCAGAAGTCGCAGTACATCTTTATGATTTCTTCGGCATTGAAATTGAAGAATGGCCAGCTCGCATTGCTCAAACTGCTTTACATTTATCCCACCATCAGGCAAACCGAGAAATGGAACGTCTACTAGGTCAAGCACCTTCCATTCTTCCGCTGGGGGAATCTGCTCAAATTAATTACTATCGGAAATGCATTACGCATATCTCCAAGCGTAAGAATCGTCGGTAACCCTCCTTTTATTGGCCAGCCTTTTCGATCGAAAGAACAAACTGCGGACCTCAAAGCGGTCTGAGGAGAATAATATGATGCTTATTTTGACTACGTGACAGGTTGGTTTAACAAGGCAAACGTATATTTTGAAACTGTTCCGCATGGCGGCCGTTTTGCCTTCGTTGCTACGAACTCGATCGCTCAGCGGATCCCGTTGCTGCTCTCTTCCGGCCTCTCCTCGAAGGCGGTTGGAGGATCCGATTCGCCCATCAGTCCTTCGCGTGGACGTCCGAGGTACCGGGGGCCGCCGCCGTTCACTGTGTGATCACGGGCTTCGACCGGGGAACACCTCACGAGAAGACACGCCCCGTGCTCTTCACGTACTCAAGCCTCAAGGCACCGCCCGAGGCGTTACCCGTCGACCACATCAACGCCTATCTTGTTAAAGGCCCAGACGTATTCATCAACGCACGGACACGTCCTCTTTCCACGATTCTTCCCGAGGTTCGCTACGGGTCTAAGCCCGCGGATGGAGGACACTTGATCGTTGAGGCGGAGGACTATGCCCGCTTCGCGGCCGACCCAATCGCGGCCAAGTACCTGCGCCCCTTCCGTATGGGCCGCGAACTGGTGCGCGGTCTAGACCGTTGGTGCCTATGGATGGCGGAAAGCGACTTTGACCCAAATGATATCCAGAGGAGTTCTTTACTTACCAAACGCGTGCGGGGATGCAGCGAATTCCGCCGAAAGTCTAAGAAAGCAAAAACGCGCGAGGGTGCACAAAGCGCACACTTGTTCCAGGAGAACCATCAGCCATCCGCAGCATATGTTGCAATCCCGCGTGTCGTATCAGAAACACGTCGTTTCTGTACCGTCGCGCATTTGAGCGAAGATATTATCATGGGCGACAAGGTTTATACAGCGATTGACCCCAATGGATTCCTCTTTGCTGTGATCAGTTCTTCGATGTTCATCACCTGGCAAAAGGCCGTCGGCGGACGACTAAAGTCCGATGTGAGCTTCTCAATCAAGGTCGTTTGGAACACTCTGCCGCTGCCATCGGTATCCGACAAGCTTCGCACCGAAATCATCGCGGCCGGCCAGGGGGTCCTGGAAGCCCGCGCCGAGCAGCCGGGGGTGAGCCTGGCCGACATGTACAACCCGCTGGCGATGGCACCAAGCCTGCTCAAGGCCCATCGCATCCTTGATCGCGCGATCGACCGCGCTTTCGGCGCGAAGAAGGCCCTGGAGACGAACGAGGAACGCCTCGCGCTCCTCTTCAAGCGCTACTAGGAGATGACGACGACAGACAGCTGATCGCACACCATGTGATCGAGGTTGCCACGGACAAACAAACGGGCGGGCTGCGTGAAAAGCAGCCCGCCCGCCTGAGTTACGACACTCAGTGCTTGGAGACGCTCACGGTGAGCTTGTCGCCTGTCTCAACCGACACGGACAATGCCAGAGTCTCGGAAGCAATCATGTCCTTCCAGGTCTCGACATCGTTCACATGATCAGCCGAAACCGTCAGCGACAAGTCGATACGGTCTGCAATGTGCAGGCCAGCATTCTTACGCTCATCCTGAACGGCGCGCACGACGTCACGGGCGTAGCCCTCGGCCTCGAGCTCGGGGGTCAGCTCCGTATCGAGAACCACGAAGGTACCCGACGGCAGCACGTCCGCGACCTGGCCCTCGGCGGCGTCCACGGAGGTGGACACCGAGAACATGTCACCGGTCAGTACCAGCGGTTTTCCGTCCAGCTCGACGGAGGCGAAACGGCACTCACCGTCCACGACCTCCCACTCACCGGACTTCTGAGCCTTGAACAGCTGACTCGTCAGCTTACGAACCGAAGGATCGAAAGCACGCGGGTTGAGCGAAAGCTCCGTGCGCACGCTCAGGCCCGAAGTTTCGGGAGACGCGAACACCACAGACTTGACGTTGACCTCAGAAGCGATGAGATCCGCGAAGGGCTCCAGCTCCTTGTGGTGCTCAGAGACAACCTGCAAGGAAGCCAAAGGCTGACGCACGCGAAGCTGGTGGGTCTTACGCAGGGCGTGAGCAGCGGAAACGACGGAACGAACCTCGTCCATGGCCTCGACAAGCGCGGAGTCAGCCACGGCCTCGGAAATCACGGGGAAGTCGACCAAGTGCACGGATTCCCCGCCCGTCAGGCCGCGCCAGATCTCCTCGGAAAGCAGCGGAAGCAAGGGGGCTGCCAGCTCCATTAGGGTGACCAAAGCGGTGTAGAGGGCATCGAATGCTGCGCTGTCCTCGTCCCAGAAACGCTGGCGCTGAGTACGCACGTACCAGTTCGTCAGCACATCCAGGTAGTCGCGGATCACGTCGCAGGCACCGGCAACGTCATAGGCGTCCAATGCGCCTCGAACGTCCTCAGCCAAGGAGCGCGTGTGCGCGAGCAGGTAGCGATCCATCTGAGGCAGAGCATCGACAACCGATTGATCTGACAGATCAAGACGCTTGGCCTCGTAGCCCGCTCCCCCATTGCACGCGCCGGCGTACAGGGTAAAGAAGTAGTAGGTGTTCCAAATGGGCAGGAGCACCTGGCGAACCGTATCGCGAATCGACTCTTCCTTGACCATGAGGTTTCCGCCGCGCACGACCGGGCTGGACATGAGGAACCAACGCATGGCATCGGAACCATACTTGTTGAAGACCTCGGCCACGTCCGGGTAGTTACGCAGGGACTTGCTCATCTTCAGGCCGTCGTCACCGAGGACGATGCCGTGGGAGACGCAGGAGCGGAACGCCGGGCGATCGAAGAGCGCGGTCGCCAGGACGTGCAGCGTGTAGAACCAGCCGCGCGTCTGACCGATGTACTCGACGATGAAGTCGCCCGGGTAGTGGTT
>ERZ773037.1872-NODE-1872-length-10700-cov-17.042273_pt1 | contig 10700 bp, 6 predicted proteins | sample MGYA00511466_ERZ773037 | MGnify/ENA primary metagenome ERZ773037 (study PRJEB29015, sample SAMEA2738146) | human oral metagenome | biome: human oral; feature: human-associated habitat; material: saliva | place: China | collected 2202 ...
GATCGCGCGGGAGCTGGTGGTGCCCTGGTCGATGGAGAGGATGTACTTGCGCTCGACGTTGAGGGTTGCGGAGTGCAGAGAAGTCGTCATTGATTTTTCCTTAGAACAAAAGAACGGGGGGGTATTAGAGAGGTTTAGAGGGGCAGAACTGCCGGAACGATCAGGCCTGCGAGGATAGCGCCGATGATTGGGCCAACAACCGGAACCCATGCGTAAGACCAGTTGGAACCGGTCTTACCGGGGATGGGCAGGAAGGTGTAGGCGATACGGGGGCCGAGGTCACGTGCGGGGTTGATAGCGGAACCGGTTGCGCCACCGAGGTTCATACTGATGGATACAACGACCAGGGCAACAGCCAGGGGGCCGAGCTCGCTGGGGGTCTTACCGGATGCGATGATCCAGCCAATCAGGACGAAGGTGCCGATAATCTCGGTGAGCAAGTTCCAGCCGTAGGACTTGATGGCGGGGCCGGTTGCGAAGATGCCGAGGCGGTCGCCCGGGTCCTCATCGAAGTGCTTCTTGTAGGTGAGGTACGCTCCGGTTGCGCCGGCCATTGCGCCGAGCATCTGAGCGACGATGTACAGGGCAATGTTGCCGGGGGTTGCGGGAACGCCGGTTGCCAGGTCGCGGCCTGCGGTTGCCAGGCCAACGGTCACAGCGGGGTTCAGGTGTGCACCGGAATGGAAGGAGAGGTACACGGCGGTGAACACTGCCAGACCCCATCCGAAGGTGATAACACCCCAGCCTGCGTCCTTAGCGTAGGACTTCTTGAGGGTCACTGCGGCACATACGCCGGCACCGAGCAGAATCATGATGAAGGTGCCGAAGAACTCGGAAGCGAAGATTCCGAGGGTGGTGGGGGCGCCGGATGCATCCACGAGAGCGGAAGAGCCGGCTGCAAGTACAGTTCCTGCGGAAGTAAGAAGAGACATTGTTGCTCCTTGAAGACGAAGCGTCTGGAAGGCAAGCGAACCTTTGCTTGCGCATTCCCGTGCATCCTCACCGCACGGGCGGATCGGGGCACAACGCTGTGCTGAAATGTGTAGCGGTTGCTACGAAAATTGTTGGTTGAATGTCTGATTGAGAAGCAGATCGTACCAGTGGGCTAACCCTGTATTTAGCTCGCTGCTTCTTATGCAGGGGATTATCGTAAACGGTTATTTAACCTTCCGTCCACCCCTCACCGAAAAATATGAGTTAGCCCATATCGGTGAGGGGCGAACGGTCGGTTCGTACCAAGTAATCGGTTACGAAAGGTATGCGGAATCTCTAAGGATTAGAGCTTCACACGAGGTGCCACAGGGGTGACAGCCTCAATCTTTGCCGATGCCTCAGCGTCGGTGGAGGTGGACTCTGCCTCGCGCATTGCTGCAACGCGTGCTGCGTAGAGGTCGAGTTCCTCCTTGACCTTCTTGTCGTCCCAGCCGAGCTCGGCACGCATGATGTCGAGAATCTCGTCTGCTGCTGCCAAGCCGCGGTCGCGCTGCTCGAGGTCGAGGCGTACGCGGCGGACCAGTACATCCTCCAGGTGCAGGGCACCTTCGTAGCGGACAGCGAAGACGACATCTGCACGCAGGAACTGGGGTGCCTTAGCCAGGGGAGCACCGAGGGAGGGGTCAGCGTCGATGAGAGCGCCGAGGTCCTCAATCTGCGCGCCGTAACGCTCGAGCAGGTGGGTGATACGGTCCTCATCCCAGCCGTAACGCTCGGCGTAGCGTGCACGGTTAGCAGCGATTGCGTGGTAGCCGTCTGCGCCGACCAGGCCGATGTTTGCGGTCACGGAGGGGCTCTGCTTAGCCTGCTCGCCCAGTGCGAAGTCGACAGCGTCGGCTGCCATCACACGGTAGGTGGTGAGCTTGCCGCCTGCGATTGCGCTCATGCCGGGTGCAACCTCGGTCACGGTGTGCTCGCGGGAAACCTTGGTGGATGCTGCGCCGTCCTTGACCTTGGGCTGCAGCAGCGGGCGCAGACCGGTGTAGGTGCCGATGATGTCCTCGCGGGTCAGCGGGTTAGCGATCAGCTTGTTGGCCTGCATCAGGACGTAGTCGATGTCCTTGCTGGTTGCGACGGGGCGCTCGCGGTCCTCGGTGTAGGGGGTGTCGGTGGTGCCGATGATCCAGTAACGCTGCCAGGGGATGATGAAGAGAACAGACTTCTCGGTCTTGGTGAAGATACCGCTGGTTGCGTTGATGCGGTCGCGGGGAACCACGATGTGGATACCCTTGGATGCCAGAACCTCCAGGCCACCTTCGGGGTTAGCCAGGGACTCGGACTCTTCGGTCCACACGCCGGTTGCGTTGATGACGTGCTTTGCGCGCACGTTCAGGCGCTCACCGGTCTCCAGGTCTGCCAGCTCTGCGCCGATGACGCGGCCGGATGCGTCCTTGGTGAAGCCGACAACCTGGGTGCGGGATGCAGCCAGTGCGCCGTAGCCTGCAGCGGTGCGGACGACGTCGATGACGAGGCGTGCGTCGTCAACGCGTGCATCGTAGAACTGGATTGCGCCGCTGAATGCGGAGTCCTTGATGTCGGGGAAGACGGTCTTGGTGCCGGTCTTGGTGAAGTGACGCTGGGAGGGGACGCCCTTGTTGCCGCGGGAGCCGAGGAATGCGAGGGTGTCGTACATGCCGATGCCGATTGCGGAGTATGCGCGCTCGATGACGGGCATCTTCAGGGGCCACAGGAAGGGCTGTGCGTGCACCAGGTGGGGTGCGATCTTGTTCAGCAGCAGGCCGCGCTCGGTCAGTGCTTCGGTCACGAGCTTGAAGTCGAGGTTGTAGAGGTAGCGCAGGCCGCCGTGAACGAGCTTGGAAGACCATGCGCTGGTGCCTGCAGCCCAGTCGCCTGCTTCGACGATACCGGTGCGCAGACCGCGGGTTGCTGCGTCGAGGGCAATGCCTGCACCGGTGATGCCGCCGCCGACGACCAAGATGTCGAGTTCTTCGTTGACCATGCTCTTGAGCGCCTTGGCGCGGGACTCGGCGGTCAGCTGAGACTGCTGTGCAATGTGCTGGGAGCTCATGTACTGCTCTTTCCTGTATTGCCGCTTGTGCGGCGTGGGGTTTCATCTTGCAAATAGTAAAACCCAATGGTGAAATAATAACCAAGTAGTTTGAACGGATTTTCACTGGGGGTCTGGGGTCGATGAACGAACGCGCTAACCACACTTACGAGGCGGCACAGCTGTACTACATCCACAACATGACGATGGACGCTATCGCGGCTCGTCTGGGGGTTTCTCGAGCCACTGTGTCGCGTCTGCTTAAAAGTGCTCGTGAGAGCGGCATGGTGCAGATCCGTCTAGATGATTCCTTCCGTGCCCGCAGCGAGCTTGAGCGCCGCATCGGTGAGCGCTATAAGGTGCGCGTTACTCTCGTGAATGTCCGTTCGGACGCCACCCCCATCGCCCGCATGAGCCAGGTATCCCGTACTGCGGCGGCTCTACTTGATTCCCTGATTGATAATGGAACGAGCCTGGGTGTGGCGTGGGGTTCAACCATGACTGAGATTTCTCGTCATCTGCCGCGCCGCCCACTGAAGGGCGTGACTGTGGTGCAGATGAATGGTGCCGGTAACGCGCACCATTCGGGTATTCCGTACCTGGGCTCCTTGCTGGGGCAGTTGGTGAATGCCTATGATGCGCAGACTATCCATTTTCCGGTTCCCGCGTTCTTTGACTATGCGGACACGAAGACTGCCATGTGGCGTGAGCGTAGCGTGCAGAAGAATCTGCATGCCCAGCAGAATGTTGACCTTGCTATTTTTGGCGTGGGTGCTTTTGGCGGGCCTATTCCTTCTCACGTGTACTCGGGTGGCTATTTTGAGGTGCAGGAGCAGCGTCAGTTGCGTGAGCTGGGCGTTGTGGGGGATATGTGCACGATTCTTCTGCGTGAGGACGGCTCATGGGCTGATCTTGAGTTGAATAAGCGTGCGTCCGGTCCGACTCCGAAGGAGCTGGCTCGTATTCCGCGCCGTATTTGCGTTGCCTCCGGTACTCACCGTGTGCGTGCTTTGCGCGGGGCCTTGCGTACGGGTGCGATTACCGACTTGGTTCTTGATGATGCGCTGGCAAAGGCGCTCATGGAGAAGTAGCTGAAATAATTGCCGCGTGCATGTGACGCCGCGGGCATGAGATTCGCAGGCTTGAGGTCCGCGGGCATGAAGGTCCGTGGTTATGGGTTAAAGGGCGCTTTGAATCTGGAAGGGTGAATCTGAAAGGGTAGTGCTGAGGGCTTTCTGGGTGAAGCTCTCAATCACCGCCTGAACGATGCTTCAAGGTGCCCTTGAGTGTCGTCAAAAACTGCTTTCTAACCCTACAATGTGAAACGTTTGCGCAGGTGAAAGCGCATATTAGTGCACTCCATTGAAGGTGTGCGCCACTCACCGTTAGAAAGAACCAACCATGACCCCCACCTATAACGCCCAGGCGAATCCGCACCTGGGCGCACCCGGCATTACCACCATGCACGGTGATGCCCAGTCTTCCGACGCTACTCCTCTTGCCGGCCCCGGAGCAGGCAATTGGAAGATTACCGGCACGAAGCTTGGCGGCGCCTGCCCGACGATTCTTGCTGGACGCGACGGCTTCATTCAGGTGCTCTGCACCCAGGTCTTCGCCCACGGTGAGTTCATCACCCCGAAGCTCTCCATCCTTGATCCGCATACCGGTCGTGAACTTTCGCACCTGGACATTCCGAAGGGTGCACTGCTCGGCGGCGTATACGCCTACCTTGACGCGCAGGACCGCATGGTTCTGGTGGATGGCTCCCAGTGTCTGCTGCGCCTCTCCCACTCTGCTGACGGACGCAGCATCCGAGTTGATGAGCGTATTGACCTGAGCCGCATGCTCGCCCAGAGCGCCAACGACGCTGTGGTTGGTCTGGTGCCCGACTGGTCCGGTCGCATTTGGGTTGCGACGAAGAACGGCTACATCGCGGTGATTGATTCTGCCCGCGGCACGATTCGCTCGATGCGTCTGAACAAGGCGTCGATTGCAGGCGAGCGTATTGACAACTCGATTTCGGCGTGCCCGCAGGGTGTGAGTGTGGTGACCTCCCACGCTATTTATATGCTGAACGCTACCGCAACCGGTGCGCCCACCCTCAAGTGGTGGCATGCGTACGATCGAGGTAGCGCCCGCAAGCCCGGTAAGCTCGCGTGGGGTTCGGGTGCCTCCCCGACGTTCTTTGGCCCGAACGGTTCGGATTACGTGATGCTGACCGATAACTCTGATATTCAGGAGTCGGTCATTGTGTACCGCACCGATAACGGTGCGAAGGTCGGTAGCGCCGGCCTGTTTACTGCCGGTACCTCTGGCACTGAGAATTCTATGATCGGTGTGGGTAACACGATGGTCGGTGCAAGCACCTACGGCTACCCTTACCCGAAGTACCCGGAGGGTGCCGGCCCGTCGGTTCCTGCGAATGCGCTTTTTGCTCCCGGTATGGAGCGTTGGGATATTACCGACCGCGGTCTGCGTAAGATTTGGGACCGTAAGGATGTGTACTCTTCGGCTGTTCCTCGCTATTCCGCTGCTGACGGCCTGATTTATACCTGTGAGCGTCGCCGCGGCCCGGCTGGTTTGGCGAATGGTGCTTACGCGTGGGCTGTCGCGCTAGACATGGAAACCGGTAAGACGATGCACGAGCAGCGCCTGCCTCAGCATGTGAGCCTGCTGCTTGGCGGTGGTGACACCCTGCAGATGGTGGGCACGATTGACCGTTACGGCACCTGGTGGCAGGGCACAATTAGCGGCGTGTACCGTATCGCGAAGGCTTAGAGGAGTAGAAAATGACTAAGAATAATCTGATGAACGCTTCTCGCCGTACCGCGTTGAAGGTTGCGGGCGCTTCGGCTGCCCTGGTGGCTGGCGGCGTGAGCGCTGCGGAGGCGGCAACTCGTTCGGGCGGTAAGCGCGCTCGCGTGACCCCGGTGACCCAGCGTCCTGGCGGACAGCGCGGCGGTGGACAGCACGGTGGCGCGGCGAGTTCTGCGCTGGTGCAGGTTCCGATGCGCTATAACGAGTCATGCATCCGCCTGGAGTTGAAGGTTGCTAACGGTGTGCAGGCTGTGTCTATGCAGAGCCAGCCGGCGCGTACTGTTGCTTTCCGGAATCTGCCGACTCGCCTGAGCATTATTAATGAGGGTAGTTCGACGCTGCCGGTGGGTACTCGCCTGATGGTGCGTGCTCGCGCGCAGGATCCGAAGACCGGTTTGTTGTTGAATCCCGCAGTGACGCTTCGTGTGACCTCGGGTCAGGCGGTGTTGCCTTCGGGTAGCCTGGGTGCTTCGGCTTTGGTGGCTCCGGTGGATGCTCTGAATCTTGATGCGGTGCGTCGTAGTGAGCAGACCGGTCAGGCCGGTGCCGGTAGCGAGAATGTTCTGGAGTTGCGTACCGCTATTCCTCGCGGTCATCGCCTGGATGTTCAGCTGAATTATCAGGTGGCTTCGGGCGTCGCCGGGTCTGCGTTGAAGCAGGTTCATGTGAGCGCTGTGCTGGATATGGCGGCGGCCGGTTTGTCGTCTTCGTTCTACGAGGTGCAGAGCCCGGCTGTGGTTGCTTCGCTGAACTAGCGGCTGAACCGACCCTGTGAGGGATGGGCACGGCGGGGGAGCGGCTCCACTGCCTGTGCTTTTATACCTCTATATATAGGCGCCTGTTCAAAAAGGCATAGTGAAAGGTCGGGGTCGTTCGTTGGAACGGCCCCGACCTTTGTGTTCTCTAGTGTGCCGGTATGGTCGGCTATTGATTTTCTTATGCGGTTTCGGTCCTGTCGTGTTCGCCGAATACCACCTGCACAGCGTGGTGCAGTGCTTCGCGCACCATGGCGATGGCGGGGTTGGCGGCGGACTCTCGGCGTACGGCGGTAAAGATTTTGCGGCAGGGCTTGCCGGGTAGCTCTACGATGCGTAGCCCCTCGGTGGTGGAGAGGGAGGAGAGGATGAAGCCGGGCACGATGGTGACGGCGAATCCTGCTTTGACGAGGTTGGAGTTCGTAATCATGTCATTGGCGCTGTAGCGGATGACCGGCTCGAATCCTGCGGTGCGGCACTGGTTGAGCGCCCAGCTGCGGGAGGTGTTCTGTTCCATTTCCAGGACCCAGGGGAGTGCGTGCGCTTCCTCAATTGAGGTGATGGTGGAGGTGCTGGGCACGATGAGGCTGAGCGGGTCTTCGGTGAGTAGCTCGGAGTGCAGCTCGGGGTACTCGGGGATGTGGTGGTGCGGGTAGGCTTCGGAGAGCACCATATCGTACTCGCGGCTGCGGGTGAGGGAGGTGCCGGTTTCGGGGTCAATCTGCAGCACCTGTAACGTGAGCGAGGGGGCGTGCTCGGCAAGGTAGGTGAGCGCGGCCGGTAGCAGGGCGAAGGCCGCGGATTGGAAGATGGCCAGGCGCACGCGTCCTGCGGGTTCTCCAGTGAGGTTGGCGACGGAGGTCTGCATGCGATCGAGCTCGCGCAGGATGCTGCGGGCGCTTTCGACGACGATGAGCCCGGCGCTGGTGAGCTGCACTCGCCGTCCAATGCGTTGCAGGAGTGCGGTGCCGGTTTCTTTTTCGAGGGTTGCAATCTGCTGGGAGACGGCGGAGGGAGTGAGGCTGAGCGCCTCTGCCGCGGCGATGATGGTGCCCCGCTCCTGGATTTCGAGGAGCATCTGCATGCGTCGGATGTCGTAGATGGACACGGTGTACTCCTGCTTTCTCCCGTGAGTGCTCCCGTCGAGGTTTTCGTCTCGACGGGGGAGCGTTGTGCGCGGGTCGGTTCCCTTGCGGCTGTGCGTCTCTGATAGTGGACTCTCGTCCATAGTAGCGCGCTCGGTGAACGCTGAAAATACGCCGCCTTCGTGGGGGAATCGCTCCGGGGGAGAGGCCTTCCGAGCGGGTAGCTCGCGGATAGCGTCTTGTCCGGGGCTTTTTGCGGGTTGTGAGGGGTTTCCGAGGTGTTTTTAATTCTGTTTTTGATTCTGTTTTTGATGTGTTCGTTTGTTACGTTCTAGGTTCGTCGTTTGGTCCTGGAAGTGCTAGCCTGGGAGGGATGGATAGCGATGTCGCTATCGTTCTTGCCTATCCCCACGAAACACGGTGTTTTGCGAGGGGGCGGGCGGAATCACCTCCCGGGTTTATTTAGAAAATCTAAACAAACTTTGGAAAAAACATTCAGTTTTTCTAATGAGGTGTTCGGCACTCTTTTGTGGTGAAATAGAGACATCGCCAAACGTGGTGTGTACCGCACACAGTGAAATAGTTAGGAGTCAAGGATGACCCATCCTTTCGCATCTGAGCACTACCAGAAGATGGCTCAGGAAGCTCGTCAGCTCGTTCGTCAGTGGGTGAACGAGTCCCAGTCGATTAAGCCCACCTTTGCGGCTGAGCAGCTGGCAGGCGTTCTGAAGGACCCGAACGGTCTTCCCTTCACCGTCGGCTTCGTCGATGGCGTGATTCGCCCCGAGGATGACAACGTCTCCGGTCGTAACCTGTCCCGCATCGCTGGCCTGGCACCGTCCTTCCTTCCCTGGTACATGAAGTCCGCCGTTGGCTTCGGCGGCAAGCTGGCCGGCAAGGTTGCCTGGCCCACCGTTCCCGTCGCACGCCGCGTTCTGCGTGAGATGGTTGGCCACCTGATTGTCGACGCTTCTGAGGAGAAGCTGGGCGACGCTATCGCAGAGCTGACCAAGAGCGGTAACCGCCTGAACGTCAACCTGCTCGGCGAGGCCGTGCTGGGTGACAAGGAAGCTGAGCACCGCCTGTCCGAGACCAAGCGTCTGCTGGCTCGCGACGACGTCGACTACGTCTCCATCAAGGTGTCCGCAGTCTCCGGCCCCCACCAGCACTGGGCATTCGACGAGGTTGTTGAGACCGCTGTTCGCCGCCTGACCCCGCTGTACGAGCTGGCTGCTTCTTCCTCCCCCAAGAAGTTCATCAACCTGGACATGGAGGAGTACAAGGACCTCGACCTGACCATCGAGGTGTTCACCAAGATCCTGGACCAGCCGCACCTGAAGGACCTGGAAGCCGGTATCGTGCTCCAGGCATACCTGCCCGACACCCTGGCTGCAATGCAGCACCTGCAGGAATGGGCTGCTAAGCGCGTTGCTGCTGGCGGCGCCGGCGTCAAGGTCCGCCTGGTGAAGGGTGCAAACCTCTCCATGGAGATCGTGGAAGCCGTCATGCACGGCTGGCCGCTGACCACCTGGGACACCAAGCAGGCTGCTGACACCAACTACAAGCGCGTTCTGGACTACGCACTGCGCCCCGAGCACGTGAAGAACATCCGCCTCGGTATCGCAGGCCACAACCTCTTCGACGTTGCTTTCGCACTGCTGCTCTCCGAGGACCGCGGCGTGAAGGATCGCGTCGAGTTCGAGATGCTGATTGGTATGGCCGAGCAGCAGGCAGAGATTATCCGCCGCCGCGTGGGTCACCTGCTGCTGTACGTGCCCGTCGTGAACCCCAAGGAATTCGACGTTGCTATCGCATACCTGATTCGTCGTCTCGAGGAGAACGCATCCTCCGAGAACTTCATGTCCGGTATCTTCGACCTGGCAACCGACGAGTCCATCTTCAAGCGCGAAGAGGACCGCTTCATGCGTGCACTGAACTCCGTCACCGACGAGGTTCCCGCATCCAAGCGCACCCAGAACCGTCTGACCGAGAACGAGGACAACGTCTTCGTGCCGGCTGGCCGCTTCGAGAACACCCCCGACACCGACCCCGCACTGGCCGGTAACCGCGAGTGGGGCCGCGCAATCCTCGAGCGCTCCAAGACCACCAAGCTGGGCATCGACACCCTGAAGGCTAACGAGCTGACCAGCGTTGCTGAGGCCGAGAAGCTGATCAAGGAAACCGAGGAAGCCGGCAAGGCTTGGGGCAAGCTCTCCGGCCACGAGCGCGCAGAGATTCTGCGTAAGGTCGGTAAGGCTATCGCCCTGCGTCGTGGCGATCTGCTGGAGGTCATGGCAGCTGAGGCTGGCAAGACCCTGGAGCAGGGCGACACCGAGGTCTCCGAGGCAATCGACTTCGCATACTACTACGCAATGCTGGCCGAGGACCTCGAGAAGATCGACGGCGCAAAGCCCAAGTCTGTGGACCTGACCCTGGTTGTTCCCCCGTGGAACTTCCCGACCGCTATTCCCGCCGGTGGTGTTCTGGCAGGTCTGGCAGCCGGCTCCGCAGTGATCTTCAAGCCCGCAACCATCACCGCTCGCACCGGTGCCCTGATCGCAGAGATCATGTGGGATGCAGGCGTCCCCAAGGAAGTTCTGAAGCTGGTCAAGGTTGTCGACCGCGAGGCCGGTAAGGTCCTCATCTCGCACCCCGAGGTGGACCGCCTGATCCTGACCGGTGGTTACGAGACCGCTGAGCTCTTCCGCTCCTGGCGTGATGACCTGCCGCTGTTCGGTGAGACCTCGGGTAAGAACTCGATTATCGTCACCCCGAACGCTGACATCGACCTGGCCGTCAAGGACGTCGTCTACTCGGCATTCGGCCACGCAGGTCAGAAGTGCTCCGCTGGTTCGACCGTCATCCTGGTTGGCTCCGTGGCACACTCCGAGCGTTTCCGCCGTCAGCTGCTCGACTCGGTCAACTCCCTGCACGTGGCACACCCGCAGGACATCGAGTCCCAGATGGGCCCCGTCGTTCAGAAGCCCGAAGAGAAGCTGCTGCGCGGTCTGACCACCCTCGGCCCGGGCGAGCGCTGGCTCA
>ERZ773037.1873-NODE-1873-length-10699-cov-4.350526_pt1 | contig 10699 bp, 19 predicted proteins | sample MGYA00511466_ERZ773037 | MGnify/ENA primary metagenome ERZ773037 (study PRJEB29015, sample SAMEA2738146) | human oral metagenome | biome: human oral; feature: human-associated habitat; material: saliva | place: China | collected 2202 ...
TTTTCTAAAAAAATATCAAATGTACCATCTTTATATTTAATAATCCCCAAAAATTTGTTCTTCTCCAAAGTTATAATGTCCCCAAAAGCTGTCGCAAAAATAGGTATGGAAATATCCCCTCTGAAATAGGTCTCCTGAACCAGTTCAAGATACTCATCTGGATTAATGACCTTCAGATAACCGTCTAAAAAGGTCCCTAGACCGTCTTCCTTCCAGATTTGAACTAGCTCTTCTGGAACTTGATCCTTATACTTTTCTATTACTTCTTGAGGCATGGCTGCAACTCTTATAAAATCTTTTAACATATTGACTCCTTTTTTAATAAATAAAGCGAACATTTAGATAGGTAGAAAGAAAAAGGACACTACATGTTCGATAAAAACTGGGTGGAAACTCAGTTTTCTTAGTTTTCTTGGACTAGAAGGTCATATGGGAAGTACTCTAAGTCTTTCAAGCATTCGTCGAAAATCCCTTTGATTTTGCATGTTGCGGCGGTGTCAAAACTCCAGTAGCCATAATAACCACAGTGTTCATATTGATGAGAATTATACCAAGGTTCATCCGAGTGGCTATAGTACCAGAAACCCTGCGCTTTGGCTACACTCTCATAAGTGTCCTCTATCATATTTTGATACTCTAGAATTGATTGAAAAGGAACTATCTTGTCATGGAATAGATAAACCATGTAGTATTCAATCAAGCCATCTGTGTGGTCCATCTGCTCATAAATAGCCTTCAAATCATCCAGAAACTCTTCCTTACGCTCACTGTAAAGCACTCCCAGGGCAAAGATGTTAACTGCCAAGTCAAATGGGAATCCCTCTGAGGCAATGAGCTTTAAATTAGAAAGAATCCCTTGATAATAGGGGAAAAGAGTTTGAACAGAATCCCCTAGAGAATAACATATTTTAAATAAAGTTTCATTATCAATTACTAGATTTCGAAAATAAACACTTTTATTTTCTAGTTTAATTTTATCATATTTTGCTAATCTCCTATTTAGCGAACCTAGATACAATTCTCTGTCTTCTCGGAAGTATTCCTCTGTTTTGATTCTATCTCTTATCATATGTTAACTCCTTTTCTCAACCTACTCTCCTTGCACCAACAAATCATATGGGAAATACTCTAAGTCTTTTAAGCGTTCGTCGAAAATCCCTTTGATCTTGCAGGTTGCGGCGGTGTCAAAACTCCAGTAGCCCACATAAGTATCTTTGGTATGATTGTTATACCATGGAGCATCTGAGTGGCTATAGTACCAGAAACCTTGCGCCTTGGCTACACTCTCATAAGTATCCTCAATCATATTTTGATACTCTAAAATCGAATGGAAAGGAACTATCTTATCATGGAATAGATAAACCATGTAGTATTCAATCAAGCCATCTGTGTGGTCCATCTGCTCATAAATAGTCTTTAAATCATCCAAAAACTCTTCCTTACGCTCACTGTAGAGAACTCCCAAGGCAAAGACATCAACTGCACGATAAAAGGGAACTCCCTCGGAGGCGACTTCTTTTAAATCGGAGAGTATCCCTTGATAATAAGGGAAGAGCTCCTGAATATCCTTTCCTAGAGAGTAGCCAACTCTTAATAAATCTTCATAATTAATGACCATAGATCTAAAATGGTGCTCGTAATACTCTGGATTTATATCAGGAAATTCAGCTATTTTTCGCTGTAATGTTTTAGAATACCATTCAAAATTTTCTTGAAAATATTCCTTTGTTTGAATTTTATCTCTTATCATGTATTCACTCCTTTTCTCAACCTACTCTCCTTGCACCAACAAATCATATGGGAAGTACTCTAAGTCTTTCAAGCGTTCATCGTAAATCCCTTTGATTTTGCAGGTTGCGGCAGTGTCAAAACTCCAGTAGCCCTTATAGGTATCTTTTGTATGATTGTTATACCATGGAGCATCTGAGTGGCTATAGTACCAGAAACCTTGCGCCTTGGCTACACTCTCATAAGTATCATCAATCATATTTTGATACTCTAAAATCGAATGGAAAGGGACTATCTTGTCATGGAATAGATAAACCATGTAGTATTCAATCAAGCCATCTGTGTGGTCCATCTGCTCATAAATAGTCTTTAAATCATCCAAAAACTCTTCCTTACGCTCACTGTAGAGAACTCCCAAGGCAAAGACATCAACTGCACGATAAAAGGGAACTCCCTGCGAAGCAATAACTTTGAGATGAGACAGAATACCTTGATAATAGGGAAAAATCTCCTCTTTCGAAGCCCCTATAGAATAGGAAAGTTTCACTAGTTCTTCATTATCCAAAACCAAATCTTGATAATGGAACAACAAATACTTCTCCGAAATTTCATCTGTCATCTCGACATCTTCTCTTAAACGTTTTTGTAACCGATTCAAACGTTTTTCAAAATACGCATAATCTTTATGTTTGTCTCTTAACATGTATGCACTCCTTTTTTTCTTATCTCACAGCTAGTCTAATATATCAGATAGTTTCTTTAGTATCTTTTCTTTGTTCTTTTCGTTGTCATCTAATAAATAGTTTTTAAAGTCATCTAGGTGTTGGATTTTACTTCCAAGAATGTTTTCCAATTGCTCACTAAAGAATTCTTCTTGTTGGGCTGAATCAATTTCTTCTAGTAATGCAGGTATATATTTTTTCCCTTCTAACTTATAAGCTAATGATGCTATAGAAGCACCTGCTTCAAAAATACAGTTCCACTTTGATTCATATTTTGGTTCATCCACTTGCATATAAATTAAAGCCCCTCCGAAATCAGTTCCATCATCAAGAAGGGAATAGAGGACATCTGCAGATACCTCATGATTCTCTACCCATTTCCAGCATTCTTCGAGAAGCTCTTCAATCTTGTTATAAAACTGACTTTCCTGCATTGACTTAGATAACCATGTAGCTATTCCTAATTTAAATAATGCGTTATGGTGATTCATACTCACGATTTCCTTCCAATTTTCATACTTATATACTCAACAATGGTCATTTACTACTATACATCTTAAAAAAGATTCTCAATTAGACTAGAAAAACTGAAACAAACAAGGGGTAACTCTTTAAAATCACCATAGTTCTTTTCATGATCCCAAAAGACGATGTTTTTATTAGCTGAATAATCAAAACATAATAAATTTCCAAACCCATCTTCTGCAAATGGAATTAGTTGGTCGCCGATTCTATCTTGTAAATCTTCAAGAATTTCATATATATTATTGTATTCATTCTCATCTAGGCTAATCAAATTGTTGAAAATTTCTACCTTCCCATCTACCTTAAAATGATTAGGATTAGGATAACCACCATCATATTTTAAAACAAATTGTTTATAATCCTCTGGTAGAGTAATTTGTAATCTATGCTCCACACTTTCTATTATATCTATAGAACTACCTTTATAATTCAACCACTTCATATTCTTACTTCATTCCTTTTTTTAAAATAGCTCATCTACTTTTCTAGAAAATCTTCGAAATCAGAAAAATTAATAATAAAAAGTATCGTCCTCTAACAATTTTTCTAAAAATTCCCCAAGATTTTTGGATATCTCTTCATCATAATAATAAATCTTTCCACTATTATCTGAACCAAAGCCAATTGATATCAGGACAGATTCGTTTGCTTCAAAGAAAATCATTTTATCTTCTTCAAATTCATCATATATTTCAATATCCGGATAAAATTCAAAATCATTTTGTCTCAATCTAAAGTCCAAAACAGACTCTGGATCCATAATTCGATTGATGTTACCTACTTCACTTCCAATAAAACCATAGCCAATTTCTAAATAAAATTCTCTAAGTAATTTCGGAAATATTATTCCTAACTTTGATTCGCTGTTTTTAATTTCATCCTTGGTAAGTGGATGGAACTGATGAGAGGGATTTGATTTTATTTTTCCAAACATCTAGTGATACCTCCTATGGTATGGTCGATTTTAAAGTTACTATAGGTGAGGTTGTTCCCCCGTTTCAATTAAAACTGGTTAGAACCCCATCCCTCCTAGTTTTCTTGGACTTAAAGGTCATATCAGAAATACTCTAGATCTTTCAAGCATTCGTCAAAGATATTTAACTTTTGTTTTGATATTCTTCCATTTCTTTAAAAAGTTGAAGTAAATCATTATTTTCAGGTTCTTCTCCTAAATATTTATATTTAAAAAAAGACAACCTTTGATTCGAGGTAAACGGACTAGCAAACCAATTAGTATAATCAAACTCAACCTTTAATTGTTTCCGAGATTTCACTATTAAAACCATTGCATACCATTTAGGTTGATTATTATCTTCTAAAACCTCTAAAATATTTCTAGAAATAGTCATTAATTGATTAAAGGTGTCCATATATTCAGAAAATGGAATGTCATAAATTACTGGCATATCATGAGAGAAAATATATTTTTTAGGATTTTCTTTCGTATTAAAATAAAATAAAACTTCTCCGTCCCCTTCCTTTAACTCAACATTAAAGTATAAATCATTCCAAGTTACTGGAATAATACGATTTACATTATTTGCTATATCATTAAACAATTGACTTAATGGATTTTCAAACATTTTTAATCTCCTGGTTTATTCCTTATCTGCTTAATTCTAAGTGGCTCTCCTTCAATTTGAGAGCGTACGTTAAACATTTTTGGTCTGACTGTAATACAGAACCTTCTTCAAAAACAGTATCCATCCTTACTGAAACTTTCTTAGGAGGGACATCATTTTGTGTAGCTTTCCATTTGAGCTTTTTTCAGCAATTCTTCAAATTCTTTTTCGGAGAAATAGGGTCTCTTTCTATCTGTATCAATAAGAAGAAATTCTGGATTTTCTCTTAAAAATTGTATGTTAGCATCTTCTTGACTAATTTTTGATTCCCAAAATCCGAAATTGGCATAATTAATTAATTCTTCACCATCATGTTCTCCTGCTAAATAGCTATCCACTGCTTCTTTAGGGATTTCTTTAGAAACCTCTGGCATGGTGATATTGAAAGTCGGATACTTTAAAATATACTTACCATTGGCTTCATAAATTTCTAACATATCACTTTTTTTTGTTGGTATTTCTTTCATTATTATTTACTCCTCGATTCTTTAATGCTCAATTTATCTTTAGAAACTCTATCAATCACGAATTCTAGTACACCACCCGGATAGGTTTTAACACTCGGACGCCATTGAACATTCTCCCCCATAATTCCCAAACTTTTATCTGACATCATCTCTAAATAAACAATCTCAGAATATTACTTTGATATAGTTATATCAACTATTTTTCCCGTTTTTATATCGACTTTTACCCTTCTGGCATAAAAATCAGTCGCATAAAGCCAACCATCTCTCAATGTCATCTGTTCAAACGGATAACTATTATTGCTGTATGCACTATTATCTATCGTCCAAACTACATTTCCACTACCATCAACTCTTAAAATGTTATTTTTTTCAATATCATTATCAAAAGGAATGTCCAATAAAACAACAAATTCGTCACCGTATTCAATTATATTTCGGATTTCAAATTCAAAACATTTTATAACTTTACTATTTACTATTAATTTATGTTTTTCATATCCTACCATTGTATCAACCTTTCATCTGAGAATTTCTACGTTGAGCAGTCATTTAATCGTTTATTCGGCTTCGTGTTAAATCATTATCCATTACATAGCTAATCCTGTAGCATAACTAAAAACTCTGTAAAGTTAATAGCTACTAACTCTATAGCTGGCTCTAACTCGTAGGACTCTTCGTGATACCAGATACAAATACTCGGATTTTCAGTATCCTCCAAATAGTTTAGACAAAGAAAATCTCCACCAAACAATGCTACTATGGGAATCAACTCAAATCCCAAAATATCTTCATGGACAAATAATCTTTCATCCAGTTGGGACATTACAACATCAATGTCATACATGCCAAGTGGATTGTCTTTTGTGTTTTCTAATATACACAAGAATCGCTCAATCAAAAAAGACCTATTTGTTAAAGAAAATAAATTTTTAGAAGGGCGAAAACCATTTTTTCTCTTTATGAATTCCTTATAATCATCAGGTAGTTTAACTCTCCACTCTACTTCTCTTTCCTGTAATAGCGCATCAGTTGGCAAAGGATAGATAATTGATTGATTTTGTTGATACATATCTTATTCTCCTACAGTTCCTCACTTTTTACTTCCTCAAACCATTTTTCAAACTCTAGTCGTGGAAGTAATTCTTCATCCTTGTCATAACGCCCTTCATAGCTATAGCGACTATCAAGGCTGTTTTTATGAGCATCATAAATCAACCACATTTCAGTTGGGTGTTCACGATTGTACTCTTGGCAAACATCAAGTAATTTCTGTATATCTTCATTACCATATCGTAATACTGAAAACATCATATTATCAGAATCATCTACTTTAGTATCTAAAATAGTATTAACCCTGTGTAATTTGACAAAAACTCCATTAATTTTATAAAAAACATCAAAAGAAAGGAGTGCTTCTTCAGAAATGCAATAAATATATACTTTTTCTGCCTGATCTTGGACATACTCCATTACTAACGAAATCATGCCAACTTGAATTTCCATAAATTTATCTTCGAATTTATTCATCTTTCGTCTCTTTCTATTTATACTTTTTATTATTTCAGATTTTGGTTCACCATCAATCTTATAATTAACTTCAAAACTACAAATAATTATAAGAAAATATATACTTATAGGAGTATATCCTGATAACCAATTTCAGACAATACACCATTAACAAATTTTATTCCTATGCCATTTTCTTTATCCCAATCACACTCACATAAAAAACCAAACTCTTCAATATTTTCATCAAATGTTAAAGGAAACATGATTCGTTTAGGTTGCAACAAAGAATAAATTTTATCTTTATCTCCAATGATATCTAAAAAATATTTCTTTTCGTTATTATTCGTGTAACTTGAAACAATATCTGATATTTCACGATTGTAATATGATATAATTGCCGAATCTGCCTCTTTTACTATTTCATCTAAGTGATTATTGAAAAATCTATAAGCTTTTTCCTGATTAGTTTCAAATTCAGCATCTTCATCCGCATCAATATTGATTTCCAAAATATGGTGCTTATTGAAAATATCTAGAGAAATATCTTTTGTCCAACCGTAATTAAATTTTATTTTCCCAAAAGTCTTATGATTTATTTCCATTGTTTTTACAACCATTCTTTCTATGAATCTAATCGTTTTTTTACTTATGCTACCCCACCTAGATGTCAAAATTTACTATTAACAACAGATGGAATTAATTGCATTGTTTCCATATCATTTAATTCATTCCAAGTGAGTTTCCCTTGTTTCCGAAGTTTTGTAATCTCTTTTCTTTACTAATTCAAATACTTTCCATGAACTTATTTCTCAATTATACCAGTATCTGTACATTAATTTTAAATCGATTACTTTTGCATAAATAAATATGACTAATTTTTCTAACCTTGAAAATTTTATAAAAATTCACTTTGATACTTTTCCATCTCTTGAAAAAGTTGTTCTTGAGTATTATCTTCTGGTGCAACTTTCATGTATTTATACCTGAAATAGTTCATACGATCAGTTGGGCCAAATTGTGAAGCATTCCAATCAACATAATCAAAATGGATGCTAAGTTTATTATTTTTATAAATAAAACTTGCATTTTTCCATAACTCAATATGATTATTTTCAAAAATCTTCCATAGTTCTCTTGCTAAAACATAATTCTGATAATCCATTTTTTCAAAAGTCTTCTCATCAACTTTGAAATCATCAGGAATTAATAAACTATAAAATAAATTATCGTTATCTGCTACTTTGAAGAAAAAATATACATTCCCACCAGTTTCCGACATTTCAGAATTTATATAAAGCTCATCCCAATCAACAGGAATGGTTTTATTAACATTATTTATTAATTCATATATTTTATCTTGAATTTGCTTCTCAACTGTCATTTTCGTTGGTAACTCCTCTTCAATTCTAATGAAAATATAAGGGAACATCTATTCAGATAATTCCCTCAATTATGCTCTTAATTCTGTATTAGATCCATAAATTCAGAAAATGTCTTAGATAAATAATAGGCGTTATTTTCATCATTTGAGGCTTCTAATTGATACGTATCGTCGTAATAATATATACCTTCGTTATCATCACCACTTTGCCAAAATAGTAGAAATCCGTGCTGAATAGTATCACCAATAAGAATGGAATGTTCAAAAATATCATTCCGATATTCTTCTGTCCACTGCTCTATATCAGCATTTTTAATTCCCGTATTTATACCAAACATAGTATCAATATTGATAACTTCAGCAATTTGATGAATCTTAATTGAATTTTCAAATTTATAGGATAAATTCCTTCCTCCATTTTGTGTAACTAAAAATTCTTTGTAGTCCACTGGAAGTTTGATATCAAATCGTTTTTCTAAAAGTTTGATATCTTCTTCTTCCGCATGACCAAATGAGTCTATAGTTAATACCATTTTATTTACCTCCTAATTTCAGAATTGAGATGCCAGCTCTATGAGTAAAACGTCTATGAAATGCACTATCCACCTCTTGGAGAGTCTTACCATCTTAATGATGATACCAAGTATTACCTAATCCAGCATCACCAGCCTTAGAGAAATCTTTGATTCTTCCTTCAAAACCATTATCCCAGTTATAATTATCAAGTAAGACAAAGAGTTCATCTTCACTATTAATCGACTTGACTAGTTTCACAGCTTTAGCATTGCTTTCAGAATATAAAATATATAATAGTTTATTTAATTTTGTTACATCCATTTTTAATACTTCAAACTAATTTATTGTGAAAACATTCCTATAAATTCTGAGTTGTACCTTGGTTTTGATACAAAGATAGTCCTTTACTTTGTAAAACGTTCAAAATTCTTTGAAGTTTTTTTACCTCAACTGTAAATCTTCTAGAGATAAATTAATATCTATTTGATCTAATTTCGATTTCACAAATCCCGTGACAAAATCTAAACATGGATTCAATTTTTCAATAGAATCTCCGCTTTATCTGAATTTAGAAAGTCTTTCAATATATTCAAAGTCCGTTCGACTAATTCTTCATCACGGCCATATACTCTTCTTATACTCTTATCATCAATAACCTTGGATAAAAAATTGATTGAAAATCTCTGTTCATCCGTTTGATCGAACCAAATGTTAAATAAGCCACCCTCTCCTGCTTCCAATTGCGTATTTTTACCTGTTGATAAAATACCTATTGTCATATGATAACCGTTATACATGAACGGAAAATTAAAATTTTCATCATCGCCTTCATTAATCGAAATCGTATCAAGATCAATCGAAAAGATTTTCTCTAAAGCTTGTTTGACATTCTGATAACCCAAACTATCTCTTGTAGGCAAGTAACCTTCGCTCATTTATAAGCCCTCCACATATTTCTGAAATCCTTAAACTTATATTATTTTAATATAGCCATATCGACTATTTTTCCCGTTTTTATATCGACTTTTAACCTTCTAGCATAAAAATCAGTCGCATAAAGCCACCCACCTCTCAAAGTCATCTGTTCAAACGGATAACTATTATTACTGTATCCACTATTATCTATCATCCAGACTACATTTCCACTCGCACCAATACTAAAAATGTTATTCTTTTCACTCACATTATCAAAAGGAGAAGGCAGTTCTGCCTTATTTTCAAATGAATAAGCTACACCTATCGCTTATTCCAAGATGAGATATTCGCTTCATTTCCATCTAATTTCATATAAATGAAAATACCACCATAATCCGTTCCATCATCCAAAAGAGCATAGAGCTCTTCTCCACCTCTATCTATATTCTCCAAAAAGCCTCAAAAAGTATCGAAAGCAGAGCGAATCTGAGGGTTATAGGGTGTTTCCAGTTGCTCAACTATTGATTCTGAAAAAATTAACATAAAATAACTATCAAACATATTTTCTTCTTTTCTAAAACTAGCTAGATAAGAAATTTGGGGACAATCTCATCGTTAATAAACGTACTAAGTCATTATTTTATCTGAATTTCACGAAGTAGCTCTCCAAAGTAATTGTCAACCAAAGAATCAGTCAAAATCTGTTCAAGGTCTATTGCTAATAGTTTCTGTACCAATTGATTATTATCAGCTATCAGTTGCTGGTAACTCGAAACATAAGCTTCTAGCGTTTCCTTATCAACACTTTCAATTGTTTGGGGTAGGTACTTTTCTCCAGAATCCTGATACGAATAATAGCAAATCAAAGCAAAATAATTGGCAATACAGCTCCACACAAGAGGATTGGTCTCCTTATCCAGCTCCATAAATGTTAAGATATCCTTTTCATCCACATTCTCCAAACGACTATACAAAAGATCTGGACAAATCTTACTATCCTGGTCAAGCGATTGATCAGCAAGCTTCAAGGAATCCAGAGCAAAGTCCTTGTATTCTTTATGACTGATTAAATCGACTAGATTAAAGGTCAAATCTTGAAGGAAGTATAATAAGCTATCATTACATTTCATTTGTTTTTCCTTTTATTTCACTACCTTACAATAAATAAACTAAGCCTCTTTATAGCTAACAGTTCCGATAAATCTTGTATTTTTCCTTGCTACTACATTAGCAATATAATGATAATTGTAAAGCAAAATGATGGTGTTGCTGGGAGGAATAATCGTATTGATTCCCTCCTCTTTTAAATTT
>ERZ773037.1874-NODE-1874-length-10693-cov-4.090995_pt1 | contig 10693 bp, 10 predicted proteins | sample MGYA00511466_ERZ773037 | MGnify/ENA primary metagenome ERZ773037 (study PRJEB29015, sample SAMEA2738146) | human oral metagenome | biome: human oral; feature: human-associated habitat; material: saliva | place: China | collected 2202 ...
TGGACATTCTTTTATAAATTACTATTTTACTCTTCAAAATTTAAATAAAATTTACTTCCCTCCCCTTTTAATGCTATAATATTACTATATTATTTTACGAGGTGATTATATGTTTAGTTATATTGAAAAATTGTCAACAATTGATGATTTTAAAACATTTAAAGAGAAAAATGAAAAAGTAGTATTTGTCTTTTCTGCTCCATGGTGTCCGGATTGTGTAATGCTAAATCGATTCTTTGAAGAAACAACAAATAAATTTAATGACATTAAATTTGTCTATGTTAATCGTGATGATTTCCCTGAGATCACAGAAGCTTTAGACGTTATGGGTATTCCTTCTTTTGTTGCATATAAAAACAATAAAGAAGTGAGTCGTTTTGTTTCTAAATTTTCAAAAACTCAACAAGAGGTTGAAGACTTTCTTTCAAACATATAAAAAAAAGCTTTGGATTTCTCCAAAGCTTTTAATTTTTATCTTAGATAATAAAGTGGCCCTAATATATTTCTTATATCTTCTTTCGATTCAAATTCTAATGTTAGTGCATCTTCTGCAGTTTTTATTTTATTATTTTCAGCCATTTCTTTTAAATCTGTCGGGCATAAAGAAAATTCAAAAACTGGTGTTAATTTTATATCAGAAGTAGGTATTATGTTATAAATATCTTCTTCCTCTATTTTTTGACCTGCAAATATTTCTTTAGTACCTTTATCTACTTTAACTTTAACATTTTTATCTGCAGTAAAATAAGATAGTTTGTATCCCGCTCTAGGATATATAATAAGTTTATTATCTTTTGTTGAATCTCCTATACTATTATATTCATCAACTTCTAGTATATTTGAGTTGTTTTTTGCTATTAAAATATTTCCTGTTTCTGTTTTAGAAAATTCTACTTTAAATATTTCTCTATACACTGCAGTAAACTCTAAATTTTTACCTTTTTCTGTAACAACTGCACCAAGTTCATTAGTTTGTAATAATTTTTCTTTTGATACCCTCTTAGTTTTTGAATCCTCTCCTACGATTAAATAATCGTCGTCAGCTCGCCAACCTAAAAACTCTCTTGATGTTTCACCTGTTGAAGATGGTAGATTTATCATAGTATCTATTCTTGTATTTGCTAACATCTCTTGACCATCAGATAAGAACTTATCTATTCCTCTTCCATTAAAACGAACAGTTACCCAGTCAGATTCATTCTTTTTAAAGTAAATTTCTAGTACTGCATCTTTAGTAATATAATCACTATCTTTTACCACATTTTTATTAATTCTAAATACAGTTTCATAACCTGTACTTGGTTTTATTTTACTTCTTAGTTCTTTTAATAACTCTCCTACAGGTTTAACTTCACTCCATGTAAAATCTTTATCACTAACACTACTATCTACTCTACCAAAACGTTTATTATAATCATCTTGGCGAACACTTAATGTGTGTTGTTTTTCTTTATAATTTGCTTTTACAATAACACTATTATCAATTACTTCATCTTGTAAATTACTAATATCTTTAATTTTCTCATTAGTTTCTTTATCGTAAAGTGTGTAGTTTTCTATATAGTACTTATCTTTTTCAAAATAACTTGTGTTTAATTCACTAAGTTTTTGACCAGTAAGTAATGTTTCTTCTTTTTTATCTTTTCCATTATCTAATACAACTTTCGTTTTAAAGACTGCTTTTATATTTTGCCCTTCTTTAATCTGTGTTGTATCATTTTGGGTTACTTTTTTATCATCTAAATAATAACCATCAAATATATAATCACTATTTTTATCAAATTCTTGTGGTAATTTTGTTTCTTTTACAAATTCACCGATAGTTGTGTTCTTTTTGACACTATATTCGGTATTTTTATCCTTAAATTTTGAAGGGAATGTTACCGATACTTTTTGCCAATATTCTTCGTTTTTTGCAAGATCTAAAACTATTTCTTTAGCATTAAATGGTATTTCTAAATTATTAATATTATATTCTTGACCATCCACAGTCACCTTTTCATTAGTGTATGAATAGTACTTGTCTGGCTTATGGTACTTCTCTAACTCATAAGGAATTACTAACACTTTTCCATCTTTAGGCTCATTAATCAAAGTAACTGTTTTAGTAACAACTTTTTTGTCGCCTTCTTTCACGATTAGATTAATAGTTTTTTGAGTATAATATTCTTTACTAGTCTTAGAATATTTTGTATTTTCTATCTTACCATTTTTAATATCAAAACTCATAACATTCATTATTAAAGTTGTATTTGGCTTAATCGTATTTAATAAACTTCTATCAACTATTTTACCACTACCACTTTTCTCTAGTTTTATTCTGAATAACTCGGTTGGGATTTTATTTTCATCAAGTGAATAAAATATCAGGAAATTTTGTGAATTTTTTTTATAACTTAGCAATTCTGCTGTATAATCCAATTCAGTAATATTTTGTGTAGAGATATTTTTATCTATAGTAGGAAGAGAATAATTTGATGTTTCAGGCATTATATCAAAATTAAACATATTTTTTTGGAATACAGTATCCATAACAGATGTATTATAATCTGTTATATAATCTGCCTTAGCTACATTATCATAGCCGACAATACTACTCATACATAAAAATGTTGTAATTATAGTTTTTTTCAAATTTATTCTCCTCCTTTCTTATTTCTACTTTATCGTAATAATTATTATATTATCTATAAATTTTTTCGTCAATTATTATAATAAAAATTGCTTAAATATAGCTAAAAATTACGTTATTAAAAACAGGGATTCTTGTAAGTATATATTAATTACTTGCAAAAACCCCTGTTGTATATTCTTTAAATGTTAACTATATTTCACTAATATTTTCTAACATTATTTGATCATTAGATATACTAACTTCATCATATTCGTAGTCATAATCGTCTGCAAAATCATACGAATACTCCTTGTAAAGGAACATCTCATTAGAGTAATCTAAAAACTCCTCATCTGGAGTAGAAAATTCTATCTCATTATATCCTTCATCTGCATAATCTGATAAAATTTCATTTTCATAGTCTATTTCTGTATTGAAGTCCTGGGAATATTCATCGTCTTGCGCGAACCTGGGATCCGGGGACTCCAAACTAGATAAGTTCATTGTATACATAAAAATCTCCTTTAAATTCTTTTTATTAATTATACAAAAAAGTACATTATTTTACAAGAGAAAACTATAAGCTTTTTAAAATAATTTTTCTTAATTCATCTAGTGCTCTGGTACATGTTCTTGCTCGAATTAACTCTCTATCTCCAGTAAATAGGCACTCCACAACATCTACTTTTCCTTTACTATATAATCCAATATACACTAGTCCTACTGGTTTATTGCTGACATCCCTATTTGGTCCAGCTATACCTGTTGTTGCTACTGCAAAATCACTATTTAAACGGCGAGCAACACCTTCAGCCATCTCACGGGCCGTTTGCTCACTTACTGCACCAAATCTCTCTAGTGTTTGCTCTTTAACACCTAAGGCAGTAATCTTCGAGTCATTAGAATAACAAACAATTCCCTCTAACAACGAATTTGAGATACCACTCTTTTCCACTAACATTGATGTCAATAACCCACCTGTTAAAGACTCCGCAATAGATAATGTCAAATTATTTTCAATAAGTAAATTAGCAACTACACTATGTAACTCTGTTTGGCTACTAGATATATCTTCACCACCAATTAAATAAATATATTCTCCTACAAGCTCTTCTATTTCTCTTAATTGTTGAACTATAAGTTCTTCCGCTTCTTCAAAAGTACTTGCACTAGCTGTAATTCGCAGTAGCACCTCACCTGTTTTGGCATATAACGCTAATGTCGGATTTGTCTGATTATCTAAAATATGTTTAATTTTTGTTTCTAATAATGATTCTCCTATGCCGTAAAATCTTACATATTTAGAGACAAATTTGTTGGTACTTAATTTTTGTAAGTATGGACGAACACTCTTTTCAAACATATCTTTCATTTCGCGTGGTGGTCCCGGCATTAAGATAATTCTTCTATTATCTTCTTCTATTATTATACCCGGAGCTGTCCCACAAAAGTTTTCTAACACAATTGCTCCTTCAGGAATCATTGCTTGTTTCTTGTTGTTGTCTGTTATTATATTGCGACCTGAACGAGTTAATCTCTCTAATATTTTAACCCAAGAATATTCGTGGAAATAAAAATCGCGCCCAAAATATTGTCCTGCACATTCTTTTGTAATATCATCATCAGTTGGCCCAAGTCCACCAGTAATAATAACAGTATCATTTTCTGAAAATGCCGCATCTAAAGTTTGTAACAAACGTTCACTATTATCTCCAATTGTCGTTTGTCGATAAACACTTATACCTAATGCTGCAAGTTCTTTTGATAAATAAGCTGTATTTGTATTAACTATATCCCCTAGTAACAATTCTGTCCCCACTGATATCAATTCGACTCTCATAACAATCTCCTCACATACTTAAAATAAATATATTTTTGTTATTACCTACTATTATTCTACATCAAAGTATAGAAAAAATAAAGACCACAACTCTGTGATCTTTATCAAATTTTTATTACTTGTTCTGCATTCTTCTACCTTTTTTGTCGAAGAATTTTTTATCTGGACTACGACGTTCATTACGAGGTTTTCTATCACGACTATCTCTTCTTTTTCTATCATTTGAGCGACCGTTTCTACGAGATTTTTCTTGTTTGCGAGGAAGCGGTTTTTCAAATGATAATTCGACATCTACATCTTTTTTATCATTAATCAATTTGCTTAAAAGCACCGTAATAATTTTTTCAGCATTTGCTTCTGCCATTAATTTATTTGCTAAACTATTAAACTCAACATGATTATTACCTAGTTCTGAAACTACTTCTTCAAACATTCTGTTGTAGCGCGCTTTTTTTACTTCTTCAATAGTATAAGGTCGTAGCATTTTCATTCTTTCACCACGAGAAGCTTCTATATCTTTTAAATATGGCATTTCTATTGGATTTAAGAATGTCACAGCTACTCCTGATTTCCCTGCACGTCCTGTACGACCAATTCTATGGGTATAACTCTCTGTATCTTGAGGGATATCAAAATTATAAACGTGAGTCACATCACTAATATCTATTCCCCTAGCTGCAACATCAGTCGCAACTAATATTTGCAATGAGTTATTTTTAAACTTACGAAGAATTTCTAAACGTTTTGATTGCGTTATATCTCCATGTAAACCTTCAGCTAAATATCCTTTTGCGATTAATGCACTAGACAATTCATCAACACGGCGTTTAGTACGCCCAAAAACTATCGCCAAATTAGGATTTTGAACATCTAAAAATCCTATCAATGTTTCTAACTTCTCATTTTCTCGTGCTATTGTTGCAAACTCAGTGATATCCGGATTAAGATCCTCATCACTCATCGTTTTAACTAGTTTATAATCTTTCATAAAGTCTTTTGAAAGTTCCATAATAGTTTTTGGCATTGTTGCTGAGAACAGCAGTGTTTGATGACGAGATGTTATTTTTGATAAAATAAATCTAACATCTTCGATGAATCCCATATTTAGCATTTCGTCTGCTTCATCTAATACTAAATGAGTCAATGTTTCTAATCTTATAGTTTTTCTATTAATATGGTCTATTACTCTACCAGGAGTTCCTACTATTATTTGAGGACGTTTTTTCAAATCTTGTATTTGTCTTTCAATACTTGTCCCACCAAAGATTATACTAACCTTAAGTCCTTTGACACGTGACATTAAACGAAGTTGCTCTCCTACCTGCTGAGCTAATTCTCTCGTTGGTGCCAAAATCAATGATTGTAGTTCCTCTGTTTTTCTTACTGTATCTACTATTGGTATCCCAAATGCTCCTGTTTTTCCTGAACCTGTTTGTGCTTGGGCTAATACATCAATTCCTGATAGTACATATGGAATTGTTTCTGTTTGGATACCAGTAGGAGTTACGAAATTCATGTTAGTTAGCGATTCTACTATCTTACTGCTAACTCCTAATTCTTCAAATGTTGTCATTTGGTTCTCCTTCTATCTAGTTGTTTTACCATTTTTTCTGTAACCAAACAATTATAACATATTTATTTCTTCAAGTACATTATAAACACATCAAATAAGAAGAATAATTAGCAATATTAAAAACAACTACTAATTATCCTTCTTAATTTTACATATTATTTTCTGTTAACTGATTTATTTCTCTTGAGATATCAATAATACCTTTAGCAGAATTTTTAAGATTATTTGTGTATATTAACAACATGTAATCTTGATTACCAAAAACAATAGCTGTATCGTGCATATTAGCATCTATTCCACCGTATTTACTAGCAATTTTTTTATTTGGAATCCCTTGTTTTATCCATTCGTTATCATTAGACTCTTCTAGATATTTTATTAAATCTTGATATTTATCTCTTTCATTATATAATTTTGTCCATACTGCTTCCATCATTTTTGGAGTTATTCTGTTTTTCGCAGCCTCTGTCGGAGGTAAAGTTATACCTAATGTTGCAAAATACTTAACAAGAATATCTGTTGCTGTGGCAGTATTTCCTATTAACATTTTAGTTGCAGTATTATCTGAATATTGAATCATATTTTGAATAACATAATCAAGTTTGTAACTATCTTTCTTCTCTTGATTAGTTATTTCTCCAGCTCCCTCTTCTAAATATTTAGGGTCGTATTTGATATCATCATCTTTGCGTATTTCTCCTGCATTTATTCGATCATATATTTTCATCGCATAGACTACCTTAATAGTACTTGCTGCTGCAAAATAACGTTCATCATCCTCTGAAAATCTATATCCAGTTGAGAAATTTTTATAAACTATTCCTATCTCATTATTTGCTTTATATTGAGATATAATATTCTTCATCGCCTTATCTAACTCAATTGTGTCTAACTTTTTCTTCTCTTCTGGTTTTTGTTCTTTATTTTTGTTATTTTCTGCCTGCTGTGTTGTTTCTTGATTTTTTGCATCTTTTTTCGCTTTCAAATATCCACCTGCTGAAAAAACTCCATAAACAATTAAAACCACTGCTAGTGATTCAATAAAAAACTTTAATATTCTTTTCATTAATCTTTTCAATTTCTTATTCACATCCTTCTAAAGCCCATCTTCATATTTAGTTTACTACACATCTTCCAATTCATCAATATATTTATCAATAAATACCCTATCTATGCTTATAAATTAAAAAACAGAAAAGAGTTATTTCCTCTTTTCTGTACAATTTATCTAAATTTTTGTTTTTAAATAAAAATCTTGTTCAGAAATTTTCTTAAATCCAATTTTTTCATACATATATTTTGGAGTATCATTAGCGTCAGCAACTAATAAAACATTTTTTTTCTGCTCATTTTTTACAGCAGAATTAATCAGATGCATAGCGACTCCTTTTCGTCTGTATTCATGAGATACATATAGATTATCTATTTCAAAAAAGTCAGCTTTTACAATAATATTTGCTGTCCCGATAATTTTATCTCCATCTTTGGCTATTAATTGTTTTATATTATCAGATCTAATATCTTCATAAAGTAAGTCCTGATTATGTTCTGCCCACTCTTCATCACTTGATTCTATATCTATTTTATATTGAAACTCCAAATAGTTATTCAAATCTTTTCTAGTCAAATAACTTATATCATAACCACTATCTTCTTGTTCTACAAAATTATCAGCATCTAAATAATACAAATCTAAGTTTATCTCTGTATAATTCTCTTTTTTTAAGTATTTTTTTAACTTTTTAGAAAGTGCTGTATTCTCATGAGATGCCAAATGAATAAAATTTACACCTTTATCTCTAAAAAAATTTCTACACGCAGAGATGTAGTAATCTAATTCTTCTATTGTCTCTGGTGTTTTTTTCATAAGTAGGTAATTTCCACTAAAATACAGCTTTGATTTTAATGTTTGATATATCACATACTTATCTGTTTCTGTTGCCACACGAGCTCTCGAATGAATATCTTTAAAACTGTAATTCAATATACCTACCTCCTTTTTAATGATTTAAACTTTAGTGACTGTGTCCATGAGGACCATGATGGTGTTCAAAATGCTGAATTATTTCCAACACTCTCTTACTAGCTGTTAAGTCATAAACATTTCTTAGCGTCTCCAAATATGTAGGTTCATCATGAAGAACATTGAAGTACGTTACAACTTCTTCTTCAACAAAATCAATGTAATCTTCTTCCTCAGATAATGCATTCAACGCTGCACCCAGCAGGATAGGATCATCTTTAATTAATGAATGCTCATTGTATAGTTCATAAATTTTGTCATACTCGTATAGCGCTTTTAGTGCATTTATTGTAATAAATAATGTTTCTTCTGAAAGCCCTAGAGTTGTTAAAATATTTTGCATCATAACGCGAATTTTGTCGTACTCTTGGTCATCTTTATAAAGAGAAATAAGATGTAAGTAGGCACTCATAGCTACTCCTTGAAGCTCTAAATATTTCTCAAGATAGTTTTTTGCTTCCTCTCCTTTTGACATATGACCTAAGTGTAAATAAGCTTCCGTAAAATCAGCATCTAGCGCAATAGTTTTTAATAAATGCATCTTAGATTTTTCTAAATTTTGTACTTGATTATATGCAAAGGCCAATGAGAATAATATTCCAGCATCTTCATAACCTTTCCCATGTTGATTATAAAATTCAATAGCATCATCAAAACGTCCTAAAGCAAATAAATTATCAAAAGCTATTTTGAAGTTTTCTAGCGTTTGTTCTTCATGGAAAATTCTTTCACTTAAATCTTTCGCCTTTTCTTCTTGACCTGTTGTTAAATAAATTGCAACAAGTTCCTTATCGATAGCTCGAATTGCTTCATCAAAATCCGTACCACGACGTGCTTGAAGAAATTTTTCTTCGGCAATCTCATACAATCCATCTTCCATATAGATTAGCCCTTCTTGGTATAAAATAGATGGTGTTTTAGGTGCGTTATACAGCACAACTAAGGCATCATCTTTTCTATCTAGGTACTGTAAATTATGTACATACCCTTCTATTGCATCATCATCTTCTTTATTTTGTTCGTAAATTATTTTAGACAGCTCCAAGCACTCTTCAAATAATCCATTATCAAATAAAATCGAACGGAAATTCTCCTGCTGTTCTCTATCTAAAACAGTAAAGTCTATCTCTTTTAATTCTTCTAAAAATTGTTCAATATCCATTTAATTTTCTCTCCTTGCTAGCTTATTCATAACGAATACTAGTTCTTCTTTTACATTGTCATTTCCTAAATTTTCTATATTAAGCAATGCTTTTTCTAAATAACGTTGACTTATCTCTAAAGTTTCATTCAAAATACTTCCAGTATTTTTTATAAATTTAATTAGATTTAGTTTTTCTTCTAAACTGGAATCTTTCGAAAAATTCTTAAACAAAGCTGAATTATGCTCTCTTGCTATAATTGCTGGTAAAGTTATATTTCCGTTTATTAAATCTTGACCTATTTCTTTACCTAAAGCTTCACTTCCTCCAGCAAAATCTAAATAATCATCAATTATTTGATAGCTCATACCTAAATAATAACCAAAAGCATAACTACGTTGAATATTTTCATTAGATGCACAAGAAACTATACTACCTGCACTTGTGGCAAAAGCAATAAGAATAGCTGTTTTCCTTTTTATCTTCTTCAGGTAATCTATTCTTCTTGTTCTTATATTATATAACCCTTCTTCTTGAATAATCTCTCCTATACAAAGCTCTTTCAAAGTATTAGATAAATACATATGCAGTCTTTCATCCTTAAATTCTGCAATCTCTCTTAGCACCGTTGCAAATAGATAATCACCTACGTAAAGAGCATATTCTTCTCCATAAGCCCTACTCATAGTTGTCTGTCCACGACGAGTTTTCGCTTTATCAATAATATCATCATGAATAAGACTAGCTGTATGAATAATCTCAACTACGCTTGCTATTCTTATAATATTTTTTTTATTTTTTTCAAAATCACCTAGATTTGCACATATCAAAAGTAGTAATACACGTACTCGCTTACCACCATTTAAAAAATATTCCTTAATTATTGTATTTAGTTTCTTATCATCACTACGAGTGATTTCGAAAATATCTTCCAGTACCTCTTGTACTAAAGTATCATATTGTTTTAACATTTTTTTCACCATCACAAACTTATAAGAGCTTGGCTATCTTTTTCATCAAAAGTCAAGTTATAAAAATCAAACCATTGACTTATAATAGTTCTATTAAAAGAGTTTATATCCATAGTTAATTTTGTCAATCCTAGGTAGCCTGTTTTCATCACATCTGTTAATAATATTAATTTATCTAAATCATACTTTAACAAACTATAATAGACAAAGCTATAATAATCACCAAAAAGAAGATTTTTAGTAGGTATCTTTTGCTCTACTCTACAATGATGCTCATAAACCGAGCTGAGCGCATAAAAAATTGCCAAATGCTTCTCATTGTTTAAATTATACTTTTCAATAAAGTATTTTATATTCAATTTTTCTATTAACTCTTTATTATAAGTATATCTTTCCATAGCATATCCTTTGCAAATTGTCTGTTACAATTATACCACATTATGAAAATTTATAAAATCTTCTCACCTTGCTTTCACATAAATTATTTAAAAGAAAAATGAAGTTAATTAATTTTTACTACTTAATTAACC
>ERZ773037.1875-NODE-1875-length-10683-cov-4.579507_pt1 | contig 10683 bp, 8 predicted proteins | sample MGYA00511466_ERZ773037 | MGnify/ENA primary metagenome ERZ773037 (study PRJEB29015, sample SAMEA2738146) | human oral metagenome | biome: human oral; feature: human-associated habitat; material: saliva | place: China | collected 2202 ...
AGAGATTTCAAAAATACGAAATTAGAAGAGAATATAATTTTTGGTGATTCAAGATTAGTTAATTTAGAGTTAGAAGGATATAGCAACTTAAGTTTAGGAGGAGTAACATTATCTACTCTATTAGAGAATCTAGAACAGTATAATGATGTGCAAATTAAGAAGATGGTAGTATCATTAGGTGTTAATGACATAATATCAAATTATAATAAAGAGATAATAAAAGAGAATTACAAAAAATTATTATTAGAAACAAAAAAAAGAAATATAGAATTAACTCTAACAACAATCGGGTATACACTATTTAGAGATAGTGTAGACAATGAAATAGTTAGAGAGTTAAATGAATGGTTAGAAGATTTTACAAGAGAGAACAAAATAAAGTTAATCAATATAAACAAAGAACTTTCTGAAGATTATCATTTAAAGTATGAATATACAAATGATGGATTGCATTATAATGAAAAGGGAAATAAAATATTGTTTAAACATATTAAGGAGATGGTTATAAAGTAATGAAGAGTTTATTGAGTAAGGAAAAACTTATAGAATTGTTTTTCAAGTATCCAGTAGCATATTTTTCGATATTTTTCTTATATGCAACTAGATCACAGTTTTATATGATAAATAATATACAAATTTATGATTCAATTATTCATAACCTGTTAATTTTTTGGGGATTAATAATAATTTTTTATTATTTGATAATCAACAGGAATATATTTAATAATGAAAAAAAGTTTTTATTTATGTGGATAGCTTCTAGTGTTATAACTATTTTTGTAAATATATTCCAAATTAGGTTTGACTCTATTAGATCTGCAATATTAACTACTATTGTTATTATTACTTTTCTTAATGGATATAGAATACTTAGAGAAAAATATACTGATGTAATAGTGTTTAAGTATGTATTTTATCCGAGTATTTTTCTTAAGTTTATAAGTAGTATTATTTCATTGGGTATGTACTTTTATAATATAAGCATATTTGTGATTTCAGAGTTACCAAATCCATATACATATGGTATACGTTATGTGTCCCTTGGTAATGATACTTATAATTTATTATTATATGGTACATTTTTCAGTCCAAATAAAGAGGTAATGCAAGCGATACCGTTAATGTTGATTTCGATGTATATACTTTTGAATAAAAACAAGGTGGTGAATATATTTGAAAAAATAATATTAAGTGCATTCATCATTATTGAGTATATTGTTGTTTCATTATGTAATTCTAGAGGAGCATTATACTCAATAACAGTAGTTTTTATAATATATATTATTATTACTATAATAAAAAAAGTAAAGGGAACTAGTAATATATCAATAAAAAGTATTTTTATGTTAATAATATCGTTATGCATAATGCTGTTGGGATATAATGGAGTAAAAGTGATCTCAGCAACTTTAGTTAGTAAGGTAGAGTATAAGCATTATATTTATGAGAAAATTAACGGTAATATCATAAAACTTAGTGAAGAAGAGATTAAGAATAATGTTAGATATGAAAAGTATAGAGGTAAAATATTTGAATATAATCCAGTGGATAAGAAAGATAAAACTGAGGAAAAAATAAAAGATAAGATTGTAATAGATAAAGAAGATTCTGGTGAAGAATTAGGGAATGGAAGGATTTCTATTTGGAAAGAAACGTTACGTTTATATATAAAAAAACCTTTGTTTGGAATAGGGCAAGGGATGAATACTGAATTTGCCAAGAAATTTAATTCTGATGAATTTCCTATACTAAATGCTGGGGTTGCTATTCACAATAGTTACTTGGCATTATTGTTATCACAGGGACTAGTGGGAATGTCGATAGTATTTTTATGGATGTCTAGGTTATTGATTGAATTTTTAAAATTTGAGTTAAAGAATAATTGTATTGAATTTTCTATATTGCATATGAGTTTATATTTTATTTTGATTGTATCTTTATTCTTAGATGTTATCTTTATACGTGATGAATTTACACAGCTTATAATGTTATTTAATATAGGATATTTGATATACGCCAAAGGAGAATATGATGAAAGAAAGAATAAGTGTAGTAGTACCAGTATATAACGTTGAACAATATTTAGAAAAATGTGTAAATTCAATAATAAATCAGACATATAAAAATTTAGAGATCATTTTAGTTGATGATGGAGCTACTGATAAAAGTGGTAAATTATGTGATGAATTAGCAAAACTAGATAATAGAATAATGGTATATCATAAAAAAAATGGTGGTTTATCAGATGCTAGAAATTATGGAGTTGAGAGAGCAACTGGAGATTATATAGGATTTGTTGATGGTGATGACTATATAGATGCAGAAATGTATGAAAAACTGTATGAAGCTATCAAAAAAGAGAATGTAGATGTAGCTGAATGTAATCTAAAAATAATATATTCAGATAGAGTAGAATTATTTACTGAAAAAAAATACTATAGTGTTTATACAAAGCAAGAGTATTTAGAAGAATATCTAAAAATAGAAAAAATATTTGGTTCGGCATGTGTGAGATTGATTAAAGCAGATATTGCAAAAAAAATACATTTTCCGAATGGAAAACTCTACGAGGATACTTATTATGCATATGATCTAATAAATGTTGCAGATAGTTATGTCATAATGGAGGCTCCATACTATAATTATTTGATGAGAGAAAATAGTATAACAAATGCAAGGTTTAATCCTAGAATCTTTGACCTTATTGAGATAGTTGAGGAATTCTACAACACAGTTTATGAAAATTATCCTGGATTAGAAGAAGCGGCTGATTGTCGTAAAATGTATGCGTATTTTTCAGTTTTAAATAGTATATTATTAGAAGAAGAATTTAAAAATAATAGTTTTTATCCTCGGATAGTTAATTATTTTAAAAAAAATTATATAAAATTGTTGAGAAATAAATATATAACTCGAAATAGGAAGTTAAGTATATTATTAATTAAGATAAATATTAATCTTTATAGAAGAGTATTGATGAAATATAAATCAATTTTAGCGGGTAATTAGGAGGGATTTATGGATAATGAGTTAATAAGTATAATTGTTCCGGTATATAAGGTAGAAAAATACTTAGAAAAGTGTGTGAAATCTATATTAAAACAAACTTATACAAATCTAGAAATAATTTTAGTAGATGATGGTTCTCCTGATAAATGTGGACAATTATGTGATGAACTTGCTAAAACTGATGATAGAATAATAGTATTTCATAAAGAAAATGGTGGTCTATCAGATGCTCGAAATTTCGGAGTAGAGAGAGCAAATGGAGAGTACATTGGTTTTGTAGATAGTGATGATTATATTCATGAAAGCATGTACGAAGAGCTATATAAAGCTATAAAGAAATCAGGAACAGCTATTGTGGAGTGTGGATTAACCAGGGTTTATAAAAATACATTAAGACCTCACTATGAAGGTGGAGATTATTTTTTAGTATTAAGTAAACAGGAATATTTAAAAGAATATTTAGAAAATAAAAGGTTATATGGTTCGGCATGGTGCAAATTGATTCATAAAGATTTGGCAAAAAAACTGAAATTTCCGGTTGGGAAGATTTATGAGGATGCTTTTTATACTTTAGAACTTTTGAAAACTGTTGATAGATACACTCTTATAAGTGGAAACTATTATTATTACTATATAAGAGAGAATAGTATAACTACAAGACCGTTTAGTTCAAAAGATATGGACTATATAGAAATAATGGATAAAATAAGAGACTACACTTTATCTAATTTTTCAATGCTTAAAGATAAACTATTTATTAGATTGACATTTGCCTATTTGTCTATATTTAATCAGTTAATAGTAACAGATAATTATAAAATAAAAAATGAGTATAAAGTACTGAAAAATAAGTTGAAAGATAGTTGTTTCAAAGTTTTAGTTAATAAGAAAGCACCTAAAAATTTAAAGGCTGCTATATTGTTATTGAGTATCAATGAAAGATTATATAAATTTATGTTATCAAAATATAAAAAGTATGAGAGTAATGAATAAAATGCAAAGAGGAAGTCAATGAAAAAAGTATTAATAGTCATTCCATCTTACTCTAAGGGTGGTGGTGCAGAAAAAATCCTATCAAATATCTTGAATAATGGTGATTTTTCTGAGTACCAAATAGATATAGTGGAAATTGATAGAGGGAACAATGGCCTAGAAGATTTACCTGAAAATATAAAGGTGATTAAAAGTTATTATCATGAAAAGTATCCAAATGTAATACGTATTATTTTAGAACAATTTGGAAAAAGATTTCCCAAAGCATTGAGAAGATATTTAGTGAAAAAAGATGATTATGATGTAGAAGTAATGTTTGAGGTTATGTACCCAGATATTCCATTTTCAAAGAGAAACATAAAAAAAATATATTGGGTACATGGGAGTATAGAAGATTTTTCTAATACTTGGAGAGAAGATAGATTTAGAGAATATTTTTCGGATGCTACGAAAATTGTGTCGATATCCAATAAAACAGAGAGATCAATAATAGATTTATACCCGAATCAGGAAAATAAAATAACCCGAATATACAATGGTTATGACTATAAAAATATATTAAGAAAAGCTAAAGAGGATATTGATATAGAGATTTTTGAAAATTCAATTTGCTCTATAGGAAGAATAGATGAACAAAAAGGTTCGGATAGAACGCTAGAGCTAGTGAGAATACTTCATGAAAAAGGATATAAATATCACATGTATTTTATAGGATCAGGTAAATTAGAAAAGAGTTTGAAGGTAAAAGTAAAAGAGTGTGGTTTAACTGAGTATGTTCATTTTTTAGGATATCAAGATAACCCATATAAATATTTAAAATATATGAAGTGTCTTGTTTCAATGTCAAAACAGGAAGGTTTTCCTGGTGTTTATGTGGAGGCTTTATCTCTAAATGTTCCTTTTGTTTCTACAGATGTAGGTGGAGCAGAAGAGCTTTCTCAAGATGGAAAATTTGGAAAAATAATTTATAATGATGAACAAGCGGTAGAAGAGATAATAAGGTATGTTGAAAGAACTCAAGAATGTGAAAAAGGTATAAAAGAATTTTTAAAAAAATTATCTTTAGATAAACAGATTCAAGAGTTTAAAAAATTGCTTGTTATGGAGGAAAGGATGAAAGTATAGAATGTTGTCTAATCTAGTTTAAAAAAATTATTGTTTATCTTTTTTATTGTAAGTAGTTATATTATGTTTGTATTGTTCTTTAAAAATACAATAGGATATTTTTATAGAACAAAAGTAGCGGAAAAAAATGGTGAACTTTTATTCATAGGAGTAGGATATTTACATTATATAAAATTAGGATTAAATATAGAATCTATGGGGCTATATAGTGATAAAGATTATTCAGATGGTATAAAACAACATAATAATCTTAATAGAGATTTATTTAATAAGAAAAGTATAAAAGATAGGATAAATATGATGAGTAAAACGTATTTTAATAATCATTTTACTCATAAGACCCTTATTAATTTTAATGATGGTACGTTTGGATGGTATTGGATGGCTATGGATAATCAAACTTCAATAGAAAAACAAAAAAGACAGAATGTAATTTCAAATATCCTTCATAAAATTTATGGTTATAATTCAGAATATAGTTATTATTTTTATTATGTATCACACGTAGTGTGGATTCTAATCTTAACTTTAGGATTTTTTCTGTATTTTCAAAGAATAGGTATCGGGTATTATTATATGCATTTTATATCGGAATATTTTTATTTGTTAGTATATTTGAATCTTTGTCTAGGTATCTATTTGTAAATGTTCCAATATTCATTATAGTTTCAATATATGGAATTGATAGTATAGATAAATTAATTATAGTGTGTAAGAGGAAATTAAAAATATTGTAAACATACTGTAATATTATTATGGTAAGATTAGTTTTAGTAGAGTAGAAAGTATTAATATTAATAAAAGGATTTGAAATGGTAATATTATGAAAGTGAATAAATTTAAATTAGGATTAGGGATGTTAACAGTACTGGCTACACCAGTAGCGATTAATATAGCGGTAAGTCACGATGTTCAGGCAGAGTATAGAGGCTCTATTTTTTATCATAATAATAAACCGGCAAACTGGTGGTATAACGATGGAACAAACTGGTATTTCTTTCAAAACGGTAAGAAGTTAGCAGGATATGGAAAAGATAATACCGGAACGCATTATTTTTATAATGGGAAATATGCGAACTGGTGGCACAATGACGGACAAGCGTGGTATTTTTTCCAAAATGGGAAAAAACTAACAGGATACGGAAAAGATAGCGCGGGAGCACATTATTTTGTAAATGGAAAGTATGCGAACGGGAAAATAGGAAATAAAGAGTATAGGGATGGAAAAGAAATCTCTGTAGAAAATAAAGTTCCGACAAGAGGTTATGCAAATGGAGTATACTATGTAGATAGTAAAGCAGCAAACTGGTGGTATGATGATGGACAAGCGTGGTATTTCTTCCAGAATGGAAAGAAACTAACAGGATATGGGAAAGATAATGCAGGAGTCCGTTACTTTGCAAATGGGAAAGCAGCAAACTGGTGGTATGATGATGGACAAGCGTGGTATTTCTTCCAGAATGGAAAGAAACTAACAGGATATGGAAAAGATAATGCGGGAACACATTACTTTGTAAATGGGAAATATGCAAATTGGTGGTATAGTGATGGACAAGATTGGTATTTCTTCCAAAACGGTAAAAAATTTACAGGATATGGAAAAGATAACGCCGGAGCCCATTATTTTGCAAATGGAAAATATGTAAATGAAAACAAAGGAAGTAGCAATACTACCTATTCTGGATACTATAAAGTAACTGCGTTATATATTCCTGTTTATGATGCCAATGGACGAATCTTATCTCACGTTTCAAGAGATACGGTATTATTTAGAGATAACAGATCCACTGTAAATGGTAGAATCCCAGTGCAAGTAGCTGGTCTTACAGGGTATGTGAATTCAGGACAAGTAGTAGCTATTAATTCTAGCAATACATTTATTCCGGATTATGTAAGTGATGGTAAATATGTATATCACAGATATTCAGCGTATAGCAGCGTAATGGTTGCTTATCACAATCCTAATATGCAAGTAGGAAAGCCTTATTATTCTGCTGATGGGATTAATTTTGGAACATTTAAATTAGATCATCCCTTCCAATTTTCTAATTTAAAATCAAAATCTAACTATACTGCAGCAGATATCAATAGATTATACAGTTTAATGGGAGTTAATGATAGTAAACTTGCTGGAAAAGGTGCAACATTTAAGGCAGCTGAACAAAAATACGGAGTTAATGCTCTTTACTTAGTTGCTCATAGTGCTCTTGAAAGTGCATGGGGAAAAAGTCAAATAGCTAAAGATAAAAACAATTTCTTTGGTATTGCTGCATATGATAGCACACCATATACTTCTGCGACAAAATTTGATAATGTTGATAGTGGTATTTTAGGTGCTGCACGTTGGATTGATCGAAACTACTTAAGTAATACAGGATATCCAGCTCGTGGTGCTTACTTAGGAAATAAAGCAGGTGGAATGAATGTTAACTACGCAACAGCTCCGTATTGGGGAGAATCTATTGCAAGTATAATGTTTAGTGCTAATGAAAAATTAGGAAGAAAAGATAGATAAAAAGGATGTGGCTAGGTTATTTTAATCTAGCTTCCTTTTTGGTAAGGAGAAAATTATGTTAGTTTCGGTTGTAATCGGACTTTTAAATGAAGAAAAATTTTTACCAAGGTTGATTGAAGATTTCAAAAATCAAACATATAATCATGATAATATCGAACTTATCTTTATAGATGGAATGTCGAAGGATAATAGTTGGGCTATATTACAAGAGTTTAAAGAGAGTAAACATGATTTCTTTGATATAGTTTTACTGAAAAATCCTAAGGTGATTCTATCTGCGGGGATGAATGTTGGAATTCGAGCTGCAAAGGGAGAATGTATCCTTAAGGTAGATTGTCATTCACATATAACGGAAAATTTTATAGAAAATAATGTTAAAGTTATTGAAAGTGGAGAAGATGTTTGTGGAGGGCCACGACCTAATATTATAGAAAATAAGGATGCTTTAAGTAAAACATTGTTGCTAGTTGAAGAAAACATGTTTGGTAGTGGTATTGCTAATTATCGAAAAGAGACTTCAGAAAAATATGTAAGTTCTGTATTCCAAGGAATGTATCGAAAAGAAATTTTTGATAAGATAGGTTTATTAGATGAAAAGGTTGGACGTGTAGAAGATAATGAATTACATTATAGAATTAGAAAAAATGGTTATAAAATTAGATATAGCAATGATATATTATCATATCAATACACTAGACCTACTGTAAAAAGAATGTTGAAACAAAAATATTCTAATGGATATTGGATTGGCAAAGTAAGTCATGTATACCCTAAGGCTTTCTCAACTTTCCATTTTGTACCTTTAGTCTTTGTCTTAGGAATAATCTTTAGTTTATTGATGTTATCTTTAACAAAAATATTCGCTATACTTATTGGGATTTCTTATGCATTATTTACAGTTCTTGTTACAATCATGACAATAATTAACAATAAGTTCAATGCAACATTATTATTAATTCCATTTTTATTATTCTCGGTTCATTTTAGTTATGGATGGGGAACTTTAGTAGGGTTAATAAAAGGATTTAATTGGAAGAAAGAATATTATAGTGTTAATGAGTAGGAAAATCTTATTTATAGTTTATCTATAAGAATACATAGGAGTGATTCGGGTGGATTGATTTTATAAAATTGTCGATTTTGAGGTACTCCTATTTGTTTTTGTTAGTTAAAAATAGTATAATTATAAATAAATTTAATTGAAGTGTAGGAGGTGACAGGTTTATGAAAAAAAGAATAAGTATGATTCTTGTAGGTAGTTTATTATTAGCAAATTTTAATGATGTTAAAGCGGATTTGTTAAAAGAACAAAGGGATAAATTGGAATCTTTTACTTCAGAAAACAGTATAATGAATAATACTACAGAAAAAGAATTTGTAAAACCTGTAAAGCTTCCTCAATATTATCAATCAGATGCTAGATGGGGATCTAAGAGGTATGGTATTTCTAATATGAAAATATCAGGGTGCGTTCCTACGTCTTTATCTATGGTGCTATCAGTATTGAAAGAAGATGTTACACCTGTACAGGTTGCTGATTATATTTATAATACATCTACAGAAATGAATACTATGTTTGTAGGGACTTCTAGTCATGGAGCAGCTGCTGCAATAGAGCATTGGGGATGTAATTATCGTGTAATTAACTCTAAGGAAGATTTAAAGGCGGAATTGAAAAAAGGTAATATTATTTTTGGTTCTGTTGGTCATGGACTTTTTGTAAAAGGAAATGGTACACATGCAATTATTTTAAGTGGATATCAAAATGGAAAAGTTCATGCAATAGATCCAGATAATCAAGAAAAAACTAATAAATGGTATAGTATCGATGAAATTTGGAGTCAAAGAAGTATGGCACCAGAAGATAATGTTACTGGTGGAGCATTTATAGTGGTTTCTAAATAAGAATTAATGAAATAGAATTTAAAAGTAAAAAATGAGTGTCTAAGTATTAATTAGGCACTCATTTTATGTGTTGAATTGTTATTATTCAGCAAATCCATTTGGATGTTTGCTTTGCCATCTCCAAGAATCTTCACACATACGTTTTACATCGTACTGAGCTTCCCATCCAAGTTCTTCTTTTGCTTTTGTAGCATCGGCGTAACATGCTGCGATATCTCCTGCACGACGTGGAGCGATAACGTAAGGTAAATCGCGCCCAACAGCAGCTGAAGCACTTTTAATGATATCTAGTACAGAATATCCAATTCCTGTTCCTAAATTATATTTAGAAAGCCCGCTGCCTTTTTCTAATTTTTTAAGGGCAGCTACATGTCCACGTGCTAGGTCTACTACGTGAATATAATCACGAACACCAGTTCCATCGTGTGTATCGAAGTCGTTACCGAAGACATTAACTTTTTCTAATTTACCGACAGCTACTTGCATAACGTATGGAAGTAGGTTGTTTGGAATTCCTGTTGGATCTTCTCCGATATCTCCACATTCGTGTGCTCCGATAGGGTTGAAGTAACGAAGTAGGACTACGTTCCATTCATTATCTGCAGCGTAAACATCCCCTAGAATTTCTTCTAAGATTAGTTTAGTACGTCCGTATGGGTTAGTTACTGATAATGGGAAATCTTCTTTAATCGGTAATGCATGAGGATCTCCGTATACTGTAGCTGATGAACTGAAGATTATATTTTTACAGTTGTGCTTTTCCATAACACGACATAGTGTTGTAGTTCCAGCAACGTTGTTATCATAGTATTTTAAAGGTAATTTGCAAGATTCACCAACTGCTTTTAATCCAGCGAAGTGAATAACGCCATAAATATTTCCTTCTTTTTCGAATACTTCGTTTAATTTATCTTCATCACGAATATCAACCTCATAGAAAGTTACTTTTTTACCAGTCACTCTTTCTACAACTTCTAAACTTTTTTTGTTTGCATTATATAAGTTGTCAACGACAACCACTTCATTTCCGTTGTTTAATAATTCTATACAAGTGTGAGACCCGATAAATCCAGCTCCACCTGTAACAAGTATTTTCTTAGTCATAGTGTAATCCTTTCCATTCTGTAATATATATA
>ERZ773037.1876-NODE-1876-length-10681-cov-24.570582_pt1 | contig 10681 bp, 7 predicted proteins | sample MGYA00511466_ERZ773037 | MGnify/ENA primary metagenome ERZ773037 (study PRJEB29015, sample SAMEA2738146) | human oral metagenome | biome: human oral; feature: human-associated habitat; material: saliva | place: China | collected 2202 ...
AGGCGCATTAGGGCGCGGCGGTTAGCTTCACCGCGTTGGGCTAGACGCTGGGCGTAGCGTTCACCGGCGCGGGCCAGTACTAAAGTGCTCAGGCCCTGCACTGCATCTAAATATTGGGCCGCTAGAGCTGAGCGCTGCCGGCGTGAGCCAGCCGCGCTGCCACGGGTGAGGCGGCTGACGGCGAGGCTAGCGCCAATAGCGACGGCGACACCGCCAGCCAGTTCTAGGGCGCTGAGGGGATCAATGAAGATAGCCGCCAGCACTAGCACCACTAGGGGCGTGATCAGGGCACTGATTGCTTGAGGCAGGAAGGTGAACTCATATTTAGATACGCGCTCGCTTCCATCAACCAAGGTAGACACTAGTGCGCCAGTGGAGGTGGTTTTAGCGCTGTCGGCACCTGCCCCGGTGCGCGGCAAGTGACCGATCGCGAAAATGTGGTCTAAGGTGCGCACGCGTAGGCGTGATTCTTCATCAAGTGCATTTTGGCGACCAATATAGTCCGCTGCCGCATAGCTTAGGGCGCAGATGCTGGCAAAAATAACTGCCGTGGCCAGCCAAGGCCACGCCGCCGCAAACGGAGAGACTTGATGGGCTAGTACAGTGGAGTTGAAAGGTGCCCCCACCCCCTTACCAAAACCAATCAAACTTAGGGCGCCGCTGGCCCCTGCCACGACGCTAAACACACAAATCTGACGGTAAGCCCGCTGCCCTAGAGGTGAGCGGGTAGGTATGGTTTGGCCTCTCACGGCTAACAGCTTAGCTTGCCATTAGCGCCTTAGGGGGCATAGAACACAGTTAGCTAACCGGCGTGCGCACTAAAGGCTCTGATTTGGGCAAAATCGCTGGGTCCTAAATTTTGTATGCTCAAGGGCATACACTTATACACAGTGGCTGTGCAAGGAAGCAGTCCTTAATTGTCTTACCTTAAGGAGACTTAACTTATGGCAAACGCCCCCGTAAATGTCACCGTCACCGGTGCCGCTGGCAACATTGGCTACGCACTACTGTTCCGTATTGCTTCTGGCGCCCTGCTGGGCCCCGACCAGCCGGTAAACCTACGCCTGCTGGAGATCCCCCAGGCTGTTAAGGCTGCTGAGGGTACCGCTATGGAGCTGTTCGACTCCGCCTTCCCGACCCTGGGTAGCGTGGACATTTTCGATGACCCCAAGCAGGCTTTCGACGGCGCCAACATTGCCTTCCTGGTTGGTTCTATGCCGCGTCGTGCGGGCATGGAGCGCTCTGACCTGCTGCAGGCCAACGGCGGTATCTTCGGTCCTCAGGGTGCAGCCATTAACGCTGTAGCCGCTGACGACATCAAGGTCCTGGTTGTGGGTAACCCTGCCAACACCAACGCCCTGATTGCTGCTAACCACGCCCCGGACGTGCCCAGCTCTCGCTTCACCGCTATGACCCGTCTGGACCACAACCGCGCCCTGGCTCAGCTAGCCGCCAAGACCGGTGCCCACGTAACCGACCTAGACAAGGTCACCATCTGGGGTAACCACTCCTCCACCCAGTACCCTGACCTGACTCACGCCACCGTTAAGGGCCAGCCGATCACCGAGCTTCTGGCAGATCGCGCTTGGGTTGAGGGCGACTTCATCCCCACCGTGGCCAAGCGTGGTGCCGCCATCATCGAAGCCCGTGGGGCTTCCTCCGCAGCCTCTGCTGCCTCTGCCGCTATCGACCACGTGCGCGACTGGGTCAAGGGCGTTAAGGGCTACTCCTGGACCTCCGCCGCCATCATGAGCGACGGCTCCTACGGCGTGCCCGAGGGCATCATCTCCTCCTTCCCGGCAACTAGCGTTGACGGCGAATGGAAGATTGTTGAAGGCCTAGAGATCGACGACTTCTCCCGCGCCGAGATTGACGCTTCTGTCAAGGAACTGCTGCACGAGAAGGACACCGTTAAGGGTCTAGGTCTGATCTGATCTAACTAGCCACTACAGCTAGCTACTGAAGCTGGCCGCCACGTAAGTGACGGCCAGCTTTGTTATTTTGGGCTATCTCGCAACCAGAGCAGAGACAAAAAACATACGCACAAAAGTGCACAAAAAATAACAAATTGATAGCGATTTTTGCGCAAAACCCAATTTTTCCAACATCACAGGAAAATCTGTTGCACAATTGCAACTACAGAACGAAAATTTGTTGCCCAAGTGACTTGACTGAGCGCTACCACAAGCAATCGGCCTAGCACGCAAGTAGCAACTTCTAGGACAACGCTGTTCAGGAGCGATCATGAGCGTAAGCACATACATGTCACGGCGTCAGGTACTAATCGGTGCCGGCGCCACCGCACTCGCGGCCACCCTAGCCGCCTGCGGTTCCAGCGACAAGAAGGAAGGCAAGTCCGGAGAGGCGGTAGGCCAAGGCGATGCCAGCCAGGTCGACGTCGTCACCTGGTGGCAGGCCGGAAGCGAAAAGGACGGCCTAGAAGCCCTAGTTAAGGTCTTCAACGCGCAGTTCCCCAAGACCAAATTCGCTAACAAGGCCATCGCTGGTGGCGGCGGCTCCCAGGCCAAGCAGAAGCTAGCTGCAGACCTGTCCGCCGGCAACCCGCCAGACACCTACCAGGCCCACGCCGGCGCTGAACTCAAGGACGACATTGACGCCGGCTACCTGCAAGACGTCTCCAAGCTCTACGACGAGTTCAAGCTCAAGGACGCCTTCCCCAAGACCCTAATGGAGCGCCTAACCGTAGATGGCGCCATCTACTCAGTGCCCTCCAACATCCACCGCAACAACGTAGTGTGGGCCTCGGTATCAGTGCTTAAGGCTGCCGGCCTAGACCCGGCCAAGCCTGCTGAAACCATTGACGCCTGGATCAGCGACATGGAGAAGATCAAGGCCGCCGGCTACACCCCCATCACCATGGGTATGGCCTGGACCCAGATGGGCCTGTTCGAATCTGTGCTAATTGCAGACCTAGGTGCCGAAAAGTACTCAGGCCTGTTCGACGGCAAGACCGACTGGGCTGGCGCTGAAGTAACCAAGGCCGTTGAGCACTACGCCAAGATCGTCTCCTTCACCGACAAGTCCCTATACACCGAGGACTGGGAACCGGCCATCAAGCCCATTATGGAAGGCAAGGCCGCCTACAACGTCATGGGTGACTGGGCGGTAGCCGGTTTCAACGCCGCCAAGAAGACCGCCGGCACCGACTACGTCTACTTCCCAGTACCGGGCACCAAGGGCATCTTCGACTTCCTAGCCGACTCCTTCACTCTGCCCGAAAAGGCCAAGCACCCCGGCGGCGCCAAAAACTGGCTCAGCTGCATCTCCTCCAAGGAAGGCCAGGTTGCTTTCAACACCGTCAAGGGCTCTATCCCTGCCCGCACGGACCTGACGGATGAGGAAAAGAAGAAGTTCTCTGAGTACCAGCGCTCGGCCATGGAAGACTTCTCCAAAGACACCATCGTCTCTTCCATTGCCCACGGCGCGGCCCTACCGGCCAAGGCCTCCAATGCCATGGGTGACGCCCTCAGCAAGTTCGCCCAGGGCGCCTCAGATGCTAAGGCTTTGCAAAAAGCCCTGGCTGAAGCCTACAAGGCAGCTCAGTAAAGTTTCCGGCTGGCTCCCTTAAAAAGCTGACCAAAAGTCAGCAAGTGCTCTCTGGTTCCTTTCTTGGTGGTTAGGGGGCCAGCCGGCATAAACGCGGTGGGCGACGTCGTCAAAAGCCACGACGGCGTTGCCCGCCTGAACATCAGCAAGTGTCAAGGAGGACAACGCATGTCTAGAGCCCGCGCGGCGCGACGGCGTAAAAACAAGATCAAGCAATGGGGCCCCGGCCTGCTGCTAATCTCTCCGTCCCTAATCTTGGTGGCAATCTTCGTTTACGGCATGATTGGCGCCAACTTCAAAACTTCCCTATACAACACCCACCGGGCCGCCCAGGTATCAGGAAGGCGCCCGTCAAAGTATGTGGGCTTTGAAAACTTCTCCAAACTCTTTGAAGACCCAAACTTCCAGCACTCCTTCATAAACCTGATCCTGTTCACCGTGGCCTTCCTAGTGGGCACGCTGCTACTAGGCTTCCTGTGGGCCTGGCTGCTAGACAAACCCATCAAGGGGGAGGGGATCTTCCGCTCAGTATTCCTATTCCCCATGGCGGTGTCCTTTGTGGCCTCCGGTGTGGTGTGGCGCTGGCTGCTCAACTCCAAAACCGGCAGCGAAGCCTCAGGTCTAAACCGACTATTTGAGATGTGCGGGCTGACCTTCCTAGAAAACAGCTGGGCCTCAAATGTCCACTTTGGCATCTTGGCAATTGCAATCCCAGCCATATGGCAGCTAGCAGGCTATGTGATGGCCCTGTTCCTGGCCGGCTTTAGGGGCATCTCTGATGACCTACGTGAGGCCGCCCGCGTCGATGGTGCCAATGAATGGCAGCTGTACAAGAACATCATTTTCCCGCAGTTAACCCCCATTGCCCTAAGCGCCGTGATCATCATTGGGCACATGTCGCTTAAGAGCTTCGACCTAATCATGTCGATCACCGACCAGCGCACCTACTCCACTAAAGTGCCCGCAATCGACATGTACAACTTCATGACCGACAACGACTACTCCAACGCCGCCGCCGTAGGCGTGATCTTGCTGGCACTAGTAGCTATCGCGGTTATTCCCTACCTGATCCACGACACCAAGACAAGGAAATGAACATGAGCGAGCCTAAAGTTAAAACTGAGCGCGCTCATGACTCGCGGCGCTTTCAACTGGGAACTACCGTGCGCTATGTGCTGCTATTTATCTCCCTGGCGCTGGTGCTAATTCCGGTCTATGTGCTGATCGTGACCTCCTTTAAAGGTTCGGCTGAAGCTGACCCCTCCACCACCTGGTACCTGCCTGAGCACTGGGAAACTAAAAACTGGTCGCGGGCCTGGGAAGAACTAGGCGGCGGTCTGGTGCGCTCGCTGCAACTAGTGATTCCGGCGGCGCTGATCTCCGCCATGCTGGGGAGCGCTAACGGCTTTGTGCTTTCTAAGTGGCGCTTCCCGGGAGCCAATGTGGTGTTCACGCTGATCTTGTTTGGCATGTTCATTCCCTACCAGGCGGTGATGATTCCGCTGATGCGCCTGGTGATTAACGCTGACCTGGGCTTTGGGATCCCCACCTTGATCTTGATGCACGTGGTTTACGGTATTCCGATCACTACCTTGATCTTCCGCAACTACTACGAGACGCTGCCTAATGAGCTTATTGAGGCGGCCCGCGTAGATGGGGCCGGGATGCTGCGCACCTACTTCTCGGTGGTGCTACCGATTTCTGTGCCCTCTTTTGTGGTGGTGCTGATCTGGCAGTTCACTAGCGCCTGGAATGACTTCCTGTTTGCCTTGTTCTTTGGTGGCGGGGCGCAAAACGGCCCGGTGACGCTGGCTTTGAGCAACTTGGCGCATGGCTCGATTCTGGCTGACTATGGCGCGTCAATGTCGGGGGCGCTAATTGCCTCAGTGCCTACGCTGCTGGTTTATATCGTCCTGGGTAAGTACTTTGTGGGCGGTTTGATGTCTGGTTCAGTTAAGGGCTGAGTTACATTCTCGACGGCGTCGCTGTTTTTGGCGACGTCGTCGAGCTGGCTTCTTATAATCGTCCCTATGGCCCGACGCAGCTCTAAACGCCCCTATAACCAGCCTCATGTACCGCTAAATATGGACCGGCTAGCTTCCTTGCCGCGCTCACAGCGTGGGCCTGGGGGAGCGGAGTTTACGGTGCGCCATGTACGCGGGGCTGATAAGAGCTATACCTGTCCGGGCTGTAACCAGACGATTGCGCCGCGTACGCCCCATGTGGTGGCGTGGTCTAATGAGTCGCTATTTGGCGCTGAGCGTGGTTTGGAAGAGCGCCGTCACTGGCATACTTCCTGTTGGAATCGCAAATTGTGGTAGCGATTGTGTCAGCTGGGCGTGGTTGACCAGCAGTTTTGGTGCGTGTTCACGCAGAGCATAACAGCCCCAAGGGCGGGGTTGTTCTTGCAGGTAGTGGCGGGTTTGTTGGATTAACTGCCAAGTTCGTGGCGTTTACCTATGCTTGACTGAATTAAATAACTTTGATCCATGGTAGTAAATCCAAGTCAATGTTTGCTTTAATTAATTCATAAATCCCTGAAATGACGGGGAAGGCTGCTATAAATTAATATCGTTAGAGATGTTCAAAGAGGAATGTCTATAGGATCAACTTATTAATTAACTATCTTCCATAAGAAGTAGTTATTTATTTTTTGCAAATCTTCTTCAAATGTGCTCTCACCTGCGGGTTTTGTGAAAACTTGGGACTGGAAAAAATCTCTAGCAATGGTGCACACTTTGCATATGGGCAAGACAGTGGGTTTAAACATAAAGATTGACCCGGGTTCTAGCCTCCCGGTGTTCATACAAATAGTAGATGCGGTTAGTAAAAGCGTGGAAAAGGGGGCTATTACCCCCGGCACGCGCCTGCCGGCTACGCGCACTTTAGCTGCCACGCTAGGGGTAGCCACAAACACTGTGGCTAAGGCCTACCGTGAGTTAGAGCGCCACGGAGTGGTGCAGGGGCGAGGCCGCTTGGGCACTTATGTGCTTGATCGCGACCAAGCAGCTACTCACCGCGCTGCGGGAGCCTACTCGCGCTCTATGAAATCTCTAGGACACTCGCTAGAAGAAGCACAAGACTACCTGGCCTACGCCTGGAGCTAGGACAGGGTTAAAACCAAGGTGCGGGTAAAAACGTTGATCCCGCGTGGCCCGCACCTTGATGCGTGATGCTTAAAGCACTACGGCAGTGATTTAAGTGTTACGCATAATAGAAAGGGGCGGATGGTTGCCAACAGGCCATCCGCCCCTTGTTTTATATTCGGGCTACTTGTCAGCGCTAGCGGCGCTAGCAGCCGACTCGCTAGAGTCAGCAGACTCAGCCAAGTCAGCAGAGTCGCTGCTGTAGCTAGAGTCGGCGCTTAACTGCGGCTGGGTAACTGAAGCAGGCATACCGGTCACAAAAGCGGCGGCGCTACCAAGCACCCCGCGCATCTCCTCCAGGTAAGAGCTGATCGAGTCACGCTGCGCGCGCAGCTCCTCCACCTCACGCTTAGCGGCGGCAGTGAGCGCATCAGCCTGGATCTGTGCATCCAAAATCAGCTGCTCAGCCTCCCCACGGGCACCAGCAATAACCTCTTCAGCGGCGCGGTTAGCGTCCACCTGGCGCTTGCGGGCCTCCTCATCAGAAGCAGCGCGCATCTTTTCGGCGCGCTCCATAGCCTCACGCAGACGCTCTTCGGCGTCAGCAGCCTGCTCTTCAGCCTTAGCCACCATCGCCTCGGTGGACTTACGGGCGGCCTCGGCGGCCTCGGCAGCTTCCTTAGCAGTGCTTTCCTTAAGTGCGGCCACCTCAAGGGCGCTGTTTTGGCGCAGCTCGGCGGCCTCAGCGCGAGCAGCCTCAGCCTCATCCTTAGCGGCGCGGCGCGTAGTCTCAGCTTCCTTACGAGCCTGGGTCAGCAGTTCCTCGGCCTGAGTGTTGGCCTTGTCGGTAACCAGGCGGGCTTCCTTACGGGCATTATCGAGCAGCTCGCGGGCCTGACGCTCAGCGCTGGTGGTGGCCTCTTCAGCAGCGCGGGCAGCCTCGTCGCGAGTGGCAGCGGCCTCCTGCTCGGCGCTAACGGTGATTTCGGTAGCTTCCTTGCGGGCGCTAGAAATAGCCAATTCCGCTTCACGCTGACTGGTGTTGGTCAGGTTGGTGGCCTCCGTGTTGGCGGCGGTGCGCACCTTATCTGCCTCACGCTTGGCAGCAGCAACCAGCTCCTTGGCTCGATCCGTGGCATTAGCCAGGGTGGTGCTGGCTTCGTTTTCTGCCTTAGAGCGTACTTCTTCAGCTTCCCGGCGAGCATCTGCCAGGGTAGTGGCAGCCTCGGTGGAAGCACGCTCAGACATTTGCGCCACATTCGTGCGAGTGCGGGTTAGCAGGCTATCTGCCTCGCGGTTGGCCTTTGCCAAGATAGAGGCAGACTGTTCTTCAGCATTGCGTAGCAACTGCTCGATACGTGAGCCCAAGCCAGCGTAAGTGGGCTTGTCACTCTCGCGTAGACGACGCTGTGCTTCTGCTAGCTGTCCGGCTAAAGTCATGGCGCGGTGGTCAAGGCTGGCCACCTCGTTACGCGCTTCCACTAGTTGGCGACTCAGGCTCTCCAAACGCTGGTCCACCTGCAGCCGATCGTAGCCGCGCATGGTGATAGCGAATTCACTGTGGTCCTCAGCCACGTTTAACTCCTCGGTTGTTAAAGCTCGGGGCGAATAGTGCCCACCGTCCAAGCCTAGCGGGTCGCAACGGGTTTTGCGGCAAATGAGACACTGATGCCCAGCTCCCCCCTAAGCAAACAAATCAGCCTGTCTCTTAGCATCAGCTCACGCAAATGTGTAGGCTAGACGGCAAGAATATCTACGCTACGGCTTTAATATCTAGATCCCGCAGAGCGCGGCACGAACGAGCTCACCCGAGGAGAACCTAAGTGAACAGAATTCTTTCCCTAGTAAAACCCCGAGTGTTAAGCATCGTGCTTATCGTCTTGGGCTTGTTGGCGGTGATCTTGGCGGTTGCCTCAGCTACCATTTGGCGTCCTTCACAGACAGCGGTAGCTACGCTTAGGCCGGCAGCCACCACGGCGTACGTCGTTACTGGCGACGGCGTCCTAAACATGGTTGACTCCACTGTCACCATTACTGCCAAAGCTAAAGACGCTAACTCTACGGTTACCTTGGCGCTGGCTCGCTCTGAAGATGCTCAGGCCTGGCTGGCTAACGACCCCTACACGGAAGTTACCGGTCTAAGCTCCTGGGAGTCCCTATCGGGGCGCACAATTACCGAGCGTTGTAACGTAAAGGCCACCGCCACTCCCACTGCTAAGGCAACTGGTACTGCCGCAGCTACTGCTAAAGCCACCGCTACGGCGTCGGCTAAGGCCACGGCTACCTCCACCGCCAAGGCCAGCGCCACCCCCACCCCTGACGCTAAGGGCTGCATTAAAGCGGTTGCTTCCAAGGCCTCGCTAAACGGCTCGGATATGTGGGTAACCTCCAAGACCGGTAAGGGCTCAGTGTCCTTCACTTATGACCCCAGCTCCTCTAACTACGTAGTGTTGGCTGCCACTGATGGTAAGCAAGCTGCCCCCACTTTTAGCCTGTCGTGGAAGCGTAGCGTAAGCACCCCCTGGTTAATTCCCGGCCTGATCGTAGGTGGTCTGCTGGTAGCCGGCGGTGTGTTCATCTTTATGCTCGATATTCAGATGCGCCACCAGGAGCTGGCTAATGCCCAGCGTCGTCGTCGTCGCCAAGAAGAAGCAGCCGCGCGCCTGAACAGGGACCCCAACCGTCCCCTGACCCGTCTGGAGCTGCGTGAAAAGGCCCAGGCTGAGGCAGCCGGTAAGGTCTGGATTGACCCGCGTCGTGACGTGCCCAGCGAAAGCGCTGCCGACGTCGACGCCGACCGCACCATCCCGGCCGCACCTAACCCGATTACTGATTCACGCGGCATCTGGGCCGTTCAGGCTGCTGGGGGCGTAGACCGTGTGGCTGCTGCCCAAGACCAGGTGGCCCCCCAGGAAGGCGACGCCGTACCGCATCTGCCGGGCACTGCGTTTAGTGCCACGCCGTTTACTCCGTTTAGCGGCGCCCCGGTCGGCAGTGCCACGCCGTTTAGTGGCACCCCGGCCGGTAGCGGCGCCCCGGTTATGGGCGCTAACCCCGCTGTAGCCCCCACCCCGGCGGCGGACCCCACCCCGGCGGCTGGGCAAAGCACCTTCAGTGCCCCTAGCGCCCCGCAGGCGCCAGTTTCTGGCCCTAGCGCGGCCAGTGCCGAGCAGGCCCCGGTTGGTCCCCGCGCGAGCGGTGCCCCGCAAGCCAGCCCGTTTGCTCCGCCCAACAGTGCTGCCTTTGCCCCCAAAGCTCCCACGGCGCCAATTGAAGAATCTGCCCTAAGCGCCGCCAGCGCTGCACATGCGGCAGTTAACCCCTTCGCAGTGCACCCGGGCACTAACCCGTTTGGGCCTAGGTCCTCCAGTATCTTTGATGAGCCAGCTTCGGCCCCCAGCCCCACCCCGGCTGTCGGTAACGCTGCCTTGGCAATGGAACGCTCAGGTGCTTCAACGGACATATTTGAGCCTATTAATGAGCCAGTGATCTCTGCCCCGAGCGCTGCCAGCAGTTCCAGCACAAACAGTGCGCCTACCCCGGCCCACGGCCAAGCTCAGGTAGACACCGCTCCCGCGCAAGACAGCGCCCCTAGCGCTGGCAGCACGGTTAGCGCCTCTAGCGCAGACGCTGCAGGTGCGCCCGGCGTCGACGCAGCAAGTGCATCCGGCGTCGACGCGGCAAGCGCGCCCACCCCGGAACAGGCAGATGAGCCCCAGCGCGAAGACGTGGCCAAGGAGGAAAACTAAGATGAATTTGACTCGACGCGGCGCCCTAGGGGCCCTGGTAACCACGGCTGCCGGTTTGGGCCTAAGCGCCTGTGGCCAGGAGCTACCCAAGCCGCATCCGCCTAAAGCTGACGCCACTGCTAAGCCAGTGCTGGACTCTACGCGTCTAGAAACCATTTTGAAGCGCATCCAAACTGGACTTACCGCCGCCGATAAAGACCGTGACCCAGCCAAGCTAACCGGCTACCTAAACGGCCCGGCGCTGCGCCTGCGCACAGCCAACTACAAGCTGGTTAAGGC
>ERZ773037.1879-NODE-1879-length-10674-cov-42.251907_pt1 | contig 10674 bp, 10 predicted proteins | sample MGYA00511466_ERZ773037 | MGnify/ENA primary metagenome ERZ773037 (study PRJEB29015, sample SAMEA2738146) | human oral metagenome | biome: human oral; feature: human-associated habitat; material: saliva | place: China | collected 2202 ...
TATTTTATTTCTTTTTGCAGTGCGAGGGGTGTGAGGGCAAAATTTTTTAGGGTGTCAGCACTCCGTCTGCCCCTGCCTAGCCTGCGCCAAATTTTATTTTTTGCTCTAGCAGATTTTTTAAAAATTTCTGTGCTAGACCGATTTTTTTTCGTGGGGGTTCGCTCCCATTTTTTTATTTTTTCCTCCACTTTCTGAAATTTTCCGAACCATTCTCTTTCACGCTTTTTCTTCCTTCCTCTCCTCACCTTTCATGATTATATTATACACCTTTTCTACCATCTTGTCAACACTTTTTGCTCAATTTCTTCACTTTTTTGTGTAATTTTATTATCTTTTTGTGTTGCTATATTATGTAATAGTGTGTTTAGATTACGCTCTATAACTTGCGTAATCGCTCACTTATTTTTCAAGGTTGCGTGATTACATTTTAATGTTTTATTAGTATAAATAAGAGGGGTTACCCCCTCATTTTTTCTTGCCCAGATTATTTTTAAATGTGATCTCGAATTATATTGATTAGACTATCTGTGTCCGAGATCTCATTTTCTTTGATAACCGTTTGAAGTAAATTAAGGGCTTGTATAGCCATTTCTTTTTCGTCTGAACCATTCTGTTTAGCTTCTTTGTTTTCGCCCTCAGAAGCCTTGCCAGCCCCCTCAAAATCGTTCCCGAACCATTGTGTTTCTTGAATTATAATTGTTTACAAATAATGCGCGTGCTTGCTGTGGTAGCACGATACCTTTCAGCAAGTCTTATTGGTTGATAATCTTGTAGGGGGATAGAGAAATAGTAAGTCTTAAAGTCTTAGTTCTGTTTTCCTGTTGTGATGGTTTTGGTATAAGTGTTTCCGCAAATATACCATGTAACGAATAATTTTTGAATGATTTTTTTAAAAAGGAGAACAATCCCTCTATCCCTTTACAAAACTACCAACGGGCTTTCTTTTTTCTTAATTTCTTTATGATTATATTATACACTCTTTTGGTATTCCTGTCAAGAGTTTTTGCTAGTTTTTTTTAAAAAAAGAAGAAGTAGCTTTACTAGCTATTCTTCCACGCATAAAGTAACGATTTTAAAAATCCAAGGGCTACATAAATCCAAATTGGATAGGCTAATAATTCAGATAGATACATTGCGGTTCTCCTTTTTTGTTTATATGGTTTGTCTAACCACCTTATAGAGAGATAGGTAAAAAGGTGAAATAAAAAAGTACAAAAATCAAAACTGGAACATAAGGAGATTCCATGAAGTTAAGTTTTTTACCTACCTCTTTACAAAGTGGTTAAACAAGGATTTCTTCTCCTACTTTTGTTGCGTGAAGCAGGAGAAGAAGTCTTATATTTTTGTGTGTTTGCTATTTATAATGAATTGCACTTACCAATCCTTTTACGCTTTCGCCATGGATCGCAATAGGACGAAAAGGGTTTGCTTTATTCAAGTAGAAAGTCACTTTCTCGTCACCTAATTCTTTCATAACTGAAAGCGAAGTGATAAGATTATCCACCTGAATAAGAACACCGTAATCTGGAAGACGTTTGTCTTTAATATCTTCACTATAGGCTTTGCAATAGTCGAATTTTCCTGTTTTTAGATTGATACGAATTGCCTTATCAAGTTTTTCTCGTTTTGTAGGTTCTCTTGTGATCTTCTTCAATTCTTTCAATTCTTTTAAGGCTTCGACAATATTATACTCGAATTGAGCCATTTCTTCTAATTGGGATTCCGTATAAAAGAAGTGGTCTGTTTTGGGGTATGTTACCGTCTCAGGATCAATAACTTGTCGCCCATTCTCAATTTCTTTTTTAGTGAGAGTATTAAGGGCAATATGCTTGTCCGTGAAGTCAGCAGGGAGTTCCAAACAGATAATGCTATCTGTGAATACTGCCTTGTCCTCGTAGCTATGGATTTGTTGCAATAAGGCACGAAAACCAGTATGTTTCTGTACTCGTTTTAATTGCTTAGTGAGCAATTTTACGACCTTTTCTTGTGTCTTTGCGTCAATTCCTACTTTCGGTTCTAAGACTGTTGCTGTATTCATTTTGCGGTTCTCCTTTTATCGGGCTTTTGTTGCGTTTGCCCTCTATTTGATTTATAATTATATTATACACCCTTTAATAAAACTTGTCAACACTTTTTTATCATCTTTTTTAACTTTTTGATTATTTTTTTGTGTCAAAATCATAAAATAAAAATCCCCAAAGTCTTTTACACGTTTCCGTGCTTGACTTTTGGAGTTAGTGTTTCTTTCTTTTTCCTTATTGTCTTAACAATCGTTCTAACAATTTAGCATTTTCATAAATATTACCAGCGACTTTGTAATAACGTGAGAAGTTAGGATTTATAGGGTAGGTAAGCTCGCTTCCTTTATATTTTTGCTCAATATAAAAACATAAACTACTACTACAAATACCATACCTAACTATTCCGAAAGTCTCCCCTTGGTTTTTGGTAACTATATCTCCCTCAAAAATCTCTGTACCGAACGCATCAAACAAGCCTGTTGATTGCATTAAAATAACTTTATCACTTGTTTCCCTTGATATAGCAATCCCATAGCCTGTATCTGTCGATTTTTTGTAGATTTTGCCATCTTCACTTACGAAAAAATCTTCCACAAACTCTGAAAAACGTTTATCCCACAATCTGAATTTACTCATTTTATATTCCTCTGTTCCGCTTTATTGGGCTTGTTGCGTTTGCCCTGTATTTGATTTATGATTATATTATACACCTTACTTCGCCTCCTGTCAATACTTTTTATCATCTTTTTTAACTTTTTGATTATTTTTTTGTGTCACTTTGTTGTTTTTTATTCCTCTCGATCCAATCTTGACAAAGTAAAAAGGCTAGTCCCCTAAACTTGGATTTAATTCTTAATCTATCCGTTCAATTTGAAATAACTTTGAAATAATTTCTAAGTAAATCTTCCAATTCTAAAATTATATCGTCCCATTCTGCACCATCATACTCGCTAGAAACGTGTTCTAAATCATCTAATACAATCTGTGTAATTTTATCTCCCGTTACACTTACTTCTACTGTACCTCTAATATGTTCATTAGAAGTGCAACCTTCATATTCTGAGTAGCAACCAACATAGCCATCAATATATAGGAAATTTCCCTCCCTTGGTTGAACAACAAAATTATCAATCTCAATAGTCTGAACTAGATTTAACATTCTATACACCTCCTTAAAACAGGGGCAGAAGATAGCTCTAAGCCACATCTACAACCTTAATATTGTGTCACATTGTGTCGATTTATTTTGTAATTATATTATACACCTTTTCGTGTTTTTCCGTCAATACTTTTATCGTCTTTTTTTGACTTTTTGATTATTTTTTTGTGTCTCAACTATAAAATAAAAACCCCTAAAGTATTTACACGTTTCCGTGTTTAACTTTGGGAGTATGTACTTACTTTACCTATAATGAGCTGTACTATTTTCTGAGAAATACTTTTCCTTTGTCAATTCAGGAACAAGGTGTTCAATATACTTGTTAGGTTCTACAAAATAAACTTTCTCATTTGTAGTTCGTAATTTACGGAGTTTATCTTCTAACGTAATGATATCCTCTGAAAGAACACGTTGATACCAAGCTAACCCTGAACGTTCGATTACTCTTGATATATACTCTTGTAAATGCTCTTTATTGTTAGGGTTAGGTAAGACATGGATAATAGGCAAACCCCATAAACGCAACTCACCTAGCAACCTTTCGTCATCTGTCACAAAAATTGCATCATAATAACCTGTATTATAAATCAACTTAATTTTTAATGCACTTGCTTTAAAAAATTCCTTTTGTTCGCTTTTGGACATACCTTTAGTTGCCCTGCTTTCGTAAATTTCTGCGTCAAAATATTTTTCCTTATTTTGATTAGTAAGAGTAGTTTTCCCAAGACAAGGAAAAGCTGAAATAATTATAGTCATTTTAACACCTCATGTAGGTTATTATATTTTAAGAACACAAAGGTTATTCTTTATGTATGATTATATTATACACCTTTTAATATTCCCTGCCAACACTTTTTATCATATTTTTTTGACTTTTTTGATTATTTTTTGTGTTTAATCTAGTAAATGAAAAGAGCCTGCACCTACAAGCTCTCCCTATATTTTAATAAACCGTTAATCAACTAATCTAATTACTGATTGATATATGGGTGATTATCTTTATAACTAATACAGCACTTTTCTTTATTAAGTGCGCCTATTTTTGCAAAATTCAAGGCTTTTTCTATTCGTGCCTTATTCCAATTATATTCTGCCAACTTATCCATAGCTTCTTCCTCACTATCAAATATTGAACGTTCTGAACGATTTCTGGAATCATAGTCTTTTTGATCCAACCAAAACTCAGCGCTTGTCTGCTCTGAAAATTTAACTACCTGAATATCCCATACTCCAAAATTATTTTTTGAACTCAATCCTACAATCATTTTGTTTCTCCTTTTTATCCGTTTTATAGTTATATTATACACCTTTTCTTTATTCCCTGTCAACACTTTTTATCATTTTTTGACTTTTTTGATTATCTTTTTGTGTCACAACTATAAAATAAAAACTCCCAAAGTTTTTACACGTTTCCGTGTTTAACTTCGAGAGCTAGTGTCTTATTATTTATTTTTTTATAACTTAAATGAATTGATTTTTGGCTTTGTCTCCATGTTAGGTTGACTGGTGCTAAAACATTGCAAAAGCAATAGAACAAAGGAAATGAGTTTTGCTAATGTGTCAAACAGAATGGTTCTAAAACGAAGACAAAAATGCTAAATCTGAAAATTAGGTTTTGCCACCGTATCAAATGGACTGGTTTTAAAACGAAGCTGGGAACAATCAGCCGACACTAAATATTTTGCTACCATATCGACACGAATTATAGCCCTGCCTGCTTACCGTGGTTTTCAGTTAGGCTATGATTATTCTGGTTTTACCCAAGGGTCGCAAATAACCCTGTAATTATATTATACACTTTATAAATACTTTGTCAACAAAAATTGCGCTATTTTTTCAAATAACGCAGTTCTTTTCAGCACCAATCTATCTGAACTATCAAATATTGGACGAACTCGAAAGTTACATTATCCCTTATATTGATAAATTCAACTTCTGAAAATTGTGGAACATAATGGATAGATAATTTCCAGTTTGAAATGAATACCAACTGACAAGAAATATTGTATAGTTTTTCCAATTCTGAGATCTCATGAATCTCATATCCAATTTCAATAGCTTCCTTTACATCTTCTTCATCTTCACAAATATAAATTTTGTGACAGCCATCATAAGCAACTTTGCTATCTGAGTTTAAAGTGTATTTTTCCTGATTTTTTTATTTACAATAATCATCTTGTGTTCCTCTTTATTTATTTATATTTGTATTATACACCCTTTTATACTTCCTGTCAACACTTTTTATTATCTTTTTAAGTTTTTGATTATTTTTTTGTGCCATCATTCTGCTCCCTTGTCTCTGATAGAACCATTCTTATTATTCAGCCCTTATCGTCCTCCATTTTGCCCCCCTGTCACGTTTTTAGAAGCTCTACCTAGAATTATGCCACTTTTACTTAAAATGGCTTATACGCCCTTGTATAAGCTCTTGTATACAAAAGGAAAGACTGGCTTTTGTAGCTAGTCTTTCCCATCTGTTTATAGCCCAATTTTTATTATAGAACCCTTCCTACTACCTATTCATATTTTTGACCTCTTCTATCATTTTATGATTTTCTTGATAGTTAAAGAAGTCAACCAAGAGCCACTCTCGTTCACCAAAATAATCTTGGATATTAGACATAGAGAATCCTTCTGTATTCTTACGATCCATATATTCTTGATAAATAATTTCTTTATCTAAGAAATTATCAAAACCTTCTTTACTAGAAAATGTCTTAATTCGAGTAGGATGCCACCGATCCAATTCTGATTCACCATAAGTAAAATAAACATATTTATCTTGAATATCATCAAAAACACTTCCTGCATTTGAACTTGCTTCCCTGATTGTAAAAATAGCATATTTTGCAGTTTTTCGATCTCTACGTTCCTTATTATCAAGAAGTACAGGTTTACTTATAACAGCATAAACCTTCGGCTGGCGAATAACATTTTCTAAGTCATTGATAAGGAGTAACTGTTGGTAGTAAGATTTATCTTCGTTACTTAAACTTGCAACCCACTTAGAATAGCGCTTGGCTTGGTAAGGAGTTACCACACGCACGTCATGAAGAATCTTAAATGAGGTTAAAAGGTTTAAATCGTAGTCCTGTGCTACAATGTGGAGACGGTCAATTTTCTCTTGTTTCTCCAATTCTTTCTTCATTCCAAAAAGAATGGGAAGCATGTGTGAGTAATCAACGTAACGTCCTGAGTTTGAAATACTACCAATGCGCTTGGTGTGAATGTAGTAGTTGATAAGATTGCTATTGAGAAATTTAAGGTTAATGAACTCATCTTCTTCAATATAAAGACTAGGTTTGACCTTAGATTCATAAGCTCTCCACCCCCACTTTATACCACTAACATAAAAACGATAAGTAAAATCAGAAAAATAATCTATTCCCTTGATTTTGTTCAAACCTTCTTTAACGGTTGTGTCGTCCGTTAAAGCATTATCTCCACGTCCACGTTCAGTTGTACCGCCACCATAACGCCCTGCATATTTAGCCCTATCTGTAAAGGAGTTTAATACATAAATTGGATCATCTGTCTTAGAGTATTTATTCAAGATAGGAACAATTTTCCCTAGTTCAGCATAAGTTGAATCCGTAATCTGTGAATCAGCATTAGACCATACAATACCTGTATCAGCAAAAATATTAGTCGGAACATGATCTAGTTGTAAAATTTCATTACGCTCAATCAATCCCAAAATGAGATTAAATAAATAGTAACGAGATTGAACCAATGATAGCGAAGTCTCTTCATCAGAAGATTTTGACGTGAAAGAATCCTCTGATAAAGAAATATCCTGACTATCTAACCATGTAAGCCAAGTGTTTTCCCCGTTACGGATCAATACCCCAATTTCATTTGGCATAGTGTTCCGAACAAACTCCATAACTGTATTATTCAGTTCAAAATGCCCTGCCGAATTGCGCATTTTAAGGAATGTGATTCCTTTGTTTGTTGGGCAGATATGCTCAAGGAGAGCTGGAGAGTGTTTGATTGCGACTTCCAAGCTCCCTGCATGCTCGTCATAAAGGTCTTTCAACCGAGGAAGATCCTCGTCTAAATAAATAAGTTTTTGGTGAATAATGATAGGTTGTTGAGCAGGCGCATTAGTACCTTTGTGAATGTTCATGAAGTTTACAGTTAAACCGTTACGATATTCAAAAGCTGTGAAGTCTGAACGCATGATAAGAAGCTCATGCTCATAGCGTTTAATCTTCTCTTGTAACTCTGCCATCATTTTAGCTTGCAACTCATAAACAGCCGTAATCTTTGCTTCCATTTCAGCTTTTAAGTTGTTGATTTCTTCTAGTTGCCCTGCAAAAGCTTCATCTTCAAACTTAGAAACCTTTTCAAGTAACCCATTCATTTCCTCAAGTTGACCCTTCAAAACAAGTTGATTATCTGCTTTCAAAACCAGCTCATTCCCAATAGCAATATCATCTGTCCGCTCTACTATCACTATCAATTCTTCAGGAACAATATACGCTTTAGAGTAAACTTCAATAATAGCGAAACTTTCATGGATAGCCATTACCTTTACTTTATGCTCAGGATTTAGTTGGAGAAAGTTAATCAAACCTTCTGTTAAGAAAAATTCGCCTCTACGACCACTCAAATATTGATTACAATATTCGCACGTAATGATTTCTCCGCCATAACAAAGTTCATTTTTGTTATCCTTGTAGAATTTTTTTACCCTTTCCTCCATATCTTCTGTAATGAGGTCTACCCTCAATGTTGCACAAGCAATTGCTTTAGAAAAACGTGTTTTCTCTGCTTTTTCTTGTTTATCCTTTAACTCATGATACTCCCTAAAAACTTTAGAGGCTTCATCTGAATAACTAATATTCGGATCAAATCTTCCCATTCACTTATCCCCTTTTTGCTAATTTTTCAATTAATTCCCCATCTTCTTTTGCTGTCATTTTGGCAACGTTAATCAAGAGATTTTTAGATTCTTAAATTCCATATTCAAGAGCCTAACTTCTTAGTTATATTTATATTATACATCTTTCGTATTTCTTTGTCAAGTGTTTTCTCTGTTTTTTGATTATTTTTTTGTGTCGAGACTATAAAATAAAAACCCCAAAGTATTTACACGTTGCCATGTTTAACTTCGGGAGTTAGTGTCTTATTAATTATTTTTTAACTTAAATGAATTGATTTTTGGTTTTGTCTCCGTGTTTGGTATACTGGTCCTAAAACTGAGTACTCCATGTAATCTATAAAATACTCATTTTGCTACCATGTTAAATGAACTGGTTTTAAAACCAGACATATCTTTTTAGGGATAGTAATGCAGTTTTGCCACCGTGTCAAATAAACTGGTCCTAAAACCTCGTATTCTATTTTCAACACGAATTATAGCCCCACCTGCTTACCGTAGTTTTCAGTTAGACCATAATTATTCTGGTTTTACCCAAGGGTCGCAAATAACCCTATAATTATATTATACACTTTATCTGTGTTTTGTCAATAAAAAATGCGCTATTTTTTCAAATAACACAAAGTTTTTTATTATTTTTTGACTTTAGCCTTTGATAAACAAAAAGAATAAACCTTTCAAATAGTTATCGGTATTTTGCTTTTATGTTAGATAAAACAATTAACAAAATTCGTCCACCAATAATACTTTCCACTCTGTATTTTGCTACCGTGTCAAATAAACTGGTTTTAAACTGACACTCACCGTATCAATAAATTCACAAAGTTTTGCTACCGTTTCAACACGAATTATAGCCCCACCTGCTTACCGTAGTTTTCAGTTAGACTATAATTTTTCTGGCTTCACCCAAGGATCGCAAATAACCCTACAATTATATTGTAGACTTTATCTATATTTTGTCAACAAAAATCATTCCCAGCCCATTTGTCTATTTATAAAGGCTTGACTAAATTTATAGTCAATATATCCCTTCTCCTCATTAAACGTCCCTGTGTCTGCAAATTCCAAGACTTGCTGTGCTTCTTGCTCGTTCCAACCATAACCTTGAATTTCAGCTAGTGCGCTTTCTTCATTGTCATTTAATGTTTTAATGCAACCACCGTACTCTTGTACTGCCAACCAAAGATCAGCAGTCTTTTGATCTGTAAACTTGAATACCCCTAAATTCCATCTTCCAAAATTATATTGCGCTCTTATACCAACAATCACCTTAACTCTCCTTTATACATGCTTGTCACAATTAGTCTGTATTTTAATTTATAATTATATTATACACCTTTGTTTAGTTCTTGTCAACACTTCCATCATCTTTTTTGATTATTTCTTTGTGCTATGACTATAAAATAAGGGAATTATGTGCCAGTTTACACAAACCACAACATATAGTGTTTGCTACAATCTCAATTCGTCTGGGTGTTCAGCCATATATTCTGCCAACCACTCCATGCCGTAGGCTATTTCAAACGCCTCCAATATCAATGAAAGGTCTGATTGAAAGCCGTATTCTTTGAGCTTATTGATTACATCTTTCATAGAACGAATTTTAACAAGCCTAATAATATCTCCAACATCTTGCCTGTCTCTATCTCGACCACTTTCTAACTTCATTCCAAGAATGTAATATAGAGGTGGAATAAAGACTGTCAGATTGGAGTAGCTATATGCTTTCTCGCAGATAGATAGTGGTGGTATCCTATTCATGTTAGCAACGTTATTATTCAACCATAGTTCGTCAGGTGAGTTCACATCAAAATCATTACCAACTTTCTCAATAATACTTCTGATTTTAGTATCCTCTTGATAAAATGCGTCTACATCTTGTGTTCCTCGGAGATCGTAATACTCCAAAACAAAACCACCAACACAGATAATTTCTAGGTCAATATTTTCCTTTGCTAGTTCCGTATTGAGTGCTTCAAATAAAACTTTTTTATCCATATTTTCCTTCTCTAAATAGCTTTAGAATATCCTTTGGTTGACTTTTACGATTTGCTTGCAAGACGTGTTTTCTTGTATGTGTACCGTCTGTCAATGCGTCTTGGAGAGTTATCTTTTGAAAAGGACTTAGACTAGGGTTCTTTAATAATTGTTCCACATCATCAGCAGTCAATTTTGTTTCATTATCTTGAATAACCTTATAGAGATAGCGAAACCACAAATCACCATCACCTCCAGCATGTTTACTAGCTCTCACCATGTAATTATACCATCTTGTCATTACTGTCCCCCCCCTTATCTCCTCTAGGAATAGAGTACATTACTACCCAAAGGTTTTTGTCAAAATCAGATAGTTTTTTTCTTTGGATAGTTGTATTATACATTCCTTATTTACAAATTAATAAAATTCAGCTTCTGAAAATTGTGGAACATAATGGATAGATAATTTCCAGTTTGAAATGAATACCAACTGACAAGAAATATTGTATAGTTTTTCCAATTCTGAGATCTCATGAATCTCATATCCAATTTCAATAGCTTCCTTTACATCTTCTTCATCTTCACAAATATAAATTTTGTGACAGCCATCATAAGCAACTTTGCTATCTGAG
>ERZ773037.1883-NODE-1883-length-10654-cov-27.479102_pt1 | contig 10654 bp, 9 predicted proteins | sample MGYA00511466_ERZ773037 | MGnify/ENA primary metagenome ERZ773037 (study PRJEB29015, sample SAMEA2738146) | human oral metagenome | biome: human oral; feature: human-associated habitat; material: saliva | place: China | collected 2202 ...
CGGTTTCAAAGCGCACGTGGCGCTTACCGTAAATGCCGTTGTCGATTTCGACTTCGGCAAACTGGATTTCGGGACCTTCCACGGTTCCTTCTTTCTCTTGGTCAGCCGGTGCGTAGCGCACGAGTCGGCCTTCGATAGGAAACCACGGCACCGCTCCCCCGCCGTCATCGCGCCGGTTGGTTCCGGCGGTTCCGGGCAGAGTCCCGCACCGTTCGCTATGTGCTGAGGGGTGTTATTCCGTAATTCGCTACCGAGGACCGCGGCGTGTGCGCTCGCGGCTGGTTTTCTGTCATGGTTGGTGGGGCGTGCCCACCGGACGGTCCGGGCCGTCTGACCCGCGACCGGTTGGGGTGAGCGCCCCCGAACGCGGCAGTACGGACGTGCCGACGCCCGCGCCTTACGAAGAAGGCGAGGAACAGCTACAGCACGTCCGCACGAACCGCCGCGGGGCGGTTAATCACCGCGTGAAGCGTCAAACGCTCCCGTTTTATCGGCGCAGGCCCAGGCGCTCGATCAGCGAACGGTAACGCTCGATGTCGACGCTCTTGAGGTAGCCGAGCATGTTGCGACGACGACCAACGAGGATCATCAGGCCACGACGGGAGTGGTGATCGTGCTTGTGGAACTTCAGGTGCTCGGTCAGGTCGGAGATACGACGAGACAGAACTGCAATCTGAACCTCAGGCGAACCGGTGTCGCCCTCGTGGGTTGCGTATTCCTTGATGATTTCCTGCTTGATAGCGGGATCCAGTGCCACTTTTAACTCCTAGAGTTAGTACCGCATACGTCCCGTACGGACGGTTGCCGCCGGGTGGTGGGCTTGCGCCCTCAATACACGACGTCTGCTGCGGACTGCAGACGCGTTCTTCCCATTCTACGCTACCGGGACGCGTTCGCGGAAGGGCACGCAAAAGCCCGGCGGCAGGTAGCTCATCACACTACCGGCCGCCGGGCTTTCGAGGCGAACGTTCACACGGGCGCTACCCGACAGCCGCTACCGCCGGGTGCCCGGTGGCTTGAGTGCCTACGCCGCGGCGCGAGCGCGCACCACCACGAGACGGTAGTAGCCCAGCAGGAACAGACACCAGAGTGCGCCCATCACCAGCGCCAGCTGGGTGTCGGCAAAGAAGCCGAAGAGCACCACGATGAAAATCATGAAGGCCAGGGCCGCGTAGCTCAACCACAGGGGCTGGCGTACCGGCTGTGCCTCGGCGTCCGCGCCGCTTCGCTTGTAGGCGATGTGTGCCAGCAGAATCATGACCCACACGAAGACCGTGGCGAAGGTGGCCAGCGAGGCAACCACCTCGAACGCGTTCTCGAAGAGCACGTTCACAATTACGCCGACAGCCATGACCAGCACCATAAGCAGGGTGGTCATCCAGGGAGCGCCGTTCTTGGTGACCTTCGCGAAGGATGCGGGGGCCAGCTTCTGCTTAGCCAGACCGTACATCATGCGGCCGGCACCGTACACATCGGCGTTCAGAGCCGAAATGGCGGCGGTAATGATGACCACGTTCAGAATCGAAGCGGCCGCGGGGATGCCCAGTCCCTCAAAGATCTGCACGAACGGCGAGTTCTCCTTCGAAACCGAGTACCAGGGGTACAGGGACATGATGACTGAGAGAGTCAGCACGTAGAAGATGAGGATGCGGAACGGCACCGTGCGAATCGCCTTGGGAATCGAGGTGCGCGGATTCTTCGCCTCACCCGCGGCGATGCCGATGTTCTCGATGCCGCCGAAGGCGAACATCACCACGGTGAAGCAGGCGAGGAAGCCGGTAAAGCCGTTCGCGAAGAAGCCGCCGTCCAGGGCCCAGAGGTTCGTGACCGAGGGGCCGACTTCCTCGTGCGCCTGCACGCCCACGAAGAGCAGGGCGATGCCGCCGACGATCATGGCGATAATGGCGCTGACCTTCACGAGCGTAAACCAGAATTCTGCCTCGCCGAAGGCCTTGACCTTCGCCAGGTTAATGGCGAGCAGAATCAGCAGCACCGAGACAATCCAAATCCACGAGGGGCTGTTCGGGAACCAGAACTTCATATACACGGCGAAGGCGGTCACGTCCGCGACAGCCACCAGCGCCATTTCTAGGGCGTAGGTCCAGCCGGTCACGAAACCGGCCCAGCGGCCCAGGTAGAGGGTCGCGTACTCGGAGAACGCGCCGGCGACCGGGTGCGCCAGGGCGAGCTCACCCATCGCACGCATCACCATGAACACCGCCGCACCGCCGATGACGTAGGCCAGCAGTACGGAGGGGCCGGCCAGCTGAATCGCGGAAGCGGAGCCGTAGAACAGCCCCGTGCCGATGGCCGAACCAAGGGCGATGAACATAATGTGGCGCAGGGAGAGGCCGCGCGAGAGCTGTCCACTCTCGGGGCGCGTTACCGATGCGTCCGGGGTCGGGTTGGTTTGTGCCATTTTCCTTTACCTCGTGGGGGTTGCCCGCTTGTGGCGGGTATGTCTTGCACATTACGTGCGGCGCCGGTCGACGTCGCGGTATTCACTCCCCATCGAGTGATGGGGCGTTGCGAGAAGGTGTTGCCTTCGCGCGTCGCCCCGTGCGTCACCGCCGCGGCCAAGAAGCCGGGCGGAACGCAAAAGACGGCGGGAAGGCAACGTTGCCTTTCCGCCGTCTTTTATTCAAAGACTACTTCTGTCGCTTACGTCCAATGACGATAGAGCACAGAGCGGTTGCAGCAGTCACGGTGTAGACTGCAGGCCACGCGCCAAGCTTCTTGGCGAGCGGATGAGCGGCGCCGAAGGCGCCGAGGTAGACAGCGGTGAGGAAGGTGGCACGGCCTGCGCCAGCCTTACGCTTCCAATTCTTGTAAGCCACGGCACCGCACAGTGCCAGGACAGCGCCACCGAGCGGGCGGATACCGGTGCTCGATGCAACCTTGTAGCCACCGAGCAGACCGGTGACGGAGGCGAGAGTCGGGCAGAACTTCACGACGTACTCCTCTGTGAGATCGGATAGTTTCCTCATTTATAGTACTCCACGACACACAGAATGTATATTCACCGCGGTTAATATTTCTGCATTTCTTACGGACCGGATACGTCAAAGTGCCTGATCGCAAAAAGACTGGGGCACAAAAACCAGTACAAAAGGACCGGTACAAAAAGACCAGTACAAAAGAACCGGGGCGCAAACCCGTCAGGTTCACACCCCGGCACTTGCCGCATGCTCTGGATTGTTAGTTCTAGAGCTTTAGAGAGCCAGCTCCAGGTCCTCCAGCTCGGCCTCGGTCCACAGCTCGGCGGCCAGCTGCAGGGCGTAACGCGCCGAGCGGGGGGCCACAACATCCACGGAGAGGTGGAAGTCCTGATCGGCCTCCGGGCCGCACAGATCAGACACGCAACGCACCCCGATAAACGGAATCTCGTAGTTGTGGCAGACCTGCGCAATGGCGGTGGTCTCCATGTCGGTGCTGATGGCGCCCTCGAAGGCCTCACGGGTGTCCTTGACGTTGTGGGCGGTCACGAAGGAGTTACCCGCAAGCATCTGGCCGCGGCGCACCTCCCACGAGCCCTCGGCCTTCTCGGCGGTGCGCGCAGGCTCCAGGGCGGCCAGGGCGTGCTCCAGGGCGTCCTGCCACTCATCCGCCTGGCCGTCATAGCTTTCGGGCATGCCCGGAACCTGGCCGCGCGCGTAACCGAATGCGGTCGCGTCGGCGTCGGTGTAGGTGTAGTTCTCGCCGATCAGCACGTCGCCCACGTTAATGCCGCGCGCCAGGCCACCGGCGGTACCTGCGCTGATGACGCCCAGGCAGTTTGAGGCGTAGCTAATCGCCTCGGTCACGGCGCTCGCCGCGTTCACCAAACCAATCTTGGAGCGAACCAGCAGCAGCGGAACCTGGTCCTCGCCCACCTGCAGGTAGCGCGGGTGGAATACCGCCGCGCCCTCGGTGAAGGAGGGCTGCAGTTCCTCGGTCACCTTCAGGAAGGGTGCGAGCTCCTCATCCATAGCCACCTGAATGATGATGGCGTTGGACATGCCGTCCATCAGCTCAAACATGCTGTTGAACGCCTCGGCCGGGTCGAAGGCGTTCGGGTCAAAATCCACCGGGTTGAAGGCGGATGCGAAAGCGTCAGGAATCTGTGCGCTCACTACGCCATCACCTGCGCCCACTCATCGCGTGCCGCGAGGAACTCGCGGGCCGCAGCCTGCGCACCCTCGAGGGTGTGGTTGGCGCCCCAACCGCACTGCACCTCGTTCGCCGCCGGAACCTCGGTGGCGTTGAGGATGTCGTTGAGGGTTGCCTCCAGAATCGGGAAGAACTCCTCGGGCTCCAGGCCCAGGGTCAGCGCGTAGAAGCCGGTCTGGCAACCCATCGGGGAGAAATCGATCAGGCGGTCGGTGTGGTTGCGCATGTGCTCGGCGCTCAGGTGCTCGATGGAGTGCACGGTCGGCATCTCTAGGTGCGCGGTGTTCGGCTGGGTGAAGCGGATATCGTACTTGATGAGGGTGTCGCCACCGGGCAGCACCTTACGGTCGGCGATACGCACGTAGGGGGCCTTAACGGCACGGTGGTCAAGGTTGAAGGATTCGACGTTCATTTTTTCCATGACTCTATCTTCTCTTAACTTTGCCGTTTCGCGTCCCCGGGCTCGCGAGGGGCTGAGAACGTTCGAGCACCGGGGCCATGCGGACACTAGGGCTCAGCGGGCGCCGGGGCCCTGCGGGTACGGCAAACCCCGGCGGCAGGTACGAAACCTGCCGCCGGGGTTCAAGCGTTCTATGCGTGAGGTGCCGGATGCGACCTGCAGCCTACGCCTCGAGACTCTCCGCCTCGGCCTTCTTCTCGGAATCCTTTTCGGCCCGCACGGAACGCTCCGGCGGGCAGTAGGTCTTCGCGTCCTCCGCCAGCACCTCGCGGGTCTTGGCCACGTCGTCGTTAATCTGCTCGATCAGCGCCTCCACTCCGGTGTAGGCCACCATGGGGCGCAGTCGCTTCACGAACTCAATGAGCACGTGCTGACCGTACAGGTTGAAGTCTTCCACGCGTTCCTCGGGGCGGTCGATCACGTGCGCCTCCACCTGGCGGTGCTCGATGCCGTCAAAGGTCGGGTTCGTACCCACCGAAATAGCGGAGGGGTGGCGGGTACCTACCTCGTCCACGAGCCAGCCGGCGTACACGCCGTCCGCGGGGAGCAGGCCTCGCGCCTCAAAGTCCAGGTTCGCGGTCGGGAAGCCCAGCTCGCGGCCACGCGCCAGACCGTGCACAACCTCGCCGGCCATCATGTGGTGGCGTCCCAGCAGCTCGGTCGCAGCCGGCATGTCGCCCTCCAGCAACAGCTGGCGGATGCGTGTCGAGGAGCAGCGGGTGTTCTCGTCCACCATGAGGTCCTCCACGACCACGACCTCGAAGCCGTACTTCTCCCCCAGCTCACGCATCGTGTTCAGGTCGCCCGAGTTGTTACGGCCAAAGCGCACATCGTCACCAATCACCACGTAGCGGGCGTTGAGGCCGTCCACGAAGGTGGTCTTCACGAACTCCTCGGGGGTCTGCTGCGCGAACTCCAGGCTGTAGTGCAGCAGCAGGTAGTCATCCAGGCCCAGCAGGCACATGTAGTGGCGGCGAGCGCCCTGGCTCATGATGTCGTGGTGGGCTACCTCGGGGCGGTGCACCTGAATGGGGTGCGGGTCGAACGAGACCGCGATGGAGCGCAGACCGTGCTCCTCAGCGAGGGACACCACGCGTGAAATCACGCGGGCGTGCCCACGGTGCACGCCGTCAAAGTTGCCGATGGTCACGACCGAGGGGCCATAGCCGGCGGGGACGTCGCTCAAAGCGGTGTAGAGGGTCACGGGCTCTCCTGAAAAGTTAAATGTACCTCTCCATCCTAGACCACGGGCGGCAGGATAAAGAATTAGCGGGCACTCATCGCTAGAGAATGGAACGGGGACTCGGCAAGCGCCCCGAAAAAGCCCGGGACGAGCCCCTCTCGGGGCCCTCCCGGGCGCATACGAGCCTACTTGCGGCCCTTGGCAGCCGCGGCGAGCTGGGTTCGGGATGCCTTCAGCATCTCCTCGCGAATCTTATTGGACTTGTTAATCCAGCTGTACCACACCAGCAGGCAGGGCGGGATGACCAGCTCGGTCACCATCAGCACAATCAGCGACCAGTGCGGGGTGCCGAAGAACGCCCAGGACAGGATACGACCCACGCCGCCCAGGAAAACCACCAGGCACGAGAAGGCCAGCATGTTCACCCACTTGAACTTTATGGCGATGAACACGAAGGAGAGGCCCACACCCACGTAGGTCGAGGCGAAGAAGACGTAGTTCGACTGCACCGAGGGGTTCGCAAAATCCTGCGGCGCATCCGGAATCACGCGGACACCGCCCAGAACCTGCCACACACCGTACGCAATCATGAACAGACCGTACAGCGCCACCGCCGCGCGGAACGCCGCACGGTTCTGAGGCTTAGCCGCCTCCTCAAGGCTCTTGGGGCGGGCAAACGCCTCACGGGTTGCCTTCTTCTCAGCCTTCTTATCTGCCTTGGATGCGGTGGGCTTCGCGGAGGCCGAAGGGCTTACGCGCACGCCCTTGGGGGCCTTCGCCGCCGAAATATTGGTCTCCTGCTCGGCGGCACCGGCGGTGCCCTTCACCTGGGGAACCGGGGCGGTGTGCGGTTCGGCCTGCGAGGTCTTCTGCGCGGCCTCGCGCTCTGCGGCCTTTTCTGCGGCGGCCTTCGAGACGTTACGCTCGGAGGGCGTCAGGTTCTCGCTCATGTTCTCTCCTTGAGTTGGGCGCCCCGCGCGGGGCGTCTGCGAGTGTTTGGCTGTGTGTAGGGGCCGGGCCCCTAGTGTGAGGGGTTCCCCGAGCGAGCGGGGAGGCGCCGAAAGGCGGGCTATCCGATATGAGCCCTAGGATAAGCGCCCTAGGATAAGTTTCCTAGTCGAAGGAGCGGTTCGCCTCAAAAACCAGCACCGGGGCGGCCTGCACCTTCCCGCGCTGCATCTTGTTCTCCAGCAGGGCCACCAAGGTGCCATCAGGGGCAAAACCCGCCACGATACCCTCGACGCTGGCGTGCTGAATCGCGCCCTGCTCATCGGCGCTCGCGTGGGCGGAACGCTTAACCACGGTGCCATCGCCGCTGGGGGCGATGCGCCGCCCGTAGGAGATATCGCTTGCCTCGGCTGCACTGAGCTCGCGGGCCCCGAAAATACGGCGGGCGGCCTCTTCCAGGGGTAGCAGAGGCAGATCCTCGAGGGGGCCCTCGGAGGCCTCGCGGCACGCCGTCAGCTCGGCCAGGTCGGCCGCGTCCTGCAGGCGCACCGCGCCCACACGGGTTCGGCGCAGCGCCGTCAGGTGACCGCCAGTGCCCAGGGCCTTACCCAAATCACGGGCCAGGGCACGAATATAGGTGCCCGAGGAGCACGAAACCGTGACCTCGCAGTCCACGACGGGAACCGAGGTCGCCATGTGCTCTCCCTCGGGATCCTCGACGACGTACTCGGCGAAACCGGCAGTTACGGAATGTACCGTGAACTCGCTGATGGTCACCGGGCGGGCGGGAAGCTCAACCTCCTCGCCGCCGCGCACGCGCGCGTAGGAACGCACCCCGTTGATCTTGATGGCGGACACCGCGGAGGGAACCTGCATAATGTCACCGCGCAGGCCGGCCACCGCCTCCAGGATGCGCGCACGCATCTGCTCGGGGCCCACGGCGGTCAGGGCTTCCACGGCCTCGGGGTGGGCGGCGGTGTGCTCGCCCTCGGCATCCTCGGTCAGCGTCTCGATGCCCAGGCGAATCGTGGCGTCGTAGGTCTTGTCCTGGCCGACCAGGTAGGTCAGCAGCTTCGTCGCCTTGTTCACGCCCAGAATCAGCACGCCGGTCGCGGCCGGATCCAGGGTACCGGCGTGGCCGATCCGTCGGGTTCCGGCGATGCGGCGCATCCGCGAAACCACGTCGTGGCTGCTCATCCCGGCGGGCTTATCGATAACCATCAGGCCCGAGGGGCCCTGGGGCTGCTTCTTGGCCACTTAGGCGTCCTCGTCCGCTTCGTCCTCGTCCTTCTTATAGGGGTCGGCGTCGCCGGCGTACTGCGCGCCCTCGGCGGCGGCGGCAAGCTTAGCGTCGCGCTCGCGGGTCTCGCGCAGCAGGGACTCAATGTGGAAGGCGTTCTCGGGCACCTCGTCGGCCACGAAGGTCAGGGTCGGGGTCAGGCGCGCGGTGATGTTCTTACCCACCTCCGAACGCAGAATACCCTTAGCCGATTCGAGAGCCTTCTTGGTGTTGGCGGCGTCCTCTTCGGAGCCGAGCACGGTGTAGTAAATGGTTGCGTGCTGCAGGTCGTTGGTCACGCGGGCGTCGGTGACGGTCACGAAGCCGAGGCGGGGGTCCTTCACTCGGCGCTCGAGGGCCTTCGCCACGATGACCTTGATGCGGTCGGCAAGTCGTGCCGCGCGGGCTGCGTCAGCCATGTGTCTCTCCTTGTCTGCGGTTGATGGGGCCGCCCGGGTTCCGGCTGGTCCCGGCTGGTCCCGGTTGGTTCCGGTGTATTCCTTAGCGGGGCGGGCGGTATGCCTCAAGATGTCGGTACCTCGAGGCAGTAATTCTAGATACAAAAATTCTAGGGGTTTAGGGCAGGATGCGGAAAGCGCCCGCCCCCGCTCCCCCGCTCGCGGGCTTCCGGTCACGGAACCGGGTACCTGCGGGCGGGGTGCGGGTCACGGGCGCATCAGCATGGGAGCCTTAGACGCGCGGCTTCTCGCGCATCTCCCAGGTTTCGATAATGTCGCCTTCCTTGATGTCGTTGAAGGAGCCGAGGCCAATACCACACTCGAAACCTTCGCGAACCTCGGTAGCGTCGTCCTTGAAGCGACGCAGCGACTCGATGGTGAGGTTGTCTGCCACCACGGAACCGTCGCGCACCAGGCGTGCCTTGGCGTTGCGCTTGATGATGCCGTTCTTGACGATCGAACCTGCGATGTTGCCCCACTTGGAGGAGCGGAAGACCTCGCGGATCTCTGCCGAGCCGAGCTCGACCTCCTCGTATTCGGGCTTGAGCATACCCTTGACGGCCTGCTCGATGTCTTCGATCGCACGGTAGATGACCGAGTAGAACTTCATCTCGACACCCTCGCGGTCGGCCAGCTCGGCCACGCGCTCTGCCGGGCGGACGTTGAAGCCGATGATTACCGCGTTGTCCACGGTTGCCAGGTTCACGTCGTTCTGGGTAATAGCACCCACACCGCGGTGGATGACGCGCAGCTGAACCTCGTCGCCACCGGCGTCGATCTTCATCAGGGACTCTTCCAGTGCTTCCACGGCACCGGAGACGTCACCCTTGATGATCAGGTTCAGGGTATCCATCTTGCCCTCGGCCACGGCGGCGTCGAAGGACTCCAGGGTGACGCGCTTGCGACGCTTAGCCAGCTGGGCGTTACGGTCGGCTGCCTCACGCTTCTCAGCGATCTGGCGGGCGGTGCGCTCTTCCTCGGTGGAGAGGAAGGTGTCACCTGCGCGCGGCACGGTGGACAGACCCAGCACCTGCACGGGGCGGGAGGGGCCGGCTTCCTTCACGGCTTGGCCGTTCTCGTCGAACATTGCACGGACGCGGCCGTGTGCCACACCGGCAACAATGGCGTCGCCAACGCGCAGGGTACCGGACTGAACCAGGACGGTGGAAACCGCACCGCGACCCTTGTCCAGGTTGGCCTCGATGGCCACGCCGCGGGCTTCCTTGTTCGGGTTAGCGGTCAGCTCGAGCACGTCGGCGGTCAGGGTGACTGCCTCCAGCAGCTCGTCGATGTTGGTGCCGTTACGTGCGGAGACGTCCACGAACATGGTGTCGCCACCGTACTCTTCGGGGATCAGGCCGTACTCGGTCAGCTGGCCACGGATCTTCTCCGGGGAGGCGCCTTCCTTATCGATCTTGTTCACGGCCACCACGATCGGCACGTTAGCTGCCTGGGCGTGGTTCAGTGCCTCAACGGTCTGGGGCATCACGCCGTCATCCGCTGCGACCACGAGGATGGCCACGTCGGTGACCTTCGCACCGCGGGCACGCATAGCGGTGAACGCCTCGTGACCGGGGGTATCGATGAAGGTGATGGCGCGGTCTTCGCCCTCGACGGTGGTGTGGACCTGGTACGCACCAATGTGCTGGGTAATGCCGCCGGCCTCACCCTCGATAACGTTGGTGTGGCGGATAGCGTCCAGCAGGCGGGTCTTACCGTGGTCGACGTGACCCATGACGGTCACGACCGGGGGACGAATCTCGAGAACGTCCTCGCCCTCAGCCTCAAGCTCTGCTTCGAGGTCGATGTCGAAAGACTCGAGCAGCTCGCGCTCCTCGTCGTCGGGGGACACAATCTTGATGACGTAACCCAGCTCGGCGCCCAGTAGCTCGAAGGTGTCCTCGTCGAGGGACTGAGTCTGGGTAGCCATCTCGCCCAAGTGGAAGAGCACCGTAATCAGCGAGGCCGGGTTTGCGCCAATCTTCTCGGCGAAGTCCATGATGGAGGCGCCGCGACGCAGACGAATCTCGGTCGAGCCGTCGCCGCGAGGAACAACCACGCCACCGGGTGCCGGTGCGTTCAGCTGCTCCTGCTCGTGGCGGCGAGCTGCCTTCGACTTGCGGCCCTTACGCTTGGAGCCGCCGCGACCGAATGCGCCCTGGGCGTTGCCGCGGCCG
>ERZ773037.1886-NODE-1886-length-10651-cov-30.213949_pt1 | contig 10651 bp, 8 predicted proteins | sample MGYA00511466_ERZ773037 | MGnify/ENA primary metagenome ERZ773037 (study PRJEB29015, sample SAMEA2738146) | human oral metagenome | biome: human oral; feature: human-associated habitat; material: saliva | place: China | collected 2202 ...
AATACGCCGGAGCCGCCAACGCCACCAGCGCGCCCAGAAGCATAAACGGGCCGAACGCAATACGGGTGCTACCGCGCGCCTTCGTGAACAGAACCAGAGCCAAAGACACCAGACCACCGGCAAGGAACGTTACCAGCGACGCCCAGCCCAGGTTCGCCCAGGACAGGTACCCGAGCACGCCACCCAGGATACCGGCGAGCTTCACATCCCCGCGGCCCAGCGCGCCAAAAGACAGAATACGCAGAAGCAGGTAGCAGAACCAGAGCACCAGACCGGCACCAATCACGCGCCAAATATCGGCGGGGCGACCCGCAAAAAGCAAAGACACCGGCAGCGCCGTATAGGTGGCAATAGCCAAAGGAATCAGGATGCGGTGCGGCAGGCGGTGCTCCCGCACATCAATACGCCACAGCCGCAGGGCACACCACAGGAAATACAGCAGGTAGCTGCCGAGCACCAGAGCGGCAATCGTGGAGGCGCCACCTGCGTTGTAGAGGCGGGAAAGCTCAGCGAGCATAGAACGTCCATTCTGTATTGCTGGAGGCTGTACTACCGGAGGCTACTAGTCAGGAACAGCCAGCCAAGAAACACGAGCCAACGGCGCTAGCCCCTAGCTTCTAGGAAGCTTCTAGGAACCGAAGCGGCGGGAGCGGTTCGCGTAGTCCCGCAGGGCACGCAGAAAATCAACGCGCGTGAAATCCGGCCACAGGGCACGGCAGAAATAAAACTCGGAATACGCGCTCTGCCAGGTCATAAAACCGGACAGGCGCTGCTCGCCCGAGGTGCGAATCAGCAGGTCCGGATCGGGCATATCGGCGGTGTACAGGTGCGAAGAAATATCCTCAACGTTCAGTAGGTCAGCCATATCCTCGAGGGAGGTACCCTTCGCGGCGGCCTCACGCAGAACCGAACGGACCGCATCCACAATCTCCTGGCGACCGCCGTAGCCGACCGCAATGTTCACGCGAACGCCGGGCAGGTGCGCCGTCTGCGCAATCGCCCAGTCCAGGCGCTCGTGCAGCTGGCGGGGAATCAGGTCAATGTTGCCGATGGCGCGCACAGGACCGCACGCAGACTCCACCAGCCGTACCAGGAAATTATCGATGACCGCCACCAGGCCGGTCAGTTCCTGCTCGGGGCGCTTGAGGTTCTCAACTGAGAGCATGTACAGGCTCACCTGCGGAATCGACAGCTCGGTGCACCAGGCCAGAAAATCAATAATCCGCTCCGCACCGGCCGCATGCCCCTCACGGGTGCTCAGGCCACGCTGAGCCGCCCAGCGGCGGTTGCCATCCACCAGCACTCCAATGTGGGCGGGCAGGATTTCAGGGCTCAGCGAGCGCTCCAGGGCCCGCTCGTAGACGGTCAGCTCCGTGACAGTACCGGGGTTGCTGGCATGACCGTGCACGGTAATCACGGGCAGGGCGTTAGCGCTCATGGCTCGTACCTCATTCGGCTGTCGAAGCGGATGCATCACGGGCTCTACGGTGTGAGAGCCCAAGCTCTAATTCTACGCCCCGGGCGTGCGCCGCGGGGCTCCCCGCGGGTGCGGAAGGGCTGAGAATCGGCTCAAAGTTTGAGCTTCCGGGGGCTCAGACGGGGCCCGGACCCGGAGTGGGTACTCATGCGAAGGCCCCGGTCCCGCTCTCCGTATGCATCACGGGGCGGAACCGGGGGCGCTGAAGAAGCATCGTGGCTGAGCTCTAGATGACGTAGTAGTCGCTCAGCCCCTCGGCCAGGCTAGACTCGGGCAGCTGCACCTTGGTACGCGAGGCAATCAGCGTGTAATCCTCCCACGGCCAGATATCCTTCAGCTGCTCGCTGGGCACCGCAAAGAACACGCCGTTCGGGTCAACCTGCGAGGCGTGCGCCAGCAGAGCCCGGTCGCGCTGCTCGAAGTGATCGGTAACCAGGATGCGGGTTGTGGTCTCGTGGCGAGGTGCCTCCCCCGACGTTGCACGGTGCGCGATGTTCTCAATCCAGCCGCTCAGCAGGCTCTCACCGCGCGTATCGAGCAGGTGCTCGTGCAGGGCGAGGGTGCGTTCGGGGTTGAACGCGCGGTCGTAGTAGAGCTTCTGCGGGGTCCAGGGCTCGCCCTCACCCACGTACGCCTCGGGGTCGCCCGCCTTCTCAAAGGCCTCAACGGCCACCTTGTGGGTCATGATGTGATCGGGGTGCGGGTAGCCGCCAATCTCGTCGTAGGTGATGATGATGTGCGGGCGGTACTCGCGCACGAGACGCACGAGCGGCGCGGCGGCACGGTCCAGGGGCATCGTGCCGAAGCTGCCGAAGGGAAGCGGCGGCATGGGGTCGCCCTCGGGCAGACCAGAGTCGAAGAAGCCAATCCAGCGATGCTCAATGCCCATAATGTCACGGGCCGCAGCCATCTCGGCGCGGCGCAGGCCCGGCAGGTCACGATGCGCACGCGGGTTCTTAGCGATTCCCTCGTTCAGGATGTCGCCGCGCTCGCCGCCGGTCATCGTCGCCACCATGAAGCGCGCGCCACGGGCGATATACGCGGATGCGGTACCTGCGCCCTTGGAGGACTCGTCGTCCGGGTGTGCGTGCACGGCCAGGATGCGCAGACCGGTGTAGTCCTCCTCCAGCGGCTTAATAGCCTCGACGGGAGGGTGAGTCGGCAGGTTCGCCTTCAGCTGTTCGATAGCTTCGCTCACGGTGGTGTCCTTTGGGTTAGTGCCTGGCGGTGCGGTGGGTGGCGTATTAGGTGCGGGATGCGTCGGCGCCTTCCGGTGATTATCCGAAGGCCACGACGAAAGCATTACGAAACAACGCCGGTGTAACTCCTCGTATGATACCCGGGGTCGGGAAGGTTCACTAGCGCAGATGACGCCGTGTGACATCGTGAAACGTAAGGTCACATCCGGGGGTGTATCCGGGAAGCGCTGGGGGAATCTCAAGTATGCGGCAGCCACCGTCCGCCCGGCTTTTCTGCCGTCGGCCCGCGCATCGTCGAGGATACTCTCAAAGGTGCGCTCAGAGGGGAAGAAGCGACCGAGCTACCAGCCGAAAACCCTCCGGTGCTCTAAAATAGGTCTGTTGATTCATTCCGTTACCGGCGCCGCCGCGCATTGAACGCGGCACACGGTAGCGGGTTTATTCGTTTCGCACCGGCAACGCCGGCGCACAAGCAAAGGATACGCATGGCTGACAACACCGGTGCATGGCTCACTCAGGACGCCTTCGACCGTCTCACCCAGGAGCTGGAGTACCTCTCCGGCCCGTACCGTCAGGAAATCGTCGACCGCATCGCGCAGGCACGCGACGAGGGTGACCTCCGTGAGAACGGCGGCTACCACGCCGCCCGCGACGAGCAGGCCAAGAACGAGGCACGCATCAAGCAGCTCAAGCACCTGCTGGAGACCGCACAGATTGGCGACGCTCCCGTCGACGACGGCGTTGTGGCCCTGGGCATGGTCATTGAGGCCGAGGTTGCGGGCCGCCACCTGAAGTTCCTGCTTGGTTCCCGCGAGATTGAGGACACCCTCCCCGCCGGTACCGATCTGAAGGTCTTCTCGGAGAAGTCCCCGCTGGGTGCCGCAATCCTGGGCGCTAAGCAGGGCGACGAGGTTTCCTACACCGCTCCGAACGGCAAAGAGCTGAGCGCCAAGATTGTCTCTGTGACCCCCTACCACGCCTAAGTCGAGGCTCATAGATTTGCGGCTGTCGAGGTCCACGGCCCCAGCGCCAACACGCTAAAAGTGCGGGGTGCCGATTCTTCGGAATCGGCACCCCGCACTTTTTATGTCTTCCGCTTCACCGCGTGAAGATTCACGAGCGAGCGGCAACCCACAAAATGTAAGGTCGGCTTAGTAGACGATAATCGGCTTGAAGCCCTCGTTCTCCAAGGCAGAAATGACCTGGCGGCAGTGCTCCACACCCTTGGTTTCCATGTCGATGGTGATGGACACATCGCCCATGGAGAGCGAGCCACCCACGCGGGTGTGATCCACACCGGTAACGTTCGCGTCGTTCTCGGAGATGATGCGTGAGATGGTTGCCAGCTCACCCGGGCGGTCAGAGAGCATCATCTTAATGGTCATGTAGCGGCCGGCAGCGGAAAGACCGCGCTGAATCACCTTCAGCATCAGCATCGGGTCGATATTGCCGCCCGAGAGCACGCACACGACGGTGCCCAGGTCGCCGTACTCTTCCTTCAGCTTGCCGTTCATCAGCGCCGCCACGGGCACCGAACCGGCGGGCTCCACCACGAGCTTGTTGCGTTCCATGAGGAAAATGAGGGCGCGGGCGATATCGTCTTCGCTCACGGTCGCCACGTCATCCACCAGCTCCTTGATGATGGAGAAGGGCATCTGGCCGGGGCGACCCACCGCAATACCGTCGGCGATGGTGGAGACCTTCTTCAGGGGCACCAGAGCATCCGCAGCGAGGGACAGCGGGTAGGCCGCGGCGTGCTCAGCCTGAACACCGATAATCTTGATCTTCTTGCCGAGCTCCTGCTCCTTCGCGCGAATCGCCGCGGACAGGCCGGCCAGCAGGCCGCCGCCGCCAACACCCACGATGACGGTGTCAACGTCCGGAACCTGTTCCAGAATCTCCAGGCCAATCGTTCCCTGGCCCGCGATAATGTCTTCGTTATCGAAGGGGTGCACGAAGACCGCGCCGGTCTCTTCGGCGTAGCGCTTCGCCTCCGCCAGGGCCTCGTCCACGGTCACGCCGTACAGCTCAACCTCGGCACCGTGATCGCGGGTTGCGGTAATCTTCGGCAGCGCCGCGCCCAGCGGCATGTAGATGCGGGCCTTAATGCCCAGGCGGTCAGCCGCCAGGGCCACACCCTGCGCGTGGTTACCCGCGCTCGCGGCCACCACGCCGCGCTTCTTCTCCTCCTCGGAGAGCTTCGCCATGCGCACGTACGCGCCGCGCACCTTGAACGAACCGGCGCGCTGCAGGTTCTCACACTTGAAGAACACCTCGGAACCCAGGCGCTGGCTCAGGGCACGCGAATGGGCGACCGGGGTGCGTTCAATAACGCCTTCGAGCAGCTCTGCGGCACGTTCAATATCGGTAATGGTCACGGGCAGGGAGTCGAGATCTACGCTCACGGGTTTTCCATTCTGACGGTGCGTTGCCCCGCGGGCGCGGGACGGTGATGTATTGCTCATCCCATTTTAGAGGATGGGTACAGCGAAGGGGGCTACCCGGTCGCGAGTAGCCCCCTAGCGAGACACCGCCGTAGACGGCATCGCGGCCGGCGGTATCGCCGGGACGAGTTAGCGGTGCGTTATCGAGGATGGCGGGGTGCCCTACGCCAAAACCTCCCGCTCGATGCGGGCCCCTAGTCTTCGGAGGAGTCCGAAACCTCGGAAGCCCGATTCTCAGGCTCCTCAGCCTTCTGATGGCGCGGCACTCGGGAGGCCAGCTTCTTGACGCTCTCCTGCCGTTCCTGGGCCTTCTCCTCAGCCTGCTCGCGGCGAGCCACCTCGTGCGGGAAGAGGAACTCCTCATCGCGCAAGCCGGGGTCGTGTTCCCAACCGCGATCCGCCAGGTAGCGCACCACCGAGTTCACCACGGCCAGCGTCGGCACCGCGAACAGCGCGCCCACGGCACCGAAAATCATGGAGCCGCCGGCCACCGAGAAAATCACGGCCAGCGGGTGCAGGGATACAGCCTTACCCATGATGAGCGGCTGCAGAATATGCGACTCCACCTGCTGCACCAGTAGCACGATGCCCAGCATAATCAGCGCCTGCACCGGCCCCAGGGCCACGAGCGCCAGAAGCACCGCCACGGCACCGGAGAACAGCGCACCAATCACCGGGATAAAGGAACCCAGGAACACCAGCACGCCCAGCGGAATCGCCAGGGGCACGCCCAGGATGGCGGCGCCCAGGCCGATACCGATGGCATCAATCGCGGCCACCAGAATCTGCACGCGGACGTAGGCGCCCAGGGACTTCCAGCCCGCGCGGCCCGCGCCGTTCACGGCCTCGCGCGCATCCTTGGGGAAGAGACCAACGACGAACAGCCAGATGCGTTCGCCCTCCATCAGGAAGAAAAGCAGCGTGAACAGGGTCAGGAGCACACCGGTTGCGACGTCGGCAGCGGTCGAACCAACCCGAGACACACCGTTCAGCACGGTGTTCGGATTGTCCTTAAAAGTGTTCTCAATCTGGTGCAGGAGCTGATTCAGCTGGTCAGCGCCCAGATCGTACCCGAGGCTCTTCAGCCAGTCCACGAGCTGCTGATAGCCCTGCACCGCCTTATTAGCCATCGTGGCGAAACCGCGCACCAGCTGCTGACCGGTCAGCGAAATAATCACAGCGAGAAGTAGCAGCAGACCCAGCTCGGCGATGGCAGCCGCGCCGCCGGCCCGCACGCCCTTCTTCCGCAGGAGCATGACGGTCGGGCTCAGCAGAGCCGCCAGGAGCATGGCCACCATCATCGCGATGACCAGCAGGGAGACGTGCCCCAAGCCCTTCCACACGACCCAGCCCGCGCCGGCAATCACGATGAGGCGCCAGGACCACGCGCCGGCCACGTCCATGGCGAAGGGAACCCGGTAGCCCTCCCCCGCCCGACGTTCTTCGGCACTCGATATATGCTTCACGCTGTCTCTCTTTCTCAAGCCCGCCAGGTTGCTGGGCGAGCCGGTATTCGTGGGGCGCTAAACCCCGCCAAAGCCGCGAAAGCGGCGGCACCATCACGGTACCGCCGCCTCATCATGCGCTTTAGTCGTTGCTAAAGATGCTTGCCAGGTACATGAGTACGCGCAGAATCTCAACGTACAGCCACACCAGCGATGCGGTCAGGCCGAAAGCCAGGCGCCAGGACTCGCTCTGCGGCAGACCCGCATCCACAGCCTCGGCAGTCGTGGTGTAGTCAATCAGCAGCGAGTAGGTTGCCATTGCGACCGCAATCAGGGCAATCGGCAGACCCAGCGGGATACCACCGATGCTCATGCTGTTCAGCGAGAAGCCGAAGAGGCCCGCGGTCAGCATAGACACCAGGCCGTAACCCAGGTAGCTGAGCGCACCAATCATGAAAATCTTATTCAGCTTGGGGGTGGTGCGAATCTTGCCGTTGGCGAAGAGAGCCAGGGTCACACCCGCAACCACGATGGTTGCCAGAACCGCCTGGATGGCGGTGCCCGGGTAGCGCAGGTTGACGATGGCGGACAGACCGCCCAGCATCATGCCCTCCATGAGCGCGTAGGCCATGACCAAAACCGGGGAAACCTTCTGCTTGAAGGAGTTCACGAGGCCCAGCACCAGGCCGCCCAGCAGACCCAGGAACATCAGCACGGGCACGTACCACGCGACCACGGCACCCACCACGACCAGGCCCAGGTTAATGGCGGTCTTGACCAGAACGTCGTTCATGGTCAGACGCTCACCGGCCGGAATCGGCTCGGAGTAGGTCGGCTCGGAGTAGGTCGGAGCGCTGTAATCGGTGTACTGCGGCTGACCGTAGGCCTGCTGACCGTACTGGGCCTGACCGTAGCCCTGCTGGCCATACTGAGCCTGGCCGTACTGGGGCTGGCTCTGCTGACCGTAGGCCTGCTGGCCGTACTGGGGCTGGCTCTGCTGACCGTAAGCCTGCTGGCCGTACTGCGGCTGACCGTAAGCCTGCTGCTGGCTCTGCTGAGCCTGGCCACCGGCACCGAAACGGCCGAAGCGAGGATCGCCCTGCCCCTGCTTCTTCGTCATTGAATTAATAAGCGGGTTTCCCGCCATCTTTCTCTCCTTGAATAGATAAAAGTACTACTAATGCATTTAATTCTAACCGACGGTTGCCCAGCTCACGCTTTTGTTCGTTCTGAGCACGGCATAGTCTCACATAGCGCGACTCCGCGCAGACACCAGACTTTCGGTAAGAGGCCGGCGAGAAATGCTAGGAGGCGTCACGCGCATCCAGCGCATCCAGCAAGTCTTCCAGATAGCTCAGGACGGCCTGCTCCTCGTTCGTGCCGATCACCTCATCGGCCAGCTCCTTCACGCTCGGCGCGGCGTTCCCCGTGGCCACGCCGTGTCCGGCGAAGCTAAGCATCCGGCTATCGTTCTCGCCGTCGCCGAAGGCGAGGATTCCTTCGGGGCTGTAGCCGAATCGCTCACAGAGATCCTGCAGACCCGTCGCCTTATTCACGCCCGTGCGAACCAGGTCGATTGCCCCGAAGCCGCTAACCAGCGGGGTCACACCCTCGGGCAGCACCTCACGCAGGCGCGCGTTAATGCTTTGGGTCTGCGCCGGAGGGGTCAGCAGCGGGAACTTAATGGGTGTCCCGCGAGCCTCCTCAATGGAGTCAACCAGAATCGCACCGGGAAAGAAGAACCCCGCGAAGTCCTCCAGGGTCAGGGTATCGGGAATACTCTGGCCCGTGTCCTCAAAGTAATTACGGATGACGTGCACAATCTGTTCGCGGCGATCCTTCGGTAGGAAGATTCCTTCGGTGGTGCATACGAGTAAGCCAATCTGCTTTAGCCCATCCAGCACTTCGTAGATGGCGGGAACGTCTTCCTCTCGGAAGGGGTGCACCGCCAGCTGGCCGCTATCGTCGGCCAGGTAAGCGCCGTTCTCGGCAATGTAGATGAGGCCTCGGTTCTCAAAGCCGCGCATGTAATCCTGCAGCTTGGCGTAGGTGTTGCCGCTGGCCACCACGAATCGAATACCGCGCGCATCCAGGCGATCGAGAATCGCGGAGAAGCGTTCGGTATCGAAGGTCTTTGCGTCGGTCAGGAAGGTGCCATCCATATCGACGGCGATGAGAGAGGGCTGAGTCTGCATGTTATGCCTTTCTGGCTCTGCTATCCCGTTCAGGGCGGGTGCGCCTACGGCTGTGCTCCTTTAAGGGTCTCATGTTTTTGGGGTTCCGGAAGCCGCCGAGAGGAGGTTTTATGTATTGAGCGCCGTCACAAAACGTCATCCAAAACCCCTCTTTTTGGGATGCAAGTCACTTTTTACCCCTATTTTTCACCACTTTTTGCACCCTTTTCCGCTATGAACTGAATTTACTTGAAGTGTAAAACTTTACTTGTCAAACTTAAAGGCATGAACAACGACACCATGAAATCCACCGGCCTACTTATCCTCCGCCTCGTCTTCGGCTTCGTCATGATTATGCACGGCATCCAGAAGGCATTCGAATGGACCCCCCGGGTACCGTCGCATCCTTCGAGCAGATGGGCATCCCCATGGCAGCCGCAGCGGCATACTTCGCCATGGCAACCGAACTGGTTGGCGGTACCATGATCATCCTGGGTGCGGGCACCCGCATCGCGGCAGCAGCATCTGTAGTATCCATGAGCGGTGCACTCATCTTCGTCCACCTCGCGGCAGGTTTCTCCGCTTCCAAGGGCGGCTACGAATACGTTCTCACCCTTGCCGCAATCGCAGCAGCCTTCTTCTTCACCGGCGCCGGCAAATTCTCCATCGACGCGCTCTTTGCACGCCGCAAGTAGCGTCCACAGATAGACTTTCGACCTCCGACTCGGTGCCCCGCACGGGCAACCAAACACCGGTAGTCGAACCAGGCTTCACCGCCAGGCCGCGCTGATTCCGGCAGCGCGCGGCCCTTATCTACCCGCGGTGAAGAGAGCACCGCCGCGTGCTCGACGATGCCCCCGATAGTATGGGTCGGGGGCATCGTCTCTTTATCCGGAACGTTGTTCTGCCTCCGCATCGAGGCTACAGCAGCGATGCTACAACACAGGGCGGCGGTCCATTCCCCGAGGGGAAATGGACCGCCGCCCTGTATGCGTCACCATTTGACGGCCGACGAGTGCCCCCACTGGGACTCGAACCCAGAACACAAGGATTTTAAGTCCTCTGTCTCTGCCAATTGGACTATGGGGGCTCGTTTGGTGCACACCAAACATAGAACACCATTATTCCACGAATCCCGGGTAACGCATATCCGCTCCTCGGTACCCAATAGCCCGCACCGGCTCTCGCCCGAGGCGGGGCAGGTTGGATGACGAAATGCCACCCCTGGGAAACACCGTGAATACAGCGAAGGGCGGCGCCGAAGACCGAAGTCCTCGGCGCCGCCCGTTTCACGTCCAAGGCCTAAGCGGCCTCACCGGCTATCGGACAGCTCGGTTTAGAGCTTTGCCTTGTGCGGTGCGGGAGCGGTACCGGTTGCTTCCTGGAATGCCAGGCGCGGGGAGCGCTGGTGGCGAATCGAGGAGGTGTCGCGACCGAAGATCTGGTTCAGAGCCCAGGTGGTCATAACGCGAACGGTACGCTCGGCGGTGGGGATTGCGGAACCGTGGTAGCCGCGGTGCATCATCCAAGCCAGCGGGCCACCAATGGTCTTGCCCTTGAAGTTTGCAACGCCCTTCCACAGGCCCAGACCCGCCACAACACCGATGGTCTCGTGGTAGTAGTCGGTCAGGGGCTCGCCGCGGCGAGCAGCCAGCAGGTTCTTAGCCAGAACAACAGCCTGGCGGGAAGCGTGCTGAGCGTTGGGGACGCAGAAGCCGCCCACGCCGCCGCCGGAGAGGTCCGGAACAGCAGCGTTATCGCCTGCAGCCCATGCGCCCTCAACCACGCCGTCATCACCGGTGACGCGCAGGTCGGCGCTCACGCGCACGCGGCCGCGCTCGTCAATCGGGAAGTCGGTGTTCTTCAGCATCGGGGATGCTGCCACACCTGCGGTCCAGATCAGGGTGTCGGT
>ERZ773037.1888-NODE-1888-length-10648-cov-3.697064_pt1 | contig 10648 bp, 8 predicted proteins | sample MGYA00511466_ERZ773037 | MGnify/ENA primary metagenome ERZ773037 (study PRJEB29015, sample SAMEA2738146) | human oral metagenome | biome: human oral; feature: human-associated habitat; material: saliva | place: China | collected 2202 ...
ATAAATATTTCTCAATTAATAGATGAATATTTAGAGGTTTTAAAGGTATCAAAAAGGGAAAATATAGAAATAAAATCTGATTTTATTATAATTGCCTCAGAATTAATTGAAATTAAAACTCTAAATCTTCTTAACTTAGATAAAGACAAAGAAAAGGAAACAAATCTTAGAAGAAGATTGGAAGAGCATAAATTATTTAAAGAAGTTGTTCCAAAGATTGCAGAATTAGAAAAAGAATTTAATATTTCTTACTCAAGGGGAGAAAGCAAGAGAGTGATAAAAAAGATTGCCAAAGATTATGATTTAAGTTCGCTTACAACAGATGATATTTTTGAAGTTTATAAAAAATACTTTGATTCTATTGATATATCAGAAGTAATGGAATTAAATTTGATGAAGCAATACGATATAAAAGAAGTAATGGATAATATATTGATAAAAGTTTATTTTAAAAAATGGCTTATAGATGATTTATTTTTAGAAGCTGAAAATAAATTACACTTAATATATATTTTCTTGGCTATTTTAGAATTGTATAAAGATGCTAAGATAAATATTGATAATGGAGAGATAACAAAATGTTAAAGAAATCTATTCACACTATGATAATTACAATGATAAGTAGGGTATTAGGACTTTTTAGAGGAACTCTGGTAGCCTATTTTTTTGGTGCTTCTGTATTGACTGATGCTTATTACAGTGCATTTAAAATAAGTAATTTTTTTAGGCAGCTTTTAGGAGAAGGAGCATTAGGAAACACTTTTATTCCTCTTTATCATAAAAAGAAAAAAGAAGAAGGAGAAGAAAGAAGTAGGGAATATATATTTTCTGTTTTAAATATCACTTTTTTATTTAGCCTTTTAGTTAGTATATTGATGATAATTTTTTCTAGTTATATTATTGATTTTATAGTGGTTGGATTTAGTGATGAATTAAAAATAGTAGCTTCAAGACTTTTAAAGATAATGTCTTTTTATTTTTTATTTATTTCATTATCTGGTATGATGGGATCTATTTTAAATAATTTTGGATATTTTGCTATACCTGCTTCAACTTCAATATTTTTTAATCTATCAATAATATCTTCTGCTATATGGCTTACAAAATATTTTGATATAGATGCCTTAGCTTATGGAGTTTTAATAGGGGGAATATTACAATTTTTAGTTGTATTTTTTCCTTTTTTAAAGCTATTAAAAACATATTCCTTAAAAATTGATTTTAAAGATATTTATTTAAAATTTTTAGGAATAAAATTAATTCCTATGCTCGTTGGAGTATTTGCAAGACAGGTTAATACAATAGTTGACCAATTTTTTGCTTCCTTTTTAGTTGCAGGTTCAATAACAGCACTTGAAAATGCAAGTAGAATTTATTTACTTCCAGTAGGAGTATTTGGAGTAACTATATCTAATGTACTTTTTCCAAGTATATCAAGAGCAGCAGCCAATGGAGATAAAGAAGATACAAATAGAAGAATAGTGTCAGCACTTAACTTTTTAAATTTTTTAACAATACCAAGTTTATTTGTATTGACATTTTTTTCAAAAGATGTTATAAGACTTATATTTTCTTATGGAAAATTTAATGAAGAAGCTGTAAAAATAACCTCAGAATGTCTATTTTATTACTCATTAGGTTTACTTTTTTATGTTGGAGTTCAGCTGGTAAGTAAAGGTTATTATGCTATGGGAGATAATAAAAGACCTGCAAAATTTTCAATAATAGCTATTATTATGAATATAGTTTTAAATTATTTATTTTAAGTTTTGTGAAGGAGGGTTTATGAAAAAGAAATTTTTATCAACAACTTTTTTAATTTTATCTTTACTTATGATTAATGTATTAATTTTTAATAAGTATACAGACAAAAGTATTGTTGTTGCAGAAAGCTTTAACGGTTGGAAAGAAGAAGGAAATGAAAGATATTTTTTCCAAAATAGTAAAAAATTTACAGGAGAATATCAAAATAAGTATTTTGTAAATGGGAAATATGCTAATGGAGTTTATAATGGAACTCTATATAAAAATGGAGATATTTCAACAAATGCTTACGTAGGTGAAATTTTTTACGGTTCTGATGGCAAGCCGGCAAATGGCTGGTATGATGATGGGAGTAATTGGTATTTTTTCCAAAATGGTAAAAAACATAATGGTTATGGTGTAGATGGAAATGGAAAGAGATATTTTGTAAATGGGAAATATGCTAATGGATATGTAGGTGGTATTTTTTATAGTAAAGGAAAACCGGTAAATGGTTGGTATGACGACGGGAAAGACTGGTATTTCTTTAGAGATGGTAAAAAATATACCGGAAAAGCTAAAGATGAAAATGGCGAAATGTACTTTGTAAAAGGAAAATATGCAAATACTTATATAGATGGAGTTTTTTATAAAGATGGTAAAATCGCTAACTGGTGGTGTGATGATGGAAAAGATTGGTATTTTTTCCAAAATGGTAAAAAACATAACGGATATGGTGTAGATGCAAATGGAAGAAGATATTTTATAAGTGGAAAATATGCAAATGCTTATGTAGATGAAATTTTTTATAGCGAAGGAAAAATTGCCAATTGGTGGTTCAATGATGGTGAAGCGTGGTATTTTTTCCAAAATGGGAAGAAACACAATGGCTATGGCACAGATGCAAATGGAAAAAGATATTTTGTAGATGGAAAATATGCCAACGGAATATATGGCGGTAAGTTATACAAAGATGGAATAGAATCAAAAGGCAGAATATATGTAAATGGCATTTTTTACGATGAAAATATAAGTCCGGCAGATGGATGGTACGATGATGGAGATGCATGGTATTTCTTCAAAGACGGCAAAAAATATACCGGAAAAGCTGTAGATGGTAATGGCGAAATGTATTTTGTAAAAGGAAAATATGCAAATGCTTATATAGATGGAATCTTTTATAGTGAAGGTAAAATTGCCAACTGGTGGTGTGATGATGGAACTGATTGGTATTTCTTCAAAGACGGCAAAAAATATACCGGAAAAGCTGTAGACGGTAACGGCGAAATGTATTTTATAAAAGGAAAATATGCAAATACTTATATAGATGGAATCTTCTATAGTAAAGGTAAAATTGCCAACTGGTGGTGTGACGACGGGAATGCGTGGTATTTTTTCCAAAATGGTAAAAAACATAATGGCTATGGAGTAGATGCAAATGGAAAAAGATATTTTGTAGATGGGAAATATGCTAACGGAATATATGGTGGTAAGTTATACAAAGATGGAATAGAATCAAAAGGTAGAACATATGTAAATGGCATTTTTTACGACGAAAATATAAGTCCGGCAAATGGCTGGTATGATGATGGAGATACATGGTATTTCTTTAAGGACGGTAAAAAATATACAGGAAAAGCTGTAGATGGCAATGGCGAAATGTATTTTGTAAAAGGAAAATATGCAAATACTTATATAGATGGAATCTTTTATAGCGAAGGTAAAATTGCCAACTGGTGGTGTGATGATGGAACTGACTGGTATTTCTTCAAAGATGGTAAAAAATTTACCGGATTTGGCGTAGATGCAAATGGAAAGAGATATTTTGTAAAAGGAAAATATGCCAACGGAATATATAACGGGAAATTATATAAAAATGGTTTAGAATCAAATGGAAATACTTATGTAAACGGAATTTTTTACGATGGAAATATAAGACCTGCAAATGGTTGGTATGATGATGGAAGTAATTGGTATTTCTTCAAAGATGGCAAAAAATATACAGGGAAAGCCGTAGATGGCAACGGCGAAATGTATTTTATAGGTGGGAAATATGCACATACTTATATAAACGGCATTTTTTATGGAGCAGGTAAAATTGCAAATGGTTGGTATGATGATGGAGATGCATGGTATTTCTTTCAAGGAGGTAAAAAACATACAGGATATGCAACAGATGAAAATGGACAGAGATATTTTGTAAATGGTAAATACGCTAATGGAAGATATGGCGGAAAGTTATATAAGGAAGGTTTAGAGTCAGACGGTAATACTTATATAAACGGAATTTTTTACAGTGGAGATAAATATCCGGCAAATGGTTGGTACGATGATGGAGATGATTGGTATTTCTTCCGAAATGGTAAAAAACATACAGGATATGCAACAGATGAAAATGGAGAAAAATATTTTGTTGATGGAAAGTATGCAAATGGATTTTACGGCGGAAAATCTTATTTAGATGGAGAAGAAGTAGATTTAGCAGATTCTGATTGGTATGTCAAAGATGGTGTTTGGAGAGTTAAAAATTCCGGAAGAAGTTGTCATGTAAATGGTGATTTTATCGTTATAAGTTTAAGTGATCAAAAATTATGGCTTGTTAGAGATGGAAGAATAATTTCTAAAATCGGTATTGTAAGTGGGAAACCTTCAAGTCCTACTGTAACAGGAAATTTTAGAATACTTTCAAAAGAATATTCAAGAATATTAAGAGGTCCGGGATATGCTTCATGGGTTCAATATTGGATGCCATTCCATGGCGGATATGGAATTCACGACGCAAATTGGCAACCATATTCTGCTTTCTCTAATAGTAATTACTATAGATGGGGAGGATCACATGGTTGCGTAAATGTTTATCCTGGTTCAATGGGAAAAATTTACAATAATTCTTATGTAGGAATGAGAGTTATAGTTTATTAGTATTGATTTTAAAATACAAATATGTTAGAATTATCTTGTTAATATTTACGTTGAACGATAAAAAATAGTACAAAATTTTTAGAGAGTGATTGTTTGGTGAAAAATTACATTTTTGTATTATGGGGAAATCGGTAGTAATTTTTTTAGAGTGATGTTTTTAACATAATTAGGGTGGAACCACGGTCATATCGTCCCTTACGATATGGCCTTTTTGTTTATTTATTTTTAGGAGGAATATTATGAAATCAGAAAAGAGTATGGAAAAAGTTGTTTCTTTATGTAAAAATAGGGGAATAATTTATCCAGGGTCAGAAATTTACGGTGGACTTGCAAACACTTGGGATTACGGTCCCTTAGGTGTTGAATTTAAAAATAATGTAAAAAAAGCTTGGTGGAAAAAATTTGTTCAACAATCAAAATATAATGTTGGTCTTGATAGTGCAATTTTGATGAATCCGGAAGTTTGGGTTGCATCCGGTCATGTTGGAAGTTTTAGTGATCCTTTGATTGACTGTAAAGAATGCAAATCCCGTTTTAGAGCTGATAAACTTATCGAAGATTTTTATTTTGAAAATAACCTTGGAGATATAAATGTTGATGGTTGGGAAAACGAAAAAGTTGAAGAATTAATGAAAGAAAAAAACATTTGTTGTCCAAATTGTAAAAAACAAAATTTTACTGGTATTAGAAGATTTAATCTTATGTTTAAAACTTTTCAAGGTGTAACCGAGGATAGTAAATCTGAAATTTATTTAAGACCTGAAACAGCACAAGGTATTTTTGTTAATTTCAAAAATATTGCCAGAACTTCAAGAAAGAAAGTTCCTTTTGGTATTGCTCAAGTTGGGAAGTCTTTTAGAAATGAAATTACTCCGGGTAATTTTACTTTTAGAACTCGCGAATTTGAACAAATGGAATTGGAATTTTTCTGTAAACCCGGAGAGGATTTAGAATGGTATGAATATTGGAAAAACTATTCTTTTAATTGGTTATTGTCTTTAGGAATGAATAAAGAAACTTTAAGACTTAGAGACCATGAACAAGAAGAATTGAGTTTTTACAGTAAAGCTACTTGTGATATAGAATTTTTATTCCCATTTGGTTGGGGAGAACTTTGGGGGATTGCGGACAGAACAGATTATGACTTATCAAGACATATTGAAGTTTCCGGAGAAGATTTAAGATATATTGACCCTGTTACAAATGAAAAATACATTCCATATTGTATTGAACCTTCACTTGGAGCGGACAGAGTTGCGTTAGCATTCTTATGTAATGCTTATGATGAAGAAGAGATAGGAGAAGGAGATGTTAGGACTGTTTTAAGACTTCATCCTGCTTTAGCTCCATTTAAGGCTGCAATTTTACCACTTACTAAAAAATTGTCAGAAAAATCTGATGAAATTTATGATGAACTTTCAAAATATTTTATGATAGATACAGATGTTTCAGGAAGTATTGGAAAAAGATACAGAAGACAAGATGAAGTTGGAACTCCTTTCTGTATAACTGTCGATTTTGATACTTTGGAAGATAATTGTGTAACAGTTAGATTTAGAGATACTATGGAACAAGAGAGAATAAAAATCTCAGAACTAAAAGATTTTATTGAAAAGTCTTTAGAATTTTAGGAGGAATTATGATTAAGAAAAAAGTTGTTTTTGGATCAAGTATGTGTCCTGATTGTATTGTTATGAAAAAGGCACTTGATGAAAGAGGAGTTAAGTATTTGTATTTAGATATTACTGAAAATTTAGCAAATCTTAAAAAATTCTTAAAATTTAGAGAAAATCCTGCATTTAGTTTTGCAAAGGAAAATGGCTCAATAGGAATTCCTGCAATGGTAGTAAATGATGGAGAAAAAATAATTTTCAGTATAGAAGAATTTGATGAATATAATAAATAGGAGGTAATTATGTTAGAAAATTTAAAACCTGAAAGAGTTTTTCATTATTTTGAAGAGCTTACTAAGATTCCAAGAGAATCCGGAAATGAAAAGGCGGTTAGCGATTATTTATACAGTGTTGGAAAATCATTGGGATTAGAAACAATTCAAGATGAAAGTAACAATATTGTTATTAGAAAACCTGCATATAAAGGTTATGAAAATCATGAACCTATTGTTATTCAAGGACATATGGATATGGTTGCAGAAAAGGCTGACGGAGTAGAACATGATTTTCTAGTTGATCCAATTCCTGTTATTGTTGATGGTGATTGGGTTAAGACTGAAGGAACAACACTTGGAGCAGATGACGGGATAGCTGTTGCAATGGGGCTTGCTATTTTGGAAGATAAAGAAGCTAAACATCCTGCACTTGAGTTGTTAGTAACTACTGACGAAGAAAGAACAATGGCAGGAGCAAGAGCTGTAAAGAGAGAGCTTTTAAATGGAAGAAAACTTTTAAATATTGATGCTGAAGAAGAAGGAATACTTTTATCAGGTTGTTCAGGTGGACACAATATTGTAGGAACTTTGAAGGTTAAATATGAAAAAAGTGATATGAAAAATACTTTTGTTTTATTTGTAAATAATATGCTTGGAGGTCACTCCGGAATGGAAATTCATCAACAAAGAGGAAATTCTTTGAAATTTGCTCTAAGAGCAATGGATATGATAAAAGAAATTGCTGATTATAGATTGGTTAGTATTGAAGGCGGAACTAAACATAATGCTATTCCTAGAGATGCAAAAGTTATTTTTACAAGTAATGCTGATGAATTTAATATTGATTTTTCTAGATTAATTAGCGAATATCCTCTTGATAAAGATATGAGAGTTTCCATAGAAAAAGTAGAAAATGTAAAAGAAGTTTTATGTAAGGGTTGTCAAGAAAAAATAGAAAATGTAGTTAGAAATATTCCTCATGGAGTATACTCAATGATGGAAGAATATCCTTCAATAGTTGAATGTTCAGACAATTTCGCAATAATAAAATTTGATGGAAATTTTGTTAAATTTACTGTTTCACTCAGAAGTTCAAACCCTAAAACTTTTGAAGAATATACAGATATGGTAAAAAAAGTTTATGAAGAAAATGGTGTTAGATATACTTTAGAAGATTATTATAAACCATGGGAATTTGCAAAAGTTTCAAAGTTGAGAGATACTGCATTGGAAGTTTATAAGAAGTTGACAGGGAAAGAAATGAAAGTGGAAGTTGTTCACGCAGCTTTAGAACCGGCTGTTTTCGTCGATACATTCCCTGATATGGAAATGATATCAATAGGACCTACAATGAAAGATGTTCATAGTCCTGCTGAAAGATTGAATATTCTCTCAACACAAAGAACTTTTGAATTTGTAAAAGAATTATTAAAAAGTCTTTAATTAAAATCTGTAGTAAACATAAAAAATCACGAGTTATTAATTAGCTCGTGATTTTTTTATGTACTGCTCACCGAACACTTCTGTGAAAGGTGAGGTATTCGTTCTAAACTGAAGTGTTATTTTCATTTAAGACATCAAGAAGTAAATCTAAATTAAGTCCATGAACCATAGTAGCTTCTTCGAGAGTCTCCATTTGACTTGCAGGACAACCAACACAAGAAAGTCCAAAATTAAATAGAATTTCAACAGCATCCGGATGAATTTGGATAATGTCTCCGATTAGCATATCTTTTGTTATTTTCATAACTGCACCTCCTAATTATCTTATACCCATATAATACAGGTAATTGAGAAAAAAATCAAGATGTATTTGTCGGTAAAAATTTGGATTGTTAAGTTGTAATTATATTGTGGTAAATATAAAATGCAAGATTAGACTATTATTATATTTTGTGATAAAATAATTAGGTTATATGGAGGCTTATTATGAAATGTTGTAACAATAAAAAAGCAATAGATAATCTATATAAAAATATAGCTGTAAATGATGGATTAAGAGATAGCGATAATAGTAAAGAAATAGAAAAGAAAATTGCTTTAAGTTTAGGTTATACTTTAGAAGATATAGAAAACGGAGCAAATCTTGGCTTGGGCTGTGGAAATCCAATTCAAAATGCTAATCTAAAAAGTGGTGAAATTGTTTTAGATTTGGGTTGTGGCAAAGGTATGGATGTATTTAAGGCTTGTAAAATAGTTGGAGAAAAAGGCTTAGTTATTGGAATTGACAGACTTTCTGAAATGATTGAAAAAGCAAATTACATAAGAGAGAAAAAAGGATTTTTAAATACAGATTTTAGAGTTTCAGATATAGATAATCTTAAAGTTGAGAGCGATTTTGTTGATTGTGTAATTTCAAATTGTGTTATAAACTTATGTGAAGATAAGGAAAAGGTGTATTCTGAAATTTTTAGAGTTTTAAAAGCTGGAGGAAGAATTTCAATTTCGGATATTGTTCAGTTTAATGAATTGCCAACTTGGGTTAAAGATGAACCGATTTTTTATGCTACTTGAGTCGCAGGATCTATAACTTCGGAGAAGTTAAAGAGTATTTTAAAAAATGTCGGTTTTGAACTCTATACAATAATTGAAGAGGAATTAACTGAAGAATACCTTGCAAAATGGGGACATAAATTAGATTTAAAGAAATATATAAGACGTGGTAAAATTTTAGGATTTAAACCGAAAAATTAGGGAGAAAAAATGTATAAACTATATTCATCAATTTTTATGATAATTTTAACTTTTATAATTATATTTTTTATTTCAAAAAAATATGATTTAGACAGAAATCAAAAACTTATATTTTGGTTATTTGTTCTTTTTTGGAGTGGGATAACAGTTGTAAGAGCTTACAGGAAACTCTATGCTATAAGTCCTATGGAAGAAGGAGGGCTTGGCTTTTCAGTTATTTTAGCTGCGCAGATAACTTCAGCATACGGGCTTATAAGTTGTTTTATAAGATTGCCTATTTTTATATTGAGCGATATTTTTAATAGAAAAATATTTATTCAAATTGCACTTTTTGTTTTGACATTGGCATCATTGATGGTAGTTTTAAAGCCAAGTTATAATACTCTTTATTTTTCATCAATAGCTATGGGAATATGTGCTTCGATGCTTGCGGTGTTTAATGTTTTATTTTCAGAGACTTTTTCTAAAGAAAAAGCTGCAATTTCAGCATCTATTTTATCAATAGCACCGCTTCTTGCAGAATTTATAGCAGCTCCTATACAGTATTTATCAACTTATGGTACATATAAGAATTTTAAATTGCTTTGGGCACTTTCTGCGAGCATTTCAATTGTAGCATTTGTTTTGACTTTTTTTGTCAGAGATGTTTCTTATTCTGCAAAGAGATTTAGCTTTGAAAAAGTTAAAAAAGTTTTTGAATTTAAAGGATATTTATACATTTGTTTGATTGCAATTTTAGTTTCATTCATAAAGTTTTCAACATCGGGTGCAAATATGATTGCATACGCGAAAGTTAATTTAAATATGCCTCCGATTTTTTTGGCATATATTGATGTTTTGTTTGCTTTTCCGCAACTTATTGCAAGTGTACTCGCAGGGACTTATTTTGCAAATAAAATTGGAATTGAAAAAACTTTAGTTTTAGGACTTGGTTCAAATTTAGTTTTTTATATAATAATTTTATTAACTAACTCTTATCTTCCTGCATTTTTGGGATATGTATTTAACGGTTTTGGATATGGAATTGCTTATACTTGTTTGATTTCAATGGCTATGCAATATTTTGAAAAGGAAGATAGAAATGTGAGTATGGGAATATTTCAATTATTTTTCGCTATGGGAGTATATTTTGGAGACAGAGTTTATCTTTGGATTTCAAAGTTAATACCAAATGGACTTTTGGGCTTTGAACAAAATAAATCAATTTACCTAATTGTAGTTGGAATAACATTAGTAAGTATATTAATGGAACAATTTAAAATAAAAGAAGATATTTAAAAAATATAATGTATTTTTGTATTAACTAAATTTGAGGGTAAGAATGATTGACAATGATACACTGTTTTTTTGTTACAAATAATGATTTTTTTAAAATTTTATGATATAATTATTGTGATTATG
>ERZ773037.1889-NODE-1889-length-10646-cov-6.075158_pt1 | contig 10646 bp, 10 predicted proteins | sample MGYA00511466_ERZ773037 | MGnify/ENA primary metagenome ERZ773037 (study PRJEB29015, sample SAMEA2738146) | human oral metagenome | biome: human oral; feature: human-associated habitat; material: saliva | place: China | collected 2202 ...
AAATTTTAAATGTTATTATGGGATGACCTTTAGCATTGTTTTAAAGAATGCTTTTATTATTACTGAACTATTAGTAGTATTGGATTTTTTATCTATATTTGAAAGAGAATTAAATGATTATTGTAGATTAATTGCTTTTTCATTTATATACAGATATAAATTTTAATACTGATTTAAAAATGAAATTAATTACTCTGAAGAATATTATAGGATATATAGGAGTAAAGTAGAGGGTAATCGTACTATGAAGGCAAAAAAATATATAATTATGGTAGTAGCTTTTGTTACAAGTTTATTAATATTGACTTCTTGTGAGCGTGAGCAACGACAATCTAAAGATTATCGCTTAGCAGAAGAATTTAAATCATTAGGTCTCAAAGGTAATTTAAAAGTGGTTGACACAACAAAAGAAATTGAAGCATACTATGGAACTCGAGTTAAGTTAAATTATACAGAAAAATTTTCTGATGGTTATGTTTTAAATGAAAATACGCAGGCAGATATACGGGAACCTAGCGAAGAACACGGAGCGGATTTGTATTTTGATCTTTCATCAAAAATTGAACCTTTACTTAATGTCAAAGAAAGAGAGTTATTTGATATTGTTAAACGTAATGAGTTTAATTTTTTACTAGATGTTTATAAAAAAAGACCAGGATATAAACTAGAGGAAGATAAAATAAAAAAGGATATAGCGAATAAAATTAATGAATTGTTTAATGAACAAGTGACGTTTGATTTTTATTGTAAGTTTGAATTAGATTCTAGAGAGAAAGTCTGTGCTGCAATTATTTCACAGGCAGTTAAGAATCGTGATAATGGAGATTTTGAAGCAGCGGGTTTTTATAATATTACTCCTGAAAATTTAATGAAGAATAAAGGGGTGAGACTTAGTATCGGTTGTAATTTTTCTAGAGTTAATCCAAGTCTTACATATTCTTATCCGACAGAGCATGTCGATATTTTCAAAGCAAAACTATTAAGTTTACCAAAAGGTTCTTTTCTTGATGGAGTCTATTTAATAAATGGAAGTTATTATGACGATCGTAAAAGAACAGAATTTGAATTGGTTTGTACATTTGTTGTTGAAGATGGAATTGGTCGTTTTGAAGAAGATAAAATTATCTCAGAAAAATCGATATAATTGAACGAAATTAAATGAGTTCAGGATTCTCCTTATTTTATATATTAGTTATAATATTATTTGAAAAAGCTAGAAATTGTAAAACATAAAAAGTTAATATTTAAAAATATATATATTTTGGCTTTGTAAATATTTTTTAAGTGGAAATCAAAGGTAATGGTATTAGCATTATAATGTTCATTTGTGATTTTTAGTAAAAGGGAATGAGAAATTAAACTGAAAGTTTTAGGGAGTAAGTTATGTTTTTTGAAAAATATTGTGAATTTATTGAAGCATTGTATTGTGTATATTATTGCAATATTACTGAAAATAAAAAGATAGATTATTACAAAAATATATATAATGATTATTTAAAATTTGGTAAATTAAATAATGATTTTGATGAAATATATAATGATATTGTTACGGGAGCAGTCTATACTTTAAATGATTCTAATTTAGAATTTTTGAAAAAGTATAATGGACTGCTTCTTTCTATTTCTGATTTGTTAAACTTAAAAATTAAAATACATTATTTAGATTCTTGTCCTTATATTAAAAAGCTATTAGGTGTAGAAAATAGAAATAAACAATATCATTGTATTAGATGCGGAAATACTAATCAAAATTTATTTTATAGTTATAAAAATGAAGATGTTAAGATAGTTTATTGCATGAGATGTTTAGAATTTGGTCGTGTAGATAATTTTGCACCTATGTTTCAAATTAATATTCCGGTTATAAATAAGAAAAATATAATAAAACCAAGGATTAAGCTTAGTCCTCTGCAGAGTGAAGCAAGTAAACAATTAGTAATTAATACTAGAAACAATAAAAATACTTTAGTTTGGGCTGTTTGTGGAGCAGGTAAGACAGAGATAGTTTATGAGTTAGTTTATGACTCCGTTATGTCTAATAAACGTATATGTATGGCTATTCCTAGAAAGGATGTAGTAAAAGAATTATACACTAGATTTTCTAAAGATTTTAGAGGTTTAGATATTAATGTCTTGTATGGTGATGAAAAAAGTTTTATTGATTCAAATTTTTATATTATGACAACACATCAGCTAATAAAATATTATAGGTATTTTGATATTGTAATTATTGATGAAGTAGATGCATTTCCATATTCAGGAGACGATTGTTTAGAAGAAGGTGCTTTATCAAGCTTAGTGGAAGAGGGTATTTTAGTATTTTTATCAGCAACACCATCTAAAAAAATTAAAAGTTATGTAGATGAAATAATAAAAATTCCGATTAGATACCATGGCTACTTATTACCTGTACCGAGAATAAGAAAAGTAAATAAAAAGGTATTAATTTTTGAGAAAAAATCAGAACTAATAAATAAATATATCTTAGAAATTTTAAACGAAAAACGTAGATTACTAATATTTGTGCCGGTAATAGCCATGTGTCAAAGTCTTAAAAATTATTTAGAAAAGTTAATTTCAAAAAATATTAAGATAGATTATGTTTATAGTGAGGACAAAGATAGGTCTGAAAAAATTCAAAGGTTTTATAATTATAAAATTGATAAATAATATAAAATTAATTAACAGAATCGTACTAAAATGCTATACTAGATTGCAAAAATATATTATAATAGATAAGTAACAATATACAAAAGAGAGGTAAATATATGTACGCTATAGAAATGCTAAACATAACTAAAAAGTTTGGTGACTTCTACGCAAATAAAGACATTACTATTCAGGTGAAAAAGAACGAAGTTCATGCATTGCTTGGTGAAAATGGTGCTGGTAAATCTACGTTGATGTCCGTTCTTTTTGGTATGTACCATCAAGAAGAGGGTGTCATTAAATTAGATGGGAAAGAAGTTGACATTAAAGATCCTAAACATGCTAATCAGCTTGGGATCGGTATGGTTCACCAACACTTTAAATTAATTAAAAACTTCACTGTTGCTGAGAATATCATCTTAGGAATGGAAGAAGTAAAAGGCGGAAAAATTGATTTAGATTCTGCTGCTAAAAAAATTACGGAACTTTCTAAAAAATATGGATTAGAAGTTGATCCAAAAGCATTAGTAGGTGACATTACAGTTGGGATGCAACAAAGGGTAGAAATCTTAAAAATGTTATATAGAGATGCTAATATCCTTATTTTCGACGAACCTACCGCAGTATTAACTCCTGCTGAAATTAAAGAATTTTTAGCAATTCTTAAAAACCTTCAAGCAGAAGGAAAAACTATTTTACTAATCACTCACAAACTTAACGAGATTATGGCAGTAGCAGATCGTTGTAGTATAATTCGTCGTGGTGAATACTTCGGAACTGTAGAAGTAGCAGACACAACAAAAGAGAAACTTGCTAGTCTTATGATTGGTAAAGATTTAGAAATTATCAAATATGAGCGTTCTAGAGATGGTAAGAAAAAAATCTTAGAAGTATCAGGTCTTTATGCAGATACTACTGAGAAAAAAGATATACTTTCTGACTTTAACCTAGATGTTCGTGAAAGAGAAATTCTTGGTATCGCTGGAGTTGACGGTAATGGTCAACAACAATTTGTTGAAGTGTTAAATGCTCTTTTAAAAGAAACTAAAGGAAAAATTGTCTTTGATGGAAAAGATCTTGCTGGAGTTCCAACAGCAAAACGTAAAGAATTAGGTCTTGAAATTATTGCTGAAGATAGACATAAAGACGGATTAGTTCTTGATTTCAGTGTTGAAGAAAACTCAGTTTTAGAAAACTACTATACAGAGAAATTCTCTTCACGTGGATTCTTGAAAAAACCAGCAATCTCTAAATTTGCTAAAGAGCTTTGTGAAAAATATGATGTACGTAAAGCTGGTGATGAAAAAATCGCAGCTCGTAGTATGAGTGGTGGTAACCAACAAAAACTTATTATCGGGCGTGCATTAGAATTAGATCCAAAATTATTAGTAACAACACAACCTACACGTGGACTTGATGTTGGTGCGATAAATGGTATTCATAAAATGTTAATCAATTACCGTGATAAAGGTAATGGAGTATTATTAATTTCATACGATTTAGATGAAATTCTAACATTATCTGACAGAATAGCTGTTATTCACAATGGTAATATAATTGATGTCGTAGATAATGATGAAAATGTAACTAAAGAACAACTAGGTCTTCTAATGGCCGGGGTTAAGAAGTAGAGAGGAGAGCGTATGTTAAAGAAAGTTTTAACTAATGCGGTGCTACCAATATTAGCTTCGTTTATTATAGGAGCAATTCTTATTTCGGCAATTGGAGCGTCGCCAGAAGATGTTTTAAGTGTTATTGGAGATATCTTTTCTGATTCAAACAGTATAGCAGAAATTTTTGTATCGACAATTCCACTTATTTGTACAGGTTTATCAGTAGCCTTTGCTTTTAGAACAGGGCTATTCAACATTGGGGCAGAAGGACAATTTATTATGGGTGGTCTTTTTGCGGGACTTGTTGCTATTAAAATGGAAGGTATGAATTTTTACTTAGTATTAATTTGTTCAATCCTAGCAGGTATTATTGTAGGTGGTATTTGGGCAGGTATTGCTGGTTATTTAAAAGCTAAGTTTAATATCAGTGAAGTAGTTGTAACAATTATGTTAAACTATACAGCTTTATACTTCGTACAATTTGCTGTTCCTAAATTTATTAAAGGAACTAATGACATTATTTCTAAACCAATCGTTGCAGAAGATGGAACAGGATATTTACAAAATAGCCTAATTGAAGGAATCTTCAATAATCACCGTTTAGGAACAGATTTATTCTTCGCAATTTTTGGAGTAATTATTTTCTATATTGTTATGGAAAAAACAGTATTTGGTTACGAACTACGTTCAGTAGGTTATAACGCAAATGCATCTAAATTCGTTGGTATGAAAGTTAATAGAAACACAGTGTTATCTATGGCTATTTCTGGTGCTTTTGCTGGTCTAGGTGGAGCTCTTTACAACATGGGGCCAGTTGGACAAGTAGTAGCAGGTTCTACATTCCAAGGATATGGATACATGGGTATCGCAGTAGCACTTATTGGTGCTAATACAGCTCTAGGTTCATTACTAGGGGCATTACTATTTGGTTTCTTAGGTGTATTAACACCTCAATTATCATTTGTTGGTATTCCAAAAGATATCGCAAATATTTTAATCGGATTAATCGTTCTATTTGTAGCTGCTAAATCAATCTTTGACTTTAAATTCACTAAAAAAGCAGCAAGCAGTAAAAAGAAAGGAGATAAATAGATGGATACAGTATTATCACTATTAGACTCAATGTTGCAATATACAGTACCTATACTTATCGCAGCAATAGGTGGTTTCTATTCTGAAAAGAGTGGGGTTGTAAATATTGCGCTTGATGGTTTTGTAATTTTCGGTTCATTTGTTGCTTCTTTCATAGCGCTAAGCGCATTTGGAGGTTCACCTACAATTGGCGAATTAATTATTTGTTTATTAGCGGCAACAGCGTGTGGAGGACTTCTTTCATTAATTCACGCATTTATCAGTATTAACTTAAAAGCTGACCAAGTTATCTCAGGTACAGCGATTAACTTAATTACACCAGCTATTGCATTATTCTTAGTAAACCACTTTAACGGAACTTATGAATTATTATTAGCTAGTGGATTCCCAAGATATACAATTTTTGGTAAATTTACAGTTTATCCAACAATTATTATAGCTATTATACTAATTTGTGTTACTTACTACGTTATCTATAAACGTCCATTCGGATTAAGATTACGTTCTGTAGGGGAAAACCCACAAGCCAGTGATTCATTAGGATTAAATGTATTTAAATATCGTTACATTGGGGTATTTATCTCAGGATGTTTAGCAGGATTAGCTGGAGCAATCATCGCTACTACATTCAGCCAAGGGTTTAATGCAGCAATCACAGTGTACGGATTCGGATACTTAGCGTTAGCAGCACTTATCTTTGGTAAATATAACCCAATTACAATTACTTTAGCATCACTGTTCTTCGGTGGAACAAAAGTATTTGCTGAAAAAGTATCTATTTTAGCACCAGATCTACCAATTCCGGTATCATTCTGGAATATGTTCCCATTCGTAGCAACAATTATTGCACTTATCGTATTTTCTAAGAAAACTTCTACACCAGAAGCTCTTGGAGTACCATATGATAAAGGTATGAGATAATAAAAAATATTAGAAAAATAGACTCTAAAACTATAGGTTTAGAGTCTATTTTTATGTCTAAATATGGTATAATAAAAATAACTAGCATAAAGGAGATAGGAAATATGGATATATATAACATCATCACAATAATGCTAACATTAACTTTTTTTATAATATTTTCATATTGTCCTAAAGAAGCCGCGAAAGCACAAAAAATTTCTTTATTAAATATGGGTATTTTAATCACAATATTATTTTTATTAATATTTATAATAAAAGGATATAGCCCTATCGTAGCAATGCAAAATTATGAATTAATATCTCCAACAGTATTATTTGGTTTTTTAAATTTTATTTTTTTAATAACTAAATATAGATTAAAAAAAGATGACAATTGATCTGCCTTCAAAAAGTTAGACTTAGAATAGCGCGTAGTAGTTGTAATAACTGCTACGCTATCTTTTTTATATTTATACAGTCATATGTTTTATTCTATATTGCTTAGGACTTAACCATCCTAGTTTCTCTTTTATTCTATCCCATTTGTAGCACCAATTATTGCGCTTATCGTATTTTCTAAGAAAACTTCTACACCAGAAGCTCTTGGTGTACCATACGATAAAGGTATGAGATAATTTTAAAAAATTGAGAATAATAGACTCTAAAACAAAAAAAGGTTTTAGAGTCTATTTTTATGTCTAAATATGGTATAATAAAGGGAACTAATATATGGAGGTCAGAAATATGAACAAAAAACTATTAGCTTTGCTTGCAACGGGTGCTTTAATAATAACTGGTTGTGCTACAAAAGGAAATGTAAAAAACAAAGAAGATGACAATAAAAAAACAGAACAATCAAATAACTCTTCAGAAGAGAAAAAGGAAGAAGATAACAATACAAATAAAGAACAAAATACTACAGAAAACAAAGATAACAATGAAAACAATGGTAATAACGGAAATAATAACAATGATAACAATAGCGTAAATAGTGAAAGTAAAAATAATAATAATACGCAAACGGTAAAAACAAGTAATCATGATTTTGCTTCAGCAAAAAAATTAGTAGATATAGTAGGTGTTTCAGGTAATGACGTATCTAGATTATCATCTCAAACTAACTTACTTCACTGGCTTACTCAATCAAAAATTAAAACAACAAAAGCTGCAAATGGAGAAACACTATTTACGGTATCTAGTGCAGATTACTTAGATGCTATCAATGCAGTTTCTTCAAAAACATACACTAAAGAAGAAGCGATTAATTTGCTAAAAGGATCACACTTTAGTGAAAAAGATGGAAACTCAGCAAAATCTAATGCAGTACCTAAGGAAGATGAGGTTTATTATTATAAAGGTGATAATGTTATTGCATTTACTACAAGAATAATGGGTAATAATCATCCACAAGAGGTTGAACCACAAGATAAATGGGTAGTTGAAGGTGATAAAATTAAGATTAATGTTGTAGATAAAATGACAAAAACAAAAATTTCAACAATTACACTGAAAATTAATAATAAACAGTACGCTGGTGGAAATGTAAAATCTAAATACTATGTAGAGAGTATTAAAAGTAACTAATAATAAGTAAAAGACAGGAGAATTTTTTCCTGTCTTTTTTGCTTATTAACTATAAGTTGGATACTTTTTTATATTTACTTATATCAGGTAGTTTTCTATCAAAACACCAACTTTTTATAATCTCTCTTAATTGTTTCTTGTTTTGAATAACTGTTCGATAAACATTTTTATCATTTTTCATTTCAAGAGCATAACCATTAAGTTCAGTTGTTTTATCCTTATTAAATAATCGAGAAAAGAAGCTAGGTTCTTTATAGATTGGAGCACATTGAAGAAGACTGCTGTCTTTTCCGTTAATATCAAACCATAGTGATAGATATGCTGACTTTCTTTCTGGATTATCAAGGGTATAAATAGAATTTTCTACTTCGTTCCAAGTACATGGAGTAATATTGGTACTCTCTGTTTTATATTTTAAAATTTCGATATCAAAACCTATAATATTATCAATATTATTGAAGTCATAAACGCCAATATTATACTCATCAAATATATCTAAAAGAAAATCCGATGCATCATCTATAACATTATAAGAAAATGAACATATAGCACCATGTTTTCCTAAAGTATAGTCAGTTAAATGATCCTCAATATCCTCAGATGAAAAAGCAATTTCATCAGGTAATGCATATTCGCCGTTCATAGGAGGGAAATGTTTAAACATTTCTTTTGCCCAAGCAGTTATAACTGGAGAGCATCCTTCAAGTGAATTATAGTCTTTGTCCTCTTCATATCGAGAAAATTCTTCTAGATAGCTTAGGACGTCTAGAGAAGTTTTTATCTCTTCTCTTTTTTCAAAAATAAATAAATCTAAACTCATTAGCTATTACTCCTGTTTCTTATTTTCTAGGTCAATTATATCATTATTTACTTGTATTTTATAAATATTATGTTTTTGTAAGAGGGATCTATTTATAAATAATACACAAATATACCTTAAAAAATACAGAGAAATTATAGATATTCATTATCAACAATAAATTATTAAATATTTTTTCAGGTGTTAAAATTACTTCGCTATTATATTTATATTAGAAAAACTGATATAAAGGGATAAATAGGATTTCTTTTGACAAATCAGGGATATTTGATATATAATATTAAAGCAATTATTATGCTAAAAAATATTAGGAGGAAAAAGTATATTATGAATAAATTGCAAAAAACTTTGACTGTTGCACTAACAGCTTTTGCTTTAACTGCAACTTCACAAGCACCGTTTGCAGCTGCAGCGGAAGTGAATAGTGGAAAAGCAACTTCAAATCAAAAAGCTAGCGGAGATGAGCTTGTTGATCCAATAACTTTAGTTGTTAGTTACAATGTAAAAACAAGTGATGGGCTAGAAATATCTCCAAAACAAAGAATAAAAGTACCACGTCCGGACTTAAGTACACCACTTAGTTATTTTAAAGATTATTTACCAGAAGTAAAAAAAGAAATAAACTATAATGGTAAAACTTATCAATTAATTAAAGAGGATGGTATTTCTATTCAAGCATCTATCCACCCAATGGAAGCTTATATGAGATACTACTATGCTGAGAAAAAACCAGTTGTAAAATCAGAAAAACCATTACGTGTTCCAGCAGGTAACAATGGTGCAAAAACTCGTGTTCCAGTTACTAAAAAACAACAACCAAAACAAGAGGTTAAAAAATACAGATTACCAGCAGGAAATAACGGAGTAAAAACTCGTAAACCAGTTGCAAAAAAACAACAACCTCAACAACCACAACAGCCAGAAGTAATTAAAGATGTAGATTACCTATAAAATAAAATCCCGCTCTATTAAGAGTGGGATTTTTACGTTAATAATATTTGAAATATATATAATTAATTTTTAATCTCCAAAAAGCTATCTGATGATGAATAGTAAACGAAAAATATAAGCTCCGTTATTAAAATCATATTGATTTTTAAAGGGGGTAGATTATTATTTATAAATATAAAAATAATCATTAGTGTTGCAAATATTATAGATGTATAGTTGATTAGTTTATTATTTGTTTTATATTTGCAGTTTAATATTCCAGTTGCCAAGATATAAATACTGGCTAAAGCTACTCCTAGTAAAGTGTAATTATATAATAGATAGCTTAATGTTGCAGTGAGAATAAAAGTAGAAATCATACTTGTTTTTTTAGTTATTAATATTTTCTTCATAAACTGTTGTCTCCTTTATATTATTTTTGATTTCATAATATATCTCAACAATAGATAATTTAGCACATTCTATCAAATAAATCAACTAAAAAATACAATAAAGTTTCGAAATATTGATAAAATATTTTAATAAGGAAAAAAGCTGTAATATTATGAAAACAAAGGAATTATTTTAATAGTTTTTCTGAAAATAATGAAATTATATTGTAAATTTAAGATATGTATATCATGCTTTGATAATTACTAAATTTATGGAAATCCAGAGAACTTTATAATTGTCTATTACACCGGTAATAATTTTGAGAAGTTTGTTGGTGTAGCTTAGGATATGGATGCGAACTATAGTTTTATGGTAGGTGGTTTATAAATATGGTATAATTAATTGCATAAGTAACTAATCTAGAAAGGTATATATTATGTTTTCTGCAAAAAATTGTCAAATTAAATTATACGATGATGATATAGTCAATTATGCTTCATTTGGTTATGGAAAAAAGAATTTATTATTAATACCAGGTTTGAATACTGGGCGAGTAAAAGGAAAAGCTTTACAACTTGCCTTTTTCTATAGAAATTTTTTGAGAGAATATAAAGTTTTTATATTTGATCATAAAGAACATCTCAATGAGAATTATGAGATTA
>ERZ773037.1890-NODE-1890-length-10646-cov-3.953923_pt1 | contig 10646 bp, 9 predicted proteins | sample MGYA00511466_ERZ773037 | MGnify/ENA primary metagenome ERZ773037 (study PRJEB29015, sample SAMEA2738146) | human oral metagenome | biome: human oral; feature: human-associated habitat; material: saliva | place: China | collected 2202 ...
TAACAAGAACTAGAGAACAATTACAACTTGTAGTAATTGAAAATAAAGATTTATATTTGAAAATCACTAATCTATTAGAACAGTTTTAGTAAGTTGAATTGACATATAAACGTTATTATAAAAATGAATAAGATCTTTTTATAGATTGTAAAATAAACTGTGAAATATTAGTTATAAAACAATGAGAGGAGAAGTGTATATGGCACATTATGTAATAGTCGGTCATCCAGTACGTGAAAAAATGACAATAGAAGTAAAAGAACATCCGGGGAAAAAGTTTAATATAAGTATTGATAAGAGAAAAAATGAGGGGAAAAATGAGGATCCATATGTTTTTACAGAAAAATTTTTATACTCATTTTGCCATGCTTACGAAGCAATAACTAAAAAAATTAGAAATAAAGTTAAAGCTAATGAATCTGTGTACTTTATATTCGTTGCAAGAATTGAAAATAAAAGTGAAATTTTTGAAATAGATACAATTATTAAAGCAAAAGAAATTGTTGAATGGCCTGAAAAAGGTAACCGAAATGAAGAAAACTTATCTTTTATAGGAAATGATAATATCAAAAAACATCATTTGCCTGCAATCATAGATGGAAATCTGCAAGAACATAATATAAAGAATTTGTATACGTGTATTGGGGATGAAAACGAATCCTTTTTACCAATGATAAAGAATTCCGAAGATGAGTATATTCCCTATAGATTTGATATTGATTTATCTGGAAAAATCTACCAAATGTTAACAAGAGGAAGAGAAGAACCTAAAGGATTTTATGTGGTAAAAGATACATCAAATGGTATTAATATAGATAATTTAAAGGAAGTGTATGGAGAAATAGAGAGAGTACTAAATTGTAAAGATTGCATTCATTTGACGGGATCGATGTTGAAAGATAAAAGGGATACAAAGTAAATGAATAAGAGAATAAAAGTTAGGCAGTGACGAGAATTTTGTTTAAACTCTACTAGTTGCCTAAATTAGAACAATAAATGAGACTTATTATTTGAGACATTATCACTTGTGCTTGATATAATAAATGATTTATTCGATTCTTCCGATTTGACAATTCACGAATGCATATGATAGGCTGCATGAGTAAATTAATTGTAAGTCTCTGTATGCGTATGCATGTGGAGGCTTTCTTTATTTTTGGGTTATTCTACAAAATCCTGTTGTTTTGCTCTTTGACACTTTAAATAAGTTAAAAGGTTCCAAAATGTTGTTATGTCAACGTTTTAGGAGCCTTGTTTATATTTAGAAATTTTCTGACTAGTAAATTTGTAGATTGTAAAATTGAGCTAGTGCAGTATCGAAAATTTTGTATAAACTCCACTAGTTACCTAAGTTAGAACATTAAATGAGACTTATTATTTGGGACAATTTTATTTGAGTTTCATTGGGATTTTATTATTTATATTTTACAGCAACTAATTACATGAAGTTGTAATTAGTTGTGTTTTTCGTTTTGTAATGATATACTCTAATAAAAATAATAATACAGGAGTGAATCATATGAAATTGCTTAAAGTAATTGCTAAAGGATTGCCTTTATTTCATCAAAATTTAGAAATAGATTTTTTTGCTGATGGAAGAGTTTATCAAGAAGAAAAACATGAGTTAAATCATTTATTTGGAAATCTATATCTAAATAAAACGTTAAGTTTTACAGGGATCAATGCTTCTGGAAAAACACAAATCTTAAATATATTATCTTTAGTGATGTATTTAATACAAGCCAAATCTATTAATTCGGTTTATACAGGACTTTTATTAAGACACAATTCAAATATTTTAAATTTGGAACTAGGAGAAGCTGTAACATTTACAATTTTCTTTTATTCTGATTTAGGAAAGAAACAAATTCATAAATTAGAAACTGAAATAAAGATGGATATTGATCAATATAATCAAGAAAAAAAATATTTTATTACAAATGAAAGATTCTACTCAAAAGATGTGACAGGTATCAGAAGTAAAAAACAAATTTTTGATTTTGAAGGTTGTACTTATGAAGACAGAAACAAAGATAATAAATTTATCAGTCTGAGTAATGATGTGAGTATGTTAAATGCCTACTTAAATTCTAATCTGCTTCAACCGGTTTATTATCGTGATCAGTTAAGCTATACAAATATTAATCTCATGAGCAATCTAACGGAAGATATTCCAAAACAATTTTTGGAATTTTTAGATCCTTCTATTGAATTCTTAAAATTTGAAAGATTGCAACAGAATGATTCCATAAAAATTTTGTTAAAATTCAAAAAAAGTAAAAAAGTATTAGAAATGGACTCACCTATTGATTTACATAAAATATTATCTTCGGGAACAATTAAGGGATGTGGAATCCTATTAAATGCATACCGTACGATACAAATGGGCGGATATCTGATTATAGATGAATTAGAAAATCACTTTAATCGTGAAATTATTTCAACATTGATTTCTTTATTTTTAGATAAAGACATTAATAAAAATGGTGGTACATTAATTTATTCAACTCATTATGTAGAATTATTAGATTATATTGATCGAAATGATAGTATTTATATTGTTAGAAAAGAAAATGGAATTTCAATAGAAAAGTTATCGAATACGAATAAAAGAAGGGACAATAATAAAAGTTACTTATTTATAAACGCGTTACTAAAAAAGACTGCTCCAAGTTATTCATCTACTAATGAGTTGAAAAAAGTTTTTAAGGCTCAATGGTAATTTAGAGGTGAAATAGATATGACATTAAATGCTATTTTATGTGAAGGTGCTGCTGAACAAGCAATCTTGGAGATTCTTTTAGAAAACGATGTTTTAACAATCAAAAAAGAAAGTTTATTTGAAGAAAAAGTTTTTCGAGAACGAAGTGCTGAAAATTTCTTTAAAAAATATATGAGAGTCGATTTAGAAGAAAAAGTAACGATTTACAGAATTTTAGATTCAAAAAATGAAAACTTTAAAATAAAAAATAAAATAAAAAAAGATTTTCAAGGAAAATATGAAGGGGTTGATATTGTAACTTCTCCTGAGATAGAAATGCTAGTAATAATTTCTGAAGGGAGATTTACCGATTATTTAAAAGTAAAATCAAAGGTTAAACCAAGTGAATATTGTAAACAAAGCTTAAATTTAAGAAAAGTAAAAGAGTATCATTTTATTAGAGAATATTTTTCAGATGTAAATCATTTAATAAGTGTTATTACAGAGTATCATTCTTTAATGAAAGTCAATAAAGATAAATTTCCTCTGACATTATATGATTTGTTGGAATCTCAATATAAACAATAGGTTTGTTACATTTAAAGGTTATTAAACCAATCCTGTGGATTCAATCGAAGTTTGACACTTTACAGAAGTTAAAAGGCTCCTAAACGTTAATTTAACAACGTTTTAGGAGCCTTATTTTCGTTTTTTTTAAAATGAGTACTTTTCAAAGTGTTTAAAACTAGAGAAAGATGTAATGATTTAGGCTGCAAATAAAATCAGCTGATAAAATATCTTTGTCAATATTTCCCATAAGACTTATAATAAGGACAGATATTACGATTAACAGTCTTAAGGAGGATGATAGCTATGATGTTTTCTGACGATAGAAAATATACCCTCAGTGGTTGGTTTCAAGTACATGAAAGAAAGTTATATGATAGGCCCTATAAATTACAGATTTTTTTATTGCTATACGAATTTATTTCTAAAATAGAAAACGACGAATGGGATTTACGAAATTTATTTGGATTAGAAAAAGGGCCCGTTTATGGGACTGTATGGGTGGATTATACTAAAATTTGTGATAGATTTCATATTATGTCTAAATCTATCTATGAAGAAAAAATCATAGAAGTGAATGATGATAGGGCAAAGAAATGTGCTTTCATGGTGCAAACACGAACAGAAGAAGAATGGTCAACTTTCACAAAGAGGCTAAATATTTGGAAAGCAAAAGAAAGTGAAATTTTTAAACATGAAAGAAAAATGGCAGAGTTAGACTGGGATGATTTTAATGATGCAGATGTAAATTTAATAACAATGCTCGCTAATCAATATCCTAGTGAACTAGTTGAAAATAGTGAGATAATTACTGTAAAAGAGAAAAAATTCGTAGTTTCAAAAGTAGATTACGAGAAGGTTATTCAGAATCATATGGAGAGATTAGAGAAATTAGCGAAAAAACCTAAGTTACACAATCCCGTGTTTGTTAAACTAGATGACGAAGGTAAACTTGTGGTGGAGTAGAACATAATAAGTTTGGGGGCATATTGTATTCAGAGATAGTTTGAGTTTTTTGCTTTGGAAAAATAAGTAAACAGAATTGAAACACGTGTTAAATATACGTATAATAACAACTGTAAGGGGGAAAATTATGTCAAAAGTAAAACCTTACAAACATGTTAGAAGTATATATATAAAGTGAGGAGATTTAGATATGTTATTATTTCCATGCGTTTTAACTCAAGAAGATCATATATATTATGCTAATTTTCCAGGATTAGACAATGTCTTTACAGATGGAGAAACTTTAGAAGAAGTGGTAGACAATGCCAAGGATGTTTTAAAAGGAATGCTTTTTTCAATGTATAAAAACAATATTGAAATTCCTAAACCAATGCCTTATAAAGCAAAAGATGATGAAATGGTAATTTATATTGAAATTTGGGAAGAACCAATCAAGGATAAAGCTAATCAACAATCTATTAAGAAAACATTAACAATTCCAAAGTGGTTAAATGATTTATCAGAAGAAAAGTCTATTAATTTTTCTAGTGTTTTGCAGTTTGCGTTAAAAAAAGAACTAGGCTTATAAACCTAATAACGTAAATATTTTGTTATCTGTTTCATAAATTCATTTTCAGGAGAATGTAGTCCAAACCGCATTCTCCTTTTTGTTATTTACTTTAAACAGAAACAAATTTTCTGCTATTTTCACCACAAAAATAGTCCATCCATCAAAAGTATGCTATAATGCTAAGTAACTATGGATGAATGTGTACGAACAGATTTAGGACATAGATAATAAGACAGAATGATAAAATATAATGACTAGAATAAGAAAGGGAGACCTATGGCAAGAGATATTGGAATTGATTTAGGGACTGCGAATATTTTAATTTATTTAAAAGACCGTGGCATCATCTTAAATGAACCATCATTAGTTGCTGTGGATGATAAAACAAATACAGTAATTGCGGTTGGTGAGAAAGCCTATAAAATGTTAGGTAGAACACCAAAAGACATTTCAGTGATTCATCCACTTAAGGGTGGGGTTATTGCGGATATTGCGGTAACAGAACAATTGTTAGAAATGTTTATTCAAAAACTACATTTAAATGCATTTTTCCAAAAACCGGATATTTTAATTTGTACACCAACAAATGTTACAACGGTGGAACAAAAGGCAATTATTCAAGCTGCAATTAAGTGTGGAGGACATTCAATTTATTTAGAAGAAGAACCTAAAGTAGCTGCTGTAGGTGTTGGATTAGATATTTTCTCGCCTTCTGGCAATATGATTGTCGATATTGGTGGAGGAACAAGTGATATTGCAGTGCTTTCTATGGGAGCGACTGTATCGAGCCGTTCGATTAAGTTAGCTGGAGATGACATGGATCATCAAATTATGGATTATATTAAAGAAGAATATCAATTAATTATTGGAGAGAGAACAGCTGAAGCGATTAAGATGGATTTAGGTTCAGCTATCGAAGTTGAGACACAGTCTGACATGATTATTAAAGGTCGTGATATGACAACTGGACTTCCAAAGACAGTAACTATTTATACAAATGAAATTTATCATTGTTTAAAAGAAATTTTAGATACAATTTGCGAAGAAACTCGTCTTGTATTAGAAGATACTCCACCAGAATTAGCGGGTGATATTATTGAGCGAGGCATCGTGGTAACCGGTGGTGGAGCTTTAATTCATGGGATTGATCGTATGTTATCAGAAAGATTACAAGTTCCTGTCTTTTTAGCGGATAATCCATTAGAAAGTGTAGCCATTGGAACAGGGATTTTATTAGATCGTATTAAGAAAGAACGTGGGCTATTTGATGGATTTAGACGTTTATTCTCTTCAAAACGTGTAGTCATGAATCCTACAGCAAATGTATTTGATGATGATGCACTTCGTCATTAGGAAGAGGTGAGGACATGTTTGAGAGATTAGAACATTTTTATAATAGTAAGCCTTTTTTCATGATTGTACTCATTCGAATTGCCTTATTTTTAGGAATAGCTTTTCTTCTATTCATATTAGGGCTTATGATTGGTTACAGTGTCCTTGGTGGAGCTGGTAATCCATTCTCAGTATTTTCTTGGGATGTTTGGCAGAAGATTTTTGATTTTATTCATTAAGCATAATCTTTGACCTTTATTGACAAAATCGTTACACTAGTATAGAAAAATGAAATTTAAAAGAGAGATGGAGGATTCAACATGAATTTAATTCCTACAGTTATTGAACAATCATCACGTGGTGAACGTGCGTATGATATTTATTCAAGATTATTAAAAGATCGTATTATCATGGTAAGTGGACCTATTCATGACGATATGGCAAATGCGATTATTGCACAATTATTATTCCTAGATGCACAAGACCCTGAGAAAGATATTTATATGTATATTAACTCTCCAGGTGGAAGTGTCACAGCAGGATTAGCCATTTATGACACAATGAATTTTATTAAAGCAGATGTTCAAACAATTGCGATGGGATTAGCTGCTTCAATGGGTTCATTCTTATTAACAGCTGGTACAAAGGGCAAACGTTATGCATTACCAAATGCTGAAATTTTAATTCACCAACCTTTAGGTGGAGCACAAGGTCAAGCAACAGAAATCGAAATTGCTGCTCGTCAAATTTTAAAAACACGTGAACGTTTAAATGCGATTTTAGCAAAACAAACGGGACAAAAATTGAAAACAATAGAGAAAGACACAGATCGTGACAACTATATGACAGCTCAAGAAGCATTAGAATATGGATTAATTGATGCGATTATGACAAACTCAAAAGATTTACAATAGTAGATAGGATGGAGTCGCTGATTTCTGAGGAATGAGGCGACTATTTTTGTGGGATGAGGGTGGTAACTAGTCACAGGTAGTTTTAATCGGATAGAAAAACGTGGATTTGTACAAATTTGCAATTCGTTTTGTTTTTGGTATAATAAAGTTACAAAAAGAGCCGAGCTGGAACTCGACTCTAATGTAGACCGTTGAAAAGACGGTGGCAGATTTTTGGTGTATAACACCGCTAACTCTCCAAAGTTAGAGCGGTGTTATTTTTTTGATCTCAAATCTATTAATTTGACAATAAGTGATACTAATGCAACTAGTAAAGTCGCAAAAGAACACACTAATGTCAATGCTTCATAGACTGACAAAATGCAACCCCCTTTCGATAGATTTTAAACAGATGCTCATAAGCATCACCTACCTTTATAGAGATTGCCACCGCTTTAAAACTTTCTACGGTGAGAGTGTACCATAAACGGAATGGAAATCATAGAGAACAGTGTAAAAAATCACATTGTTTGAAAAGCTCAGAAATTCTGATATAATAAAGATACAAAAAGAGTCGAGCTGGAACTCGACTCTAATGTAGACCGTTAAAAAGACGGTGGCAGATATTATAGTGTTAAAATAACACCGCAAACTCTACCTAAGTTTAGAGCGGTGTTATTTTTTTGTTATCATTTCTACTAGTTTGACAATGAGCGATACTAATGCAACTAGTAAAGTCGCAAAAGAACACACCAATGTCAATGCCTCATAGACTGACAAAGAACAACCTCCTTTCGATAGATTTTGAATAGATGCTCATAAGCATCACCTACCTTTATAAGAGATTGCCACCGCTTTAAAACTTTCTACGGTGAGAGTGTACCATAAACGAAATATAAATAATAGCGAACAGTGTAAAAAATCACATTGTTTGACATTTGAAAAATGTTTTTGTATTCTAGTTGCATGACACCGCTCATTATGTCAAAGTTAGAAAATACCGTTTTCCAATGATTAATTTGGGAGGCGGTATTTTTTATGTGTAAATGGTAATTTAATTGATTTTGCACTCGAATTCACATCAGATAGCAAAATCATCCCAAAGTTGTATGGACAGTTTTAGAAGATAAACCTATAATAAAGACAACAAAAGGGGGAATACAAATGAAAGATGTAACCAATAGTGCTAATCGAAGCGCAAGAAATCAACAAGGAAAGAGTTTTCGATTAAATTTTTCAAAATCAATTTTATACGTTATTGCAGTAATAATTATTGCGCTTTACTATTATAAAAATCTACCACCAATTCATTATGCTTCACCTGCTTTCTGGGTGTTTTTAGCCTTAATTTTAGTATTAGTTGGAGCGATTGAATGGGTGACAGGAGCTAGTATTGCTTTTAAAACTAGCACTAGTAAGTTTTCATGGGAGCAAGTGGGTCAGTCTAAAAGTCACTTCGTTTCTAAAATTGTATTATCAATCGTTGGAGTTTTAGTCGTTATTGCTGCGGCAAGTCATTTTATCTTGTCTCCATTATTCTTTGCTGAATCTTATTCTAAAATGATTCAAGTTCAAAATGCAGATTTTGCGACAGATTTTCCTAAGACAGATGTGACACAAATTCCATTAATTGATCGTGACACAGCTTCAAGATTAGGCAATCGTAGAATCGGGGCTTTGACAGACCTAGTTTCTCAATTCGAAGTGGCAGAAGATTATACGCAAATTAATATTCAAAATCATCCGTATCGTGTATCTCCATTAAAATATGCAGGATTTTGGAAATGGTTCTCTAATCATCAAGATGGAATTCCAAATTATATGCAAGTAGATATGGTGACTGGTGATGTAGAAGTGAAGAAACCAGATCAACCAATTCGTTATAGTGAAGCAGAGTACTTCAACCGTAATATTCATCGTCACTTACGTTTCCATCATCCATTTACTTTATTTGGTAGTCCAAGTTTTGAAGTAGACGATGAAGGAACTCCGTATTATATTGCGTCAACTTATAGTCGTAACTTTTTCTTAAGAGAACCTGAAGTGAATGGCTTAATTACGGTGAACGCTCTAACAGGTGAAAGTAAGCATTATAATTTACAAGAAATTCCTAACTGGGTAGACCGTGTGTATAGTGCGGAATTAATTTTACATCAGTTAGAAATGAATGGAAAATATAAATTAGGATTCTGGAATACGATTTTCTCTAAAAAAGGAGTGACAGTTCCTACAAAAGGGTATAATTACTTACCAATGAATGATGATATTTATCTTTATACAGGAATTACTTCGGTAGCTTCAGACAATTCAAATATTGGATTTGTATTAGTCAATACTCGAACAAAAGAAGCGAAAATGTATCCAGTATCTGCAGCAGAAGAATTCTCAGCAATGAGTTCAGCAGAAGGAAGTGTCCAAGAAACTGGCTATAAAGCAACCTTCCCACTACTCATTAGCTTAAATGGAAAACCGATGTATATTCTATCCTTAAAAGATAGTTCAGGACTGATTAAAAAATATGCGTTAATTGATGTAGAAAATTATCAAAACGTCTACGTAGAAACAAGCGTGAGTCGTTTAATTCAAAAATATGAACAATCTGCACCAACAGAAGAAGTTGGAACAGATAGTGATGATCATTTAACAACTGTGACAGGTAAAGTTCAAGATATTCAAGGAGTCGTTATTAATGGAAATACGATTTACTATTTATTAGTAGATGATAAAGTCTATCGTGCTCCAGCTACGATTCAAAATCGTTTACCTTTTGTACAAAAAGAACAACAAGTAGAAATGCAAGTAACTGCGCGTGGAGAAGTTAGAAGTATATTAATTAAATAGAAGAAAGAAGTGTATCGGATTCGTCTGATACACTTTTTTAGTATTTTTTAAGAAAATTTTTCAATAATTTGAATTTTTACGGAATCTATAGTCTTTTAGATAAAACCATAGTACAATGTAAGTGAATACAAAATGGGAGTGGTGAAATGAAAGAGATTTACAATGGATTATATCAAGTTCAAGAAGCATTAACAAAATTTGATAAGGAATTTATGGTTGCAGCAGTTTGTAATAAAGCTGGAAAAGTCCAATTCATTGTGCAATTAATGCATAATAAGGAAGGACAATTTGCAGCATTTTTCAATAAAACTGTTCGTGAATATCAACATAGAATTAGAGCAGAAGAGGCTATTGTTGCACTAGCAGAAACGGAAGAAGATTTAGATGAAATTGAAGGATTACGGAAAGGAATTCAAATCGTCTTTGTCCCATTAGAGTTTATTCCGAAAAGTCAAAAAATGACATTAAGAGATTTAGGGATTACTCGTAAAAGAAAGAAATTATATCCATTAATTTTCAGTTTAAATGATTCTAAATTATTATCCAGAGATTTAAAAGTGTCAGAAGTGAATTTCTGTAAAAAAGTATTAGATTGGTTAACTCAAGAAGGAAATCTTTCATTACTTGCTTCCACTTCAAAACCAACTGAAAAAAATACGTTACCAAAGATTACGTACAATCCAAAAAAACAAGAAAGTATCTATGAACAAGGAGATATTCTTTCATTTGAGGAAGAACTAACTTACGAAGAATTTATTGGGTATAAAGGAGAAAAACCAAAATTGTATATCCCGGA
>ERZ773037.1891-NODE-1891-length-10643-cov-4.342747_pt1 | contig 10643 bp, 9 predicted proteins | sample MGYA00511466_ERZ773037 | MGnify/ENA primary metagenome ERZ773037 (study PRJEB29015, sample SAMEA2738146) | human oral metagenome | biome: human oral; feature: human-associated habitat; material: saliva | place: China | collected 2202 ...
GCCGTGTGGACTGCCTTTAATATGTTTGTCAGAGTTTGTATGCGCTCAGCCCGTTTGCGTCATCTGATTAAAGGAGAAAGTTCATATCTCGTGAGAGATGGCTACATAAACTTCAAAGCTTTCAAGCGAAACAGCTTGGAAATGGAGCAATTTCGCATGCTGTTACGGCAGAAAGGAATCTTCTCTATGTTTGATGTTGACGATGTTTTATTTGAGACTAATGGTGCAGTGACTGTGCTTCCGCCAGGTAGAACGGCTTATTCTCACTTGCTTGTCAATAATGGTGAGATTGTGGAGAGAACGCTTTTGCAATGTAATAAGACGCGTGAGTGGGTGTTACGCTATATCAAGAGTAATGGCTTTAAGAGTCCTTCAGAACTATTTTGCATGGAGTGGACTCCACGAAAAGGTTTTTATTTTGTCACCTTCAGTGGCAATGTGCGTCGTGGAAAGGAAGAAGTTGCTGCCGAAAATATAGAAAATGTGTCGCAAGCTTAATTGATCCTATTCGTAGATTAAGGTGAGAACTTGATATTGAACAAAAGGCTTTTGTCTGGTGTTCAGCAATAATTAAGGCATATTTTGTTATGAGGAATGCGCGAAAGTGTGTTCCTCTATTTTGTTAGCTAAAGCAAATTGTTGTCCTCTTCATTAGAGTTGGTGCAGTGCAGGCTAAAGGGTGACTTCTTAACCCGTTTTATTTTATCTACTTTTATGATTCATTGTGCATCTTGGGTTGTATAGGTTGATTTCATGAAATGAACAATATTAATAATCAATAATATTGTTAAATATTCGTAATCAGAATGCTTTTGTCTGCTAATACTTTTCGGTTCTTCCTATAAAATATGTATCTTTGCAAACCGATTACTGGGAGAGCGCTTGGAATTCCCAGTAGTTTAGCAGTGTTAATAGCTTTTTCTTTGGCCAGATTAGGCGGTTAGTGAATCTGTTAAACAACAGAACGTAAAGCTGTGGATGGTCTCTTTTAGACTGGAGGCGCCGCGAGGTTTCTGTTATCATTGATTGATTTATAAGTTTTTTAGTAGTTAAATTAAGTTTTAAAAATGGACACTTTAAGTTACAAAACTATTTCCGCAAACAAGGAAACAGCTAAGAAAGAGTGGGTGGTTGTTGATGCCAGCGATCAGATTGTAGGTCGTTTTTGCTCTAAAGTAGCTAAACTTCTCCGCGGAAAGTACAAACCAAACTTCACTCCTAACGTAGATTGTGGAGACAATGTAATCATTATCAATGCCGCAAAGGTAGTCTTCTCAGGTAAGAAAGAGACTGATAAGGTTTACACACGTTATACTGGTTACCCAGGTGGACAGCGTTTTAATACACCCGCAGAGCTACGTACTCGTGCCAATGGTGTAGACAAAATGATTCGTCATGCGGTTAAAGGTATGTTGCCAAAAGGCCGTCTTGGTCGCGCATTGATGGACAACCTTTACGTATTCGAAGGCGCAGAGCACAACAAAGAGGCTCAGAAACCAAAATCAATCGATATTAACCAGTATAAATAATTAAGGATAAAGATGGAAGTAATAAATGCAATTGGTCGCCGCAAGAGCGCAGTAGCTCGTGTTTACCTTTGTGAAGGTACCGGTAAGATCATTATAAATAAGAAAGAATTAACAGAATTCTTCCCTTCAGCTATTCTGCAGTATGTGGTTAAACAGCCATTGATGTTGGTAGAAGCTGATGGTAAATACGATATAAAGGCAAACCTTGATGGTGGTGGTTTCACTGGTCAGAGCCAGGCATTACGCCTTGCTATCGCTCGTGCTCTTGTCAAAGTGAACGCTGAAGACAAGAAAGTTTTGAAGGATGCAGGCTTCCTTACTCGCGACAGTCGTGCTGTTGAGCGTAAGAAACCAGGTCAACCAAAGGCACGTCGCCGCTTCCAGTTCAGCAAGCGTTAAGCCTTGTTCTTTGGATATTGGATACAAATCATCGAATGTTTTGTTTTATATCCTGAGCGACAATGACTCACAAGAGCTGTTCGTTTGGTATGATTCAAAATTCAAAAACAACGATTCAATATTCAGGAACCATCTCGTTTAGTATCTAAACCAGGCAGACTCTGCACGCCGATACGCTCATAGTGTGGTATAGAAGCAGATTACTGTCGGGCTGATTCTGAGCAAAAGAGGTCTGTTATCCATAATCGTTATGCGGTATACAGGCTGAAAGAATTAAAAAAGAAAGTAAACAATAAAAATTAAAAAGAGAAATGTCAAGAACTAATTTCGACCAATTACTCCAGGCAGGTTGCCACTTTGGTCACCTCAAACGCAAGTGGAATCCAGCTATGGCTCCTTATATCTTCATGGAGCGCAATGGTATTCATATCATCGATCTAAACAAAACTGTTGCTAAAATCGATGAAGCTGCAGAGGCATTAAAGGCAATCGCTAAGTCAGGTAAGAAGATTCTGTTTGTCGCTACTAAAAAACAAGCTAAAGATATCGTAGCTGATAAGGCCGCATCTGTTAATATGCCATACGTAAACGAGCGCTGGGCAGGTGGTATGTTGACCAACTTCCCAACAATTCGTAAGGCAGTTAAGAAAATGACAAACATCGACAAGCTGATGAACGATGGTACTTTCTCTAACCTTTCTAAGCGTGAGTTGTTGCAGATTACACGCCAACGCGCTAAGTTGGAGAAGAACCTTGGCTCAATTGCTGACTTGACTCGTCTGCCAAGTGCACTTTTCGTTATTGACGTAATGAAAGAGCACATCGCAGTGAAAGAGGCTAACCGTCTTGGAATTCCAGTCTTTGGTATTGTTGATACAAACTCAGATCCTAAGAATATCGACTTCGTTATTCCTGCAAACGATGACGCTAAGGACAGCGTAGAGACTATTCTCACTGCTGTTTGTGGTGCTATTGCTGAGGGTCTTGAAGAGCGTAAGGCTGAAAAAGCAGATGAAAAGGCTTCCGCTGAACAGGCAGAAGAGGCTGCTGAAGTAAAGAAACGTACTCGCAAGGCACGTAAGGAAGAAGCAGCTCCTGCTGCAGAAGCTGAGGCTGAAAAGGCTGAGTAATCGCATAGAGGGTCTTATTTGATAGGGTAGGATGCCATAAATCCCTATGCACTATCAATGAGACCTTTTTCTTTTTTCAAACAAATTAATAAAAGAAATAATAGATTATGGGTATTTTAATAGAAGATATCAAGAAGCTTCGTGCTATGACTGGTGCTGGCTTGGCTGACGTAAAGAAGGCTCTAACAGAAGCCGCTGGTGACTTTGATAAGGCTAAGGAGCTGCTCCGTGAGCGTGGTTTGGCTATTGCTGCAAAGCGTTCTGACCGCGAAACTTCAAATGGTTGTGTCCTCGTTAAGAGCGTTCCAGGCTTTGCTGCCATGGTAGCTGTTAAGTGTGAGACCGACTTTGTGGCTGCAGGTAAAGACTTTATACAGCTCACACAGGAAATACTTGATGCAGCAGTTGCTGCAAAATGCAAGACTCTTGATGAGGTTAAGGCACTCAAGTTGGCTAATGGTGACGACGCAGCTACGGCAGTTCAGCACCGTTCTGGTATCACTGGAGAGAAGATGGAGATAGACGGTTATAACTTCCTTGAGGGAGATAACATCTCTGTTTATGACCACATGGGTCGTCATACCTTAGCAACTATGGTTCAACTCAATGCAAACAACGAGGAAGCTGGACATAAGGTTGCAATGCAGGTTGCCGCAATGAAGCCTGTTGCTCTTGATGAAGCATCTGTTCCTCAGTCTGTAAAGGATGAAGAATTCAAGGTTGCTGTTGAGAAGACTAAAGAGGAAATGGTTGAGAAAGCAGTTAATGCTGCACTCAAAAAAGCTGGTATCAACCCTGCACATGTAGACTCAGAAGATCATATCGAGAGTAATACGAAGAAGGGATGGCTTACACAAGAGGACGCTGATAAAGCCAGAGAAATCAAGAAAACCGTTGGCGAAGAGAAGGCTGCAAGCCTCAATGAGCAGATGATTCAGAACATTGCAAAGGGTCGTTTGAACAAGTTCTTCAAAGACAACTGCTTGGTTGATCAGGAGTTCCAGTTCTCTGAAGGTGACAAAATCAGTGTTGGTGAGTGGTTGAAGCAGCAAGGTGATTTGAAGATTGTTGCTTACAAGCGCTTTACTCTCGCTGCAGAATAATCGCACTTCTATTTCAATTAAAAAGATAAATGGGTGGTTTGCTTCGTGCGAACCACCTTTTTTATGTCCCGAAATCATACGTTTGTCAGCCGCAAAACATTCAAAAGGCATCGCGGTGCTTGGTGTTTTCAGTGTGCATCAAATAGGGTTCTGACGCAATTCTCTATCAGATTTCTATTTGATGTTGTTTAATTCATAGCATGAAAAAGAATATTCTTTCTGGTAACTAAATAACGGGTAAAACCTCATAAAATGGATTTGTTTTACCCAAATAAATGCTATCCTCTTATTGGTTGAGTCCTGTTGGTTTCTCATTCGCGTCATTTTAAGTAGTAATTAGACGCATATTGGCGTATGATATGCGTCATTTCACCTAATAAAATGCACCTAATTACATCGTTGTTTGCCGTAAATCTTTTTGCTCCTTAATAGCTATAATGACAACACTCCCAATTAACTTATTTATTTTCACATGCAATGAATCAGTGCGTTCAAAACAAAATCGGCCGCAAATCAAATGAGTTTGCGACCGATTTCCTATGATTTTATCTGTTGAAATTATAGTGCTGTAGGCAAGATTGTTGAGCGGATAATGAAGTAACTCAGTATACCTGCAAGATAACCTAACAGGGCTATCCAGCTAACGCGTTTCATATACCAACCGAAAGTAATCTTTTCTAATCCCATAACTACTACTCCGGCAGCGCTTCCTATGATGAGAATGCTGCCACCAACTCCGGCACAATAGGCCAACAACTGCCAGAAAACACCATCTACAGCCATGTCACCTAACGCTTCAACGGGATACATTCCCATGCATCCTGCGACAAGAGGCACGTTGTCAACGATGCTTGAAAGGACACCAATAATACCCGTAACAAGATAATGATTCTTATTAAATATAGTGTTAAGTGCACCTCCCATAGAAGTGAGTACACCAATTTCTTCGAGGCAAGCCACGGCCATCAGGATGCCAAGGAAGAACAAAATGGTGCTCATATCAATGCGACTCAGCAGATTGGAAACACGCTTTTGGAATGTCATTTCTTTCTGATGGCGATGCAGTTTGCGGTAGAATACCTCGGTAACTGTCCATAAAATGCCAAGCACAAGAAGGATTCCAACGAATGGGGGCAGGTGAGTTATCGACTTGAATACTGGCACAAACATCAGTCCTCCCACGCCAATGATGAAGATAATCTTGCGTTCTGAGCTCGTAAATTCAAGCACTTCACCATCTCGAACATCGTAAGGTTGTGAGCTTTCTTGCTTGAGTTCACCCTTTAGTTGCCGTTGAAGTATCAGTACAGGGATAAGGAGTGAGATGACAGAAGGAATGAAAATCTCGCTGATTACGCCTAAAGCCGTGATCACACCCTTATTCCATAACATGATAGTTGTGACGTCTCCGATGGGCGAAAATGCACCTCCTGAGTTGGCAGCGATAATGACTAAAGACGCATATATGAGTCGATCTTTGTGATCATGAACAAGCTTTCGCAGAATCATAATCATCACAATGGCCGTTGTTAAGTTATCAAGTATGGCCGAAAGAAAGAAAGTCATGAAGGCAATCTTCCACAAAAGAGCGCGCTTACTCTTAGTACTCATGCGGGTTTGTACCCAATTGAATCCCCCGTTTTGGTCGACAATCTCAACAATTGTCATTGCCCCCATGAGGAAAAACAACGTTGTTGAGGTGCTTCCTAAATGGTGTTCAATGGCGGCATTCACAGCATTTGTAAGCGCATTACCAGTCAATCCGGGGAGATAAATGCCAGGATTAACCATGAAAAGTGTCCAGCATGCCACGAACATCAGCAGTGCGATAGCAGCCTTGTTGACTTTCGTGATACTTTCAAGGGCAATAAACATGTAGCCAACTACAAATACCACGATAATTAGAACAGTTAAAGTTGTCATTTTATTATAAATATTTAATTCTGCATAAGCACTGCAAAGTTAAGAAAAAAAACATTATTAGCCACGATAATTTGAAATTAAAACATTATCTTTGTAGCATGAATTCACAGCCAGAGAACAGCATTAGAATGAGCGAGAACATCGTCGTTGCTGATGCAGATTACTTAGATTCGGTCGTATTTGACCTCATTGTGAACTTTGAACGCATGATAGGCAGGCCACTACCGAAGGCAGATTTGAGTCAGTGGGCTGTCTGTATGGCGCTTGATGGCGGTGTGCGTGCAGGGAAAAATGATGTTCAAGTGGTACTTGTTCATGATGAAAAGCATAAAGAAATGGATAATTTCAAGCCGTCAAACTATGAACATGACCTCCATGCACGCGCTTTTTCAGATGACTATTTGGGTGAATTCACGATAACTTCTGTGGCATTAGGCGATGCTATCAGTAAGGAAGAATATTTTGAAAACGTGCTCCACACACTCCTTGATCATAAGGAAGTGCATCGCATAATGTTAGTTCCCGACAGCGAACATGGTGATGCTTATGACCGCATTCGTCATCTTTTGCAACGTGTAGACGATGATAATAAGCGCATAACGCTATTTGCTATGCAGCCCATGGAAGGCGGAAACTTCCGTCAAGAGATATTAGGCTATTCGTTGATGAACGCATTAGGCATCAAAGCTGAAGAAATAAAATAAAGAGATATGAGTAGAATTTTGATGATAGGTGCTGGCGGTGTAGCCACCGTTGCAGCCTTTAAGATGGCACAGAACAGTGAAATCTTCTCTGAATTGATGATTGCCAGTCACCACAAAGCTAAGTGTGATCGACTCGTTCAGGCAATACATGCGAAAGGATATAAGTTGGATATCAAGACTGCTGAAGTCGATGCAGATGATGTTGAACAACTAAAAGTGCTGTTCAATGACTATAAACCCGAGCTGGTTGTAAACCTTGCATTGCCCTATCAAGACCTAACCATTATGGAAGCATGCTTGGCTTGTGGCTGCAACTATCTTGATACTGCAAACTATGAGCCTAAGGATGAGGCACATTTTGAGTACTCTTGGCAGTGGGCTTATAAGGAAAAGTTTGAGCAAGCAGGGCTAACGGCAATCTTAGGTTGTGGATTTGACCCCGGTGTTTCAGGCATATTTACGGCTTATGCGGCTAAACATTACTTCGATGAGATACAATATCTCGACATTGTTGATTGTAATGCAGGAAACCACCACAAAGCTTTCGCGACGAATTTTAACCCAGAAATCAACATCAGAGAGATTACCCAGAAGGGCCTTTACTATAAAGATGGCGAATGGATTGAAACCGAACCATTGGCTGTTCACCAAGATATTACATACCCAAACATAGGTCCTCGCGACAGTTATCTTATGCATCATGAAGAACTTGAGTCTTTAGTTAAGAACTATCCGACCATAAAACAAGCTCGCTTTTGGATGACTTTTGGACAGCAATATCTTAATTATCTCGACGTGATTCAGAACATAGGGATGGCTCGAATAGATGAAGTTGAGGTTGAAGCTCCGTTGGTTGATGACCCAACGAAGACCGCAAAGGTGAAAATTGTGCCTTTACAATTCCTCAAAGCTGTGCTACCTAATCCCCAAGATTTAGGCGAAAACTATGATGGAGAGACTTCTATTGGTTGCCGAATCCGTGGACTTAAGGATGGAAAGGAACGCACTTATTATGTTTATAACAACTGTAAACATCAGGAAGCATATAGAGAAACCGGCATGCAGGGAGTCAGTTATACGACTGGAGTGCCTGCAATGATTGGCTCAATGATGTTCCTAAAGGGTATTTGGAAACGCCCGGGAGTGTGGAATGTAGAGGACTTCAACCCCGATCCATTTATGGATGAGCTCAACAAACAAGGGCTTCCATGGCATGAAGTGTTTGATGGTGACTTAGAACTCTAATCTATATACGGGACAGTTTGTCTCATTTAATGATATAAATCCTAACAAATATGGCAAAAGAAACAGAGGCTAACCAGCAGAGTGAGAAGCTAAAGGCTTTGCAGGCTGCAATGTCTAAGATAGAAAAAGACTTCGGAAAAGGTTCTATTATGCGTATGGGCGATGAACAAATTGAAAATGTTGACGTCATCCCTTCAGGCAGTATAGGACTCAATGTGGCACTCGGTGTGGGCGGATATCCACGTGGTCGCATCATCGAAATATATGGACCTGAGTCATCAGGAAAGACTACTTTGGCGCTACATGCAATCGCAGAAGCGCAAAAAATGGGCGGTATTGCAGCCTTCATTGATGCAGAACACGCCTTCGATCGCTTCTATGCAGAGAAACTTGGGGTTGATGTTGACAACCTTTGGATAAGCCAACCCGACAATGGGGAACAGGCGTTACAGATTGCCGACGAGCTAATTCGCTCGAGTGCAATTGATATTCTCGTTGTCGATTCAGTCGCTGCGCTGACTCCAAAGAAAGAGATTGAGGGCGACATGGGGGATAATGTCGTCGGACTTCAAGCGCGTTTGATGAGTCAAGCCTTACGAAAGCTAACGTCAACGATAAGTAAAACCAACACATGTTGTATCTTTATTAATCAACTTCGCGAGAAGATTGGCGTGATGTTTGGTAGTCCTGAGACCACAACGGGCGGCAATGCACTTAAGTTTTATAGTAGTGTTCGTCTCGACATTCGACGCGTTACAAGTCTTAAAGACGGTGATAACATCATAGGAAATCAAGTGAGAGTGAAGGTCGTAAAGAATAAAGTTGCACCTCCATTCCGCAAGGTTGAGTTTGAGATTCTATTCGGAGAAGGAATCAGTAAGGTAGGAGAAATCCTCGATCTTGGCGTTGAATATGGTATAATTCAAAAGAGTGGAAGCTGGTTTAGCTATAATAGTTCGAAGCTTGCACAAGGTCGTGACGCCACAAAGAATTTGCTTCGAGATAATCCAGAGCTTTGCGATGAGCTTGAAGGACAAATCCGTCAGGCTATCGAAGAGAAGAAAGAATAAGATAAAAGAATAGCAATCGTGGGAGCTCGGATATGAAATCATTTCATGTCCGAGCTTTTTTTGTGTCGTTGTTTCTATCTGTTAAATTTCCTTTTTGCGTAACAACCAATTAGAATTATCATTATATTTGTTGCAAAACTCTATTACTATTAACTTTAATAACGAAAGGAATACGGCTATGAAGATTGGAATTCCACGCGAGATTAAGAACAATGAGAACCGTGTAGGCATGACTCCTACGGGTGTAAATGAACTTTCTAAGCACGGACATGAAGTCTATGTGCAACACAATGCAGGGGAAAATAGTGGCTTCTCTGATGCTGACTATGAGGCGGTTGGCGCTAAAATCCTTCCTGATATCGCTGCAGTTTATGCCGAGGCAGACATGATTTTGAAGGTGAAAGAGCCTATCCCATCTGAATATTCGCTTGTGCGTGAGAACCAAGTGGTATTCACTTACTTCCATTTTGCCTGTGATCGAGCACTCACCGAGGCTATGATGAAGAGCAAAGCTGTGTGTATTGCTTACGAAACGGTGCAGCTTTCTGATGGCTCTTTGCCTTTGCTTGTACCGATGAGTGAGGTTGCTGGTCGCATGGCGGTACTCAATGGGGCACATTATCTGCAAACCACGAAGGGCGGAAATGGCAAACTTATCTGTGGCGTTCCTGGGGTTTTGCCGGCTCGAGTGCTTGTACTTGGCGGTGGAACTGTGGGAGAAGCTGCCGCAAGAATGGCCGCAGGACTCGGTGCTGAGGTTACTATTGCCGATGTTTGTCTGCCCCGTTTGCGCCGGTTGGGCATTGATTTGCCTGCCAATGTGCATACACTTTATTCGACATCTTATAACATTCGTCAGCAACTTCCCGTCACTGATCTTGTCATTGGCGCTGTTCTTGTGCCCGGAGATAAGGCACCTAAGCTCATCACTCGTGACATGTTGAAACTCATGAAGCCTGGATCTGTGCTTGCAGATGTGGCTATTGACCAGGGCGGATGCTTCGAAACATCTCATCCAACATCTCATTCTGAGCCAGTATATGACGTGGATGGCATCATACATTATTGTGTGGCGAACATCCCAGGAGCGGTTCCCAATACCTCAACTTCGGCCTTAACAAACGCCACTTTGCGTTATGCTATAGCCTTGGCTGATAAGGGTTGGCAGCAGGCTTGCCGTGAAGACGAAGCGCTTCTCAAGGGCGTTAACATCGTAAATGGCTGCATTACCTATAAGGCGGTGGCCGATGTGTTTGGTCTCGACTGCCATTCGGCAATTTAATTCGGCTGTAAACGATATTTCATAAGATATAAAAACGAATAATAGTTTATTTATTTCGGCTTAAAAAACATCCCTCATTCCTCTCCAACGTGGGGAGGATGGGGATATAAAAGGGTTGTAGAGACATCGCATTTACAATCCTTCTTACCTTTGCAGCGCTGGTGATTGGCTTGTAAATTTGTAAGTTTTGTATTACGATTTCTAAGCGCTTTTCATTCTATTATATAGAGAATGAAATGTGTTTTTTGTGTAGTTTTA
>ERZ773037.1894-NODE-1894-length-10631-cov-16.302950_pt1 | contig 10631 bp, 3 predicted proteins | sample MGYA00511466_ERZ773037 | MGnify/ENA primary metagenome ERZ773037 (study PRJEB29015, sample SAMEA2738146) | human oral metagenome | biome: human oral; feature: human-associated habitat; material: saliva | place: China | collected 2202 ...
ATGAGCAGCGCGGCTACTTTGTGGACGCCTTCTCGAACTCCGGCGGCTCCGAAGATAGCAGCGACGTGAACGATGAGGTCGCGGAGCTGCTCGAGCAGGCGACAGAGGACGACCAGCTCGAGTTTGAGAAGATCTCGCTGCCCCAGGGGCGAGCGGCATACTCGCTGGATAGCCTTCGTCGCCTGACGGACAGGATGCTGCGTGATGGCGTTGATCTGCACACTGCGCGTCGTCTGGAATTCAATGTCGGAGACGACTGGAAGCCTGCAGTGGAGCCGATCGGTACGCCGACGGGCAATCCGGCCGTCGATCGCGTGCTCAAGCAGGTGAGCCGATGGCTGCATGCGGCGACCGAGCGCTGGGGCGAGCCGACGGTCATCAACATCGAGCATGCGCGTGACGGTCTGGGATCGGAGCGTGTTGCCCGTGAGCTCATGCGTGAAAACGATAGGCGGCGCAGTGCGAACGCTGCGGCCGTCGCTGAGATGGCGGCACAGCTGAAGCTCTCCGGTAGGGTGCGTCGTTCCGACCAGATCCGCTACTTCGCGTTGCAGAGGCAAAACAATGAGTGCCTTTACTGCGGCACTGAAATTACGTTCACGACGGCGGAAATGGACCATATTGTTCCGCGTGCGGATGGGTCCTCAACGAACGATCGCTCCAACCTGGCTGCGGTGTGTCGTACGTGTAACCACAAGAAGGGGGCCGTTCCGTTTGCCGCGTGGGCGTCGTCTGATCGGGCGAATACGGGCGTCTCCCTGAAGGGCGCTCTTGATCGTGTGAAGTTCTGGGTGCGCGATAACGGCATGTCGCCCAAGCAGTTCAAGCAGCTGCAGCGCGAGGTGTCTGCCCGTCTCAAGTCTCGTAAGCCGGACGAAGAGTTCGATGGTCGCTCCATGGAGTCTGTCGCATGGATGGCTGTTGAACTGAGGACTCGTATCGAGGGCTTCTACCGCACGCGTGACGAAGAGTCCGTGCCCTCCGTGTGTGTTTACCGTGGCCAGCTGACGGCGGAGGCCCGGAAGTCCTCGGGCTTCGAGAGCCGAGTCAACCTGATTGGTGGCCGAGGCAAGACTCGTTTCGACAGGCGTCACCACGCAATGGATGCGCTCGTCATCGCGCTGATGAATCCGTCGGTGTCCCGTACCCTCGCGCTGCGTGTGAACATGCGCGATGCGCAGCGTATCGCGGGCCTCGAGGAGACGTGGAAGAACTTCTATGGGAAGCCTGGCGAGGCTTCGAACCGCTTCGAGTCGTGGCGCGAGTCGATGCTTCGCGGCGTCGAGCTCTTCAACATTGCGTTGAGTGATAACGCGATTCCTTTCGTCGAGAACATTCGTCTGCGCGTTGGATCGAGCGTCATTCACGATGCGACCGTCCACTCCTTCTGTCCTCCGAAGACGCCGGATGGCGAGCAGATCATCACGAAGGGGTGCGGCGAGCAGCACAGGCTTGGGGACGCGCTCCCCGTTGAGCTGATCGACCGCGCTGAGACGCCCGCGCTATGGACAGCGCTCACGCGCTGCCCGGACTTTGACCCGAAGAAGGGGCTTCCTGAAAACCTGAATCGGACGATCTCCGTGAACGGCACGCGCGTCGGCCCGACGGAGCTGCTGAACTTCTTTGGGTCCTCCGCTGCGTGTCTGAAGGTTCGCGGCGGATACGTGGAGTTGGGTAGCTCAATCCACCATGCAAGGATCTACCGCATCGACGGAAAGAAGACCGCGTATGCGATGGTTCGCGTCTTCCAGGTCGATCTGTTGCGGCTAAAGGACCAGGATCTGTTCACCACGCCCCTGAAGTCCTCAACGATCTCCATGCGTACCGCGGAGCCGAAGATTCGTCAGGCGCTAGCCGATGGGACTGCCACCCAGATCGGATGGCTGGTCGAGGGGGACGAACTACAGATCGACACCAGCAAGTACAGTGGCGGCTTCATCGGCGAGGTCTTGGAACGCTATCCGGAGGCGACGAGTTGGAGGGTGGCTGGAATGCCTTCTTCCTCGAAACTGAGAATAAAGCCGCTCCTTCTCTCAAAGGAAGGATTCGTGGATGAACAACAGGCTGAACGATTGGGGGTAGAGGCTACATCGGAAGCTGTGCGGAAGACTGTGGATACTCCGGGTTGGTGGCCTGCAGTGAACGTCATATTCGGAGCTGGCACAGTTCGTGTTGTTCGCCGAAACTGCCTGGGCGAGGAGCGTTGGCGATCATCCGCCTCGTTGCCCGTATCGATGTCGATGGAGTGATTTTCCATGGCAGAACAGTGGCGCGTGGTTGACCTGTGTGGTTTCGAAGGTGAGCTTCGATCGACACGTGGTGGGGTCGAGGTGTGCCCTGGCGAGGGGATGCCAACGACGATTCCCGTCGCCGAGGTCGCAGTCATCCTCGTCGGCATGAAGGTCGCTCTCAGCGCCGCTGTTCTGCACCGCCTGGCAGAAGCTGATGTCGCTGTTCTTTTCTGTGATTGGAGGGGAATTCCGGAGGGTGGCTGCTACTCGTGGTCAGATCATGGCCGAGTAGCAGCCCGCCACCGAGCCCAGGCGGAGGTCTCTCTCCCGCGTAAGAAAACGCATGGGCGCGTCTGATCCGGGCGAAGATCGAGGGTCAAGCTTCGGTTCTGGAGAATCTCAAGATTCGGGGTAGTGGGGAACTGCTCGCGCTCGCGGATCAGGTTCGTTCGGGTGATCCCGGAAACGTGGAGGCCCAGGCTGCTCGCCTGTACTGGTCCCGTGCCCTGGGTAAGGGGGTGGGTCGTCAGCCCGCGGCAGGGCAGCTCATCGGTGCGAATGCCTGTCTGGATTATGGGTACTCAGTTCTGCGTGGGCACCTGATGCGCGCTGTTCTGGCGGCGGGGCTGGCGCCCGCACTCGGAGTCTTTCACCGAGGTCGAGGCAACGCCTTCGCCCTTGCCGACGATTTGATTGAACCTTTTAGGCCGGCGATCGATGAGGTCGCCTTGCAGCTCCCGCCCACGGCATCTCCTTCGGATCGCCCGGTGAAGCAACTTCTAGTGGCGGCTGCGTCACAGCGCTTTGATGGAGACGGGCATGGCATCCCGGCTGTCGCCGAGGCTCTGGCTCAGTCTTTCGGTCGTTACGTGGAGGGCGACATCGATCGCCTTAATGTGTTGTCGTGGCAGGGGCCGTCGTCTGTGGGTTGGGAGAACTGACATGGCGGATGACGCGATGTGGTGTTTGGTGATGTTCGATCTTCCTGTGGAGACGAAGAAGCAGCGTCGCGAGGCAACACGTTTCCGTAATGACCTGTTGGACTGGGGCTTCTGCATGGTGCAGTTCAGCGTGTACGTGAAGTACTGGCCGACTGGTGGGCAGGATCATGCGACGCTGCGGGCGATTAAGACTCATCTGCCGGAGGGTGGGCAGGTTCGGGTGCTGGCGCTGACGGATCGGCAGTGGGCGACGGGGCTTCGTTTTGAGAACGCGAAGCCTCGGAAGGAGCGTGGTTCGCCAGAACAGCTCATGATTTTCTAACGAAGATCCCCTGGTTTTCCGCTGTTTTTCAGGGAAAACTAGGGGATCTAAGTGTATCAAAGGGGATTGGTGATTGATTCCCAGCTGAAGTCCGCGATCCCCTGGAGGACGGCAAGTGTATCAAAGGGGATTGGTGATTGATTCCCAGCCACTCCGGGTACACGCGCGGGGCCGGAGAAGTGTATCAAAGGGGATTGGTGATTGATTCCCAGCCCGAGGACCTTCGGGTGGTGGACGCGGCAAGTGTATCAAAGGGGATTGGTGATTGATTCCCAGCAGGAGCGCTTCGCACCTGCCGCCTGCGCAAGTGTATCAAAGGGGATTGGTGATTGATTCCCAGCGTCTTGTTGGTGTTGAATATGACATCGAAAGTGTATCAAAGGGGATTGGTGATTGATTCCCAGCCAGTGTACCGCATCTAGCGGCATAGCGCAAGTGTATCAAAGGGGATTGGTGATTGATTCCCAGCATACCCGAGCAAAGGAACTGATCAATGCAAGTGTATCAAAGGGGATTGGTGATTGATTCCCAGCTTGCCGGTGACGTAGAGGCCGGCCCCGTAAGTGTATCAAAGGGGATTGGTGATTGATTCCCAGCTTTGCTGTCGCATGATGGCTTCGTACTTAAGTGTATCAAAGGGGATTGGTGATTGATTCCCAGCACGTAGTCCTGACACCACAGGGCAAACAAAGTGTATCAAAGGGGATTGGTGATTGATTCCCAGCAGCCAAGCCACCATGCCAGCACCACCAGAAGTGTATCAAAGGGGATTGGTGATTGATTCCCAGCGTCGCCTCCTCGGCTTCGACGTCGTCGTAAGTGTATCAAAGGGGATTGGTGATTGATTCCCAGCGCGCGCCCTCAACCTCACGCGACGCAGAAAGTGTATCAAAGGGGATTGGTGATTGATTCCCAGCATACTAATTGGTGTCCCAACTTCGACCCAAGTGTATCAAAGGGGATTGGTGATTGATTCCCAGCGCGCAAACGAGAACATCCGCCTTGGCTAAAGTGTATCAAAGGGGATTGGTGATTGATTCCCAGCTGACCCACGACACCGCCCGCCTGCCCTAAAGTGTATCAAAGGGGATTGGTGATTGATTCCCAGCACCTGGGCGACGCTCCTACTGTCGCACGAAGTGTATCAAAGGGGATTGGTGATTGATTCCCAGCCACGCGCCTGGGTCGTTCGGGTCGAGTTAAGTGTATCAAAGGGGATTGGTGATTGATTCCCAGCGATCCTGGGAGATCGGCAAGAGCGAACCAAGTGTATCAAAGGGGATTGGTGATTGATTCCCAGCCTACTCGTGGACAGCGATCGGCTACTAAAAGTGTATCAAAGGGGATTGGTGATTGATTCCCAGCTTGACGAAGCCTGGGCTTTTGACGCGGAAAGTGTATCAAAGGGGATTGGTGATTGATTCCCAGCCCCGCTGATCGTCCGCCAAGTCCATCTCAAGTGTATCAAAGGGGATTGGTGATTGATTCCCAGCACCCGTGGACGGGTGAGCAGGCGCGTGCAAGTGTATCAAAGGGGATTGGTGATTGATTCCCAGCTCGTCGCTGCGGCGACCGTCGAGGAGGCAAGTGTATCAAAGGGGATTGGTGATTGATTCCCAGCGCCGCCGCCCTCACCATCGGATTCGCGAAAGTGTATCAAAGGGGATTGGTGATTGATTCCCAGCTCAAGAACCCGGGCGGGTCTGTCCGCGTAAGTGTATCAAAGGGGATTGGTGATTGATTCCCAGCGTCGCGCCGCAAACTCGCGCATGGCCCGAAGTGTATCAAAGGGGATTGGTGATTGATTCCCAGCCGGGCAGGACGAGACTACCGGCCTTGGCAAGTGTATCAAAGGGGATTGGTGATTGATTCCCAGCCGACCGGTCGGGAAACGCGCCTCCGACAAAGTGTATCAAAGGGGATTGGTGATTGATTCCCAGCTCGTCGGCCGACTCACCCAACGCTCCTAAAGTGTATCAAAGGGGATTGGTGATTGATTCCCAGCCCGAGGCCGACCTGCTGGCGGTCGCCGTAAGTGTATCAAAGGGGATTGGTGATTGATTCCCAGCCGGACCGTGACGAGGAGAGCGAGGAGCAAAGTGTATCAAAGGGGATTGGTGATTGATTCCCAGCTCGGGGTGGCCGTCCCGCATATACGCCGAAGTGTATCAAAGGGGATTGGTGATTGATTCCCAGCTCGACGTGCAGGGCGCGACCGTGGAGGAAAGTGTATCAAAGGGGATTGGTGATTGATTCCCAGCGTACGGATCTGGGCGGTCTCACCGCTCAAAGTGTATCAAAGGGGATTGGTGATTGATTCCCAGCAAGACCTTTGAGGATGCTCAGAGGGCTGAAGTGTATCAAAGGGGATTGGTGATTGATTCCCAGCACAGTATTCGCGCCGTCCTCTGCATCGAAAGTGTATCAAAGGGGATTGGTGATTGATTCCCAGCAGATTGCCATTCAGGAGGCAGCATGAACAAGTGTATCAAAGGGGATTGGTGATTGATTCCCAGCCAATGCCGTCGCGGGCGGCAGTGCGGAGAAGTGTATCAAAGGGGATTGGTGATTGATTCCCAGCACCGCCGACAACTGAACTCGCCCCTCGGAAGTGTATCAAAGGGGATTGGTGATTGATTCCCAGCGGGTGTAACAAGGCAAAATCTTGTTACAAAGTGTATCAAAGGGGATTGGTGATTGATTCCCAGCAGTCCGTGGTGGGCGGCTTTATCGCCTGAAGTGTATCAAAGGGGATTGGTGATTGATTCCCAGCTGACGGACCTGGACTCGCTCAATAGCCTAAGTGTATCAAAGGGGATTGGTGATTGATTCCCAGCTGACGATCGCGTCGGTGATCCCCGGCGGAAGTGTATCAAAGGGGATTGGTGATTGATTCCCAGCCTCGCGGATCATTGTGTTCTACAATTTCAAGTGTATCAAAGGGGATTGGTGATTGATTCCCAGCATGTCGTGACCGGCTTGCAGGCGGCAACAAGTGTATCAAAGGGGATTGGTGATTGATTCCCAGCAGTTTAAGACCTCGTCGCTCGTGGTCGAAAGTGTATCAAAGGGGATTGGTGATTGATTCCCAGCAGCTCCTTGCGGACGGAATCGTTCAGGCAAGTGTATCAAAGGGGATTGGTGATTGATTCCCAGCTCCCAGCTGAGCACCCGCTCGGCGGGAAAAGTGTATCAAAGGGGATTGGTGATTGATTCCCAGCTCGACGTCGAGACCGCCACGCCCACCACAAGTGTATCAAAGGGGATTGGTGATTGATTCCCAGCGCGTCGACGGGCGAACCCTCGCCGCCGCAAGTGTATCAAAGGGGATTGGTGATTGATTCCCAGCGAGACCGACGCTGCCGTCGAGCAGAATCAAGTGTATCAAAGGGGATTGGTGATTGATTCCCAGCCAACGCCGTCGCAGGCGGCTCTGCCGAGAAGTGTATCAAAGGGGATTGGTGATTGATTCCCAGCCGCCAGTGGTCTTGGAAGCCTTTGTCTGAAGTGTATCAAAGGGGATTGGTGATTGATTCCCAGCGCCTGGAGAACCCTAACTCGACCGTCCAAAGTGTATCAAAGGGGATTGGTGATTGATTCCCAGCTCGGGTGTGTACCACTGACTATACCCTGAAGTGTATCAAAGGGGATTGGTGATTGATTCCCAGCCAGGAAAAAACCCATGGAACCAATCGAAAAGTGTATCAAAGGGGATTGGTGATTGATTCCCAGCCCTTTCATGCGAACTCAAACGCCCTCAAAAGTGTATCAAAGGGGATTGGTGATTGATTCCCAGCGCACTGTCGAAGGCCCCGGATCGACTGAAAGTGTATCAAAGGGGATTGGTGATTGATTCCCAGCCCTCGGGGCTCGTTCGACACTTCTGCCGAAGTGTATCAAAGGGGATTGGTGATTGATTCCCAGCCGGACGCGGCACTCCCCGGCGACCGGGCAAGTGTATCAAAGGGGATTGGTGATTGATTCCCAGCGCATCAACGAAAAGGCCCAGGGCACGCGAAGTGTATCAAAGGGGATTGGTGATTGATTCCCAGCTCGATCACGTTGACCCGGACTCGCTGGGAAGTGTATCAAAGGGGATTGGTGATTGATTCCCAGCGGACGTCCTGGAGGAGGCGACGCAGCGCAAGTGTATCAAAGGGGATTGGTGATTGATTCCCAGCCTAGGGCTAGGCGTGACCCGTCTGAGGGAAGTGTATCAAAGGGGATTGGTGATTGATTCCCAGCGCCTTGATCTCCTCGAGCATCGGCTCACAAGTGTATCAAAGGGGATTGGTGATTGATTCCCAGCACGATCTCCTTGAAGGCGCTCGCGCTCTAAGTGTATCAAAGGGGATTGGTGATTGATTCCCAGCAAGCTCAACGAGCGCCGAGATCTGACCTAAGTGTATCAAAGGGGATTGGTGATTGATTCCCAGCGCCGCTGGCAGGGCCTCTCGCTCATGACAAGTGTATCAAAGGGGATTGGTGATTGATTCCCAGCGTGCGCTCATATGCCCGCGTGGCGAAGCAAGTGTATCAAAGGGGATTGGTGATTGATTCCCAGCTCGCTGTCTGGGTATCGGGCTCCTACCCAAGTGTATCAAAGGGGATTGGTGATTGATTCCCAGCCCTTGTTGCCGTTCGTGTTGTAGCAGTAAAGTGTATCAAAGGGGATTGGTGATTGATTCCCAGCCTATCGGAAGGATTAGCGCTTGCACGGGAAGTGTATCAAAGGGGATTGGTGATTGATTCCCAGCATCCGCGATGACGCGGACCTTGAGGCTCAAGTGTATCAAAGGGGATTGGTGATTGATTCCCAGCTGCCGCCCGCGTCCCTCGCCGCCCGCAAAAGTGTATCAAAGGGGATTGGTGATTGATTCCCAGCTGAGCGGGGTCCTCCCTTCGGGTTAGCGAAGTGTATCAAAGGGGATTGGTGATTGATTCCCAGCTGAGCGGGGTCCTCCCTTCGGGTTAGCGAAGTGTATCAAAGGGGATTGGTGATTGATTCCCAGCGCGCCCAGTTGTCCCCGATCACACTCAGAAGTGTATCAAAGGGGATTGGTGATTGATTCCCAGCAGATCGTTAAGCGCGTCCTCGTGGACTGAAGTGTATCAAAGGGGATTGGTGATTGATTCCCAGCGTGCTTCCGGCTTGGGGCCGGCCGAAGGAAGTGTATCAAAGGGGATTGGTGATTGATTCCCAGCTTATTTCGTTGATATTCTGCCGAATGGGAAGTGTATCAAAGGGGATTGGTGATTGATTCCCAGCAGCCTCCTCGGTTCGAGTTTCGATGGCGAAGTGTATCAAAGGGGATTGGTGATTGATTCCCAGCCGCATAGCGAGGGATGCGATGGTTTCGGAAGTGTATCAAAGGGGATTGGTGATTGATTCCCAGCTCTTCTCCTTCTACGGTTCCGCTTGCTTAAGTGTATCAAAGGGGATTGGTGATTGATTCCCAGCTGGAATGCGACAATCGGGTTTGTCTTAAAAGTGTATCAAAGGGGATTGGTGATTGATTCCCAGCAGGGCCGTATGCGCAAGGTGTCGATCGAAAGTGTATCAAAGGGGATTGGTGATTGATTCCCAGCGGCACGGTCACCGCCCGAGTCACCACCGAAGTGTATCAAAGGGGATTGGTGATTGATTCCCAGCCGGGCGACGCTGTTTGCACGATGAGTGAAAGTGTATCAAAGGGGATTGGTGATTGATTCCCAGCCGGCGAGGAACTGGAGCCAGTCGATGCGAAGTGTATCAAAGGGGATTGGTGATTGATTCCCAGCTGACTGTCAGGATGACTCGTGCCGGGGCAAGTGTATCAAAGGGGATTGGTGATTGATTCCCAGCCGTGGCTCTGTTGGATGTTGCTTCCATGAAGTGTATCAAAGGGGATTGGTGATTGATTCCCAGCGTCTACGTCGACGGAGGCCGCTCTGCGCAAGTGTATCAAAGGGGATTGGTGATTGATTCCCAGCAATCGTCATGTCGGATACAAACGGCAACAAGTGTATCAAAGGGGATTGGTGATTGATTCCCAGCCGGTCATGTTTCCTCCTAGATGAGATTGAAGTGTATCAAAGGGGATTGGTGATTGATTCCCAGCCTCTGCTTTCCGGTGGACACGTCGAAAAAAGTGTATCAAAGGGGATTGGTGATTGATTCCCAGCGCACCGACGACACGGACCTGATCTGAGGAAGTGTATCAAAGGGGATTGGTGATTGATTCCCAGCTCTGCGTCGTATACCTCGCGTGTGTCTAAAGTGTATCAAAGGGGATTGGTGATTGATTCCCAGCCCGTCTGATCGTCCGTCGTTGCCGTGACAAGTGTATCAAAGGGGATTGGTGATTGATTCCCAGCACGCCCTAGCAAAGGAACTGATCAATGCAAGTGTATCAAAGGGGATTGGTGATTGATTCCCAGCCCGACGGATTCACTTGGATGGTGCACAAAAGTGTATCAAAGGGGATTGGTGATTGATTCCCAGCACAATATCGCTCGCACGCACGCGGGCAAAAGTGTATCAAAGGGGATTGGTGATTGATTCCCAGCGGGCCGGCCTCAGATACTCGCCGCTACAAAGTGTATCAAAGGGGATTGGTGATTGATTCCCAGCTGCGGGCTGGAGAAGAATTCAGCGCCCGAAGTGTATCAAAGGGGATTGGTGATTGATTCCCAGCAGGGGATTTGGTCGGGCATCTGGTCCTCAAGTGTATCAAAGGGGATTGGTGATTGATTCCCAGCGCGCCCGCGCCGTCGAATTCTCCGTCGTAAGTGTATCAAAGGGGATTGGTGATTGATTCCCAGCCCATTTTGACTCCCAGCGAACAACTGATAAGTGTATCAAAGGGGATTGGTGATTGATTCCCAGCCACTCGCCACCGTCGCCGCCGCCGGGGCAAGTGTATCAAAGGGGATTGGTGATTGATTCCCAGCAGACCGTCGCCGCCCTCGCACTCCACGGAAGTGTATCAAAGGGGATTGGTGATTGATTCCCAGCCTGTCTGGAAGACGGCGGCGGCGGCCTTGAGGGTGTCGGAAGCTTTGTGTATGAGGTTCAATCCTCAATCACGAAGGAGAGTGCGCAACAATGACTGTTGTGTCCCCGAAGAAGCATAGTGACGCTGAGCGCGTCGCCGA
>ERZ773037.1901-NODE-1901-length-10597-cov-2.955986_pt1 | contig 10597 bp, 8 predicted proteins | sample MGYA00511466_ERZ773037 | MGnify/ENA primary metagenome ERZ773037 (study PRJEB29015, sample SAMEA2738146) | human oral metagenome | biome: human oral; feature: human-associated habitat; material: saliva | place: China | collected 2202 ...
TGACAAGAACGACAACGAGAATAACGAGAATCTCAGGAATACCAAGACCAAGAATCATAGAAACAACCTCCGTGACAATTTAGATATAACGCAAAATCACGCACGCGCGCGATGTCGCATCCGCTAGTATAACCGAGAAAGCAACGGAATAACAAGGAATTCGTATGTTGACACGTGATTTACAAGAGCTTCTTTTATGGTCGTTTGGCATTGGCGGAGTAATTGCCATTGTTTACCTGCTCTTTCTCTGGATTTTGCGCCTTCGTGGCGTTTTCGTTACGCGCACAAAATTTGGAGTCACAATGGTGTTTGATTCCGTTGACGCAGACAAAACTCCCGTCCGGCTCCTCAATGTCAACGGTACCTACCAATCAGTAAGCTATGTTCCAAGAGACCTCCGAGCCGAACTTGCCGTGGAATATCATCGCCTGATGGCAGGCCTCATTACACAGGCCACAGCATCCGCAGGGCGAGAAGAACCACGTGCTCGCGTACTCATCTTAGGAGGCGGCGGTTTTTCGCTTCCGAAATACCTCATTGCCCACAACCCTGCCCTTGACGTCACTGCCGTTGAAATCGATCCCAAAATCATCAAACTGGCACGAGAGCGTTTCTTTCTCACCGAGGTTCTCAACGAAAGCAACGCCGAAGTCGAAGGGCGTGCACACATTGTCGCCGGCGATGCCTGGAAGACGCTGCAGGACTCTTCCTCAGGTTCTTTTTCCGTTATTGTAAATGAAGTTTTTGCAGGCAAGAGACCCCTTGGACCCATGAAAACTGCTGAGGGTGCGCAGCTGGTACACGATCGTCTCTGCAAAGGAGGACTGTATCTCGCAGACATTCGCTGCCCGCTTGAAGGCTCTCAGTCTGCTCCGCTGACTGAAGTTGTCGAGGAGTTTGGCCGCGTCTTTACTCATGTGGCTTATGTCCCGGAATGGCCCGATACGCCAAAGATTGCCGGAAACAATGTACTTATCGCCACGGATGCAGAGTATTCCTATCCCGAGGGTGCTATTGTAATAAAGTAGCAAGCCAAGGAGGCACCATGAAGCATGGATTTGAGTTACTTAACGACCCGTTTTTGAATAAGGGAACTGCTTTTACCACAGAAGAGCGAGAAAAATACGGTCTTGTTGGACTTTTGCCTCCCTGCGTACAGACCATTGATCAACAAGCTGATCAGGCCTATGAAAATTATCTGACAAAGGCTGACAACGAGGCAAAGCGCCATTACCTGATGCGCCTGTTTTCCGAGAATCGCACCTTGTTCTATAACCTCTTCTCCAAACACCTTGAAGAGTTTATGCCCGTTGTGTACGATCCCACCATCGCGCCTGATATTGAGTACTATTCCGAGCGCTATGTTAACTCGCAATATGCTTGTTTTCTTTCCGCCGACCATCCCGAAGACGTTGAAACTTCTCTGCGAAACGCCGCCGATGGTCGAGACATTGACCTCATTGTCGTCTCTGACGCTGAGGCTATCCTAGGTATTGGTGACTGGGGCACCAATGGCGTTGAGATTTCCGTTGGTAAGCTCATGGTTTATACCGCCGCTGCGGGCATCGACCCACGTCGCGTGCTGCCGGTGATTTTGGACGCAGGAACCAACCGACAAGAACTTCTCGACAACGACCTCTATCTTGGAGAGCACCACAGGCGCATTGACGATGAGAAATACTACGAGTTTGTCGATCGGTTTGTAGCCTGTGCCGAGCGACTGTTCCCCAACCTTTACCTGCACTTTGAAGATTTTGGTCGAAGCCATGCAACGGTACTTCTCGATAAGTACAAAGACACCTACCCTGTCTTTAATGATGACGTTGAAGGTACCGGCATTGTTACCCTTGCCGGCATCTTAGGTGGTCTGAATATCACGGACGAGAAGCTCGCGGATCAAACCTATCTTTGTTTTGGCGCAGGAACTGCCGGTTGTGGCATTGCCAACCGCGTATTGCAGGAATTTGTTGACCAGGGCATGAGCCGCGAGGAATCCCGAGGCCGGTTTTACCTCGTTGATCGCCAGGGTCTTCTCTTTGACGATATGGACGATCTCACACCCGAACAACGCCCCTTTGCCCGCAAACGCTCCGAGTTTGAAGAAGGAACTGACTTTGACTCACTGCTTGCGGTGGTCCGCGCCATCCATCCAACCATCATGGTGGGAACGTCCACCGTTCACGGAGCTTTTACCGAAGACGTTATAAGAGAAATGGCTGTGCACTGCACGCGACCCATAATCTTCCCCCTGTCTAACCCAACCAAGCTCGCCGAGGCAACCGCTGCCGACTTACTTGCCTGGACAGACGGACGAGCACTGGTGGCTACCGGAGTTCCATCCGATGATGTCACAATCAATGGCGTTACCTACCGGATTGGACAGGCAAACAACGCTCTCATCTATCCCGGTCTTGGCCTTGGAGTCCTTGCGTCAAAAGCTCGTCTTCTGACGGATCAAATGATTTCTCTGGCAGCGCATTCTCTCGGTGGTATCGTTGACATCACACAGCCCGGAGCTGCCGTGTTACCTCCCGTCTCGCGCATTACTGAGTTTTCCGAGCGCATTGCCATAGGCGTTGCTCAAGAAGCTCTGAGACAAGGATTGAATCGAGAACCCGTCTCTGATGTGCAGGCGGCCGTCCGTGCGCTCAAATGGACTCCGACTTATAGGGTCCTTGACGCATAGGTGGGTGTTTCAAAAGCTCAGAGTGTTATCCAAGGAGCAACCATGCCCAGCATCTATACTGTTACGCTTAACCCCGCCCTGGACAAGACTGTCCGGGTACCAAATTTTGCCGTCGACCAGGTGAATCGCATTACGTGGCTCAGGCAGGACGCGGGCGGCAAGGGCATTAACGTGTCCAAAGTCATTGCTAAGTTGGGTGGAGAGTCGACCGCCATTGCCGTTCTTGCCGGTCAAACCGGACAATGGATTGCCAATGCGCTTTGCGAGAATAACATCAGGGTTCAGGCAATTACCGTTCCCGGAGAAACACGTACCAACCTCAAGGTTGTTGACACCGAGGGCGGCACCAATACCGACATCAACGAGCCTGGACCCGAAGTCACCGACAACATACTTGACCAGGCACTTGTTGATCTTATCTCCAAGACTTCTGCTGGCGATATTGTGGTTCTTTCTGGCAGCCTCCCCCGCGGAGCTTCCATTGATACGTATGGCCGTTGGACGCACGCTCTGCGTGACGCCGGGCTGAAGGTTTACCTGGACGCCGACGGTGCAGCGCTCTCAGCCGGTCTTGAACAGAAGCCATACTTCACCAAGCCAAACGATCACGAGCTCTCCGCCATGCTAGGCCGTGAGCTTGTCGATGTGGACGCGATTGCCACAGCCGCATCCGAGATTGTCGCCGGTGGCATCGACACTGTCTGCGTTTCCATGGGCGGCAACGGCGCCGTCTACGCTACGGCCAACGAAGTTTGGTATGCAGGTCCGGTAAAAGTCAAGGTAGGAAGCACTGTCGGTGCCGGTGATTCCGTTGTGGCGGCGTTTGCCTTTGCAGATGCACAGGGTCTCTCGACAGAAGACGCACTGCGACTGGCCATGGCCACGGGTGCCGCAAACGTCATAGAGAGCGGAACCCAGGCGGCAGATCGCTCGGTCGTGGATTCGCTTATCGAGAAAGTACAGCTCACACGCCTTTGCTAGCACTTTTGAATTGCCATCAAGCTACTTCTAGCCCACCAAAGTAATATACACATCTACTCAATAAAACTTTTAATCTCTTCAAGACGATCAAGGGCAACCTGATGGCCAACTCAATAGAGAGACAGCAAGGTCTCACCCGATTTCTCGTTAACTTTAACCTTTTTTTCATCACCAAAAAGCAGGTAAACTACTACGCAACTGAAAGTTGACAAATTTCCAACCACACTTGGTGGTGTGCAACCGGAGCTTCTTTTACTCTAAAATCATCACATGTGAATCCAATTCAATGCCTCAATCCATCATTGATAGAAAGGAACAACCATGTTACTGAGCGAGAAAATCATGAGCCTCAGAAAGCGGAATGGTTGGTCACAAGAAGAGCTTGCGCAACAGCTTGGCGTTTCAAGACAGTCCGTTTCCAAATGGGAGTCCATGGCTTCCATGCCGGATATTCAAAAGATAATGGCTATGAGTGAGCTCTTTGGTGTTTCAACCGACTATCTGCTTAAAGATGAAATGGAAGATTTGCCTACAACTGCGACATCTTTAGACTCTACAGAATCCTCAAGTGAGAGCGCTACTCCCGAGTCTTCTTCACAAACTAATGAGAAAGACAGCTACTCCTCCACAAAAATTGAAGTATCTTTGGATCGAGCAACGGAATATTTGGATACCATTGCAAAGACGTCTCGTACAACAGCCTTTGCCGTCATGCTCTTTATCTTAGGTCCTGCGATTCTTGTGTCGCTTACCACCTATGCAAAAACTCAAGCAAATTTTAACCTCACGTTTATCAATTCAGGCATGTTCAACACATCCAGTCTTCTTAACATCATAGGTGTCTCTATTATGATGCTCTGTATTGCAGCCGGCGTAGGCCTTTTGATTATGCAAAATATAAAACTTTCACCATTCAAAGAACTTAAAGAAAATGCTCTTGAGCTGCAATATGGTGTTGAAGCAGCCATTAAGCGTCGAGCCGAGTCCACGCAGCCCTTACGTTCCTTCCAGCAAGCTGCCGGAGTGTGTCTTACTATTCTGAGCTCTATCCCCTTTCTTATTGCATCATATTTTGAAGCTGGTCTTTACTTCTCAATAGGATTTTTTATCGCCATGTTCATGGTTGCTTTTGGGGTCTTTCTGCTCGTTAATTCCGGTATTGTCAAAAGTAGCTACAATGTTCTTCTCCAAGAAGGAGACTATTCAAATAGCGAGAAAATCTCCAAAAATAAACAAAAGTCTATCTACGCCCAGTATAAGCAATATACGCAAGCTTACTATGTAGTTATCACACTCATGTATCTTGGCTATAGCTTTATCACCTATGACTGGGGCAGGAGCTGGATCATCTGGCCTCTTTCTGCACTCCTCTACCACGCTGTCATCAGTGTTCTTAGTGTCTTGAAAAAGCGCTAAGAACACGCTTTGCCAGTATTTATTTCACCGACAAAACGAAGCCGGAAAATCCACCGACAAATCACATTTTTCAAAAAAGGTACCAAATCGACTGTTTAGTGGTGATTCAATTCACCACTAAACGCTCAAATCCGAGAAAAACCACCACTAAACATCGCTTTTGCGGAAAAAATCACCACTAAACACCGAGTTTGGACCAGATTTGTCTCACCGTCTCACTCAAACATAAAGCACGTCATCACGACTGAAGCACATTACCGCAGCTCTTCATGAAGACGGAATTTCTGCCATGGTTGTATGGTATCAATAAGGAAATGCTCTTCGTCTGGAATATGGCCGATAACATTTGTTTTGCCGGTATTGATCATATCCGTGCGGGCAATCTGCATCTCTCCTGCATAGTGACCATAGAGGCTGCTATCAATAATGACGTCTCCGCGGTGAATGTTCACAGGTGCATTAAATATGTCAAAGGTATGCCCTTTGTACTTCACGCGACTCTGAGACGAACGGATCAGATTGTCAGAAACGTCCCCTCTGTTGCAATGAAGCTCGTCCAAAACAATGCTCTTCTCGACAGACGGAATTGTATCCACAAGTTCCACACCAAAGCTTACCAGATCGTGTGGCAGGGATTTGACTTTTTCAAACTCGGCTTTCGTGGCAAAGCAATTTGAAATGATAACGTCGTCAATGGTTCCCATTGAAATGTAGTGTTCCACCTGAAGGTGCATGGGCATGTGCCGGTGCATCTCCAACGTGGGAAGCCCCTCGGTTACCGGCCAAGGTCCAAATGAATCTTGAACCTGACTAGTTACAAACGCCGCCGTATTGATTCCGTACTTTGTAAAACGCTCGGTGCAACGGTTAAAAAACTCAAGTCCCAACCCCGAGTAACCATGAGGGTAGAAATTATGACACCCAATAAGTTTGTTTTTGTTTGGCTGGTATTTCATGATGGTGTCGAGATAATCTACATCGTTGCTCATATTGAGTTCAACAAACAGTCCCTCAGGATTGAATGTCATAAATGATTCTTCTTTTCCGGTGAATCCTAAATCAAGACGAAAGCCGTCCGCACCGATCTCCTTAAAGAACGAGAGATCTCCATACGAGATGTCAAACTCCTTAAAAACCTGCGGATTTACATCAAGAATAATCTCAAACCCAAGACGGTGCGCATACGCGTTAATGTCCGAAAACTTTTGAATAACAGCCTCTTTCGTACCCTGAACCGAAAGAAGACAGCTAAAAATACGAGAGAAGCCCGCTTCTGCCGCCATATCAAGATATGCAAAAATTTCTTCTTTCGTGCTCTTCTCGGGATATATTGAAATTCCAAGGCACCTCATGTTTCCACTTTCTCTAAAGATACGGCTTATTTGAGAACTTTTATCCCATACTCACATAGGTTTTCAGAGGATACTCGCTTTGGATACAAGTTTTCGCCCTATGGTAGGATCTGCGCTGTAAACGGTTACACCTGTACGTAACCGTGCAAAACGGACCGTTCGCATACGAAGCTCTTGACCTTTCAGTGGTATCTCGCTACGCTACAGGCAAGAAGAACATTTTCGTAATGTCTTCCCGTCTTTTTGTATGACTTTTAAACCCCTGCATAAGGAGGTGCTTTATGTCTGATCACAGTCGAAGTTATCGTATTTGGGCGGAAAATTGTCCGTATCCCCCGTGTTTGCTGTGCACTCTAAAGTACCTCAACAACGACGTTTTTCTCGCCAGCTAAGCACTGCGAATAGGGACAATCTACTCCGCGCCACATTCTCGCATCTGCCAGTCAGTGTCAGTACACATGACACAATTTTTTGAAACAGAGGTGCGCAATGGCTAAAACAAGGCGCGCAATTCAGAATCAAACAAACCGTACTCTCGACCGCGGCGACCTCGGTGCGCTGCTTGGTTTTGCTGCCACTCATTCGGAACAAAGCGTTTGTCGAAAGGTACGCGCGTATGCGGGCGGTCTACCGATTGATATTGCACAGGCAAAGCTTGATCTCAATGGTCCCAATGCAGTCTCTGAAACCGTTGAGGATCCTACGGTTATTCGTTTTTTGAAGTGTTTTGCGAGTCCCTTTACACTCATTTTGCTTGCGCTCGCTGCAATTTCATATATTACCAACGTTGTGCTTGCGCCCTCCGGCGAGCAAGATCCCACAACCGTCATCATCATCGCAATTATGGTGCTTATCTCGGGCATCATTGATTTTGTGCAGAGCTCAAGGGGAGCTTCTGCCGCCGCGGCACTCTTACGGATGGTAACCGCCACCACACGGGTTAGGCGTCGTCCAATCAACTTCGATGATTTTGAAGTTCCCCATACCGAAACTCCTCATGACGACTCCATCACCGACGGTGCATCCCATGCCCCTGCCGACGGTGCGTCTCATGCCAATACCTCCACCGACAGCGCACCCCATGCCGCTACCGGCACCGCTGACACGCCCGACGCCGATTCGTCCTTCGACAAAGAAATCCCGTTTGCGGATGTGGTCGTTGGAGATTTAGTGCTTCTCGCCAGCGGAGACATGGTACCCGCTGACTGTCGTGTACTTGATGCAAAAGATCTTTTCGTCAACGAAACGGCCCTGACCGGAGAATCCGAGCCCGTGGAAAAGTTCCCAACGGTTGTTCACGCACGTCGCAGAGCCGATGGAACGCGCTATCCACTTTCGCTTTCCGAGTGCACAAATCTCCTCTTTGCAGGAACCACGGTACAGTCAGGCAGCGCCACCGCCGTAGTTGTCGCAACAGGAGACGACACGTATGTGGGTCGTATGTCTGCCCTCCTTCGGCAGCCGGCAACCAAAACAAGCTTTGATGTTGGTCTTGCATCGGTCTCAAAGGTTTTGGTTGCATTTATGCTGGTTATGTGCCCCATTGTATTTATTGTCAATGGCACTATGAAGGGTGCATGGCTGGATGCCCTCCTTTTTAGCGTCTCCGTTGCCGTCGGAATTACCCCGCAGATGCTGCCCGTTATTGTTACCACCTGCCTTTCTCGCGGTGCTACGCAAATGGCCAAACAAGACGTTATTGTTAAAACACCGTCTGCCATTCAAAATCTCGGTGCCATTGATATTTTATGTACCGATAAAACAGGCACCATTACCGCAGATGAGGTAATCCTTGAACGGCATCTCAATGTCCTCGGTGAAGAGGACGAGTATGTTTTGCGCTATGCCTTTTTGAATAGCTATTTTCAGACGGGACTCCGCAATCTCATTGATTCGGCAATCATTAACGCCACCGGACAACTTACTGGCATCAATAACTTAATCAATTCTTACACCAAAGTTGACGAAGTTCCCTTTGATTTTGAGCGGCGGCGTATGAGCGTCGTGGTGGAAGACGTCACAAACAACACCCACATGATTACTAAAGGTGCCGTTGAAGAGATTCTTGCCGTATGCACGTCTGTCAATTTTAAGACCCATATTTCTCCGCTCACAAACGCGCAGCGTCAAGACATACTCCGTCGCGTTCACGACCTTAACCATGAGGGTATGCGCGTTGTGGCCGTAGCCCAGAAAGACAATCCTCGACCCGTCGGCAAGTTTGGCGTTGATGATGAAGCCGATATGACGCTTATTGGCTACCTGGCATTTCTTGATCCTCCCAAAGCAAGCGCCGTGGAAGCAATCAAAAAACTTGGCGAGAAGGGCGTCTGCGTCAAAGTACTTACCGGGGACAATGAAGGCGTTGCCGCTGCCGTTTGCAAAAAAGTGGGCATCACCGTTGACGCACTTCTTTTGGGAGAGGAAGTCGAAAACCTTTCCGAAGATGCCTTGCGCAAACGCGTAGAACAAACACAGCTCTTTGCAAAGCTTTCACCCATGCAAAAGGCCCGTGTCGTTGAGGCTTTGCGTAAAAACTCCCACGTTGTCGGGTTTATGGGCGACGGCATCAATGACGCGGCTGCCATGCGCGCCTCCGATGTGGGAATCTCCGTTGACACTGCGGTTGACGTGGCAAAAGAATCTGCCGATATCATTTTGCTGCAAAAAGATCTGCTCGTTCTTGAGCGTGGTGTTGAAGAGGGTCGACGCACGTACGGCAACACCATCAAGTACATCAAAGCAACCGCCAGCTCAAATTTTGGCAACGTGCTTTCCGTTATGGTCGCCAGCGTTTTGCTGCCGTTTTTGCCCATGTCCGCCTTACAGCTTCTTCTTTTGGGACTTGCGTATACCCTCACCTGCATTGCAATTCCCTGGGATACGGTCGACGGAAGCTTCCTGGCACGCCCCCGCTCCTGGGATGCTCGCTCCATCACGGGATTCATGCTTTGGATTGGACCGGTCAGCTCCCTCTTTGACGTACTTACCTTTGCTCTGATGTTTTTTGTTATTTCTCCTGCCATTGCAGGCGGCACATGGGCAGAGCTTGCGGCAGCCGGAAACACTACAGGGCAGGCGCTCTTTATCGCAGCGTTCCAGACGGGCTGGTTTGTTGAGTCCATGTGGACCCAGACCTTTGTCCTACATGCTCTTCGTACCGAAAAGCTGCCGTTCATTCAAAGCCGTCCGTCAGCGGCACTCATGATACTTACGGTTGCCGGCATTGCGGCGGTAAGTGTACTCCCCTATCTTCCCAAAGTTTTCGAAGCTCTTGGACTCGTTGGCCTGCCCATGAGCTTCTTTGGATGGCTTTTGGCCCTTATGCTGGGATATCTTGTTCTTATCAGCATCGTGAAAGCGCTCTATGTACGCAGGAAGGGATCGCTTTTGTAGTGCTGCAATAATCTTATATGAGGAGATGTAAAGATTGAGAGAGTCAGATCTTTATTGACCTATGAATGAGCCCGAAAATACTTATACTGAGGAAGACACCCAAGGCGTTCATATATGGACGGACCATGGCCTAGTGTATAGATATCTGTGGAACTTGTCCGCTCAGACACCTATCAATATGATAGGTCAATACATTAGGGATACTAGTTCTATCAGAAAAAGCTTTCATTTTTAATGTTTCATTTAATTTTGTTTTAGTAATATATTGCTCCAACTCATTGAGTAGAGTAATGCATGTCTCCATGCTCATCGGCCTTCTGCTTAGATGATTTTCAAAACAATACGAGCATCGCAAATCACACTCTACAGTAAGAGCAACTATTAGGTTCATAGTACCATTAGCATGCATATCCATTAAGTCCACTATTTGATCTGGCGTAAGGCTATGTAATTTAATGCTTGTTTCGTCCTCTTTCTTAAATGCCTTATCAAATGAATCAAACCCGATATGGCTATTATTGTCAATCAGCTTGTAATACATTTTCGTTTCTATTCATTTTGAATTAAGGGCCTTGTCCCATATAACTTTTTTAGGCGTTTTATTATGCCTTTTTCTGCAAGCTCTTCAAAAGTCCCGACAGCGATAATTCGTCCCTCATGCAAAACAACAATCTTTGTAGCATACAAAAGACAGTTGATGTGGTGCGTGGCCATTATAATGCACCTCTTTTGTCGCTCCTTAATCAATTGCCTCATAACAATAGCT
>ERZ773037.1902-NODE-1902-length-10596-cov-6.607912_pt1 | contig 10596 bp, 8 predicted proteins | sample MGYA00511466_ERZ773037 | MGnify/ENA primary metagenome ERZ773037 (study PRJEB29015, sample SAMEA2738146) | human oral metagenome | biome: human oral; feature: human-associated habitat; material: saliva | place: China | collected 2202 ...
AAATTAGATTATTAGTTTTTAGACTAATAAATGGAGGTTAATATGAGTGAGATTAAATTAGTTCCAAGAAACGAAGTAGATAAAAAATATACTTGGGATATGACATTATTATATAAAAGCGATAAAGAATTTATAAGTTCTTTAGAAAATATTAAAAAAAGTATTATAGAATTTAAAAAGAACTATGAAGGAAAATTAGCGGACTTTAACGTTTTAGATAAAGCAGTAAAAGAATACGAAGCTATGTATGAAGAATTTTATAAACTTTCTCACTATGCAGAACTTCCTATGACTGTTGATAGATTCAATGAAAATGTGGTTAACAATGCTACTCTATTTGAAGAAGTATCCACTCTTTGGGCAAGTAACCTTAGCTTTTTTGATACAGAACTAGTATCTTTAGATGAAAGTTTTATTAATGAATTTGTAGAAAAATTTAGACCTGATTTAAAATATTTCTTTGAAAAAGTTATTTTAGAAAAAAAACATACTCTTTCTAAAGAAGCTGAACAAGTAATTGCAAACTACGAAAGTCTTCCTAACTTTTATAATTTATACGAAGTTACTAAACATGAAGATATGCAATTTGATAGCTTTGAAGCAAACGGTAAAACTTTAGAAAATAGTTTTGTTTTATACGAAAACTTACATGAAATGGATAGCGATAAAGAAGTACGTCGAGCAGCAGCTAAAAGTTTTTATAAAACTTTAAACGCATATAAAAATACTTCTGCGAATGAATATATATCACAAATCAAAAAAGAAAAAATGATTGCGACTATGCGTGGTTATGATAGTGTTATTGATTTTCTATTAGATAAACAAGATGGTAATCGCGAGCTTTACGACCGCCAAATCCGTACTCTTATGGTGGACCTTGCGCCTCACATTCGTCGTTATATCAAACTTCTTGCTCGTGAACATAATATCAATGATATGCAATTTGCGGATTGTAAAATTAATTTAGATCCTACTTTTGAAGTAGATATGAGCATTGCTGAATCAAGAGAATATTTAAAAAAAGCACTAGGTGTTCTTGGAGAAGATTACCTTAATATGATTGATGAAAGTTACGATAAACGTTGGACTGACTTCCCTCAAAATATCGGTAAGAGCACTGGTGGATTCTGTGCAACAGTACCAAATGTAGCTGGATTTATCCTACTATCTTGGACAGGTAAAATGAATGAAGTATTCGTCTTAGCACATGAACTAGGACATGCATATCACTTTATGAGCACTGGTAAACACCAAACAATGTTAAACTTTGACTGTCCTCTATACTTTGTTGAAGCACCATCTACTTGTAATGAAGTAATAGTATCAAATTATCTACTAAAAACAAATACTGATGCTCGCTTCAAACGTTGGGTAATCAGTAATATGATTAGTAGAACATACTTCCACAATATGGTTACTCACTACTTAGAAGCAGTATACCAAGATAGAATCTACAAAAAAGTAGATAATAACGAAATGCTTAATGCCGATGTTCTTTCTAAAGTAAAACGAGAAGTTATGGAAGAATTTTTCGGAGATAGTCTAGTTGTTAATGAAGGTGCAGAATTAACTTGGATGCGTCAACCTCACTACTACATGGGATTATATCCATACACTTATTCTGCAGGTCTAACTATCGGAACATCTATCGCTAACAAAATAGATAAAGATCCTAAATACGCAGATGTTTGGTTAAATGTACTTTCTAAAGGTAGCAGTATGTCAGCATTAGATCTTTCTAAACTAGCAGGATGTGATGTAAGTACAGACGCTCCATTAAAAGAAGCTATTTCTTATGTAGGTTACTTAGTTGATCAACTTTATGAATTAACTGATGAATTAAATAAATAATAGAAAAGTACCGATTGAAATTATTATTCAATCGGTACTCTTTTACTTATTATTACATTTTACTTAATTTTTCAAAACATGCTCGTTCACATTCAATAACTGCACTTCTAAAATTATTTTCTTCAAGCACCCTTACCGCTTCTATCGTACTTCCCGCAGGCGAACATACATCGTCTTTAAGTTTGCCGGGATGTTCATTTGTTTCAAGTACCATTTTTGCTGAACCTAATACAGTATTCGCAGCTAATCTATATGCTACATCTCTACGTAATCCATTAAGAACCGCACCATCAGCTAGCGCTTCTATAAACATATACACATATGCTGGACCCGATCCACTAATCGCTGTTAATCCAGCCATATCTTTTTCACTTATTACCTCTACTTTTCCTATATTATCAAATAACTCTACTATTGCAGGTTGTTCATCTTCACCAACAAGCCCACTAAAGCTAACCCCTATTACCCCCGCTCCTACTTCTACAGGTGTATTTGGCATAATTCTTACTACTTTTGTTTCTGGGATAATAGCTTCTATATCTCGTATTTCTACAGATGCTGCCATTGAAATTACTATTTTATTTTTTAACTCTTCTTTAATTTCTTCTAATACTTTAGCTACTAAGTACGGTTTTACACCTATAAATACTATATCACTCTTTTGAGCCAGTTCTTTTAAGCTACTACATGCTTGCACCCCGTTTTTTTGTGCTGCATTTTTAGTGCTATTATCAGAAGAATTTCTAATAAAAATATTATCAGCTTCCACTTTACCTCCAGCTAGTATCCCCTTTAATATAGCACCACCCATATTACCAGCACCTATAAAACCTAATTTCATAATATTTATCCTCCTTATTTACTAGTCAATTTTTACTATTTTTAATCAATCCAATTTTATTATACCATACTTATAGTATTTTATTTTTATTATTCTAGAAAATCATATTATTATTAAGAAAGATATGCTATACTTAAGCTAAATATTTAATAATTTATAGAGGAGTACAGTTATGGATAAAAGTTGGAAAGAAATATTTAAAAACTACCCTAAAAGAGAAGAACTTTCTATTACAGTAGATGAAATTAACAATAAAAGAAAAACTACAACTATCTATCCTCCAGAGGAATTAGTATTTAGAGTTTTTGACCTTCCATTAAAAGATATTAAAGTAGTAATACTAGGTCAAGATCCTTATCATAATCCTGGGCAAGCGTGCGGACTAAGTTTTTCGGTTAATAATGGAGTTCCCCTACCAAAAAGCCTTATTAATATTTACAAAGAACTTTATGATGATCTTGGTATTAAACCAGCCAAAACTGGTAATTTGGAAAAATGGTTTAAGCAAGGTGTGTTTTTATTGAACGCCGTTTTAACAGTTGAAAAAAATTCACCCGCTAGTCACAGTAATCTTGGATGGCAGGATTTTACAGACTATATTATAAAAACAATTTCTAAAGAAAATGATAATATTGTATTTATATTATGGGGGGCATACGCTAGAGGTAAGCGAAAACTTATAGACCAAACAAAACATAAAATTATAGAATCAGCTCATCCTAGTCCACTATCTGCCTATCGCGGATTTTTCGGTAGTAAGGTCTTTTCTGAAACAAATAATTATTTAAAAGAAGTTGGAAAAGAACCAATAGATTTTGATTTAGAAAAATAATAATTTTTTAAGTATATTTTAAGTAAAATTTTAAGTATATTTTAAGTAAGAGCCCTATAATATTGTCTTAAGCAAAAATAATGAATTTTCTTAACTTAACGACACTTGTCGTTTCTCCCTTTTAAGTTAGAAAATGTTTTTGTTTAAACCAATATTTCGGTTAATTCTTTATGATATTAACAGATAATAAAACTTTTTAATTTTTTTCATAATGTGGCTTGTCGCTCCCTAGGCAAGCCATTCTCCCTTTTAAGAGTACATATTACTCTTTTGTTATTTGTATATAGATATTTAGAGAACTTAATTTAGTTCGTAAAAAAGACGTACACATCAACTTGTGTACGCCTTTTTTATTTATATATTTTTTTAATAGTAGATAAAACTTTCAACATAGTACATAGTTTTGTTTTGTCCATTTGGATAAACTTTATTATTTAATCTAACAGTCATAAGACCAGTTGGTTTATTAGTTCCTACTGTCACATAAGGAATTAAAATTTTATCCCCTTCTACTTTCCATTTATCAGTTGGTGCAAAAATAGAATTACTAGCTCCACCATAACCTACTTCACTACGTATTGCAAACATATTATCTTTTTTGAAATAAACAACAGTGTTATTATCAGGTACTAATTTTTCTAATTCAGCTGGAGTATATTCACTTTTTGCTTTATTCGCTGTTACTAATTTTACACCATTTTCAACAAACAATTTATTTAACACTGCATTAACATTGTATGTTTCAGCATTATTAGTATTAAGTCTGTCTAATAAATTAGCTGCCGGAAGATAGACAACTTGATTTCGTGTACTAGAAATACTTGCACTAAATCTTATTATATCTATCATTTTAGAGTTTTTAGTATTACTTAAGCTATAGTTAATAACATTTAATAATTTTTCTACTTCTTTAAAATTATGTTTATAACCATTATTTTGTTTTTCAGTTGCTTTAGTATCATTATCAGCTTTTGGATTTTGTTGTTCAGTTGCTTTTACTTCGTTGTTATTTTTAACATTTTTTTGTTCAACTGATTTTTTCTCATCTTTTTTTACATTTTTACTATTTTGTTCGACTTTATTATTTACTACACTTGCTTTATTATCACTAGTATTTTGTTGAGCTTTTTTAGTGTTTTGAGCTACTTTATTATCATTATTTTTTTGTGTAACTTTGCTAGTAGAATTGTTATCTTTAACTACTTTATTGTTTTCTTCACTATTTCTAGTTACTTTGTTAGCATAACTGCTATCTTGAATAGCTCTATATATATTTGAATTATTTTGAGCTACTTTACTAGTTTGATCATTGTAATCACTAGTTACTTTATAACCTGTATTGTTGCCATTATTTTCTTGGGCTACATTATTATTACTATTCTCTTCAGTTACATTATTCCCATTATCATTTTTATCATTATTTTCATCTACATGAGCAATAGCTACTTTTGATGAATCATTAGTGTTGTCTGATTTTTGTGTTGAAGTATGTGAGCACCCTGTTAAAAGTCCTACACCTAAAATAAATACGCCTGTTGTTTTTAATATTTTATTCATAATTGCACCTTCTTCTAAGAAAACTATATTCTATGTTTTTTACAAATTTATTATACTCCTAAAAATTTCAAAATGCAATACTTTTATTACAAATTTGTTACAAAAATATTACATAAATGTTTCTTCGGTTATAAAACACTGTTAAATCAACTTTTATCGATGTTACACTTTCCTATTTTTTTGTTACAATGTTACAATAATGTTACAAAAAATCGTTTTTAGTAAAATATCATCACTAACCTCCTTTTATTTTTAATAAAGATATATTTATTTGAACTTGCGAATTGTTTATAGTAAAATATACTCGATAAATATACTTATAAGGAGATTATTATATGAATAGAGTTGTTATTGTAAGTGCAAAACGAAGCCCTATTGGGAGTTTTGGGGGAAGCCTTAAAAACGTTTCTGCTGCAACTTTAGGTTCAGCAGTTGTTCAAGATGCTTTAAATAATATAAACTTAGACCCATCACTTGTTGATGAAGTAATTTTTGGTAATGTTCTACAAGCCGGACTTGGACAAAATATTGCGCGCCAAATTGCTGTTAATGCAGGTATTCCAAAAGAGAAAAGTGCATTTACAATTAATAAAGTCTGCGGATCAGGATTAAAAAGTGTTATTTTAGGAACACAGGCTATTCTACTAGGAGATAGTGACATAGTAGTTTGTGGCGGTGTAGAAAATATGAGTGCCGCACCATTTGTAACTAGTTCACCTCGTTTTGGTCATAAACTTGGTAACTTTGAATTAGAAGATAGCATTATAAAAGATGGATTAACTGATGTTTTTGAAAATTATCATATGGGTATTACCGCAGAAAATGTAGCTGAGCAATTTAATATTACTAGAGAAGAACAAGATAAGTTCGCTTTATCTAGTCAACAAAAAGCTAGTTCGGCTATAAAAAATAGTAAATTTGTTAATGAAATTACCCCTATTACAATTAAAACTCGTCGAGAAGAAATTATATTTGAAACTGATGAATATGTTCGTCCAGAAACAACTCTAGAATCATTAGCAAAACTACGACCAGCATTTAAAAAAGATGGTACTGTAACTGCTGGTAATGCATCTGGAATAAATGACGGTGCAGCATGCGTTATTTTAATGTCTGAAAATAAGGCAAATGAATTAGGTCTAGATATATTAGCTTACGTAGATGGCTATGCTACAGCTGGTTTAGATAATAAAGTTATGGGGCTTGGACCAATTCCTGCAACACAAAAAGTATTATCAAAACTAAATCTAGATATTAAAGACATAGATTTATTTGAAATGAATGAAGCATTTGCTTCACAATCTATCGCTGTTACTCGTGAACTTGGATTAGATAGTTCTAAAGTTAATATTAACGGTGGTGCAATAGCGTTAGGACATCCTATTGGTGCAAGTGGTTGTCGTGTTCTAGTTACTTTAGTACATTCATTAATAAATGAAAATAAAAATCGTGGAATTTGTTCTCTTTGCATTGGCGGAGGCCAAGGTGTCGCAATGGCAATTTCTAAAAAATAAAAATATGCTAATAGAGAAAGTCTACTTCTCTATTAGCTATTTTTTATGTCTTTATTTAAGTTTAATTTAAGTATACTATATTAAAATTTGAGTGCTATACAACTTTTTAAAAATTTAATAGTCAAACTGTGGACTATTTTTAAAAAATCTTATACAATAGTAATTGCGATAATTTTTATTTTTGACAAAAGTATTTGGTAATAGAAAGCCATATACTACATATTATTAATATATTCTATAGCTATTATATTATAGAATAATTACGTGGATCGAAAGGTAAAAGGAAATGAAAATAGGAATTGATAAAATAGGATTTGCCATGCCTAAGTTTTTCTTAGACATTCGCGATTTAGCGACTGCTCGTGGCATAGAGCCTGATAAATTTACTAAAGGATTACTTCAACTTGAAATGAGTATTCCACCTGTGTCTCAAGATATTGTTACTCTTGGGGCTCAAGCAGCATTTGAAATTTTAGATAAAGAAGACTTAGAAAAAATTGATATGATTATAGTAGGAACAGAATCAGGTATTGATCAAAGTAAAGCCTCTTCTGTATTTATTCATAATTTATTAGATATTCAGCCATTTGTACGAGCTATTGAAGTTAAAGAAGCTTGTTACGGTGCAACTGCAGCTTTAGATTTTGCAAAAAATCATGTTATGAATAATCCTGAATCAAGAGTACTTGTTATTGCTAGTGACATTGCTAAATACGGAATTAAAGCTTCTGGTGAATCAACACAAGGAGCAGGTAGTTGTGCAATGCTTATTACTAGTAACCCTCGTGTTTTAGAGTTAAACAACGATAACGTATGTCTTACTCGTGATGTTATGGACTTTTGGCGTCCAAATTATTCTCAATATGCCTTTGTAGAAGGTAAGTTCTCTACTGAACAATATTTAGACTGTCTTACTACTACATGGAATAGATATTTAGAGAAAAATAATAAACCATTAAGTGATTTTGATGCAATTTGTTTACACCTTCCATATCCAAAATTAGGATTAAAAGGTTTAAATACACTGTTAGAAACAGAATCTGATGAAGCTATTAAAGAAAAATTATCAGCTCGTTTTAACGAATCTATTTTATATAGTCAACGTGTTGGTAATATATATACAGGATCATTATTCTTAGGTTTACTTTCTCTTTTAGAAAATAGTACTAACCTTAATCCTGGCGATAAAATAGCTTTATACAGCTATGGTAGTGGTGCGGTTGCTGAAATCTTCAGTATGACTTTAGTACCGGGATACGAAAAACAACTTAAACAAAATCGTTTTGAAGAATTCAATAGTAGAACTCGTATTTCAGTAGAAGAATATGAAGCTATGTTCTTTAGAGATACTACTGTAGATAGCGAAGGAAATCTTGATATTTCTGATATTAAAGACGATAGCAGATTCGTATTAGAAAAAATAGAAAATCATAAGAGAATTTATAAAAAACAATTTTAAAGAGGGAATTATGGGAAATATTTGGAGTAGATTTTATAAAAAGAATAGAGCTGAACGTCTAGAAGTTATCAAACAATCTAATATTCTTGACGAAGAATATCTGAATCTAATTAAAGAAAATACTGTTTTAGATTATGACACCGCTAATAATATGGTAGAAAATGTTACCGGAACGTTCTCACTTCCATTTAGCGTAGTTCCTAACTTTGTGGTTGATAATAAGAGTTATGTTGTCCCACTTGTAACAGAAGAACCTTCTGTTGTTGCAGCTTGCAGCAATGCAGGAAAAATAGTTGCTTCTTCTGGCGGATTTACGACTACAATTCATGATAGAAAAATGATTGGGCATGTTGCCTTGTACAATATTTCTGATACTGATTCAGCAGAAAAAACTATTCTTAAAAATAAAGATCTACTTCTTAAAACAGCTAATGAAGCCTACCCTTCTATCGTTCAACGTGGCGGTGGTGCAAAAGATATCAATGTTAAAGTTTTAAACGAAGATAACACTACTTTTGTAGTAGTATATCTTATTGTTGATACTTTAGAAGCTATGGGAGCTAATATGTTAAACACTATGTTAGAAGCTCTTAAAGTTTCTCTTGAAACACTTACTGGCGGATTAGCTCTTATGGCTATACTATCAAACTACGCTACTAGTTCACTAGTTACTAGTAGTTGTGCTATTCCTTTTGAAAAATTAGGAGAAAATGGTAAATACTTGGCTGAAAGAATTGAGTTAGCAAGTAAATTTGCTCAAAGCGATGTATATCGTGCTGCAACACATAACAAGGGTATCTTTAACGGTATCGACAGCATCGTTATAGCGAGTGGTAATGACTGGCGAGCTATCGAAGCCTCTTGCCAAAGTTATGCTGTAAAAGATGGAAAATATAAGGGATTATCAACTTGGCGTTGTGATTTAGAAAATAACTTATTAATCGGTGAATTAACCGTACCAATGCCAGTAGCAAGTGTCGGTGGCTCTATAGGAATTAACCCTAGTGTAAAAATAGCTCGTCAAATGCTAGATAATCCTGATGCTAAAACTTTAGCAAGTATTATTACATCTGTCGGTTTAGCACAAAACTTAGCTGCCTTAAAAGCGTTAGTTGGAGATGGTATTCAAAAAGGACATATGAAACTTCACGCTAAGTCACTAGCTATTTTAGCTGGTGCTACTAATGATAACCTAGATTTAGTAGTTGAAAAATTACGTGAACAAAAGCATATGAACCTTGCTATCGCAAAGCAAATAGTTTCAGAACTAAATAATTAAAAATCAATATAACAAAAAACAACTTCAAATTTAGTTTGAAGTTGTTTTTATATTTTCTTAATTTATTAAGCAGCTTTTTTATACCCTGCTCTAGCAGCAGCTTCTTCTGAGCTGTAAACTACTACATTATTAGGTGCTACCTTATTATAAGATGGATGCCCTGGAGTGTAGTATTGACCACTCTTCTTACTTGCTCTTACTGCAACTTTTTTAGTTTTTGGTTGAGCTTGTGCTTGTTTTTGTGTTTGAGATTGTTGAGCTTGTGATTTATCTGTATCTTTATCTTTTGACTGATCTGCCTTTTCTTTATCAGCAGATTTAGAATCCTTGTCTTCTTTATCTTTCTTATGTTTATTATCTGATTTTTTATTTGCGGCAGCTAGTTGAGCATTTTTCTCTTCTTCATTTTTTTGTTGCTCTTCTGTTCTTTTTTGTTCTTCTGAAGATTTTCTTTCTTGTTCTTCTTTTCTCTTCTCTTGATTTATTCTTATATTTTCTTCTTTTAAAGCCGCACTATGACGTGAAGTTCCAAACAATGCAAAAGACATTACTATTGTCGCAAAAATACCTAGAACTACTTTTTTTAATCTTGTTTTTCTCTGGATAAATTTTATTATAGGTGGACACAAAAAGATAAGACTTGGTACAAATATTACGAGTGCATAGACTATCCCTTGAGTTACTAATACCATTAATGATATAAACATAAATATTATAAAAATTAGCCATAAAATTATATGTCCGTACTTATGTATAAAATTTTTCACAGTTCTTCTCCTTATTAATTAATTCTTACTTTGACTATTTTATCACGTTTTATTAGAATATACAATTATTTTCATGTAATTTATACATTCTATACATCAAATGCTGATTTATGTAAGCATTTTTGTTGTTAATTATCAAAATATTTCTTATAATTAAGTATATATTAATTATAAAAAACCGGGAGGATTATCACTATGACTTTTAAATTACCTGAACTACCTTATAGTTTCGATCACTTAGAACCAGTTATCGATGCTAAAACTATGGAAATTCACCATGACAAACACCACGCAGCTTACGTTAACAACTTAAACGCTGCTTTAGAAAAACACCCAGAAGTTGAAACTGGATGTGTTTGTGGATTATTAAAAAATATCGACAAAGTTCCTGCTGACATCCGTCAAGCAGTTATCAACAACGGTGGAGGACACCACAACCACTCTCTATTCTGGAAATCTCTAACTAAACCAGATTCTTCTGAATTCGGTGGATTAG
>ERZ773037.1906-NODE-1906-length-10581-cov-6.898537_pt1 | contig 10581 bp, 7 predicted proteins | sample MGYA00511466_ERZ773037 | MGnify/ENA primary metagenome ERZ773037 (study PRJEB29015, sample SAMEA2738146) | human oral metagenome | biome: human oral; feature: human-associated habitat; material: saliva | place: China | collected 2202 ...
ATTAATTGAAGATAGCCTTGTAGATGAAAATATTCAAAAAATAATGAAAATGGATCATATTTTAAGGGATTTAGGAGTTTATAAAATCAGATTTAATAATCTATTTGATTATAGGCTATTTGTAAGGATATATTTGGACAGAAATGTGAATTTATATGTAGGAAGATAATTTATACTAGATATAAAAAAACTATTGCAGGAGTGAAGATTATTTTAATGGATACAGATTTATTGGAGAAGATAGTTGAAGATAAGGCCAAAAACAAGTGTTTGCATAAAGTATTTGGTGCAATTCCAGTATAGACGATGGGTTGGCATGATGGGATGAGAAAAGGAGATACTGATGAGTATAGAATATAATTTGATTTTATTGAGGTAAGGTGATGAATGGAATTGTTGAGATAAAAAAAGGAGAGGTTACAATATTAGAAGTTAGAGTTTTCTCTGATGAGTTAAAGAAAAAAATAAGAGATGAGTTAGTGAATATATGCCATGGGGAATATGCCCTTAACTCAGGGTTCAGTTATCATTCATTTGATGAAACTGTAAAAGAATTAGTAAATCATAGAATTCCACGTGATAAAAATAAGAAAATTGGAGCGGTCGGTGAGTTGTTGCTAAATACGTTGATTAGAGAATTTACTGATATTAGAATAATTTCTCCATTTTTTAATTTGGAAGAAAGAAACGTAAAAAAAGGGTTCGATATTATTGCTATTGATTCCAATAAAGACTTATGGATTATAGAATCGAAAGCGGGAGAACCAGGTAAACTAGAAACAGCTACTAGAAAGATGCATGAAAGAATCAGTGCTGCTAATAGTGATTTATTTACAAGATTAAATAAGAATAATTCACAATTATGGTTAAATGCAGTTAATAGTGTTAGATGTGCATTAGATGATACTAGTGAGAAAAATACTATTGTTAATATACTTAATAAAAATAGTAACTCATATTCAAGTACAGATAAAAATGTTATTTTAGGTGGAACTGTTTTTTGCCTATTTGATTCTACAATAGATTTAAACAAATTAAGTAAGCTATACAATTCAATATTAACCTCTAATAATTTTTCTAAATTGAGATTAATTGCAGTACAAAAGAAAACATATAAAGAGATACTAGATTTTTTAAAAATATTATTACAGGAGGTTTGAAGTGGATAAATTAACTTTGAGAAAGCTCTATAACACAGAATTTCCAGAACTATATAAAAAGTTACAGATAGGTGTAGAGTTATCTGATATGGAACTAGAAAAAATATTATCTGTAGGAATTTTTTTGACTGGATTGGAAGATGAAAATCTTCAAAAATTAGGATATAGATTGTTTTTGTTGTATGGTAAAACAACTAATGATTATAAACCATTGTATGAGTTAAGTTTAAATAAAGGTCTTATACCCATATCTAAATTTATAGAAAACAATTTAAACTATTTAGAGAAATATGGAAATTTATATACTGATATAAATAGTATAGTGAGCGATAAATTCAAATGGAATAATTCGTATCAAACAATAGGACAATTTAAATTATATAAAGCAGCAATCGAATCAAAATTAAAATCACAGATTATTGTAGCTCCGACGTCATATGGTAAAACTGAATTGATATTATCATTTCTTGAACAAATTGAATTTAAAAAAATATGTATTATTTCTCCTACTAAATCTCTTTTAGCACAAACAAAGAAAAGAATAATAAATCGATTTGGGTATAGAAAAATAATAACACATCCTGAAATGTATAATAATAAAGATAATGAAATAATTGCGGTGTTAACGCAAGAAAGATTGTTGAGATTACTACAGGAGAATCCAGATTTGAAATTTGATTTATTGGTTGTTGACGAAGCTCATAATATATTAGATGAATTCTCAGATGAAAAGACACGAAGTGTGATTTTAGCTGCAGTTATTATTATTTGTAAAAAAAGAAATGATAATATTGTTTGTAAATATTTGACTCCATTTTTAAAATCTAAGGAAGCTTTAAATATTAAGTATATTTATAATGATGCTGAATGGTATAGTGTTATGGAGAATGTTAAGTCGGAAATGTTCTATTTTTATGACTTAGAGAACAATAAGAAAGTTTTATTAGACCAATACTCTGCAATGAAAGATAAGTTGATTAGTTTCGATGTGGAAGTATTAGGAGATGATGCAGATATTGTTATTGATAATTGCGATAATAAAAATATAATATATTTAAATAGTCCTAAGAAGCTTGAGAAGTTTGCTTATGAAATATTTTCTAAACTTCCTGTAAAGCAACTAGATAAGCTTAGTAAAGCTGCTAGCGATTTACGTGAGTATGTACATGAGAATTATAAATTAGCTGATTATATTGAGAAGGGAATTGTTTATCATCATGGTTCGATACCAGAATCAATACGATACTTTATAGAGGATTTATATATTAATATACCAGAAATAAAAATACTCATTGCTAATTCTACCTTACTTGAAGGTGTTAATATTCCTGCAACAAAAATGTTTATATTAGATCCTTCCAGAGGTAGTAATTATTTATCACCATCCTCTTTTAAAAATTTAGTTGGTAGAGTATGCAGATTTGGAGAGATTTTTAATGATAGTAGAGGAAATTTAAAATACTTATTACCGGAGATTCATATTATTAAGGGAAAATATTGTAGAAAAAAATTAAATATAGAAAATTTTGTTAAAGGAAGGAGAATACTGGTAGAAGATAGTGATAAAATTACTGATGATATAAAAAATCCGCTATTGACTTATTCTGCTGTTGATGATAGTGAAAAGAAAAAAGCAGAAGAAATTTTAGAGAATATCTCTCATTATGATAATATTACAGATAACAGTTCTAGAAAACCAAAAACAAAAATTGGACAGTTATGTTTTGAAAATAATATCAACATATTTGATATATTTGAGATAGAAGAACAAATAGATAAGGAATTAGAAAATATGACTAAGGCTCAAAGTATGGATACTGTTTTTAACACTATAGATTTCTTGTTTTTTTCTAAAATTAATGATAATCAAGGTGAGTATAATAATTTAAAACGTTTGAGACAACGCGAAGCTCAGGATTTTTATAAAATTCTAATTAATTGGAGAATAATGGGATTTACTATGAAAGTAATGGTAGATGAGATGGTTGGATATTGGAATACGCTTAGAGAAGAACAATCGAAACTTGTTTATGTGGGGAAATGGGGGGATAAAACCAGAGGTGGTTATAGAACATATTGGACTGACATTACAGAAAAAGATGAATATGAAAAGATTAATCTAGCTATTGTAAGGTTAAAAGAAGAATATGATTTTATAGATAACGAAATAATAAAATATATAGAAATTTTACATTGTCTAGAACTTATTGAAGAATCTCTTTATCTAAAAATAAAATATGGAACAGAAGATAAGACTAAAATTGCATTATTGAATTGCGGTATTAGTGGTATTTTATCAAAGTTATTGCAAGAAAAATATTCTCATATGTTTAAGATAGACGTGGATAATTTTACTGTAACTTTTTCTGAAAACTTAGTTTCTGAGATGTTAAATAACAACGAAAATGGTATTTTGATTTCAGAGGTGAAGATTAATTCTCAAGAATAAATTGTAGATTGAAACATAAATATTCACGGTTGCGCGAATGTAATTCGTTTCACCACCGTGAATGATATTACTCGTTTCATAAATAATAGAGGGTACATTTTTATTTTAATATTTATATACTAGTATTTTTTTATCTGAAGTATGTAGCTTTTCATAAAATTTGAAATGTTGAGATAAAATGATATATCCCCTTATACTTGGAAAAGTAAAAGGGGATATAAGTATTAGTTATGAATTTAAAATTAAATGTATCAGTGGGAAGTTGATCGCTAATTATAGTATATAACCTTTATAGTATATTTATGGAGATTAGTAGTAATTTCCATTAGAAATAAACCACTAAATACAGTATAATTAAGAATAAAAGAATTAGTCTAATCATGGGATAGGAGCAGTTTGGGATGAAAGTTTTTGATGCAAAATTAAAGGATGTAAAAATAATAGAGCCAGATGTTTTCGAAGATGAACGTGGTTTCTTCACGGAGAGTTATTCTAAAGAGAAGTATAAAAAACTAGGTATAGATTTTAACTTTGTTCAAGACAATCATTCGTTATCAGTTGAAGCTGGTGTTGTTCGTGGTTTACATTTCCAAAGAGGGAATGCAGCACAAACGAAGCTTATTCGTGTAGTAACTGGTGAAGTACTAGATGTGGTTGTGGATCTTAGAAAAGGCAGCCCAACATACGGTCAGTGGGAGAGTTTTATCCTTTCAGAACATAACAGAAGGCAACTTCTAGTTCCTAGAGGTTTTGCGCATGGTTTTGCGACATTGACACCTAATGTCAACTTTATGTATAAGTGTGATAATTATTACAATGCAGAAGCAGATTCAGGAATTGCATTTGATGATAAGGATCTTGGAATTGACTGGCAGATTGATTTATCAAAAGCGATTATTTCAGAGAAAGATAAAAACTTTCCTATATTCAAAGAATTTGAAAAGAATAATGATTTTGAATATGGGAAAGGGTAAAAGAAGAGTAGATTACTTTAGAAAGTAGCAGTAATCTTGTATTAAATATTTTTGAAAAGGTAAAAAAGATGAAGAATATTATAGTAACGGGTGGAGCTGGATTTATCGGTTCTAACTTTGTACATTATGTTATAAATAACCATCCAGATATCCATGTGACTGTTCTGGATAAATTGACTTATGCGGGAAATAGAGAGAATCTTGCTGAACTTCCAGAGGATAGATTTGAGTTAGTTGTTGGTGATATTGCAGATGCTGAATTAGTAGATAAACTAGTTAGTAAGACTGATGCAGTAGTTCATTATGCAGCTGAATCTCATAATGATAACTCACTAAAAGATCCATATCCATTTTTACATACGAATATTATTGGAACATATGCTTTAATCGAAGCGTGTCGTAAGTATGATGTTAGATATCACCATGTATCTACAGATGAAGTATATGGCGATCTTCCTTTACGTGAAGACTTACCAGGAAAAGGTGAAGGAGTTGGAGAGAAGTTCACAGCTGAAACACCTTATAATCCATCAAGCCCATACTCATCAACAAAAGCAGGTTCAGACCTACTAGTAAAAGCGTGGGTGCGATCTTTTGGACTTAAGGCAACTATTTCTAACTGCTCAAATAACTACGGACCATATCAACATATCGAGAAATTCATTCCAAGACAAATAACTAATATATTATCTGGAATTACACCTAAATTATATGGTGAAGGTAAGAACGTTAGAGACTGGATTCATACAGAAGATCATTCATCAGCAGTTTGGACTATTCTGACAAAAGGTAGAATCGGAGAAACATATTTAATAGGTGCTGATGGAGAAGAGAATAACAAAACTGTTATTGAGTTAATCCTTGAGCTAATGGGTAAAGATAAGAATGCATATGAACATGTAAATGATCGTGCAGGACATGACCTTCGTTATGCAATAGATGCATCAAAATTACGCGATGAATTAGGATGGAAGCCACAGTTCACAGACTTCCGTCAAGGACTAGCTGACACTATCCGTTGGTATGAAGAAAATGAATCTTGGTGGAAAGAACAAAAAGAAGCAGTGGAAGCTAATTATGCTAAAAATGGACATTAGTAGCAGTTGGCAGAGTAACGTAGGAGCCTTTCGAATTGATTGACAATAAGAAATGGTATGTGGTAGAATGTAAATAAGTGAATTGGACGATTATATTCACATGCAACCACGAAAAGCAACTGAAGTAACGGTTCAGTTGCTTTTTTATATGTATTAACATACTATTTTATATGAGAATAGATATTCATACATGAGTGAATAACATGTACGTCGTGCCTAAATAGGGCTACCTTTTCTTGTTGTTTTTATCATTTAGGAAATAAAAATATTCTATAAATAGGAGAATAATTCCTACAAATAGTCCAACAAGAATTTGGACGATTATTTCGTACATGTAACCACCTCCCTTTCGGGGCAGTAGCCTACCTTTATTATATCACCATAAACTATGTTAGAAAAGATTTTCTTATTGGTGTTAAGATTAAAATTGTATTTTTAAGATTATGTAAACGAAAAATAAAAAAGGTAGTCATCAAGAAAAAGAATAGTGATTTTAAATGAAAATTGTTTGACATAATATAGAAGGATATGATAAAGTATAGACAAGTGAATAGGAAGTAATAATACTTTTTAATATAAGCTCTAATTTTGATTTTAATCAGATTAGTGGTGAAAATCACGTATAGAGTGGAATTTATGAGCTGTGTCTAAAAGTAAGTTGATATAAATTAAGAGGATAATATTATGTATTAGGATTAGTATTCCTGATAATAAATTAACAAGAATTTGCAAAATACTAGTATTCATATAACCACCTCATTTCAGGCAAGGTATCAATTTATATTAGACATAAGTGAAGATGATTTATGCTGAGTTAATAGCTAAAACATGGGATAGACTATAAGAAGTGAATGATGTCTATCAAATTCCACCACAAAAGCCAATTGAACTGATTCTTCAATTGGCTTTTTATATTAATATTTAAATTCACATACAAGTGAAGTATGTGCGTTTTGAGTTGAAATGGCTATCTACTTCCCTTATTTTATAATTATAGGTCACTACATCATGTTATAAAGAATCTTATCTTGTTTAGTATGAGATAAGTTTTTTTTATTTATGTTAACTACCATAAATTATTTTTTATTCTTCTTATTTATAAATTTGCTGATTGTTAAGTTTGTATTATATTAAAATATAGTGTAGAATAAAATTGAAGGAAGGGTGAATTTTATAAAAATTTTAATACAAAAGCTGATTGTTAAAATCTCTGTAAATTTTATAGATTTACTCAAGATAGAAGGAGGGGGTAAACATGAATAATAAAAAAATTATAGAGTTTCCTGTTGATAGAAAAGGATATACAGGAATAAGGAACAAAACATATAGGGACTTTGAGCTTAATCATGGCTATAGTAGGATTAAATTCTCATCTAAAGAGCTTGAATCTGATTTTAAGGAATCGATGAGACTTTTTACAGAATTTATTGAGAATATTGATGATTCTAAATACGCGATTTATATTGAAGATGCGATAGCTTTATCTAAGTATAATGTGGATGCTAGAGTCTGGAAGATTGTTAGTAAAGATTGTGCCGAATATGAAATAGAATTAGCATTACTACGCCTAAAAGATGAAGTATACACCTTTGAAGAAGGTTATGTCGAGGGTAAACTATTTCCGATTAACTATCTTCATTTAATAGTTTGCCACCATCTTGCGGAATTTTATTTAGGTAATAAGCTGTATAGTAAAGTTTGGGATGCATATAAACCTTTTTATATGGCTTTAGATATGGCTGATGAAGTTTTAGTGCCGATGTATCATAATTTTATCGTGGCTAGTCTTATATTAAATGATTTTACAATGCTTAATCATTACTACAAACTTATGAATAAACGTGGTAAAAATGATGATGTAATTTTATTATCGAAAGTTTTCTATCACTTGATGCAAGGTGAGGAAAAAGAGGCAGTTGCATTCTATAATAAATTGATAAAAAATAATAAATACATTTCGGATGTGTTGGATAGAATTGCTAATCCAAAACTGATAGAGTTCAGTACAGATGATGATTGTAAGTATTTAGAAGCTCTTAATACGGTTATAAAATTCGATTATTTCATAAATAAAGAGTACTACTTCGACTTCCTTATGCATGTGAGAGAAAGTGAATATGTAATCGGAGATGAGTTAGATAAATATGCCGATCGTAAAGAAATAACAGTTGCTGATATGAAACGAGATAGGTCATTTATGGCAATTAGAGATACGGAATTAAAAATTATGCATGAGAACTTTTTATTAACAAAAGAGGATTTCTTGAAAATTACGAAGTCAGAATTTCTTAAAATAAAAGGTTTAGGTAAGGGGACTATCAAAAACCTACATTTAAACGGTGTAATATTCGCCGATGATAGTGAGTTTGATATCCAGATGGATCTTATGGAGGATGACTTATGGTAAAACATGATAGAGAATTCGAAATATTGCTTAAAGAGTTTTTGAAAACTGAAGGGAAGCATTTTTCTAGTAAGGAAGAGGCTACCGAGGTATTTGAGCGTATTTATAATTTGGTCGGCGCAGGTTATGAGATGGATGCTTCTCTTAGCGATTTTGTTGATGCGATAGATGAAGGAGATATGAGTGTTGTTGATAAAATTAGTGCCTTGCGTGAACTTCATGAGGAAAATAAAGATGCCATTGAGAGAGCTATAGAGTTGGAAGAGGATATCATGTATTCAGATAATGATGAAGATTCTGAACAGATGATAATAGCTGATGTTTTGGCAGAATATTATAGTAAGGCTGGTATGAATGAAGAAGCTGCGAAACTGTATGAGCTTATGCTAATGGCGAATCCAAGTGATTTCCATGAGGTTATAGATCTTTTGACGCTTATGTATGTTCGCCTAGATAGAGAGAGCTCATTAATGGATCATATCGATTGCTTTGATTATGAAGAATCAGAAGCAACATTGTTATTGTTAAGTATCTTTGGTATAAATCAAGAAAGATTTGACGAAGCACATTATTATATGACTAAACTTAAAAAACTTAATAAGTACGTAGGTAATATATTTAAGGGTGGATTCAATAAAGTTTTAGATTATATAGTAGGAACTTCCGGTAATGTGAAAGGTGCTAATAAGGAAAAATATTTTGAAATGCACTTTGCAGCTGATATCGCTAAAGAATATCTGACTAATAAATATCATTACGAGTTATTAGAGAAATTCTATAGAGAAGATATAGAGAAAAAACAAAGTCTGATTGTTGAAGGACGTAAGTCTGTGTCTAAAGAAGATATGAAAGAAGATCCTGTCTTCAAAGGTATGGAAAAACAATTGAACAAGTTTATTGACGTAGAGTTGTATAATAAAGAAATTATCGAATGTTATACAGAAAAAGAAGTGAAAAAACTAGATGGTATCGGAGTAGGTATTATCAAAAAACTGAAAGATAATGGTGTGAAGTTCAAAGAAGAATAAACTAGATTTATTTTTCGAGACGTATATATACAAAAATAAGAAATCTGGGGCTGGAATTTTTTCCATGCCCCGAACTTATTATATAACCAGAAATCTGGGAAGAATGAGTGTCTCAAAATCAATTTTGTCGAGTCGGCTCATAGGTTCCCAAATTTTTTTATTCAAATATTTTAGCTAAAAAGTCTTCACTAAGCGTATATATTTTCGGGTTCTTCTTAATCACTGTAATCTTATCTTCATTTTCTTCTAAATATTTATTAAGAGTTCTTTTAGAAATTCCTAAAATATTAGACACTTCGTCATGACTTATTAAAGCATCTTTAGCACTAAATAAATGACTTTGTAGAAGTAGGAATAGTATATTTTTAAGTTTATCATCAGCAATATTATCGTTAATATAGTTTCTAGCTATGAACATTTTTTCAATATTTTCTGTTAAGAAAGATAATATATGTTCTTGACCTGAAACTAAAAGTTCTAAGTTTTCTTTAACAAACAGAGTCATATCACCTTTGTTTAATGGGTGTGATGTTTTCTCGAAACTCTTATAGTATTTATTTCTATTTCTATTAATGCTGTATGAAAGAGTAATTGCCGTAAATATATCTACTACACTCGTAAGAGATTTGGCGAGTAAGTATCTGCCTACACGACCATTTCCATCATAAAATGGATGGATGTATTCAAAATAGTAATGCCCAATAAAGATTTTATATAGTTTTGGCAAGTTGTCATAATTCATAAATCTAATTAAATCAGCCAGTCCGTTGTTAATATCATCTTCAGTTGCTAAACCATGGTGAATGATATCATTCCCAGCATAGACACTTACGCTTTCTTTTCTAAAAAATTCTCCATCTAAAACATCTTCTTTTGAAACCTCATCCCCAACGAGAATATCATAAATCTTTCTGAAATCTTTAGGTTCAAGTATCTGAACTTCTTTGTCTAGGTAAGAATATAATGTGGCCATACCAGCAAAACGTCTAAGGTTAGGGGAATCACTATCTTTTTTAGAAAGTGCCTCGCTAATCTCTCTTTTAGAACTATGAATACTTTCAATTTCATTAGTACTCTGAAGTTCGTTGATAAGCAACAAATTAAAGAACTTTTCTTGTGCGGCTTCCGGAAGTACACTTTGTTTGGCAATAATCTCAGCACTATTAGTATAAATTTTCTCTAGAATTAAGATTAATTCTGTAGAGTTGTATATAAATAATGGATATTCTTCTGGTTTTCTTACTCCCTTAATAAAGGGATTTATTTTAAGTGAAGTAACAGAAGTAGAAGGAGAATGGATTCTATTGTTATATTCGTTTTCTATATCAAAATTCATATGAAATAATTTTTCTAATGGATAATACTTATTCATATAAATCACCTACTTTAATCTATTTTTAATAATTATAGCATATTCAAAATGGAAAAAACAGTCAAAATTTCCATTTTGGGAATAAAAAGAGAGTTCA
>ERZ773037.1908-NODE-1908-length-10578-cov-4.043904_pt1 | contig 10578 bp, 7 predicted proteins | sample MGYA00511466_ERZ773037 | MGnify/ENA primary metagenome ERZ773037 (study PRJEB29015, sample SAMEA2738146) | human oral metagenome | biome: human oral; feature: human-associated habitat; material: saliva | place: China | collected 2202 ...
ACGGAGCAGTCCTGGACCAGGGGAAGGTCGATGGTCGTCATGATGTTCTCCTTGATGAGTCGGAATTAAGAATGAAGACACTCCAAGAATGACGTAATTAAATTCAAAATCCACTACATCCCATTTTTCCGCGAAATACCGCCACTTTATGACACATAAATAAGCGAAACGCAGGAGTATTTACGAAACATTCCAACCTGCTATTGACCTAAGGCAAGCCTGCGCTGATCAAAGCGAATTTGACCAAAGAACCCGCTGTTTTCCCCTTTGCGTATCCTTTGGACCAGCCTTTTTTGATCACTCATCAAGCAGCTCGGCATTTTCCAGCCAGGCTTCTTCCAGCTCCTCAATTTCGGCACGCAAATCTGCGGACTGTGTAGAAAACGATGTCATCTCATTCAGAGCAGAAGGATCCGTTGCGACTTTTTCAGCCAGAAGGGCAAGCCCGGCCTCGACCTTTTCCAGACGCGTGCGCAGACTTTCGATCTTTCGTTCCAATCGCGCGGCTTCTTTCTTCGCCGCTCGTCTGGCCGCCGAATCTGTCATCCCCGCGTTCTTCGCACTGCCAGGGGATTCCTCGCGAGATGCATGCCCAGATTGGCTAGGGCGCACCGAGCTTTCACTGCTAGTGGAAGCATCCATGGCGAAGGCGGCGCCGGCCTCGCGAATACGAAGGTACTCCTCTACCCCACCGGGAAGGGCACGCAAGCTTCCATCCCCCAAAAGCGCAACTTGGTGGTCGGTCACTCGTTCAAGCAGGTAGCGGTCGTGGCTGACGACAACCAAAGTCCCCGGGAAGGCATCCAGTAGGTCTTCCATTGCCGCCAAAGTATCCGTATCCAGATCGTTCGTCGGCTCGTCAAGAAGAAGGACATTCGGCTCAGCCATGAGCAGGCGCATCAGCTGAAGGCGTCGTCGTTCACCGCCGGAAATCTCTGAAATCCTGGTCCATGCACGCTCTCGAGTAAAGCCCATCCTCTCAGTCATTTGCGAAGAGGAGACTTCCTTGCCGTCAACGATCACGCTATGGGCAACCTGATCGACGGCCTCGACGACGCGCATATCTGAAAGATCATCAAGCTCGTGGGTGTCCTGCGAAAGCGTGGCGACCTGAACGGTCTTCCCGCGCTTCACGCGCCCACTGGTCGGTTCCAGATCCCCTCGAAGAAGATTGAGAATCGTTGTTTTCCCCGCGCCGTTCACGCCGACCACACCGACGCGTTCGCCGGGAGCGAGGCGCCACGTCACGTGGTCAAGAATGGTGCGTTGGCCGCCTTCTGGAGTCGGGAAGGTGACGGTAACGTCCTCTAGGTCCAGTACGTCTTTCCCGAGGCGCGCGGTCGCCATTTTCACCAGCTCGACGCTGTCCCTGGGCGGGGGAACGTCAGCAATCAATGCTTCAGCGGCGGCGATATGGAACTTTGGCTTGGAAGTTCGTGCGGGGGCACCCCGGCGCAGCCAGGCCAATTCCTTTGTCAATAGGTTTGCGCGTTTCTTCGCAGCGACATCAGCTTGGCGAAGACGTTCCGCCCTGGCCAGAGTGTAGGCAGCGTAGGATCCATCGTAAATTTCAACGTGCCCAGGAATCTGGGGCCGAGAGCCGCCCGGATCGATTCCGGGAACGACTTCCCAAATCGTTTCGCACACGGCGTCCAAGAACCAGCGGTCGTGGGTGACCGCGATGAGTGCGCCGCTTGCACCCGGACGAGCAAAACGCGCATTCAGATGCTGAGCAAGCCAGGCGACGCCTTCCACATCCAGATGGTTCGTCGGCTCATCTAAGCAGACAACATCGGAAGGCATCGCAAGAACTCGCGCCAGATCAACACGGCGACGTTGCCCACCAGAAAGGGTTCCGACCCGAGCATGCAGGTCGATATCAGAGAGCAAACCGGCATGGATATCACGAATTGCGGGCTGCGATGCCCATTCGTATTCTTCAAGTCCGGGGTGCACCGCATCCATCACGCGCGCGTTATCGTCAAGATGATCGCCCTGCTCAAGCATGACAATGCGCAGGCCATCGCGGGTAATAATTCGACCATCGTCAGGCTGCTGCAGGCCGGCAACCAAACGCAGTAGCGTTGATTTTCCCGCTCCGTTGGGGCCAAGAATACCGATCCGCGAAGAGTCTTCGACGCTGATATCGACGTCCGCAAGTAATTGGCGTGAACCAGCAAGGGCTCCCAGTGACTGCGTCCCCAGTAAGTGGGCCACTCTTAGCTCTCCTCTTCTTCTACGATTGCTCCCACTGCGGGGCCGGACGTCGGTAGGACTGCGCTCACTTCACTGCTTGTCCCAAGAGCGTCAGCGAGTTCACCGGCATGTTCCCTATCACGAGCGAGGACAGCAATGGTCGGTCCCGAGCCCGAAAGGATAGCTGCGCAGGCACCCGCGTCCTTCGCATCGTGAATCGTTGTTTCAAGCTCGGGGTACAAGTGAAGAGCCGGGGCAGTCAGGTCATTGCACAGCACTGAAGCAAGTGTGTCGACATCTGCGCACAGCGCTCGCTTCTCAGATTCGCTCAACTGCGCTGGAACGCCACCTTCTCTCAGCTGGTCAAGAGTTCGAAAAACCTCGGGGGTCGACAGGCCGTGGTGCGCACGCGCCATCACCCAGTAGTGACACGGCCACAACGATTGATCCGGATCCAGCAAGGAGGTCAAGCGGTCCCCTCTCCCCTGCCCCAGAGTCATTCCGCCCATAATGCAGGCCGGTACATCTGCGCCCAAAGTACGGCCGATCTGGCAGAGCTGTTCAAGCGTCAATCCCAATCCCCACAGCTGATTGCAGGCAATCAGAGCAGCGGCGGCATCAGCGGAGCCACCGGCCATTCCTCCGGCTATCGGAATGCGTTTATCAACGTGAATACTCACCCCGGCAGCAGTCTGAGCCCAAGGACCGGCTGCAGCCAGTTTTTGAAGCGCGCGTGCTGCGCGATATGCCAAATGGGTAGTGGGATCAAGATCTGCCATCGAAGCTGTTGCAGCCTCATCTACCGAGCCATCGGCACTGTACGCCACCGTTTCAATGTGGATACCAGGGGACTTTGAAGTACGTACGGTCACGCTTTCACGAACATTCAGGCATTCAAAGACTGTCACCAGTTCGTGATATCCATCAGCATCCGGGGCACCCGCACGAAGGATGACATTGACCTTCCCGGGTGCCGATGCACGTACCTCACGCACGGGGCTGCTCCACCCCGCCTTGCTCGCTTTCCTGCGTTGCTTGCCTCAAGTCTTCAGCAGCGCGACGCTCCTTCGCGTAACGATCCTGCTCGGGAAAAGGAATCTTGCCCTCAGCACGCATGTCAAGCAAAACTGAACCAAGACGCACGTAATCGTCAATCCCCAACTTTTCGCCTCGGATCGAGGAATCTACGCCAGCGCGATCACACAGCTCCTGCGCGGCCTCGGCACTGCCTGCCCAGTTCTTCAAAGCGGCGCGCAGGGTCTTCCGGCGCTGAGAAAATGCCGTATCGCAGACCTCGAAAGTGGCAAGACGCAAGGAGGTATCTCCGCGCGGAGTCTTCGAGCGCTGCAGCTCCACCAGCGCGGAATCGACATTAGGGACAGGCCAGAATACCGAGCGCCCAATAGTTCCCGCGCGAGTCGCGCTACCGTACCACGCGGCCTTTACCGAAGGAACTCCGTAGGTACGCGAACCCGGCTGAGCAGCCAGGCGATCGGCAACCTCGGCCTGAACCATTACTAATGCCGACTCCAAGGAGGGGAAGGACTCCAGCATGGAGAGCAGTAAGGGAACCGCAACATTGTAGGGAAGATTCGCCACCAGGTGTGTTGGCGCAGGCCAATCGTCCTCAAAGTCTTTAAGGCCACTAATCTGAACGGCATCGCGATTGATCACGTGGAGGCGCTGCCCAGCCTCGGGCATCCGCTGCGCAACGGTCACCGGAAGCGCACGGGCAAGCACCGGATCGATTTCAATGGCTCGTACCTGTGCCCCCGCTTCAAGAAGTCCAAGGGTCAGCGAACCCAGCCCGGGACCGACCTCAATGACTTGTGTTCCCTCACCAATTCCCGCGTCTCGCACGATGCGCCGAACAGTACCGGCATCATGAACAAAGTTTTGTCCGAGCGTCTTGGTTGGGCGCACCCCCAGTGCCTGGCAAATCGCATGCACTTCAATAGGACCAAGCAGCCCGCTCTCGCTGGGCTGGGCATCACTGGGAACATTCGGCGTGGAATAACGACGGGGAGAAGTCACGCTCCCATCCTAAAGGATCAGTACCATCCGACGGAGTTTGAATGCCCCAGCGCAGAGCACGGTGTCCCATAGCGTCCGGCGATGTACCCCAAGCCCCACTTGATCTGCGTGACCGGGTTGGTTTGCCAATCCGAACCCGCCGAAGCCATCTTGCTTCCCGGCAGTGCTTGCGGAATGCCGTAGGCGCCGGAAGAGGAGTTCTTCGCGTAGGGATTCCAGTGGGACTCACGGTTCCACAGTGCGACCAAGCATTGAAATTCGGAGTCTCCCCATCCGCGAGCGCTCACCAGGGGCTTAGCCAACGAACGAGGATCCTCGCCCGAATAGGTCAAGGGGATATCTGCCGCGACCATCGCTTGGGCAACTTCAGCTGAGTTTCCACCCGCTGCAGTAATTTCCGAGGCCGTCGAGAGCGTGCCGAGCTTCGCACGGTAACGGATTGATTTCGTTCCGTCAGCTTCGATCTTCTCTTCCAGCGTTGCCTTCGGGTCCAGACCGGCTTCAATCAGCGCCTTGGGAGTAACTTCCTTGGTTCCAACCGAGCGAATCTGCGCGGTAGGTTCGCGAGTGACCTTTGAATTGAGCGGTGCTGCATACGCTTCCCCACCGTCGACGTTTTCACTCCAGGTCAGTTCTTCAGATTCGCCCTCAACGCCCTTCGTGGTGACTTGTTCTTCACCAACAAAAAGCTGGTCGGAATCTTGACGGTGTTCCTCGAAAGGAATCGGTACCTTTCGCGGCGCAAGCGCACGCGAGACCCTGTGAATATCGATGGTCAGGCCATCAGCATTCTTCACCTCAACACGGTCCAGGGGCCCCAGATTGATTTTTTCTTTAGTCAAGATGGCCCGGGTATCCATGCCTTCACGTGCGGTGACCTGACGCGAGCTTCCGTCGACGTTAATGGTGACGGTACGCGTCTGGGTGACCAGAGGAGTCAGGCTGGAACGCGAATAGGAACGGTCGACGGCAAGAACGGCTTTTGTCGAATCCGCGCCCAGGCCTGAGAGCACACCTTCAGCTGAGGGCGCGGTCGACCACAGGGTTGTGCGGTCTCCGTTAATGGTCAGAGTGTAGGGCTTCGCCGTGCGCACGACGATGGTCTGTCCGTTTGCAACGTATTGCGAGGCGGCGGGCTGAACTTGGTCGTGCTCACCGAGCTCGATATCCGCTTGGCTCAGGACCCCTGAAACGGTGTGCGACCACGTTGAAACCGGGTAGACGATGCCATCAACTTCAAGGTTGACGGTTGAATGCGCACGGGCAATGCCCACTCCCGCAACCATAAACATGGCCAGGCTGGCTGCGCCTGCACCTGCTACAACGCGACGTTTCGTCGGTGCCCATGAAGCGGTGCGGCCGTGGCGAGCTGCGTTCACAGAAGTCCTAGTGCTCGAGCGCACGCGGGCCACTGGCCCCATCCGGAACGGGCCTGCAGCGCCTGTGCGCGTTGGGTCTGTTCTGCTGCCGAGGCCTCGGAGGGCAGTCCGGTGCCGCCCATTGCGCGCCACGTGGAAGCAGAGAATTGGTAGAGGCCATAGTAGCCGTTACCGGTATTCGTTGCGGGGTTACCACCCGATTCGCAGCGGGCCAGAGCTGCCCAGACCCCATCTCCGCTCACCGTTGCCGATGATGACGAGGCCGAGGACCCTGAGTTCGAAGAAGAGCTTGCTGAAGTGGTTTCCTTGGTGCCGACCTTGACAATTTGCTTGACCGGTTCGGTACGGTTTTCGCTCAGCAACTGGCTCACGACCTCTTGGCCATCTCGACGCTCCACGTAGAAGCTGCGCTTGATGGAACCGTCGGAGCCTTCCTGAACAACGCGCTTGGTTCCCTTGGCCAGGCTGGAGTCTTCTTGCTCCTCCACTTCCTTGGGCAAAGTTTCTTCGCGTTCTTCCGTGCCACGTTGAACTCGGGTGACCTTGAGGAATACGCCTTGGTCATCACTTGAGAAGGTCACGCGGTCAAGAGGTGAAACCTGAACCCCTGCCTGCGCGAGTAGGTCCGAGGCATGGGTGCCTTCGCGCGCGTCAACGGTGTGGGTTTGCCCATCAGCAATGACGCGGATATTCCCAGTTGCCGTAAGCGCCGGAAGGGTTGCACGAGAGGTCGAGCGGTCAGCAGCGATCACCGCGCCGGTGGTGCCGACCTGGCTCATGAGGTTGTTGATGTCCGTAGCGGTGGACCACGTGGGGGTTGAAACACCGTTGACATCGACCAGGTAGCGTTGCGCGCGACGCACGACGACGGTCTGACCATTCGTCACGCCTTCTTGGAGGGAGGGCGCAACCAGATCGTGGGGAGAAACTTCTACACCCGCAGTTGACAGAACGTCAGAGACCTTGCCCATAAATCCCGATACGGGGATGGAGACACCATCGACTTCCAGGGTGACATCTCTAAATGACCTGGCTACCGATGTCCCGGCGATACCGGTGACGGCAAATGCTGCAACTGCAGCGCTGGCAATGACTGCCTTGCGCGAGGGGTGGAAATTCACGTAACTCCAGACTTCGTAGGATTCGCCCTGGCAGCTTCATAGAAGCGCAACTCGCATGCGAGCCTGCGGCGAACGAACAGTTCACACGCTACAGGGTTCCGAATAGACCAAGCGAGCATTAGTGATGGGGACCATAAACATTTAGATCATTAATCACATTCGTCACACGAGTAACAGAAATCCAGGTTTATGAGATGAGAGATTGATTGCTCAAATTGGCGTTTACTCAGTGACGAACATTAGGATAAGGGCAGATTTCAACCGCTTCGATGAAGGGACCGTGAATGATGATGTCACATCACCGCGGGATTTGGGCGTTTGCTACATGCGTGCTCTTGGGAGTATCCATGGCAGCTTGTGGCTCCGGATCCACAACGGGCGACGGCTCAGAGCCGAGCTTCGAGAAGACCGTCTTCTTTAGTACCGCGCCGAATGACAAACTGCGTGACCTCAGCTCCGTATCCCCTCAGCCCGAAGGCAAGGAAACTTTCAGTGCAGAGGACTCAAAGCTTTACCTTGGCAGCTACTCACTGGGTTTTAATGGCACATCAAAATCCGTCAATGCCTACACTGACCGCGGTTCTTTCCGCTTCACGCTTTTAGGTGCATCAAAACTTCCTCAAACGACCAATGACGGAAAGTCAATCATCAAGATCGACTACAAGTTTGAGAACCATTCAACTGGCGCAAAGGAATCGCCCGATAACGCACTGCGCTGGGTTTTTTACGCAAGCACTTCACCGCTTCCTGGAACTGATGAGGCGAAGGCACTCCTAGCCGGTTCAGGCGATCGCAATGATGTCCCGATTTTTAAGCTTTCTGATGTGGATGCACAGCTATTGAAGGCCCCCGATACCAGCCAATTTACCTCCGATGACCCGCAGGTGAAGGACGCTCAGGAACCCCAGGGATACACCGGTTACCAGGCTGACGATAAGCAGAAAACCTACTCATCCCTTTTCGTCGCACAGGGCGATCCGAATTCGACCAAGTTCTCCTTGGCAATGTGCACAAACGGCAAGGGACTCACCCCAGACATTTACTGCCAGACCGTCCAACCTCTGGAGACAACGATCAAATGACCTTCTCACGCTTTTTCACACGCACCATTGCGGCCTTGAGTATTGTCACTCTTGCCTCCTTTGCACTCCCATCTACTGCTCGCGCTGACGATTCCGTCAATCAACTCAAGAAGAATGACCCCACCGCATTCGAATGGCTCGAAGGCGTGCAGGAAGTCAATCAGGGTGACCAACTCGTCATCCCCACCAAGGTGAAGCTCTCCGATTTTGAAAAGCGAAAGTCGGATGAAGCCGATAGTAAAAGTTCGAGGTTCGCAACCCCATTCGCGGTCTATTCCGACGCGGCATTGGATGTGGATCTAGGGTTTGAGCTCGGCACGTACGGCACTAATGAAGGTATTTCAATCTCACCTTCGTGGATCACTCTGCGGTCGTATTCACACGCAAGCCCTCTTGCAGACATCACTGGCTCTTCAGGCTGGGGTTTGCTCCCCATGTACTACCTTGTTCAATACAACGACTTGCAGACCGGCAAGCTTCTTGAACACCCAATTGTTCGCCGCATTCGCGTCAGCGACAAGGGCTTCCTTCCCCGCCCGCAAAACATCTCGGTGGACGAGGAAGATAACGGCACTTTCAGCGTGTCATGGGATCCGGTCGAAGGCGCTGACTCCTACTACGTCGTCTTTCTCAATTCCACCGATAAGGATGGAAAGACTAGGCTCAACCCAAGGCTTGTTGCATCAACAAATCAGACCTCGTGGAATTCTGATCAACGAGCTGATGACGAACCCCAACGAGATCGAACGCTGAACACCGCACTGGATGCATTCCTGACCGTCCAGGAAGATTCCAAAGGTAGCTCACACGAGGGAAGCTCACACGAGGGCTGGCTGACAGACGAGGAGCTTGATCGCATCCTCAACAGTAAGGGAACACAAGTTTCGGTCATCGCGAAGAAAAACGCGAAGATCTCGAAGATGTCCGATTTTATCGATATCGCAAATACCCTTGGAAATACGCCTATTCGAATTGCCTCCAACGCACAGCGCCAGCTTGGTCTGGATCGCTGGCAATTCGATAATTTGAGTGAGCTTCCCGCTCAAATCCCCATGACGATGGCCGATGGGCACACTCGTATGCAGACTTTGATTGTCGATCCCGAAAAGAGCTGGGTTGAGAGCTCAAACCCGAAGACGGTCAGAGATCCTCAAGCAAAACTCCACGTCGTCTACCACATCGGAAATACTCGCTTCACCAGCTCCTACATTGTCAATAACTTCGATCCATCGACCTACACCGAGGATCTCCAGAAGATGAAGAAGGATCAGGAACAGGCACATACCGGTTATTTTGCGCCCAACCTGAGCTACACCAAGGAAGTCCCGAAGAAGGAATCCAAGGACAATGTGGCGCGAACCTTCCCAGATACTCCCGTGCAGGTGCTGGGGACAACGCCGCTGTCAAAGTACATCGCTGCGAACTTGATGATGGGATACACAGATATCGACCTTTCACAGTTCCCAGAAGCAGAATCTAACTCACGAATTAGCGATGCATTGGTCGAGGCAAAAGATCAAAACGGTCTGGTTCCCTTCATTATTGGCGCCAAATACACGCCACAAGACAAGATTCTTCATGTCGCTTTGGGAACTGAGGGCGCAACCGATCAGCATCTTGCACCCAAGGATTATTCGGGCCAGATCAATAGCAAGGCCGACCAAGTGGTCGCAGAGATCATCAAGCCCGGAATGGATGAGGAAACCAAGGTCCGAACCATTAACTCCTGGATCATTAACCATGCGACCTACAACTATGCGGGCATGGAAGGAGGCCACAAGGTCTGGGAAAAGACGGGTACTCTGACGCCCGAATACACCCCTGACCATGATTCCGGCGGTATTTTCTTCAAGGGAACAACCGTCTGCGAAGGCTACGCAAACGTCTTCCAGCTCCTAGCGACTAAGTCGGGTCTCAGTTCGGTTGTTGTGACCGGTGTTGTCACTCTAAGAAATGGTTCTAAATCTGGACACGCATGGAACCAGGTGAAAGTTAACGGAACGTGGAAGACCGTTGATACCACGTGGAATGACGGTGGCGATTCCGGCGACCCCGCGGTTGAGACAAAGTACCTGATGATCCCGAATAACGATCCGCTTCTGACCAGGAACCGCGTTTGGAAGGATCCTGCACTGAAGAAGATCCTCTAAGGAGATTCGGCCCATACATGAGTGGTGGGGCCTCCCGACAGGGAGGCCCCACCACTGTATTTCAACTTCAACTCAAGTGCTCACGACCGACACGCAAGCGTTCACGAGCGTCGCGCTCTCCCATTGAGCTGATGGCCTACCAGCTTCCGTAGACTCGCTCAGTATTTTCCGTCAGGCGCTCACACGCGAGCTGCTCTGAAATACCCCAGAGCTCAGCCATAAAGCGCACGGTATATGCCATGACATAGGAAGCATTGGGGCAGCCCCTCCACGGAAGTGGGGTCAAGTAGGGAGCATCCGTTTCAACCAACACCAGTTCAGGCGGAAGGACCGCAAAGGCTCGACGGAGGTCGTCATTAGCCGGATAGCTTATTGGCCCTGCAAAAGACGCATACCATCCATTCTCAGCCAAGATATCGGCCATCTGCGCGTCCCCAGAAAAACAATGGAAAACAATGCGCTGATCCGAACGCGCGCACTCACGCAGCAAGGCAATGGAGTCCTCATGAGCATCACGGTCATGAATCTGCAGCGGCAAATCGTGGCGAGCAGCCATTTCGATGTGCGCACGGAAGGACTCCTTCTGGGCCTCGCGACCGGGATCAGCGGTACGGAA
>ERZ773037.1917-NODE-1917-length-10554-cov-60.460330_pt1 | contig 10554 bp, 13 predicted proteins | sample MGYA00511466_ERZ773037 | MGnify/ENA primary metagenome ERZ773037 (study PRJEB29015, sample SAMEA2738146) | human oral metagenome | biome: human oral; feature: human-associated habitat; material: saliva | place: China | collected 2202 ...
TGTAACATATTTTTTACTTACTATCTAATACTCGAGATAAATATTGTTCACACGAATGAACATCTCCCCATTCAATAAATGGGTTTCGTCTAAACCACGTCAACTGACGTTTCACCAAGTTTACATCACTAACAATAAACTCCCGAATAGCCTGATCTTCATCTATTTCTTTCTCGATTAATTTCTTAATAATAGGATAAACATTACCCGTCATAGCCTCATTGCACCACCCGGTATTATTGGCTAATCCTATTGTTTCTTCTACAACACCATCCTTGAACATTTTTTTTGCTCTATCTGTAATCCTCCGTTTTAGTAGTTGTTTATCTGTAGTAATTCCGACAACGACAGTATTATTCAATGGAGCCTCCAGTCCAGACGGCTTTTTATCGGCTCGCTCAATAGCCCTAATTAGATATCTTTTATTTTTACTATTCTCTGGCAATACTACATCATGATTAGCACAGTATTGCCGAAGTTCAGATATCGTCATTTCTTGTAAGTTAGCTCTCTTTTCTCTGTTGGATTTACCTCCAAATTGAAAATCAAATATAACAGAATCAATATACAGCCCTGTTCCACCAACAAGAAATGGAATATTTCCTCGACTTCGGATTTCTTTAATCTTTTGACGTGCATAGTCCTTAAATTGCGACACACTGAAAGAATCTCCTGGATCCACCAAGTCAAGACCCCAATGAGAGACCCTCTGCCGTTCACTCAAAGAAGGCTTAGCTGTCCCAATATTCATACCACGATAGACAGTCCTACTATCAGCGCAAATTATCTCTCCTCTATACTTCTTTGCTAATTGTATGGCTAATGATGTTTTGCCACTAGCAGTAGGACCAATAATCACAATTAGCGGTAGATGATTTTCATCAACACCATTATCCAATTTTATAAACCCATCCAATTAGCTTAATCCTACAAAGACTTTATATACTCAGCAAGCTGTTCCAGCGATATTTTTTCTTCGCCAGATTGCGTGCGAACACTAACCTCATTAGCTTCCATATCCTTTGGTCCTACAATAAGTTGAACAGGTATCTTCATAGAGGTAGCTTCTCTAATCTTCTTGCCTAATGATTCATTTCTAGAGTCTATTGTAAATCTTACATCGTTATATCTAACCGGCTTCATGAGGGCAATGTCTGATAATATAGTTGTTATTTTATCAACATATTCTAACACTGTGTCGTTAATCGTCAAAATACGAACTTGTTCCGGAGCTGCCCAAAACGGAAACCATCCGCCAGTATGCTCTATAAACACACTTAAGAATCGCTCAATTGAACCCAATAAGGCGCAGTGAATCATAACTGGTGTTGTAAAATTACCATCAGCATCCGCATACTCCAAACCGAACCTTTGTGGTTGCACGAAATCTAGCTGCACAGTTGCAACTTGATGTTCGCGGCCGATTGCATCTGTTGCCATAAAGTCAATCTTTGGACCATAAAATGCCGCCTCACCCTCTTGTTCAAAATAATCCAAGCCTACTTTCTCAACAGCAGATTTTAACTGGTTCTGTGCGGAATCCCATAAGCTAAGGTCGCCTAAATACGAATCGGACTCGTCACGATAGCTTAATCTAACCCTGAGCTTCATATCGATCGATCCATACAGCTCACGAGCGGCAGATAATAAATTATTAATCTCATCCTCAATCTGATCAGTACGACAAAATATATGACTATCATCCTGAGTTAATGAGCGCACACGATTTAACCCGCCTAGCTCACCAGTTTTTTCGTCACGATAATCTGTTGTCGTTTCCAAGTATCTTACTGGCATGTCACGATAACTTCGCGGTCGTGAGGCAAAAATTTGCGTATGATGCGGACAATTCATGGGCTTAAGAGCCATCTCATCACTAGTTTCTTGGCTTTTAACTAAAAATAACTCTTCTCCAAACTTAGCCCAATGACCTGATGTTTCATATAGATCCTTTTTCGTAATATGAGGAGTCCAAACCTTTTCAAAGCCGAACTTCTGTCTCAGCTGGTTCGAATATCGAGCCACTATGTCTCGTAAAATCGTACCGCGAGGAGTAAACAAAGGTAAGCCAATTCCTACCAGAGGAGAGGTCGTATATAGATCAAGCTCCTTGCCTAATTTGCGATGATCTCGCTGTTTTGCAATTTCCAATCTATTCAGATATTCATCCAGCTCTTCCTGCGTAGCAAACGCTACACCATATATTCGCTGCATTTGTGGATTATTCTCATTGCCTCGCCAATATGCTCCAGCCGTCTTAGTAAGTTTAAATGCGCCAACTTTTCCAGTACTATCCACATGTCCACCTCTACACAAATCAGTGTAATCACCCTGAGAATACAAAGAAACAGTCTCGACTTTACTGTCGCCATCAGACACAGATCCCATTTTTTCTCCAGCTAATTCGCTAGCAACGGTAGTACCGGATCTTTTGAGGTCATTCAGCAATTCCATTTTAAAGGTCTGATCTCCCTTTATAGCCCAATCAATAGCCTCTTCTACTGACACATCGCGCCTCTCAAACGGATAATTATCCGCTACGATCTTTCGCATCTCCTCTTCTATCTTCGGAAGATCAGCTTCAGAAATTGTCCCGTTGTCAAGATAAATATCATAATAAAAACCATTATCGATAGCTGGACCCACGCCGAATTTCGCTTGAGGCCATAAATGCTGAATAGCCTGCGCCATAATATGCGCCAGACTGTGTCTCATAGATTTTAGTTCTTCTTCACTCATACCAATATTATACCACGCTCCTTGATAGTAGACATCTGTTATGATAATATTATTATATCTGGGCGATTAGCTCATTTGGCTAGAGCGCTTCATTGACGTTGAAGAGGTGAGAGGTTCGAATCCTCTATTGCCCACCAGATACGACGATTGTATAACTCTTTATCAGTTACTGATGAAGAGTTTTTTTAATGTCGTAAAGGAGTATAGAAAAATGACAATCGCAAACTCAGATAACATCAGATCTCATATCTTTCGCGTGTATGTTGAAGCACGTACTTCGAAAGAGAACAAGCCATATAATGTATTGAATATTGAATGGATTATGCCTAATGAGAAGACGTATAAACAGACTGTCTTTCTCTCTTCTGAACAGTCGGCTCTTATAGAGTCATCAGTTGCTAAGGAGGCCCTGCTTTAGTTGTAGGGCTTTATATTTTTTTGGTGCTTGCGTTTAAAAGCAAGTTAAATGTCAATATAGACGCAGCCAGAGTGCCATTGTAGCGGGCTGGTACTCAAATGTTATATTGAATAATTAAAAGCTACAAGAAAGGATTAAAGCAAGTTATGAAGCTTATTGAAGCAGCTGACGCTACTAGCATCATTACGACAGTTATCGGGTACTTTACTCAAAACTGGCCTGCTCTTGCAATTCTGATCGGCTTTGGCGTTGGTCTGAAGTTGTTCCGCAGCTTTGGCAATCGTGGCCTTAAAGGTCGTTTCTAGTAGTTTGCGGGATGTACGACTCCCACCACACGTATATCCCGCACCTTGCTTATTAAACATATGAAGACTATAGAGATTGTACAATTAATAACTCAGACTCTATCTGCCAACTTCTCTTCTCTTTTGGCGATCGTTGCTGTTGGTGCTGGAGTGAAGATAGTTTTAGATATTGTCTTTAAGTCGTTATATTCGGTTACTAATTCTAGATAGGAGTTTTTTTATGTCATCAATGGAGTTACAAACAATTTTAGATAAGTTTCTTGTAAAATTCTTCGTAATTCTATTCTCTGCATTTATTTGTTGGTATTTAATTCGACGAATTTCGTATTCTGGAGGTGATAAATAATGAATTCTAGCGATATTGTCAATTTGATCTATAATGTCATTACTCTTTTCGCTTTAGGCTTTTGTGCTTATTTTATCTATACTGATTTATTTAAGAATAGGGGTAATAAAAAATGATGATGTTATTCGCTTTATTCTCTATTTTTTTATTGTTTATAGTGGTTTTTTCGATCGATGAAGAAAAAGAATATCAGACTTATTTAAGAAAGAAGCTTGAAGATGAAAATAAATAAAAGAGTATTTTATATTTTATCTTCTCTTCTAATTTTGTGCTATTCTGTTCTTTCGCCTTTTTATAAGGTTTCCGCCCTTGAAAAAAAAGACGATCTACCTGCCTTTAATGAGGTTAAGAATATTAGCCTTAAGTTTGGTAAATATGATTCTGGCGATCTGACTTATACTTGGTATAACTATCTCTTTAATAAGAAGAAGGATGATAGTTTTAATTTTGTATGGAACTGTCCTGTTTTTACTAGGGATCAAGCTAAGGCAAGTTATGATAAAGCTGTAGCTAATAATGAGGGTTGGCTTGTTACTCAGAAAGAATATGTATTCGATTCTGCTTCTCAAGGTAATAAGGCCCCTGTTAAGTCTTTGCAAGTCTATTGGTCTGAGAAAAAATTGAATAAACAATTATTAAAATATTATAGAGGTCTAGGTTATTATTGGCAATTTAATGATTTTATCTCTAATGGTATTTATTATTTGGATATGTATTATGGTGATAGTGGTAGTGTTTATATTGGGTGCTATGATATACAGTCTTTTACAAAAAACTATTCTAAGTTGACTGCTGTTTTATCTGATACTAATGAAAAAGTTGGTCTGGATGCTCAGAAAAGAGGCTATTATAATAAAATTTCTACTCTAATAAATACTTTTCCCTATCAAGTCGATAAGAATACTATAGGCGATAAAGATATCTCCATTCGTGACGCTTATCAGCAAACTTTATATCCACATTTTGAATATGATTTGAAGTATTTAAGGCTTAAACTGAAGCACCTTAAAAAAGAGGATTCTATAAAGTTTCCTGACGCCTGGGCAAGTTTTGACAATCAGAAAGGATATTATATTCCCGATAAGTCTGATTATTATATACAATTTACTATTCAGAAGCGTAATGGTGGTGATGTAATTCAAAATGGATTGCAATATATAAAAGCTGGCGGATCTTTTGAGGTTGATCTGCCCTCATTAGATGAGTATTCTGTTTCTGCTAAGTATACTACTAAGGTTTGTTATGCTTACTCTTATGATAGAGATAAGACTATAACACCTGCTCAAGGTGATTATTGCTTTTATTCTCCACCAGATGAAAAAAAAGATTTACACTATGGCGAAAGAGTTGCTTATATAAAAGCGGACGGATCTGTGAAGTCTGGTAGTACTCTAGGTTTAGACTGTAATTATGGTTTTTGCTCTGAATTGAAACAGAAGCCAAAGTATGAGGACTGTTCTCAGTATGATTGGAAGTTTGGTGATATCAAGATTCCGTCGCCAGGTTCGATTGCTTGTGCTATACGTAATTCTTTTGTTTGGTTTTTTACAGATTTTCTCTTTGGTATAATTTTTCCAAAAATTGAAGATCTTCAATCGTTATGGGATGATTTATTGAATACTATTATTGATCGATTGGGTTTCTTAGCTCTTCCCTTTACTTTTGTTAAGGGCGTTTTTACTACTGTACAGGCTATGAATTCAAACAATAGTACTTGTGCTGTTTCGCTGACAATTTTTGGATCTACTGCTAACCTTGAGATGTGTAAATGGCGATATCAATTACCTGCTGTTTGGTCATTTATGCAGATATTTCTTCAGGGTGGTATAGCTATTGGTTTCTTATGGACGTGTTATCGATTAGCCAACAGGTTCTTTGGTATTTATGTAGAGGATTATGAAGAAGAGGAACATGAAACTCAATCTGTTCGCTGGTTCGATGAACGCACTGGTGACCATGGTGACTGGGAAGAACGGAGGAAGGATTAATTATGATAGTAATGTTTATTTTATCGTTTATCGTCGTTATCATTAAGTTTATTCTCTCTCTTATTTTAATTCCTGCTGCTCCATTAGTTTTTCTTAATGCGATTAATAATGTTGTTCCTTATTTTGCCTTTCCGATCGTTGTTCTTAGGAATTATATAGGTGATACGTTCTTTACTACAATGCTTGTTATGATCGTTACTAGTATTACTGTCTTTATAGCAATACGTCCTGTTCTTTGGTTTTATAACAAGGTGAGGGGTCATTAATGCCTAATATTTTACCATTCGTTTCTAAGTCTTTTAATTTTGATAAAGAAGCTATTAGAGAAAATAGACGCAATTGCAAGGATCCAGACTATTTTCAACCTTCAGGTATTCAGACCTTCTTTGGTGAACAAGGTGATGGTAAGACTATAACTCTAATTCATTTTTATAAGAAAATTGTAAAACGCTATCCGAAAGCTATTGTTGTTTCTAATATTGTATTAAAAGATCGTACCGCTCTCAGATTCGACGGATCTTTAGATAAATTAAAGTCTATCCTCTCTCGTGAGATCGATACTGTTTCTAGCTATATCTATTATTCTTCTTTAGAAGAATATGCTCTTGTCAATCAGTGTGTACGCAATGGTAAATATGGCGTTATAGTCATTACAGATGAATATCAGAATTATTTCTCTAACCAGGATTCTCGCAACGTTCCGCCTTGGGTAATTCATCAGGCTGCTCAGAATCGTAAACAGAAGCGTATTCACCTTGTTACCTCTCAGGATTACGATCAATTAGTAAAGGCCGTACGTCGTCGTTCGGATATTGCCTTCAAATGCAAGTCTTTCGCTCTTCCATTCGGCTTGTCTGCTGGCCCTATTTTTACGGTTTATTGGGCGTTTATCGCCAAGAAGCTGGAGTTTGATAACAATGGCAAGCGTGTTGACGGATCGCGTCCTCTTAAAATGGGATTCTTCTTCCAGTCGCAAGCGTTGCGCGATTCATACGATACTAATCAGGTAGTCTTTACTGGCTCTCAGGCTGACGGCGTCTATCTTGCTTCACAACCTACTGTCACGATAAAGAAACTTGCCGTTCCCCTTAGAAGGAGAAAGGGGGTGTTTTCCAGGTAGAAGCGACTCTCTGATCGGCGCGAAAAGTTACGCTTTTCGCGTCCGGGCGGTGTCTATAGGTTCCCGCCCGTAGGGCTACTTGATAACCCAACACTTAACAAGCGTTTATAGAGGTAAACAACACATAAAAAATAACATATTGGGGGTATGTTTTATGAATCAATCTTTAACTGTAATTGAACACATTACAAAGGAATACCCTAACAATATGTATAAAGTTACTATCTTTAATAATCCTTTAGTACTTCCACGGCCTAAGTTGGGTCATAAGCCTAATAGGGATTCTGAGAAGCCATCAGATAAAGCTATTGAAGAATCTCTTCGCCGTACACGTACAACTATTTTTGATTATGCCTTATCTAACAACTTCTCTTACTTTGTTACTTTTACTTTCAATCCTAAGAAGGTCGATAGATATTCTATAGAAGCTACTTTTAATACTATGAAGTACTGGCTCAATCGTCAGAAAAAGCACTCTCCTGATTTTGCATACGTGATCGTACCAGAGTTCCATAAGGATGGTGCTATCCACTTCCATGCTTTAATTCGTGATTATAACGCCGAATTAAAGTCTACTAATGTTTTCCAAAATGGTAAACGCGTTTACAATCTTACTGGCTTTACTGCTGGATTTACAAACGCTCAGAAGCTTGATGATGATCAGACTAAAGCCGCGGCTTATCTCACTAAGTATATTACTAAAGATATGCTTAATCGATTCAATAAGCGTCGCTATTGGGCCTCTAAGAATCTATGCAAGCCTGTAAAACATTATGAGTCATTAGATGAATTAAAATTAAGTCAGTATATTCACGATGATAATTTAATGTTTCATTCTGATGCATATAATTTATCAATTTATCAATTCAAGCGTAATTTGGATATCGATTCTATTTATGATTTATTAGTCGATAGAGATGTAGATTTGACTTCTTCAGTCGCTATTAATATTAAACTTCGTCAAGCATCATTGCCTACTATTTTCAAACAGACTCGCCCTCTTCCACCTTAATTTTTTGTTTTTAGGTAATCTTCTATAATTTTCTTTATTTCTGTAGTTCTATTATAGGTTCCTATTGTACAGAATGCTGCCATTACTATTATTACAACCACTAGAAATGCTATTAGCGCTACTATTGCAATTATAATTTCTGGTTGATTTAGGTTTAATTCCATGTTTATTACCTTTTTTTGTTTTTTTAAGATTAATTTCTAATTGCATTATATAACATAAATTGGAGGGTAGAAAGTGATTCTTTATGAAAATATCTGAAGCCTTTAAGCTTTATATTTGCGATTATGTATTAAGGGCTGGCAAGTCTATTAATACTGAATCTAGTTATTTAAATATCAGTAAGTCCTTGATCTCATTCTTTGGGGATGTGGATATTGAAAGTTTGTCTTTTTCGGATTTTAGAGATTGGCACAACTTTGTTTCATCTCGATGGAGATCTAATACCGTTCGTAATGCTATCTCTTGCATTCGTATGGTTTTAAAGATGGCCGCAAGGAGAGGATTTAATGTTATGGATTATGAAGAGTTAGTCGTCCCCAAGCGTGAGAAGTATATTATTCAATACTTATTACCAGAGGAGATTGAGGATTTTATTTCTGTTGCCTCTCGCCAATGTAGAGGCTATGGATCCATGAATCGATTGCGCAACATTGCAATATTGCGTTTGTTGGCCGCATCGGGTATTCGTGTTTCTGAGTTAGTATCCTTGAATCGCAATAGTATTCGTCATCGTAAATTTACGGTCATCGGAAAGAGTAAGAATCCTCGTGTTGTTTTTATTGATGAAGCTACTGAAGATGCTATAAATAATTATTTAGCTTGTCGCACTGACGACAACTCTGCCCTCTTTATTTCTCATCAAGGCGCTCGATCTCGTCTTACTACTGGCGGTGTTCGTCGTATATTTGAATCTATTTGCGATAATTCAGACTTTATTAACGTAACCCCTCATACTATCCGCCATTCGTTTGCTACAATGCTTTTAGATAAAGGTATTGAATTATGCTATATTTCGGATCTATTGGGTCATCAGAGTCTAGATACAACGCGTATTTATACACACTATACTAATACAAAATTACAACATATTTATGATTCAGTTATGACTTAAATGTGTTATTATATATGTAGTTAGTAACTTTTACAGAGTATTCCATTGACGTTGAAGAGGTGAGAGGTTCGAATCCTCTATTGCCCACCAGATACGACATATAAGCCTCGTCGATAGTAGACGAGGCTTTTTTATTAATAGAATTAGTTAATACAACAAAAAAATGACCAAACCTACACGTTTGCCATATAAACCTTGACTTTATTTGATAAGTATGTTAGAATTTAAAGTATGAGTAAACATGACTCACCTAGTTTAGACACAAAAAAGCCGCAACGCTGTTCTTTATTGAGCAAGACCAAAATTCACTACGAATATAATAAGAAGATCAACGAAGAAAGATCTATACTTAATTAAGTTCCCAGATTTACAAAGTAGTCGCCTCTATAACGGGGCGATTTTTATTTTACACAGCACTTTTCCACTGGATTTTTTTATAGTTGTATGTCAATATATTGATATGATATGCATAAAATGTTTTCACGAAAAAACCCACGTAACAAATTCTCGTCAAAATAAAAAATACCCAACAACCTGGCGTAGACATATGTGTGACCAATGCGGTTATTCTTTTACAACCTACGAAAAGCCTGTGATTTCCCTCGTTGTCATATCACAAGATGGCGAGAAAAATAATTTTTCTATAGGAAAACTGATACTTAGTATTGCGCGAAGTTTTAATCATAACGAAAAATTAGCAGGCTCATACAGCTATGACTTGGCCAATACTATACAAGATAAATTAATACACCTACAAAACAAACCCGCGATATCATCACAGCACATCGCCGAAATAGTCCACTCAACATTACAGAATTTTGACCAAATAGCTGCACTGCAATATGCAGCACAACATAATCTTATTATCTCTCAGAGAAAGAGGCGTCGCGGTCGCCCTTCTTTTTCTTATTCTGAGCACGACTTTGATCATTCATCTCTACGGTAGTCTTCTCTGTCACGTCAAACTTATCAAGATATTTACCAAGCAAAAGATGAGTTTGTGCATTATATGACGCCAAAGAACTATACACAATAGAAGTAATAGGCATCAAGAACCATTGTAGAACCATCAACGTGTTTCTACTCTTCTTATATCTTTCTGGACGAGGCGGCAACAACTTGAACGATACAAAAATCAATACCAAAATACTTATCATGGCTACTTGTTGTATTAAACTAACAGTATCCGGCAACTGGTGAGCAGCAACGCTACGTGCAGCTTCACTGTTTAGTACAAGAGGAGCCCATCCACCGAAAGCAACAATTAGAGCAATACAAGCCTGAGTTACATGACCATCTAATAGCCTTATAAACCTAGCTAGGCTAGGCCAAAATTTTACCGTCCTATTTTTATTAAATATATTATTACCAACATACGCCACATCCGAAGCCCCATAACTCCAACGGCGCAGCTGGATAAACTGAGCTTTTAATGTTTTTTTATAACTGTTAGCCAGCACTGCATCTTGATAAATCGGCACAAAAATTGGCACAACTTCATAATTACCATCA
>ERZ773037.1918-NODE-1918-length-10554-cov-8.081151_pt1 | contig 10554 bp, 7 predicted proteins | sample MGYA00511466_ERZ773037 | MGnify/ENA primary metagenome ERZ773037 (study PRJEB29015, sample SAMEA2738146) | human oral metagenome | biome: human oral; feature: human-associated habitat; material: saliva | place: China | collected 2202 ...
AAAATTTGCCAAAACTAAAAAAGCTCTTTTTATCAAGTTTGATCCTAGTCTTTTCTTAGTTCAAAATCAAAGTGGGGAAGAACGACAGGATAATCCAAAAACTCTTGATTTGATTAACAACTTGCAAAAAGCAGGTGCTATCTGGCTTGGACGCACTGAATTATTGGATGAAACCATTCAGCCACGCTTTCAAGCAAATATTTACAAGGATAATTTCAGTGAAGAACTTTTATCGAAAAGCACACGACAAGCTATTCGCACTGCTCGCAACAAAGGTATTCAAGTCCAATTTGGTGGTTCAGAGCTTTTGGACGATTTCTCTGCTTTGATGAAAAAAACAGAAAATCGAAAAAGTATCCATCTGCGTGGTCAAGATTATTATCAAAAACTGCTGGATACCTACCCTGAGCAGTCCTATATCACACTTGCAAGTATTAATTTAAACGAGCGTCTAGAAAGTCTCCAAGTACAAAAATCCAAGGCTGAAAAAGAAGCCAGCAAGTTCACTGAAAAAACCAAGCCCAGTAAAATTGAAAACAATAAGCAAGAACAAAAACGACTGCAAGAAGAAATGGATTTCTTAGCAGAAAAAATGACTCAAGGAGTCACAACAGTGCCTCTATCTGGAACTTTGGTTCTCGAATATGGAACTACCTCTGAAAATATCTATGCTGGAATGGACGAAGAATACCGCCGCTACCAGCCAGCCCTCCTCACTTGGTATGAAACCGCAAAGCACGCCTTTGAACGTGGCGCCGATTGGCAAAATATGGGGGGAGTTGAAAACGATCTAAACGGCGGGCTTTATCATTTCAAATCCAAGTTCAATCCAACTATTGAGGAATATGTTGGTGAATTTAACCTCCCAACTAATCCTCTCTATCATCTCTCGAACTTTGCTTATACTTTGAGAAAGAAATACCGCAGCAAACACTAAGAAAGGAATCGCATGACACTCAAACAACTTCGTCAGGAAGAATTTGTAAAACACAGCGCTTCTTGCGCTCAACGTTCTTTTATGCAGACGGTAGAAATGGAGAAGCTCTTATCAAAACGTGGCTTTACTTGTCAATATGTAGGATACACAAATGAGCATGACGAAGTGACTGTTTCAGCTGTGCTCTACAGTATGCCCATGACAGGTGGACTTCACATGGAAATAAATTGTGGCCCTGTTTCAACAAATCCTCAAGACCTGCAAGCTTTTTACCGTGAACTCAAGACCTACGCCAAAAAAAATGGTGCTTTAGAGCTAATTGTCAAACCTTATGAAACTTATCAAACATTTGACAGCAATGGTCAACCTACTTCGCCCGAAAAAACAGAATTGATAAAAGATTTGACAGACTTAGGTTATGAATTTGATGGTTTACAGACTGGCTATCCCGGTGGGGAACCTGACTGGCACTATGTCAAAGATCTGGCAGGTCTTACCGAAAAAGACCTCATCAAATCCTTCAGCAAAAATGGCAAATCAACCGTCAAAAAGGCGAATACTTTCGGCATTCAATTAAAAAAATTGAAGCGAGATGAATTAAATATTTTCAAAGAAATCACTTCTGCCACTTCCGAACGGCGTGAATATAGTGACAAATCTTTAGATTACTACCAAGATTTCTACGATGCTTTTGGTAATCAAGCAGACTTTATGATTGCAACGCTTAATTTTCAAGATTATTTGCAACATCTGCAAAATGATCAAAAAAAACTCAGACAAAAAATTCAAAAATTAGAAGCGGATTTAGAAAAAAATCCTCAGTCGGAGAAAAAGCACAATCAACTGCGTGAATTCTCTAGCCAATTTGAAAGTTTTGAAACACGCAAAGCCGAAGCGCAAGAATTGATAGATAAATATGGAACAGAAGACCAAGTTCTTGCAGGCAGCCTCTTTATCTATACATCACAGGAAGCGACTTACCTCTTTAGTGGTTCCTATCCTGAATTTAACAAATTTTATGCTCCAGCGCTTCTCCAAGAATACGTCATGAAAGAAGCTATCAAGCGAGGTATTCCTTTTTATAATTTTCTTGGTATTACTGGAATTTTCGACGGTTCAGACGGCGTGCTCCGCTTTAAACAAAATTTCAATGGTTACATCGTTCGTAAAATGGGCACTTTCCGCTACTATCCACAACCACTCAAATTTAAACTTCTTCGTCTTCTTAAACAACTTTTAAGACGCTCTTAAAACTCTCAAAAAGTTGTTTGAGAGTTTTTTAATATAGTATTTTAGATAAGGATTATCAGATATGCTTAAACACTTTATCTCAAAAAAGCTATTAGTCATCTACTTTCTGTTTATCGTGCTGACATGGGTTGAGTCGGTCTTAAATCCTACCCTCGTTCGGATGATTATTGATAGTTTTCAAACGAAAAATTTAATGATTCTCTGGCAAATCTTGATGTTGGGAATTCTTGGAAATATCCTGATTCTCTTAGGTTTAGCAGGCAAACGCTATTTGTATGCAAAAGTCATTGCAGATTTCAATGCAAATATAAAAGGAAAGATGTTTGCTACTTTTTTGTATGAAAATCAACTGGCAAATGAAGATATTCTTTCTGACTTGGAAAATGATGTAAAGCAAAATAATAGCGTTTCCAATTCCTCGTTGAATTCCCCTAGAAATAAAATTATTGTGGACAACATCGTTTGAAAATTTTAAAATTCGCACCGTTGTAAAATGAAGTGTAATAAAAAGGTCAGCATAAATATCCTGACCTTTTTTAACTTCCACTATTATCCATCTAAAAACTTCCGCCACTGCCCCCGTGACTTCTGTCTGATGAAGATGTATGTGTGCTACTACCCCCAGAATCACTGGAGCTGCTAGGCTCCGGTTTTGCTTTCTTATCTACATTTGAGTAGAGGAAGAATTCTTGAGCATTGGTAATCTGGAGACTATTTTTCTTGATGTAATCAGTGGCTCCGGTTTGATGATAGACAGATTTGAGCTGACCTTTCATTCCTGTTACGATGAGAAAGGCGAGACCAAAGCCAATAGCCAATGCTCCAGGAATCCAGTACCAACTTAAAGGCTCCTTAGGGAGATTTTTTACATCATAAGGCTGCCCTTTTCGTGCTTGAGTGAGGAATTCATCACACTGCTCAGCGTAGGTTGTAAAAGCAGCATTGTAGTCACCATCTTTTAAATCAGGCAAGAACTGCTTTGATAGGTAGTCTAAGCCAGCATCGGTAAAAGCAGTGATGCCGTAGCCTGTCGTTGAAATATGCCACTTCCGTTCTGCCATACTGATTAAGAAAAGCACCCCATCATGATTTTTTCCTTGACCGTAGCCATTGTAGTCGAAGTAGTCATCTGCGAAGTCTTGAGCACTTTTTCCTTCCAGACTCTTAACGGTCACGACAACAACATCGCATTTTTGGCGCTGACTAATGTCTTGGAGCTTTGCTAGTAAGACTTTTTCTTGATTCGGCTTCAGCAAGTCCGCTTCATCTACCAGTAATGGATTGGCCGATGCATTGAGCAATTTGGTTACTTTATTGAGATAATACCGAACACCGCTATAAATATTTTTCCCACTCTCAAAAGCTTTCCAAAGTATGTCGTCACTCTTTGCTCCTAGCTTTTCTTTAGCGTTTCCGGCATAATATAGGATCCATTCATTTTTTTCTTTATCAACAGCAAGGAGAATACCTTCAGCTGTGCCTGCAGATTCTTGATAAACCTTTTCAGCATAAGACAAAATACCATCTTCACCTACTGATTTTGCTGCTAAAAAGTAAACTTTCAAATGATATTGTTCTTCAATAGCTTTAGCCGCTTTGTTAATCTCTGTTATTTCCTTGCTTGAAAAGGCTGAGACTTCATCACGAATATAGCTGGTTTCTTCTGCACAGACAGTCCCAATCATGAGAAAGGAGAGAAGAAGAGTTGTCAGTAATGTTATGAATTTCTTCAACATAATCTCATCCTCCCTTCTTACAGTAAGTGAATCAGCCATACAGCCGCATAACTAACTAAACTTGCCGCCACGCCCAGTCCAATTAGCCAACGTCTATAAGCTTGCTTGTCTAAGGGCAAATCTCCGACGAATTTACCAGTCTGACCATTCATCGCAAAGACAAACTTTTTGCCCCTCCAAGTCGTATTTAAGAGCCAAACTGGATAGAGAACATACTTAGTTGAACCATTTATCAAGCGAATATTCGAAGATTCTGGGGTAACGGCAGAAAACCCCGTAACTGTATCTTCAAAGGCTTCCTCCGTGCTTTGCTTGACACGGCTGTTAGCATGAGTAATGCTCTCCTCGGCTCCGACATCATATTTATCTGCTAGGTATCCTGCTAGGTAAGCTGTCTGAAAATCAACAGCTTCTGAAAAATCAAAGGGTTCAATGGATTCCATTAATTGATCATCCAATTTACTTGAACCGTCTACTGGGATATGTTCAAACGCTAACTGACCGGAACGAATAACTGAAAAATAGCTTGTTTCGGTATAGTCATACTCACTATCACTCCATGTTCTAATCCTGCTTGCTTTATAATGAACATCCGCATCTGCTTCTGTGTCAAAAAGCCAGAACGGAACATAAACCCCCTTTACTTCATCAATATGATTTTGGTCTTTAAAAACTTTTGGCAAGAGACGTTTCCCCATGAGATGCTTGTTCAGATTCGCCTTTGCTGCCTTTTTATCTAATTTGAATGGAATCACATAATCTGGCTTTAAATCACCAGCAAAGCGTCCCATCATAACAACAGGATTATCGCAGAATGGACACGAAGTGGCTGCTGTTGACTCGTCAGCAACAATTTCACCACCACAAGATTTACAGACATAAACTGATAGCTGATCAATCTCGCCCGTATCCCATTCACCACCAGCCTGCATACTCCAGGTCATATTTTCATCAGTCTGGGTTTTTAATTGTTCATCCAATTCCTTCAAACTTGACATATCCAATTCGGAATCACAATAAGGACACTTCATTTTCTGGATTGAACTATTAAATTCAAGAGCACCGCCACAATTTGGACATTTATATTCTTGTAAATCAGCCATGATAACCTCCTTTCTACTGTCATCGAGCTATGAGATAGTTAGAAAAGCTTTTAAACAAGGTCATTTTCATCAAATACATTGCCGCATTCAGGGCAGAATTTAGGTGGATTATAAGCATCTTCTGGTTGCCAGCCACAATTGCTGCAACGGTATTGACGGCGGGTTTCTGGTTTCGGTTGACCACAGTTTGAACAGAATTTACCATTATTGACAGTCCCACAAGTACAAGTCCAGCTGTCACTCACAGGTTTTGGTGAACCGCATTCAGGACAGAATTTACCTGAAGCTTCATGTCCATTTGGACAAGTCCATTTATCCGTAGTAGTTTGGGTTTGAGAGGCTGCACTCGCTGTTTGCGTTTGCTGACTAGCGGCCTGCTCTTGTCCCATCGCAAAAAGATTTTGAGCATTCATGCCGCCTGCGCCCGCTGCCATTCCTACTCCCATAAAGCCAGTCATCGCACCACCTGGATTTTCAGCCGCTGCTTTCATAGCATCTGCCTGTGCACCGACTAAGGTAGCCGCTGCCATGGTTGGGTCCTTCATAATAGCCACACGTTGAGCCTGCTTAATCATTTCAGCATCTTCGTCTGGAAGAGTTACTGAACCAAGAGCTACACTGATGACTTTCAAACCACGAAGCTCGCCCCATTTGCTAGAGAGTGCTTCATTCATAGCATTTTCAAGTTCTGTATTGTGGCTAACGATTTGATTTGGCCGCAATTCTAGATCAGATAATGCAGCGAAAGCTGGTTGGAGGGCACTGATAAATTCGGTTTTTAGCTGTGATTCTAATTCTTCACGCAAATATTCTTTTTCAACATTGCCACAGACATTGGTATAGAAAAGAAGTGGGTCTGCAATCTTATAAGAATAAACACCAGAGCAACGGACAGAAACATCCACATCTAAGCCGATTTTTGAGTCCACCACACGAAACGGAATCGGATTTGGTGTGCCAAACTTATTATCAATCAGCTCTTTGGTATTGAAATAGTAAACACGCTGATCTTTGCCTGTATCACCACCATAAGTGAACCGTTTTCCGATTTGTTTGAAGGTCTCCTTAATGGAATCACCTAAATTACCTGTAAAAATGCTCGGCTCGCTAGAGGTGTCGTAAGTGAATTGACCGGGCTCAGCACAAACTTCGACAATTTTTCCCTGCTCAACAATCATCATACACTGACCGTCTGCAACAGCAATTCCAGAACCATTTGAAATAATGTTGTCACTGCCCTTCGTATTGGATGAACGTCCAGATACTTGCTTTTGTCCTTTGACCACCATGACGGACTTGTCCATGGCATCACAGTAAAAGAATTCTTTCCATTGGTCAGCCAATACGCCGCCTACGGCACCAATTCCTGCTTTAATGAGTCCCATAAGAATCTCCTTTCTCTCTTTAAAAAGCATGTTTCCGCTACCTTAAACTGTACTACTGAACGACATCATCTCCTTTGTCATAAATTTGTAAATTTTTACAAAAAATCATACGCTAACTGGCAATATTTGTCTTTTTATCGCAACATAATTAGCTATATGAAAGCGCTTTATCTCCAAAACTATTTTACCATATTTTTATAAAATTGTAACTATCAAAAATATGAAAGCTATTTTTGGATTTATAAAACGCCAGAACTTAATCGTACAAATAAAAAAACGAATAATTCCGATGTTCTGACTAACAGAATATCGAAACTGTTCGTTTTTTGTATGATTTTTATGCAACTCTCTTAGATTTCATTTTTTGAAATCCTTGTAGAGACAAGCACAGATCTATCTCGCTTAAAGTAATATGACATTACAATTTTTCAGGAACAGCTGTAAGTAACTCTTGAATAGCTGCTTGGTTGCTTCCGCCAGCCATAGCCATATCTGGTTTACCACCACCACGACCATCTACAATTGGTGCTAATTCTTTAATTAAGTTACCAGCATGAATCTCCTTTGTCTTGCTAGCTACAAGGACATTGACTTTCTCACCAATAGCCGCCACAAGGACAAGGACATCTGAATAGTCTTTTTGTTTCCAAGTATCGGCAAACGTACGAAGGGCTCCAGCATCGGACACAGAAACTTGACTGGCGATAAAACTATGTCCATTAACTTCTTGAACATTCTTGAACACTTCACCCGAAGCCGCTGCAGCTGCCTTTTCTTTCAACTCAGCGTTTTCTTTTTGCAATTGACGTAATTGCTCTTGAAGAGTTTCAACTTTATGAGAGACCTCTTTTAGTTGAGGAACTTTGAGCGTTGTAGCAATGGCTTTTAGCACATCTTCTTCCTCACGATAAGCTTCAAATGCTTCTTTACTTGTCACAGCGAGAATGCGACGTGTTCCTGAGCCGATTCCTTCTTCTTTGATAATCTTGAAAAGACCAATTTCAGAAGTATTTTTCATGTGAGTACCACCACACAACTCAATAGAGTAATCTCCAATTGTCACCACACGAACTTCTTTTCCGTATTTTTCTCCAAAGAGAGCCATCGCACCCATTTCTTTAGCAGTATCAATGTCTGTTTCAATAGTTTTAATGTCAATCGCTTCCCAAATTTTTTCATTAACTTCTTGCTCAATGCGACGTAGCTCTTCTGCTGTAACTGCTTGGAAATGAGTGAAGTCAAAGCGAAGAAATTCTACTTCATTGAGAGAGCCTGCTTGCGTTGCGTGTTTGCCTAAAACATTGTGAAGAGCCGCATGAAGCAAGTGTGTTGCTGTGTGATTCTTCATAACACGGTGACGACGATTGTGGTCAATTTCAAGCTTATACTCTTTGTTTAATGCGAGTGGTGCTACCACTTCTACTGTATGGAGCGGTTGTCCATTCGGCGCTTTTTGAACATCTACGACTTGTGCAACGAGATTGCCTGCAAGGTCAAAGATTTGTCCGTGGTCTGCTACTTGTCCGCCCATTTCAGCATAAAATGGCGTTTCTGCAAAAACGAGGTAAGCCTTACCAGAAGTCACTTCTTCTACTTCTTTATCATCTGCCACAATCGCAACCAACTTCGCAGATAAAGCCTCTTTTTCATAGTTAAAGTGGCTTTCAGTTGTAATGTTTTGCAGTGTTTCATTTTGCATGCCCATAGAGCCACCTTTAACAACGCTAGCCCGCGCTCGTTCTTGCTGCTCTTTCATAGCAGCTTCAAAACCTTCACGATCTACTGTCATACCTGCTTCTTCAGCGATTTCTTGAGTCAATTCTACTGGGAAACCATAGGTATCATAAAGTTTAAAGACATCAGTTCCTGAAATAACAGACTGTCCTTTTGTTTTTAGTTCCTTTACAATACTTTGTGCAAAGTGTTGACCTGAATGAAGTGTACGAGCAAATGATTCTTCTTCACTTTTGACAATTTTTTCGATGAAATCTTGCTTTTCAAGCACTTCTGGATAATAACTTTCCATAATTTTCCCAACTGTTGGAACGAGTTTGTAAAGGAAAGGCTCATTGATTCCTAATTTTTGACCATGCATAGAAGCTCGGCGGAGCAAGCGGCGCAAAACATAGCCACGTCCTTCATTTCCTGGAAGAGCACCATCCCCAATAGCAAATGACAAAGAACGGATATGGTCTGCAATGACCTTGAAGCTCATATTATCTCCGTCTGGATTATAATTCTTACCGGATAATTTTTCTACTTCGCGGATAATTGGCATAAAGAGGTCTGTTTCAAAATTTGTTTTTGCCCCTTGGATAACCGCCACCAAACGCTCTAAACCTGCACCTGTATCAATATTTTTGTGAGGTAGCTCCTTATATTCACTCCGTGGGATAGATGGATCTGCATTGAATTGAGACAGAACAATATTCCAAATTTCAATGTAACGATCATTTTCAATATCTTCTGCAAGTAAACGAAGTCCTTGATGTTCAGGATCAAAAGCTTCTCCACGGTCAAAGAAAATTTCTGTATCGGGCCCAGAAGGTCCTGCACCAATTTCCCAAAAATTATCCTCAATTGGAATCAAATGGCTTGGATCTACGCCAACTGAAATCCAACGATTGTAAGAATCATGATCGTCCGGATAATAAGTCATATAGAGCTTATCTTTCGGGAAATCAAACCATTCAGGGTTGGTTAAGAGTTCAAAGGCCCACTCAATTGCTTCATCACGGAAATAATCACCAATAGAAAAATTTCCTAACATTTCAAACATGGTATGGTGCCGCGCTGTTTTTCCGACATTTTCAATATCGTTCGTCCGAATCGCTTTCTGCGCATTGGTAATCCGTGGATTTTCTGGAATAATAGTGCCATCAAAATACTTCTTTAACGTTGCAACCCCAGAATTAATCCACAGCAAGGTTGGATCATTGACTGGCACTAAACTAACAGACGGTTCTATAGCATGCCCTTTTGAAGCCCAAAAATCTAACCACATTTGGCGTACTTGAGCGCTCGATAATTGTTTCATTTTTTCTTCTCCTTAAAACTTTTCTTTAGATGATTTTCCTATTGCCTATCTCGAACTCTAAGAACTATTTTCGAGAGCCTCCACATAGTCAATGGCGATACATAATGAAATGATCAAATCAGCATAGGAATCCTCATAAATCGTAACCTGATAAGTGGAAGTCAGATGAAATAACTCTTTTGAAATCTCTGCAATTACTTGTCCCTGATCATCTAGCAAACGAAATTCCAAATCCCAGATGTTTCCTTCCACGCGCAAACCTAAGTTGTCAAATTCATATTTATCTCGTAAAAAGGTAAATTTTTTACGAATATAAAAATTCGAACCATTGCACAATTGAACTTCAAATTGTGGCAAAAAAGTAAGTGTTTTTTTACTAATCTGACTCACTAATTCACCTTTATAGTCATAAATGGTGAAGGTTTTTGGAATTTTTAAAAAGCTTCCTTCCACTTGATAATCAACGTTTCCTCGATCATCTTTGATATCAAACTTTTCACCACCAAAGCGAAATTTCTGCTTTACAAGGTAGGTTTTCATGACAATTCCTCGCCAAAAAACAAGTTCACTAGACGAAGGGCGAAAAACCGCGGTACCACCTTCATTCAATGAACTTGTCATTCTCATTATGTATGCAATTTTTTCTCTGAGTAGCATGGTTTTAGCTCTCACATGGCTTGCAGCACCGCCAATTCTCTGGGCTAAGAGGTCAAAAATCAATTCTCAATAGTCCTATTATACTCACTTATGAGCTTTTCGTCAACTTATTTTGATGAAGATGACGAGCTAGATGTTGATTTGCTATCTGACTTGACATATTGTGAGAACAGATTTTGGAAAGCTTGATCTTTCACTTTAATGTTAGCTGCTTGCAATTCTTTGGCAACAATTCTTTGAATAAAGGTTCGATTGTTTTGCTTTTGTGTCAAGATAACATTTTTCAGTTGTTTCTTATAGTCTTTCCAGTTTGCTGATTTTTCAGACTTACTATTTAGTTTCACAATGTAATAACTTGAAGAATAGGTTGATGATTTAACGGTGATAACATCAGAAATACCATTTGCTTCAAGAGCAAAAGCAGCCTTTTTAACAGCATCTGGAACAT
>ERZ773037.1924-NODE-1924-length-10541-cov-2.669846_pt1 | contig 10541 bp, 10 predicted proteins | sample MGYA00511466_ERZ773037 | MGnify/ENA primary metagenome ERZ773037 (study PRJEB29015, sample SAMEA2738146) | human oral metagenome | biome: human oral; feature: human-associated habitat; material: saliva | place: China | collected 2202 ...
CCTATGCTCACAAAGACGGCATTCTTGCGGGCGATGACATGAGCACCGAAGCTCTTGTCGCCAAAACAATGTGGATACTGGGCCAGACGCACGACCAACGCGAAATTTCCGAGCTTTTCTATCGCGTTGTATTTTACGATCGCGTGCCCAATCAGAGAGCTAATTCGCCCAAAGAGCAAGACACATCTTTCCCTGCGTCTCAGGATGCTAAAGCTCTATGAGTATGTTCACGCACAGACGCACGGCGCTCACAACGCGCCCCACAAATAGCACCCTCGGCCCAACCGCTATGTACCTTGTAGCGCTTCTTATTTGCGGGTCAAATGGAATTGTTGCCAGTTACATCAACCTTCCCAGCTATCAAATTGTCTTTTTCCGCATGATGCTGGGAGCCCTTTTTCTCGGCGTTCTTCTTCTAATAACGCACTCGAAACCGTCTTGTTTAGACCATGTCAGTCAGATCAAATACCTGATCTTTTCCGGGCTGGCGCTCGGTTTGCAGTGGTCATTATTGTTTGAAGCATACCGACAAGTGGGGGTTGGCGTCGCAACGCTTGAGTACTATTGCGGTCCCATCATCGTAATGGCACTTTCGCCCATCCTCTTTCATGAACGTCTTACGTGGCAAAAAGTCAGCGGACTGGTTGTCGTCATGGTCGGAATGGGACTTATCGTTGGCTACGGTGTTGGCGAGAAGCTCTCTTTGGCCGGTCTTTCGTTTGGCGCGATTGCAGCCGTACTGTATGCTGTCATGATTATCTCAAACAGATATGCCCCCGACATTAAAGGAATTGAAAGCACAACCATACAGCTGGGCATAGGTGCTCTTTTTGTTGGCCTTCTTACGCTGGTTTTACACGGTATTGAGCTGCCTCCTGACGGCTCGTCCGTCAACTGGGGAGCACTGGTACTGCTCGGCCTCTTTAATACCGGTGTTGGAGGAGGTCTTTATTTTCCGCAACTTACCAAGATTCCGGTGCAGCGCGTTGCTGTCTTTGGATACCTCGAGCCTCTTTCTGCCGTAATCTTTTCTGCGATTCTCTTGGGAGAACAGCTGGGGCCTCTTAAGATTGCCGGAGCATGCTGTATCATCGGCGGAGCAATCTTTGCCGAAGTAGCAGGTAATTCATTCAAAATGACAGATACCTCGGCCGAGGTAACAGGCTACTCATTCGAGATGGCAGACAACTCCCCCGAAACACCAAGTAACTCATAGAAAATCCTTCCATTTCCTAAAACTTAATCAAATCGCAAGAATCGGTTAATCTTATGAGAAGACCATGAGAGACAACGAAGGCGAACGGCGTCTTCAAATTGCCAAGGAGGCAACAATCATGGAGAAACTTGAAAAAGTCGAACTCATCCGCGAGAAGTGCGGAGTAAGTTACGAAGATGCAAAAGCTGCGCTTGATGCGTGCAGTGACGACACGCTTGACGCCATTATTTGGCTTGAGAAGCAGGGAAAAACCGCCAAGCAGGCAACAAATTATACGACCGAAGCTCAGACTCAGTCAGGCATTTCATCTGAAATGGAGGCAGCACAAACGGCCTATCAAGAATCAAGCAAGAAATCCGATTTCTCTCAGCATATGGACTCACTATGGGACAATTGCAAGAAGCTGCTCCACAAAGGAATTGAGACCAAGTTCATTGTCATGCGCTATGACGAACAGTTTATGAGCATGCCAATTCTTGTCCCCATTGCCGGTCTCTTTTTATGGGGTGCCACAATTTGGCTTCTTATCATTGGACTCTTCTTTGATCTACGCTACCACATCAAGGGGGCTCACCCGGTAACCGTTGATGTGAACGAAGCCATGGATACGGTGGCAGACGCCGCCGAAACCATTAAACACGACGTCACCAAAGGCAAATAATCAACACTTTACGCGGAGCATGCATGGTCAAGATTCTTATTATTGAGGACGAGGATAAAATAGCGCGTTTTATAGAACTCGAGCTTGTACACGAAGGCTATGAGGTTGATAAGGCGCAGGATGGCAGAGTCGGTGTGGAAAAAGCGCTCTCTGACGATTATGACCTTATCTTGCTGGATATTCTTCTCCCCCAACTGAACGGTCTTGAAGTCTTGCGACGCATACGCCGCGAGAAGAGCACACCGACCATTATGCTCACCGCACGTGACTCTGTCATGGATAAGGTTGCCGGACTTGATGCGGGTGCCGATGATTACCTCACAAAACCCTTTGCCATTGAGGAACTTCTCGCCCGCATCCGAGTGGCTCTTAAACATCACGCAACAAAAAACGATGTCTTATCCGATGGGTTTGATGAACCCAGAGTTCTCTCAACGCAAACTTTCACGATACGAGGCGTCACGCTTGATGTTGATCGCCGAGAAGTCTGCGTCAACGAGAACTCCGTTGAACTTACAAACAAAGAATTTGAAGTACTACGCACGCTCATGGAACACGTCGGCATTGTTATGAGCCGCGAGCGTATTGCAGCCGAGGCTCTCGGGTACAGCTTTGGCGGCGATACGAACAATATTGACGTGCACATTGCTCATTTACGCTCAAAGATTGATGACCGCTACAACATAAAACTCATCAGCACGGTTCGTGGAGTTGGATATGTCATCAGAGAAGCCTAGACCATCCAAAAACGGTATACATACATCCGGCTCTCGGACAACGCCTCGTGTGCGCATCAGCCCTCAGACAGCGAACCACACGCGCGCCGGCTCTCGGACAGTGCACCGCACGCGCAACGACTCCCGCTCCCACAAGCCGGCGTTCTCTTTTTTGAAAACGCATCCTGAATCATCGACCGCCCGCTCCATCAGCTGGGGATTTTGGTGGCGAAAATTACTCAATTACCTCTCGTTTAACATATTTCTCGCAGCCTGTGTCGTAGCCATTCTCATACATGGCTACAACCAAACCTTCCCTGCAGGAACGTTTTTATACGGGTTTTTCCCGGCTCCTCCCGTTGAAATCGCTCTCGACGGAGCTCAGACCGGATGGTTCCTTTCAAGCCTTCACTATGTGGTGCGAACCTCTTACCACGACATGCTATCGTTTGCCCTCGGCTCCGATTTCATAGCTCTTTGGCCTCTCTATATAGCGGTTCTTGTGTGGGAACTCATTGACCTTCTCCATTTCTTCAGTGATACCAGGCGTGTCAGACGGGCGCTTCTCCCCCTCAACACGCTTGCTCTTAAGGCCGAGCAACTGAGCAGCTCCGATCCGCTTGCTCATGCAACGGCTCCCGGTACTTCAGGGGCACTCAGTCAGAGCAAAATAAACAGCCTTGAGCAGGCCATTGACCACGCAAGCGTTGATTCGCCCTATATTCAAACGGGAGACGAAGATCTTGCCAGCATTGAGGTTGCCCTGAACAAGCTTTTGCGCCAAATGCAGGAGGCAAAGCTGCAACAGATGCGTTTTGTGAATGACGCGAGCCACGAATTGCGTACCCCCATTGCGGTTATTCGCGGGTATGCCGACATGCTTGATCGCTGGGGAAAAACCGATGAGGCGGTCCTTGATGAATCCATCGCCGCATTGAAATCCGAAAGTGAGCATATGCATGAGCTTGTTGAACAGCTGCTCTTCCTTGCGCGAGGCGATGCAGGCAGAAATACCCTTACCACGGCTCACGTAAATTTTGCACGGCTTGCCTATGAAGTGTGGGAAGAGTCCGAGATGATTGACCCTAACCATCGCTATGTCCTGGGCTTTGACGAAACGTCCGTGAACGAAGCCCGCTATCAAGTCGTTGGCGACATTGCGCTGCTCAAACAATGCCTGAGAATCATTGTCCACAACGCCGCCCGCTATTCTCCCTCTCAAACATCCATTACATTTGGCGTTTCATATGACGAGAAGTACGTCCGTGTATTCATACAAGATGAAGGCATTGGCATATCCGACGCAGCGGCTTCACATATTTTTGAGCGGTTCTGGCGTGCCGACAACGCCCGCGCGGAAAACAACGACGGATCCGGCCTTGGTCTCTCTATTGCAAAGTGGATCGTTGACAGTCATGACGGCTCTATCGACGTGCTCTCGCGCGAAGGTGTAGGCACGCGATTCACCATTGCTATATCTCGCGACGAGCAACCGTAAAAAACGAGAAGTAATCTGGATGGTGCTTTGACTGCGTAAACTCAAACATCTCGCCTTGGAAATTGAATGTTTGCCCGGTTACCACGGCCAGGTAATCTACACCGTCAAGATCGAGACAGTCTTGATCTTCTCGGGTAACACGCTCAACGGTAACGGTTCGTTTGCTGGTTGCAATCTGCATATTGAGGGTCTTCTCGATATAGTCATAGATTGAAAACTGAGCTATATCAGGAGTTAGGCCTGGTACAAGACTTGCTCGGAAATAATTGCAGTCAAGAATCGATGCTTTAGAGCCTACAACCCTCACTCGAACAACATACAAAAGCTCATCGCCCTCATCAAATCCGGTGTAGCGTGCGAGGTCTTTATCGGCAACAATACGTTCAAACTTGAGAACCCGTGTTTCCGTATCAAGTTGATTGCGCTCGGATGCCTCTTGAAATGTCTCAATACCTCCCAGCTCAAAAAGAGCTCGCGGGCGCTTTTGGTAAATAACGCGCACCCCTTTGCCATGTACGGGCTGTAGTGCCCCTTGCTGCGTTAAAAGCGCAATTGCCTTTCTGAGCGTGTTGTGCGAGCAACTGTATTCTTTTATAAGATTCGCCTCAGATGGAATATAGGTCTGGTAGGGATATTCTCCTCGCTCTATTTTTCCTAAAAGATTCCTATAAATCTCATCATAAATTGCCTTCATGCATATCTCCATCGCTGTTTAGTTGCAATTATTTTATATTTTTCACCAAAAACAGCATATCACCTACTTATCCAAATCATCTGCATAAGACGTTCATAGGCAAATTTATACCGTTCGGCGATACGAAACTGTCAATTTTTCATTTTCCGCCAAAGAAATTGCCCCAATGAACTAACTTATTTGCATAAGTTAGTTCCGCGAGGAAAAGAGGAAAGATGGCAAAGTTCGACCATGATGCTCGTGAACTCCTCGAGCTCGTTGGCGGCACAGACAACATTGCTGCGGCTTCACACTGTATGACACGCATGCGATTTGCCTTGAAAGATCCTTCAAAAGCGGATGTTGCTGCCATTGAAAAGCTTGCATCCGTTAAGGGAAGTTTCACGCAAGCCGGCCAGTTTCAAGTTATTATTGGCAATGATGTCGCTGACTTTTACGACACCTTTGTCGGTATTTCCGGCGTAAGTGAGGCTTCAAAGCAAGACGTCAAATCAGCCGCTCTGCAAAACACAAATGTTTTGCAGCGAGCCATGGGAGCCATTGCCGAGGTCTTTGCTCCTTTGATTCCCGCAATCATTACCGGCGGTCTTATTCTTGGCTTCCGAAACGTGCTTGGCGAGATGCCCTACTTTGGACCTGAAGGCAACCAAACCCTCGCTTCGCTTTCCGTTTTCTGGACGGGCGTATATAACTTCTTGTGGCTTATTGGCGAGGCAGTCTTCCATGCCGGCATCCCTGTGGGCATTTGCTGGTCAATCACAAAGAAAATGGGCGGGACTCCCATGCTCGGCATTGTGCTTGGCCTCACCCTCGTTTCCGGCCAGCTCATGAATGCGTATGCCGTTTCAGGAGCAACCGCCGCCGATTGGGCTACTCATACATGGAATTTTGACTTCGCGCAGGTCCGCATGATTGGATATCAGGCTCAAGTTATCCCTGCTATTCTCGCCGCGATTACCTTCAACTACCTTGAGCGATTCTTCAAGAAGGTTACTCCTTCCGTCATTCAGATGATCGTAGTGCCCTTCTGCTCACTTTTGCTTGCCGTTATGGCTGCTCACTTCGTGCTTGGCCCCATTGGCTGGACCATCGGATCTTGGATTGGAAGCATTGTTCTCGCAGGCATCACAAGTCCGTTTGCATGGCTTTTTGGCCTTATCTTTGGCGCCGTATATGCTCCCCTTGTCATCACCGGTTTGCACCACATGTCCAATGCCGTTGACATGCAGCTTATTGCAAGTTCCAATAACTATGGCACGCCACTGTGGCCCATGATCGCACTTTCCAACATTGCACAGGGTTCATCGGTTCTCGCCATGTCTATCCTTCAGAAGCATGACGAAAATGCTCAGCAGGTAAACATCCCTTCCATCATCTCTTGCTACCTTGGCGTTACCGAACCTGCTATGTTTGGCGTCAACCTCAAATACGGTTTCCCCTTCGTATGTTCTATGATTGGCAGCTCCATTGCAGGAGGTGTCTGCACGGCCTTTGGTGTCAACGCCCTCTCCATTGGCGTTGGTGGACTCCCGGGAATTCTTTCAATTCGCCCCGAGTTTATCGGAATCTTCGCCGTTTGCATGGCCATCGCTGTAGTGGTTCCATTTGTTCTTACGTTCACCATCGGCAAACGCCAAGGTATTGATAAGGGTATCGATGCCAATGCCGTCACGCTTGATGGCGAGAAGAACGACGCCCTTTCGGCCTAATAAAACCTGCAAGAGGAGCGGATATGTCAGGGCAATCTTCACGAGTAACAAGCAATCCCAAGGACACTCGCGCGCGCGCTGAGTTTCTCGGCACCAAGGTTGTGTATCAAATCTATGTCCGCTCCTTTAACGATTCAAACGGAGACGGCATCGGAGACCTTCCCGGCATCACGCAGCGTCTTGATTACTTGCAAAAGCTCGGTGTTGACTATCTGTGGCTTACTCCGTTTTTTGTTTCACCCCAACATGACAATGGCTACGACGTTGCAGATTATCGCAACGTCGAGCCTCTCTTTGGCACCATGGCAGACTTCGATGAACTCTCGGCCGAGGCAAAAAAGCACGGCATCAAGCTGATGCTTGACATGGTTTTTAACCACACGTCAACCGAGCATCCATGGTTTAAGCAGGCACTCGCCGGTGACCCCAAATACCTTGCCTACTATACCTTTGTCGACGGCAACCCCGACACGCCGCCAACAAACTGGAAGTCCAAGTTTGGCGGAAGCGCATGGGAGTGGGTTCCCACGCTTCATAAGTGGTACCTCCATCTCTTTGATGCCTCGCAGGCGGACCTCAACTGGGACAACCCAAACGTCCGAGCCGAGCTTACCGACATAGTGCGTTTCTGGCGCAACAAAGGTGTCGATGGTTTTCGCTTTGACGTTGTTAATCTCATTTCCAAGCCGGATGTCTTTGAGGACGACACCATAGGAGACGGCAGGCGCTTTTACACCGACGGACCACATGTCCACGAATACCTGCAGGAACTCGTCAAGCGCAGCGGTATCGACGGGCTGATGACCGTCGGTGAAATGAGTTCCACCTCAATTGAAAACTGCATCCGCTATTCCAATCCGGCTGACCATGAGCTTGCCATGACCTTCTCGTTTCATCACCTCAAGGTTGATTACCTCAATGGAGACAAGTGGGCGCTCAAGGAGCCGGACATCGGCAAGCTTCGCGAGCTGTTGAAATCGTGGCAAGAACAGATTACGGCAGGTGGTGGCTGGAATGCGCTGTTCTGGGCCAATCACGATCAGCCTCGTCCGAATTCTCGCTTTGGTGATACCGAGCACTACTGGGAAATGTCCAGCAAACTGCTTGCCGTCACCGCGCATCTTCTGCGCGGGACTCCCTATATTTACCAGGGAGAAGAGCTGGGTATGACCAATGCGGGATTTACCGATATCACACAGTATCGAGACGTGGAGTCCCTCAATTACTTTAAGATCCTTCAGGATCGGGGCTGCTCCCCCAAAGAAGCGCTCCACATCATCTCCGAGCGCTCCCGCGATAATGGGCGCACACCCGTTCAATGGGATGCCTCAAAAACCGCAGGTTTCACTTCCGCCACGCCGTGGATTGGCATTCCCGACAACCACACCGTCATCAATGCTGCCGCAGAAGTTGATGATCCCGACTCGATATTCTCCTTCTATCAAAAGCTTATTACTCTCCGAAAGACTCATCCCGTTATCAGCGAGGGAGATGTTTGCTTCATCGATTCCGCTGGCGAGAAGGTCATTGCCTACGAGCGTACCTTGGACGGCTGTTGCGTGCGCGTCTTTGCAAACTTCTCTGACCAAAAGGTTTGCTGCGCGCCGAAAGCTGCAATCGATGGCTCTGACGTCCTTATTGGTAACTATCCCGACACCGTAACCGATGCAGATGCGCTCATACTTCGTCCTTTTGAGGCGCGAGCCTTTATCTGGGAATGACAGAGCCATACTCGCGTCCTCCCAAAGCTCCTCACCCAAGGTTCTTGTCGACACCTGGAAGTTGCTAGGTTTCTCTTCGTTTTCCAAACTTGCGTTTGCCAATGCATTTGCCAAACTTGCAGCAAGTATGGTTATATTCACCAAACTTGCAGCAAGTATGGTTATTTTTGCCACATTTGCAGCAAGTTTGGTTAACTCAAGACCAACTTGGCGCATTTCTGGCAGTTCTTTCGGCAGCCCCCTCGGCAGCTCCTTCGGCAACTCTTCCGACAGCTCTCTATCTGCTGCATAAAATACGAACCTATGACGCACGCCGTGTGGCGAGAAAAACCTCTGTATTTTTCGCCCCGATTGGCATCCCTACTCGCAGTCCGCGCGTGCATAGTCCACATGCATACTGTCAACATGTTCATCGTTGTCCAAACCTATATTGATATTCTCATCTATAATAGGAAAAGAGAAAGTACAAAACAAATGGCAAGTCGTGGTATGAAAATGAACAATCTAAGAAAGGTACTTCTTGGAAAAGCAAACTTCAATTTGACATTGATCGTTTGATAAAACAGCCTAAAGATTGGGAAGAATTCTAAAGAAAATGGCAGAGCTTGGTTATGAAATAAAGCATGGAAAACATATAGCCTTTAAGCCAAAAGATAAGCAGAAATTTACAAGGGCTAAGACGATTGGTGAGGATTATACCGAAGAAAGATTAAGAGAGCGTATTACAGAAAATCAATCAATTAAAGCCCCACCTGTCAAAAAACGCATTGGAAATGTCATCAATATGAATACCAATGCCAAAGTGAAAGAGAGCAAAGGCTATGAATATTGGGCAACAAAACATAACTTAAATACAATGGCTGAGTCAGTTGTTTTCATCAGAGAACATGGCATTAAATCCGTTAAGCAGCTTGATGAATGCATCAAGAAAAGTGCTGAAGAAAGACAGAACTTACAAGATAAAATCAAAAAAATTGACAAGGATATGCAACTACTTTCTGATACGATGGAACAAGTTCATACTGTCAAAAAATTTCGAGCCTATTACAAAGAACATAAATCAAATCCTTCTGATAAGGCATTTTTTGAGGAGTATAAGGCTGAAATCACACGCTACGAAACAGCTCTTGCAAAGCTAAAAAAATCCTATTCAAAGCTGCCAAATTCAAAGGATATTTTAGATAAACTTGATAATTGCAAGAAAAAAAGAATACCCTAATGCAAGAGTATTCTTCTACCAAATCTACTATGGACGAGCTTTATCAAATACGAAAGAACTACGGAATTTATATGGGTAAGGAGATGGAGAGATAGAACCTCTCCATCTCTATTAACTATTTTATTTTTTTAAATGATATACATCTTCAATATAATTTTCTGGAAAATCATCAATATTTAATTTATACATATTTAAATACTCTTGGATTTTTTCATCAGATAATGAATCTAATTCGTATTTTCTGATTTCTTTTACAAACTTTTTTAGATTATCTTTTAGCTTTTTTAAACCATTCCTTCTCATCACGAAAACTTTCTCATTAAAATCCGCATCATGAGCTAACCGCTTAGTAGGAATTATCATTATGCGCAAAACATTTACAAGTTCCCCATACTCTTCTTTAAACCATCCACAATGGTTATTAAATTGACCTGCTTCAGATTTTTTTATAGCATTTCGATTTTCGTCCACTTCATTTTTACACTCAAAAAATACATATTTTTTATTTGAAACACACCACAAATTATCTGGACCCTTTCTAATCTCTTTATCTGGCCGTTGACTAACATAACCTAGAATTTCACCTAAATTTTTTAATGCAGATTCAAATTTTTCAGCCGCAATGCCAAAAGAGAGATTTTCTATCACTTCATTTATATAAAGATTAAATTCATCAAAACTGTCATATTTGCCAATATTTCTTTTGAATCTGTTTATTCTGTTTTCATTTAGGAAAGATATTTTTGAATATGCAATTCCCTCTTTAGGCTTTAATAATTGAGGATTCTTTTTAAATGCAGACTTTTGAAGAGTTTTTGATTTTTCCTCTGAATACATATATGCATATCTTGCCATCTGCTCTAAATACCAGCCTTTTTCTAAATCATCATTGATAAACTTATCAATGAATTTTTGTGTCCTTTCTACAGCAAGCTCATATTCTCCTTGTGAAAATAATTTTTCTAATTCATTTTCTTCTGCGTATCTGTTATAAATTTTATTTTCTACGTTCTCTTGAACAATTGCATTCATTTCATCAGTGTAATACTCTTTCCACCCTTCATCCCTTTTGAGAATTTGATTTATTAGTGAAACAATCTGCTTCAT
>ERZ773037.1927-NODE-1927-length-10531-cov-15.476231_pt1 | contig 10531 bp, 7 predicted proteins | sample MGYA00511466_ERZ773037 | MGnify/ENA primary metagenome ERZ773037 (study PRJEB29015, sample SAMEA2738146) | human oral metagenome | biome: human oral; feature: human-associated habitat; material: saliva | place: China | collected 2202 ...
GAGGCGGTGCTCATTGGCATAAGAGGTGTGCGTAAAAGCTGTATCTAATAAACTGCTATCTGAAAAAACGATCTGAAACCGTTCCGATAACAGGGTTTGTAATTTCTCCATGGGAAGCCTACTTTCTAATAAATTTATACTCTTAAGTATACCAAAATTTTAAAACGATTACCATTAGATATCCATTAAGTGTGGTTAGTTGATTTTACTGTATTTTAGGTATGGTCATATATCACTCAAATAAATAAAAACGTAGTCAATTACGTAGTCATTCGATTGTGGTTATTATTGATTTTAAAAAAGAAAAACCCTTGCTAAATGCAAGGACACGAACTTTAAACAATCAACTAAATGAGCCTTCGCTCTACTTCGATTGTACGCAATTTATTGACCGATAGCCTACCACGGTCTGAGCTGTAAGGAGCGACCCTACAACTTCCGTAGCGATTATATGACTAGGCACGACTGGTTACGTCCAACTTTCACCCAACATTCAGAAATATATTTTAAGCATAAACATATCCAAATGTTTTATCTGCACATTTTGGGCTACTTGTACTTATCTTTGGTGTTATTGGCCGATCCCTCGACCTCAAGTGCAAAACGGTTTAATTTAGCATTTCTGGTTCGGTTCTTACTGCTACGCAAGGCCTACCCAGATTATTCTTTCACCGAAAGCGTCTATTGTCACCGCCACCGTCTGATAATGGTCTAACTACGCACAACCTCTATACTGCATACACCCTCAATCTTCTTACACTTCATGACCTCTTTCGATTACTCAAAAGAGAATTACTTATCTTTCCGCAATATCTCACGGGAAGCGTAACGGGAATTATGTATGCAATCCAAGCAAGGTGTCACCCTATCTACACTTGGTTATTCAGTAGATTGTTTAAAATCCGTGTACAATTATTATAGCACTGGTGGTCGTTTTTTTCAAGTAAATAACAGCATAATTTCCGTTATAACAGACATTTTAGAGATTGTCTATTATAACGGAAATTTCAGAGCACAAAAAAAGCCCTCCCAAAATGGGAGGGGAAAAGCCATTGTCTAATTAAAAGATCCAAAGTCTGTGATGCGTCTGCCATTTTGGGATTGACCAACTGCCACATATCTGCGATTTCCAGACCCTGCGATATATGTGATCCAGATATACCCGTCATTATCTAGCCAGCCATCATAGTTGATAACTTGCCCAGCGGTATAGACTGCTACAATCTCTCCTAGAAGCCCTGCAGATGCCCGTACATTGAGCGCAGATACTTCGACTGTAAATGTACCAGTCTCCTCATTAAATGCGTCAGAATCGACCGTGAGAGGCTCTGACGGCTCAATGGTATTTACTTGTGCTGATTGGTCATCTACAGGGAAGTAGAACCAGCCTACGATGCCAGTAAAATCACGGGTGTTATATCGTGCTGGGCCACCGACATATAGACTATCTGCATTTCCATCTATATTTTGCTCGATGGTCCGCATAGTGTAGCCGTCACTATCTTCGATCACTAGACCTGTGTGACCATACGGATGACCGTATAGATAGATTGTTTCTTGCACAAATACAGCACCAGCTCTTGGACGACTGTTAACGTTGCCCTCTTGATTATATTCTACCTCATAGCCAAGGTCACGGGCAGAATTAAGCAGATCAATCGCATTGCCCCAAAGGGCCTTACCAAAGAAATTGATAGAGATAGAGTTTGGTAGGTCCACGCACTGCGTTCCCCAAGAATTATCCGCATCAACTCCGACACCTTGGTCAGCTAGACCTTCTGCGAATCTGATAATATCATTTGAAGTAGCCATTACTGCTCCTTTCTAAATTCAAAGGCAACCACCCAGAAATAGACGGTTGCCAGCAAAAATATACTAATCTTCGTGAGGTTCTTCATAACCAAGCGCACGAGTTGAGTCGCCCAATCCTACTGTAGTAGGATCGTTGACGATTCCGATCAAGACGAGGAAGGCAAATAGTACATTGATAAATACCAAGATCTTATCAATGGTTTCGCCAAATTCCAATTTAATGCCAAAGATGTTTGCAAATGCTTGGAATAGCAAGGCCAAGGCTGGCACAAGGGCAAGCCAAAAGTTTTTGTTTTTCAAACGTACATTCCAGTTAATTTTATTCATGATTAATTCCTCACTTCTAATTTTACATATTTGTTGTAAAGGCTATCAATATAGCCATTGCCACCAAGCTTCTTATAGCTCGTGTGCATTTTGTGGACGATATCAGATTCGTGAATGGTAGTATATCCACGATTGATCGCAACAGTCATATCACGTTCTAAACGTAGATACATAGTGACTAGATGCGCTTCATCATGGACAACTAGCTTGTCACTTACTTCGTCAATCTTCTTATTGTTGTCCTTGCCCACTTCTTTTACAATTTTAACCGATTCTTGGATCGAACCAAGTTCATTTTTTAATTCGTTGAATTGCTCTTTGTTAAGATTGGCAGACTTGCTAGCTTTAGCGCCAAACCAGCCGGTAGCAATCACGCCAATCGTGGGGGCAAGGTGTGCGATTAGATCAGACCATTCCAAAATACCACCTCAAATCTAGTTCAGTGGTTGAGTTTCCAGATCTGTGTTTTCTTTTGGTTTTGTCCACTTCCAAACTGCTAACTTGCCATTTTGAGATAGAGAGCCTTCGAGATCAGCTACTGTCTCGTTGTTGTAAGTAAATTCTTGATTTACTTGAACCAATACACGTTGCCCTTCTCCATATTTAGGAGTATAGCTTGGATCGTTAACCGTAAAGATTTCATACGGCTTGTAAGTCTTGCCAGCTTGCCCAGCTTCCACCAATTCCAAACCACGCGCATAAAGTGTTGGATCAAGTGGGCTTTCTGTGTTTGTGACTGCTGCCAAAACTGCCCAATCTGCTACTGCTTTGGTTTCTGAGATCTTAGTGTCTTTCTCAGCAAGATCGCTGTTAAACTGTTCTTTTTGTTTAACCAACTCAACATTAAGAGCTTTCACTCCTTCTGCTGGATTAAGTTCAGTTGTCACAAATCCAATAACTGCTTGAATTAAACTATCATCGCTTTCACTTGTGCGATCACCTTCAAGTACACGGTCATATGCTGTGTATGGGTCTTGACAGCGGATAGCTACGAATGTTTTACCTTTTTCTTGCAAAAATTTATTTACTACTTTAAATTTCATCTACTTTTTTACCTCCTCGATCTTAGCAGAAGCCTCGTCAAATAACTCTTTGAGAACTGGATCGCTCTCTAGGACCTTATTAAACTTAGCTAGCAAGTCGTTAGCTTGCTTACATTGTTCTTGTGCTTCTTCATAAAATGCTTTGTAATTAGCACATTCAATAACCTTATTCGCAAGTTGGGTTGCGACATCGTTGATAATTCTGTCTGTTGTGTACATTTTTCACTCCTAACTAATCATTGGCCTGTCGAATGACCAAGCGTCTAACATGGCTTGTATCTTATTCTGCATAGCACCGTTCATCGTAACGCTTCCTTTAGCGTGCGCCCATAATTTCCAAAGTGCTGCAACGCTTTCCTCTAATCTGACAAAGCCTACTGGGTTGTCCGTATCTGACTTTGTCTTCCTAGGCACAACGATATGCCTTGCCCAAATTTCAGAATTTTTCCTCCAAGTGGCGGGGGAGAATGTCTGCGTAACAGTCTGTAAATCCCAACCCTCTTCAGAAGCAGAATGTCTAAATTTACTTGTGTCACCAAAATATTTAATTCCATCTTCGCCGTTGTTCGAATTGTTATCAATGACAATTCCAGCGAAGCTAACAGAATTCCAAGCTTCAGAGCCATCTCGATTGCTACCGATTATCGTTTTTGCGTGTCTTTGTCCGTTCTCAATAGAGGATTCGTACCGTATAAATTGAGTTGGATATCCGTCAAATTCCCGCACGATACCAACATTGTCACCGTTCAATCTGATTTTTTTATTATTCAAGTCCATCGCAAGTGTTCCGTCTAGTGATTCGATCCGACCACCTCTAAACGTAAGACCTGTAAACGTCCCAGATGTCACATTCTTAGCATCAAAATTGACAACGTTGATTTTAGCAAAGTCGGCCTCACCACCCAATATTTTACTAGCCGATAGTGACTTGATGGATGCACCATCGATCACGGCTTCGTCTATCACGGTCTGACCTGTGATATGTGTTAATCGTCCGTCTATTCGGTTCGTGCCGTTAGCGAGTACATTGATCGAGTTTAGCACGTCACCGTTGCTATTGAGGTTTGTGACTGCCCACGACCCCGTGAGTTGCGTCATTTGCGTGCGCGTGGCTTCAATCAATGGATCAGCCTTGAGTTGGTCTGTTAACGATAACGTGTAGTCAGACTTGATTGATCCTTTTTCAACTTTGACATCCCAAACCGATTTCAGCTTATCTGGATCTTTGCGATAGGTGTTCACACGCAAGTGATAAGTCCCTGTCGGTTTATTCCAAACGATCTTGGTTCCTTTGGTACCTGTCTTGAGGTCCGATACAATTTGATAATTTCTGACATCCTTGTCCATAATCCAAAGAACTACGTTATCGGATTCCTTGTTACCGTCGTGATGAGCCGTAAAGTTCCCGTCCGTTTTAGCACTAACGATGTACTCTTGTCCTTGCTCCATATAAATGGATGTGCTGTCCTTATACAAGATGTTATTATCAAAGTTAGCTGGCTTCTTGTCTGGTTTAAATGGCCCCTTTGAACCGTTTAGCAGGTTAGCAGCATCGGTATTAACGTACTTCCCGACCTCTGTTTGAAATATCTCGCTAGACATGACCAAGCGTGATAGCTTGTCTGGTGCGTCAGTTTCAGATTTACCAATAATTCGCTCGTATAGTTTGTTGCTTTCTGTCAGATGGTTAAATTCTGCGCTGTTCAAAACTTGCGCCTTGATCTGCTCGGATAATTTGCTAGTGTCTGGTAACGTTCCAGCTTTTTTGAGGGCCTCTTGAGCGGTTGCGTTTGCTTGTTCGATCGCCTTATTTGTAGCCGTCTGAGTCTCTGAAAGCAACGTTTCGATCTTGCTTGTGTCGACCTTGAGGATCTTTGGAAGCCATTCCGTACCAGACCAATAATAAAGCTCTGTTTCTTCGCCTACCGTCAAGTATAAGAGATCGCCTTCGTGGAGCGTACCTCTTGGCTCGTCTTTTGGCTTCGTGGCCCCGTAATAATTGGTATTTTTGCCGTTTGCAGAAATAAGCGCCCGAGTGGCCACCTCGAGGGCCCCTTCAGCGTATTCTTTAGACTCGGAAACGCTTCGCATGATCGAGCCTTCCGACGTGATAGCTTTTTGCACGGTCCCGATATCGTTACAAGTTACTTTATGGTTTATCAACCGGCCCGTCACGTCGTAAGAGCTCTCATAAGACACGATACGGATCTTTTCGCGGAATCTGATTGTCTCATTAATAGCCATGATATAATCACCAGCGCGAGGCCGTGTATACTTATATCCGGCTTGTGTGAGATCTTCCATGTTAAGTTGTACCGAAATAGAATACGAATTTTCAACGTCAGACTTCAAACGTTCTAAGAGCTTTCCTGTGTCCTTATACCGTTCGTCTTTGATCGGTTCGCCCTCGATTCGGCCATAGATCCGAGCAAGTGGGCTCTCGTATTCTGACGTGTATCGGCCCGCGTCGTGGTTTTCTTCGTCCTTCCAAGCCCCTAAACCTTTTTTATAGGTAATAAAGCCACCGATATTTTTTTCAATCGTGAGCTCGTTCATATTGAAGTTTTTTCGGACGACTGTCGAGAGATCCGTCCCGACCTTCTTCATAATCCGGACAACTTTCCCAGTCACCGAAAACTCGAGCCCCGCTGCCTTGATAATATCTTTAAACATAGAGAGACGTTTCGCGTTCCCGAAATTCTCTTTCCGGATTGCTTTCGCTTCCGCTTCGATTCGGTATTGATACCCGCTATTTCTAAAGATTGCCTCGATATACACTTCGAAACGGTTCGAGCCATTAAACTCTTGATAACAGTTAGAGTGCTCGAAGTCGTAGAAGAACTGGTGAACCGCGTCAAACGATAGTGAAATATTTCGACCTTCGTCCTTTGGCTTGGCGTAAATGATCTTATAAAGCTCGCCATCGAAAGTAAAGCTCCACCCACGATCTAAACGCGAAAGTACTTGCTTATTAGATACAATTGTTCCCGAAATTGATCGCTCGCCATTTACAGCATTTTTGGTTTTTAGTTCAACTTGGGCCCCGTATCCGTTGCCCTTCTCGTCGTAAAAAGTAATCAAAAGTCCACCTCCTCTCTAACGATATAATTCTTTGAACCCGAGGATCTTGACGGTCCCCTTGAAATTAGTAAACCAATTGACCGAACGATTAGGTTTTGGCCGAATGACGAAATACTCGTAATTTGTCCGGTTGTTAACATTCAGATCTTGTGTGACTGGCCCTTGATAGATTGCCGTCTCAACTCCTTTCAAAAGGAGCTTTTGACCCGATCTTAAAGGCGTTTCTGTGTGCCTGTAAGTGAATCGACGGCCGTCAATTTCAAGAAAGAAATCAGTGTTATCAGCGTTTGCGGTCAATTCTACGATAAACGGTACCTCTAATTGACTAAGTGGCGCTGTGCCGTTGTACGAAAAGCTGTTCGTCGTAAGTGCGAGATCCCTCGGGACTGTCTCGCCATACGGGAGCTCGGCTGTCACGAATGAAAATGAAACATTGTACTTGATTCCAGCTTCTGAATTGCCGATAAAGTCAAACTCGATTTGACCATCGCCCACAACGTTATAACGATATTTCCAGATAGCGTGTGGCAACTGGGCGAGATTCAGATCCCCTGTCGTTTGCCCCGGCTTTTGGAATTCGTAAATATTATTTACGTTTTGGTACAGCTTCGTAATATAAAAGCTATCGTCACCCAAGACCCAGCGAGTCAATTCGTCTTTTTTGTTTAAAAAGTCCTCCATTGAACCCGCTGAAAGTCTAGCTGTGACTGAAATTTTCTTTTCGGTATAGGTCAAGCCGTCGAAAATATAACCATTGCGCCCCTTAACGGTTCGCCTTGATAGTTCCACGGCCGGGGACGAATCTTCGACCGTGATATTGTAAAGACCAAGGCCAGATAATTTCTGACTTTGGCCGTCTTTCTCGATTAATAAGTCCATCGTTCCCCCTTACGTGAAATAAGCGTCCAGCGCCTTTTCTCTCGCGTCCTTTTCTTTGATTGTGGTATAGATCTTGTCTCCCACAATCTCGTTATGTACTTCGAATTTTTGGTTCGAAAGTTGCGAATTTTTGACCTCATCGCTCAAGTCCTCGAGAGACGAACGGACTCCCGAGCTTGTTACGCTTGCACTTGTGGTCAATACACTATTAGTCTGGTAATCTTGATCTGTGATAGCTTGAGCATATGCTTTAGACATCGCCTTAATATCACCGACCCAGTCTTTCATACCAATATAAAGACCTTCACCAGTGAAGCCCCCAATCTTCTTCATTACTCGAGATGGAGAATGGATACTTAACGCCGAGCGCATAATCGAAGCGATACTAGAAGCAATACTGTAAGCAAGTGCATAAAGCGCCCCTGCCATTGAAGCTAGACCATTGTATAGCCCCATACCAGCATTGACACCGACCATTTGAAGCAATGCTGGCAACAAACTAAACGAAGCTGAAATTTGATTGCAAGTAGAACCAGCAAGCGAGACTGCTCGAGTCATGCTTGATTGCATAGTACTAATAAAGGTTTGCATACCACTTTTTGCGCTATTCGTAACGTTTTGGAAAGTTGCTTTGTATGACGTTTCCAACTGTTCCCCGGCTTGAGTACTTGCTTGTGAAATCTTGTTTAAACCGGCTTGAACGGCTTGAGCTGTCGCGTTCATTTCGCTCGTAACAGTGTTTTGCATATTTTGATAATTAGTCGTGATAGATTGCGACATTTTCGAGCTTGATTGCTCGGCCTGTTGGGCCATCTTATCAAAATCTGTTTGCGCACTAATAGCCATCGCATTTGTAGCGCTCGTGGCTCCCGCTTGCATTTGTTGGAAGTTGCTTACAACGTTCGCGCTTGCTTGTTGCGCGTTTGTGGTTGCAGCCGTATTGACTCCCGTCGTGCTCGCGTTCGCATTGTTAAAGAGCTGATTCAACTCGTTACTTGCGTTAGCGTTTAACTGGCTGATATTGCTTGTTACGCCCGTGTTCATTTGACCAGTTTGGGTCGTTGCGTTCGCGTTCATTTGGTTGAATGACGCGTCAGCGTTAGAGGCGAGTGCTTGCAAATTCATTGTCCCGTCTGCGTTCATCGTACCGAAGTTAGTTGAGACTGTTTGTTGCAATTGTGTCGTACTGTCCATCGCATTTGTGGACATCTGGGAGACGTTAGTCGTAACACCAGAAGCCATAGTTGACGTTGACGCGATCGCGTTCGAACTCATTTGGTTGTACGCTCCCGCAACGTTCGCACTTGCTGTTGTCGCGTCCGAACTAAGTTGTGCGGTTGTTTCCGAGCTCTTACTCTTAACGTGCTCCGCGGTATCATCGATCGAGGCTTTCGTTTTTTCTCCGCCTTCATCAGATTTTCCTGTGATCCAGTCCCAGATCCCACCGAAGAAGTTACCGATCGCGTCCGCGACGGCCTTTAAGGCCTCTGGTACGAAATTAAGCAAGGCTCCACCGAAGCCCTTGATAATCTCCCAAGCCGCTGAAACGATGTTAGGCAAGCCCTTAACAATTGCTATCGCAAGTTGTACGACTAATTGAGCGCCAGCCATAAGAAGTTGTGGCAAGGCTTGAGCGAGTCCGCGAATCATCTGACCGATGATTTGTACTGCGCTTTGCACGATCTGTGGCAACGAACTAATGATCCCTTGAACGAGTGTCACGATCAACTGGATACCACCTTGTAAGATCATTGGTAAGTTAGATAAGAACGTTTGCAAAAATCCGAGAACGACTTGTGTCCCCATCTGGATAATCGCTGGCAAGGCTTGAACGATACCATTTACGATATTCATCAAAATTTGAATACCTTGTTCGAGAATCTGTGGAAATTGTGATTGTATATTGGCGATAAAGTTAGTTACAATCTGTTGCGCTGTCGTAAGAATCTGTGGCAAGTTTTGTAAAATGCCTTCCGTGATACTAAGAAGTAACTGCATACCAATAGAAAGTAATTGTGGCAATGCTGACAGCAAGCTATCGACCAAAGTCCCGATAACAGTTACCGCGGACGAGATCAAAGAACTTGCATTTTGGGCCACACCTTGAACGAGGCTAGCGATCAACTGGATCCCTGCGTCAACGATCACGGGGAACATTGTCGCGAATCCTTGCGCTAGTTTGGCCACTAGATCAGCACCCGAAGCGATAAGACTCGGTAATTGACTAGTGATCCCGTTTACAAGCGTTTGAATGATTAACGGCCCTTTAGTTGTGGCTATGGTAATTAACTGATTAATCTGTTGTCCGAATTGTTGATTAATCAGACCAAGACCAGCGAGAACTAAACCAAGAATAGCGGCCGGACCGATTGACGCGAGGGCGATTCCCATAACGGAAGCAATTCCGCTTGTCATCATTCCAAGGACCGATAGACCTTGCGAAGCCGCTCCACCGAGTGCCCCCGGAATACCGCCGATCTTACCAACGAAGCTCGAAATAAATCCGCCAGCCACACTAAATGCACTTGAGGCGACTGATCCAAGGGCCAGCGTTTTCATCGCGACTGTGCCCATAACGCCCGTAAGAGTAGTTAAACCACGAACCGCTGGACCGAAGGCGAACGCACCAATAAGACCCGTTACAGCCGGTTTTAGGGCTTCCATGGTCCCTTTAAACTTGCTCGCTTGCTCGTCGGTCATTTTGGTTCCATTAAGGAATTGATTCAATGCCGGGTTTAACGAATTGAGAGCGTCAAGAAAATTCTGCAAACCTTTAGAATTTGAAATTTTATCGACTAGTTTATCAATCCATTTTACAAGCGTCGTTAAGACTGGTAAGACTGCTGTCCCTATTGTGATCTGAAGCGTTTCCCAAGAACCACTCAAGGCCTCGACGGCCCCTTTTAAGTTGTTGAGCTTTTCAGCCGCAACTTGAGCAGCGCTTACTTTGTCGATCGCGGCTTGCATATTGTTTGCGCCGTCTGCCCCCTCGTTCATCGCGATAGTAGCAGCACGCACCGCGTCGGTACCGAACATGGTTTTCAAGGCCATTTGTTTTTCCGCGTCAGTAAGTCCGCTCAAATGATCTTTCAAAACTTGTGAAATTTCAGCAAATGACTTGATTTTACCTTCAGCCGTAAAGAATTTGTTCGCACCGTCCTCGGTTACGATTCCGAGATCCATCATCATATTTCTTTGTGCTTTGGTTTGCGGTTGCAAATTCATCAGCATAGTTTTAAGTGATGTCCCGGCGTCTGATCCCTTGAGTCCGTTTTGAGCGAATACTGCGAGGGCGTTTGTGGTATCACGGAATGATAGACCAAGCCCAGACGCTACCGGAGCGACCATGGAAAGACCATATTTCAGCTCGTGGACGTCTGTCGCTGACG
>ERZ773037.1929-NODE-1929-length-10529-cov-8.206893_pt1 | contig 10529 bp, 7 predicted proteins | sample MGYA00511466_ERZ773037 | MGnify/ENA primary metagenome ERZ773037 (study PRJEB29015, sample SAMEA2738146) | human oral metagenome | biome: human oral; feature: human-associated habitat; material: saliva | place: China | collected 2202 ...
TAAATCAGCTAGGACTGGACAACGATGTTACTAAATTGCTTATGGATGATGTGAGAGAATGGAAAAGTTATCCTGTTGGAAATAAATTAGGCAAAGCAGTTCCGTTATTTCCTAGAATTGAACTGGAAGAAGAGCCTGAAAAAGAATACAATGAGAATTTAAAAATTGAAAATCCAATTACGATAGATGACTTTAATAAAATTGAAATAAAAGTTGTTCAAATTGAAAAAGTGGAGAAAATTGAAAATGCAGATAAACTGTTAAAATTCATTGTAAGTACAGGAAAAGAAAAAAGACAGATTATTTCAGGAATTGCAAAATGGTATCCAAATGAGCAGGAATTAGCTGGTAAAAAAGTGCAGGCTGTGTTAAATTTAAAACCAGTTGAATTAAAAGGTGAACTTTCACAAGGAATGCTTTTGACAACGACAGAAAAGAAAAAAACTAAACTAATAATTATAAATGATGAAGTAAAGGTTGGAACAACTGTAAAATAAATAATTTTAAATTATGATTTATTTTAGGCAGAGTTTATTATAAATTTATATTTATTTGTTACTGGGTTTTACAAAAAATCAAAGGAGATCATGTATGGCAAAAAAAACGGGTGGTAATAAATTAACGTATGGTTTTAGAAAATCGAGTAAATATGGAATGGTATCAGCAGCTATAGGAGTGCTTGCTGTTATTGGGGCACCTCAGGTTATGGCGAGTGAGAGTAAAGTTGAAAATAATGTAGCCATTAACGAAAAAGTTGAAAAAACGAGTAATATAGAAAAGCCAGTAGAAAAAAATAGTGGTACTACTGCAGAGGTTACTGCTATCGAGAAAAAGGAAAGTGTAAACACAGAAGTTAAACCGGTAGAGAAAAAAGTAAGTGATAATGCAGGGGTTTCTTCTGTTGAGAAAAAGGAAAATACAAATAATGAAGTTGTAACTGAAGAGAAAAAAGCTAGTGAAGAGAATAATAATAATAAACCAGTTACTAAATCAGAAACAGGATTTGATAGCGATAAAGATGAGAGTAAGAAAGCAACAATTAATTACGATCACAATAAAACTTTAACTAATCCTACTACTAAAAGACAAGCCTATGAAATAGGAAAGGATGTACCAGTTAATTTTGAATTTTCTAATAGTACTAAAAAAGACCAAAATGTCACAGGTAGTGTAGAAGTATATTACGGTGAGAAGAAAATTGGTAGTACCCTACAAAAAACAGTTTTTCTAAAAAAAGGAGAATCGGTTAAAATAAATGACGATAGTGAATTGTTAAAAGACTTTACAATACCTGCAAATTGGTTAGAAGATAACAAAGGATATAGAGTAAAAGTTGAAGTCAAAGATCAAGATGGAAAAGTAATTGATTATAAAGTAATGGGGCTAGCTGTTGAAAGTGACTTTAAAAAATTCCCGCGTTATGCTGCAATAGCAGGATCACAAGATATAAATAATAGCGTAGCTAATGATTCTAAAGTAATAGATAAATATAAAAAAGAATATGAAGAGTTAAAAAATATGCATATTAATGCACATTTTTACTATGACGTATATAAAAACCCTACAGATCCCCTACCAAAAGATGAAAAGATAATGGCTCAACAGTGGAATTGGTGGACTCATTCAACGATAGACCAAGATGTTCTGAAAAAAATGATAGGACAAACTCATAAAGATGGAGCAAAGGCATTTCTATACAATATGATCAGTGCAAGAAGTAATTTTGATGCGCCTATTCCTGTAGGGGATAACGCCTTAGTATATAATTTTGAGGATAATTTCTTTGGTAAAAAAGGAACTCCTATGAGAAACCCGATGAAAGAAGAGGGTGAAGGAGAGAATAAGAAATTAACAGTTTACCAAGAATATTATAATCCTGCAAGCCCAGCATGGCAAAAGTATATTGCTAATGTAATGTCTGATGCGATGGATAGATTTAAATTTGATGGATGGCAAGGAGATACGATTGGTGACTCTAGAGTAACAACATCAGAAAATAGAAATACAGACGATATAAATAAAAGTTTCTTAATGTCTGATACATATGTTAATTTTACAAATGAAATGAAAAAATTAATAAAAGATAAATATTTCACTGTAAATGCGGTAGGAGGACAAGGGTTAAAAGATCTTGCTGCTTCTGATCAAGATATGGTCTATGCTGAAATTTGGTCTAATGGAGACCGTGATGATAATAAAACAGGTACAGGAAGATATCATACTGAATATGGGGATTTAAAACGTCTGGTAGATCAAGTTAGAGATATTTCAGGAAAATCTCTAGTTGTAGCAGCATATATGGAACTTCCAGAAAAAGATAATCTATCGAAAAATGATAAATACTTTCAAACCGATGCAGCTTTATTAGTAGATGCAACAGTAGCGGCAGCAGGTGGATATCATATGACTGCGGTAGCTAATGCAAACTCTAAACATGAGCATGGAGTAGGAGTATTAGATGCGGCATACTATTCAAGTCAAGGTCTTAGTGTTTCAGAAGAATTAAATAGAAAACTATACAATTATCAACAATTTATTACTGCTTATGAAAACTTTTTACGAGGTGATGGCGTAACTAACGATGCGGTTGTAGCTAGCACATTTAATAATAAAGGTGAACAGATTTCTTATGATGATGGTCATGATCCAAATAAATCAGGGATTTATGGAAACCAAGTTTGGACATTTACAAAAACTAGTCCAGAGTTCGCGACTATCCAGTTAATAAACTTACAAAGAATTAATACTGGTTGGGTAAATAGAGGAGGAAATTCTGATAATAAAACTCCAAAAGAAGAAAAAGATCTTAAAGTAGTATATCCATTATATGGATACAATAAGGAACAAGCCCAAGCTCAAGCTAAAAAGGTATATGTAGCTTCTCCAGATGATTGGGCAAAAGGAGATATGAAAGAGGTACTTGCTAATGTAATAGAAGTAGCTCCTGAAAAATTTGCTTTAGAAATAAATGTACCGCAATTAACTTTATGGGATATGATATATTTACCAAAAATAGCAAACGTAAATCGTGATTATAAAAAATCTGGCTTAGTCTCATTAGATAATGGAGAATTACTATATAAAGATGATAAAGGTAACTATGCACGTAATAGTTTTATAGAGAACAATGGCTCTTGGTATTATGCAGATAATAATGGTTATTTAGTAAAAGGTAGACAATTAATAAATAATCAAGATTTAGTATTTGCTCAAGATAGTCGTCAGGAAAAAGGAAAGTTTGTAAAATTAGATAACGATAAATTAGTATATACAGATATAAATACAGGAGAAGTCCAAAAAGGTGGATTTAGAGAAATTGAAGGAGCATGGCGTTATCTAAATAATGATGGATATGTTCTGACTGGGATCCAAAAAATAGGTAATAAGAGTTATTACTTCACTCAAAATGGTAGCCAAGTAAAAGGGCAATTTGTAAAATTAGACAATGGGAAAATAATTTATACAAATAAAGAAACTGGTGAAATTCTAAAAGATGGATTCTACGAAATAGATGGTTCATGGTACTATATGGATAAAGATGGATATATAGCGGTAGGATCAAAAACTATTGACGGTCAAGAATTATACTTTAGAGAAGATGGTCGTCAAGTTAAGGGTGAATGGATAGAAGTAAATGGTAAGTTAGAATACTTCGATAAAGATAGTGGTATTCGAAAAAATAAATAAAAGTTATAAAAATAACAAAAACAGGATTGACTAAAAATCAATCCTGTTTGTTCTATTTCACAGCGTTAATAAATCTTGATGCTATCTCTTTTGGACGAGTAATAGCTCCACCTACAACTACACTAAATGCTCCAGCATCATAGGCAGCTTTTGCATTTTCAGGGTAGTGGATTCTACCTTCTGCAATAACAGGTATAGAGATGTTTTTTGATAAATCTGAAATAAGTTTTAAATCAACTTCATCAGGTCTGTTCGCAGTGTTTTCTGTGTAACCACTTAGAGTAGTACCAACGAAATCCACACCTATTTTTTCAGCGTTGATTCCTTCTTCCAATGTTGCGATATCAGCCATAAGAATAATATCAGGGTATTTTTCTTTAATTTCTTTTACAAAATCATTTATTGTTGATCCATCAAAACGAGGGCGAAGAGTACAATCTAGAGCGATAATTTCACAACCTGTTTCTACTAATTCATCAACTTCTTTCATAGTAGCTGTTATAAATTGTGACATTCCTTCGTAGCTGCGTTTAATAATACCGATAATAGGTAAGTCTACTTGTTGTTGGATTTCTTTGATATCGCGTACTCCTTGGGCACGGATTCCTACTGCACCAGCTTCTTTAGCGGCTAAAGCCATAAGAGGCATAATACCACCTTTTTCTGTATATAGTGGTTCACCAGGAAGAGCTTGGCAAGAGACGATGATACCACCTTTAATTTGCTCTAAAATTTCATTTTTTTTGTTCATAACAAACTCCAATCTTAACACATTAATCCTTAATTGTTAGTGTATAGTATTTATAATTTATATATATTTTTACATATTCAAAAACCTTACCGTCTGCAAAATATGTGAATCTATCAAATTCGAAGCAAGGTTCATTGTCTTTAGCTACATATTTAGCAACTCCTTTTGGTATGTCTAGCGTAACTTTCATAGTTTTTTTAGATTTTTCTTTGTGTATATCTATACGATATTTTTTTCTAATCATAGTTGCTAATTCTTTAAAGTTGTCTAAATCATCTGTATTTATATCTGGTAAGTATTTTAACGGTATGTAGTTAGTTTGATGTGCCCATACTACATTTCCAATATATTTTACACGAACTACTTTTAGTAGTTTTTGATTTTTTATTTTTAACTTGTCACAAAGTTCCTTATCTTGAATTATTTCTGCAGAAATAACTTTTGAGTGTTCATAAACTGATTCTTTAAAGTATTTATGAAAGTTATTATTTTCTGTGACATAAACTTTTTTATTAACTAATGTTTTATTAACGAAGCTACCTTTTCCCTGAACTCTGAAAATATATCCAGTAGTTTCTAGTTCGTTTAAGACGCGAACAGCAGTAGTACTGCTAACGTTATAAATTTCTTTTATTTCACGTTCTGTATAAAGTTGTTCTCCCTCTTTAAACATTCCCGATTGTATCTTTAAGATGATATCATCAATAATCTTTTCGTATTTTTTCAAAAATGGCACCTCCGTCTCAATGCTATAAAGTAAAATATAATTTGATTATAAATTTAATGTGTTAACTTTATTTTTATATTATCACTTAAAGTTTTGTTTGTAAAGTTAAAACTGAAGAATTTAAATAAAAAGCAAAAAAAGAATCGCAAAAGCGATTCTTTTAGTTTTATATTATTTTTTAACGAATGGACTAATTGCTCCGTATAGTGCAGCATCATTACCTAATTCAGCTGCTAGGAACTTAGTCTTGTTAATTTTAATTGGATGAAGTTCACGAACTTTTTCTTCTAATTTATTTAATAAATAATCTCCTTGAGCAGATACAGCTCCACCAATAATTATGTATTTAGGGTCTAAGATACATAATAGGTTAACTATACCGCGAGCAACTTCATATAACCATTCATCAAGTACTTTAAGTGCAGTAGAGTCATCGCGTCTACAAAGGTCAAAAAATTCAATAACACTTAAACCTTCGTACATTTCATTTTTAATTTTACGGTCTAGAGCTATAGTAGATGCACGTTGTTCATATGTAGTGTCAGTATCTACATCATAAACAGATTGTCCGATTTCTCCTACACCGAAGTTTGAACCGAATGGCAAGCTAGTTAAGTAATAAGCTCCTCCAATACCAGTTCCTAAAGCCATGCAGAATACTTCATCAAGACCTTTTGCTCCACCTAACCATTGCTCCCCAAGTAACGCACAGTTAACGTCGTTATCAGCGTAAACATCGATACCTAGACGATCCCCGAAATCTTTTTTAAAGTTTGTCCCTAAATAGTTTTTAATAGTTGGAGCAGAACGGATAACTTCCATATTTACATTATCGATTACTCCGGCTGCAGAAATTCCTGCGGCAGTAAAATTATAGCTTTCGCGAATTTTGCTTGCAATTCTAAACATTTCATCTGTGATTTTTGTTGTTACATTGTCTGGTGTTTTACAAGTTTCATAGTGAATAATTTTATAGTTATCATCAATAACTGCAAATTTGATACTAGTACCACCGATATCTATTCCTAAAAACATATACATACCTACCTTATTATTTTATTAAATTCATAAGCTTGATTAAATAATCAACTTATGAAGATGTTATCAAGGTTATGTTATCATAAAAGTGTATATTTGAAAATAGTTTGTAAGAAATTTCTTATAAGATATTTTCAATAAGGTTCTATAACATTATTATTAATGTGATAAGTTATATGTTATAATGATTTGGTGAGAATATAGTAGAGTAATAAAATATTGCATAGGAGAATGATATGGATAAAATAGTTTTTTTAGAATCTGTATTTTGTGAAAGAATATGGGGAGGGAGAAACTTAGAAAGTTTCAACTTTAATATTCCTAAAGGGAATATAGGGGAAGCATGGGTTATTGCGGCTCATGATAATGGTAGTTCAAAAATAATGAATGGAGAACTAGCGGGCTTAACATTAAAAGAAGCTTACGCTAAAAATCCACAATTATTTACAGAGAAAGAATATGATAAATTCCCTTTATTAATTAAAATATTAGATGCAAGTGATAATTTATCAGTACAAGTGCACCCGGAAGATGATTACGCACGCGTAAATGAAAATGGTGAGCTAGGTAAGACAGAATGTTGGTACGTTCTAGACGCTAAAGAAGATTCAAAACTTATATATGGGCATACCGCTAAAACAAAAAAAGAGTTTGATGCGGCTATTGATAATGAAGAGTGGGATAAGCTTTTTGTAGAAGAAGATGTACAAAAAGGTGATTTCTTCTATATTCCAGCTGGAACATTACACGCTATTGGTGAAGGTATATTAATATATGAAGTACAACAAAATTCTGATACAACATATAGAGTATACGACTATGATCGAATAGACAAAGATGGTAATAAGCGTGAACTGCATATTGAAAAAACTAAAGATGTAACAAAAGTTCCGTTTGAAAAATCGGCTACAAGTAAAAAAGTAGAAAATAAAGAGGGAGCTATTATTACACATTTAGCTGACGAAAGATATTTCGGAGTTTATAAAATAGATGTTTTAGGAAAAGTAACATTAGAGAAAAATAAAACAGGAAACTTATTTACTGTGCTAGAAGGTAGTGGGATAGTAAGAGTAGATGGAAATAGCTTTGATGTTAAAAAAGGAGATAGTTTTATTTTAACAACAGCTTGTGATACTTTTGAACTAGAAGGGACAATGTTCTTAATAGGAAGCTACGATAAATAATTACACAATAAATAAAAAAATTAAGAAATTCAAAAACAAGAATTAACTATAGTTTTTGAGTTTCTTTTTTTGTTTCTAAACACATAATGTATTAAATAAAATTCTGTTATCTATACAAGTTTATTAAAAATTTTTTAATTATTCCCTTGGATTAACTGCGAATAAATCCTTATATATCAACGTTCTTACGCAATAAAATATTTTACAAAATTTAAGCGTTTTCTATTGACAAAATAAAGAAAACGTTTTACAATGAGAGTGTATTAAAATTTAATGTGTTAAATTATTTTAAATAACGGAGGACAAAAAAATGAAAGACTTAAAAGGTATTTATTCAGCATTACTTATTCCTTTTGATGAAAAAGGTGAGGTAAAAGAAGATGGATTACGCCAAGTAATTGAACACAATCTTAATGTATGTGGAGTTGACGGTTTATACGTTAACGGAAGTAGTGGGGAAAACTTCCTGCTAAACACAGCGCAAAAAAAACAAATTTTTAAATTTGTTAAAGAAGTAGTAGGGGATAGAGCAAAACTTATTGCGCAAGTAGGTTCTTTAGATTTAAATGAAGCAGTAGAATTAGCAAAATATGCAACTGAATTAGGATACGATTCATTATCTGCAGTTACACCATTCTACTATCCTTTATCATTTAAAGAAATTAAAGATTATTATGAAACAATTATTAACGCAACAGACAATAGCATGATTCTTTACTACATTCCATTCTTAACAGGGGTTAAAATTAGTTTAGATCAATTTGCTGAATTACTAGATAATGAAAAAGTTATCGGTGTTAAATACACTGCAGCTGACTTCTATCAATTAGAAAGATTCAGAAGAAGATTCCCAGATAAATTAATTTGGTCTGGATTTGATGAAATGTTAGTTCAAGCTGCTATATCTGGAGTAGATGGAGCTATCGGTTCTACATATAACGTTAACGGTAAAACAAGTAAAAAAATCTTTGAACTTGCTAAAGAAGGTAAAGTAGAAGAAGCTTACGAATTACAACACAAAGCAAATGATGTAATTGAAAAAGTATTAGAACTTGGTTTATACCAAACATTAAAAGAAATCTTAAAAGTAAAAGGTATAGATGCAGGATATTGTAAAAAACCTATGAAAGTTTTTGATCCTGAAAAATTACCAGAAGTAGAAAAATTAGTTAAAGATTATAATCTTTAATACAAATAAGAAAAAAAGGAAAACTGAAGGAAAAATAGTCAATTTGACTAAAAGCCACATTATATTAAATTAAAAAGGACATAGGAGGGGAGTACCATGGATAAAATAGGATTTGGTACACTTAACAGTATAGTATTAGTAGTTTACTTAATAGCTATGCTAGCAATTGGGGTGTATTTCACTAAAAAAGCAGGTGAAAGCACGGACGAATTCTTTAAAGCCGGAGGAAATATTCCATCTTGGGCAGTAGGATTCTCGATTTATGCAACAACATTATCAGCAATTACATTTATGGCAACACCAGAAAAAGCATTTAACGGTGACTGGACATATGCAGCAGGGAACTTTTCAATTATCGCGATTATTCCGATATTAATTCACTACTATGTTCCATTCTTTAGAAAATTAAATGTAACGACAGCATATGAATATTTAGAAGAACGTTTTAATCCTAGTGTACGTGTAGTAGGAAGTGTATTATTCTCACTATTCCATATTGGACGTGTAGCTATCGTTATCTATCTACCAACAGTTGCGATTACATCAGTATCAACACTTAATCCATTCTTAGTGTGTGCGGTAATCGGGTTACTTTGTGTAGTTTACTCATTCTTAGGAGGAGTAGAAGGGGTTATCTGGACAGACGTTATCCAAGGTATTATTTTACTTGGAGGAGCTGTTTTAGTAATCATCTTAGGAGCTTACCACGTAGGCGGATTCGGACACATCACTCATGACGCTTTAGCTAATGGTAAAATTATAACTGCTGAGAAATTTAATTGGTCATTAACTGCATCTACTATTCCAATCATCTTTATTGGATCAGTATTTAACAGTTTACAACAATATACAGCTTCTCAAGACGTAGTTCAACGTTATAGTACTACTGAATCAGTTAAAGAAACTAATAAATCACTTTGGACTAACGGATTATTAGCATTCATCTCTATTCCAATTTTCTATGGAATGGGAACAGTTCTTTACAGCTTCTACAAAGGTAGCCACGCTGTAACTAAATTACCAGACTTCATGAACGCTGAAGTAGTAGGTAAAGCAGCTAACACAACAGCTTTAGTACCTTACTTCATCTTAACAGCATTACCAGCTGGTATCGCTGGATTAGTTATCGCAGCTATTTTAGCAGCTGCTCAATCAACTATCGCATCAAGCTTAAACTCAATTTCTGCTTGTATCACAGTTGATATTAAACAACGTTTCTTCGGACTAAGTAAAGATGCTAAACAAGACGTTCTATTAGCTCGTGTTATCATTATTGTAGCAGGGGTACTTGGAACAATTGCAGCATTATACTTTGTTAACACTAACCAAAAAGAAACTTGGGATTTATTCCTTAAATATATCGGACTTCTAGGAGTGCCTTTAGCTGGTACATTTGCACTTGGTATCTTTACTAAACGTGCAAATGGAGCTGGAGCATTATTAGGATTATTAGTAGCAGGTGTTGTATGTTGGTATATCCAAGACTACACAACTTATGCTAAACAAAGTCCATTTATCTTCTCAGGATTCTCATTCTTAAGTGCATTAGTATTCGGATATATCTGTAGTTTCTTCTTCAGATCTACAAAAAATATCACGGGTCTAACTATCTATACAAAAGATCAAGAATATGTAAAAGAAGCAAAATAAAGTTAAACAATAAAAGAAGAGTAGAGTTACTAATTTGTAACTTGATGTGTACCCAAAATTCTGGACACATATATATTTAGTTTAAACTTATGGATGTTATCCTGTAATTTACAGGAGGCATCCATTTTGTTTTTAATTGAATCCTTTTATTATTGTAATAATCTATATATTCCTCTACTGCTTCATTGAAACTTTCGAATGATAAATAATCTTTTTCACAACCATAATATAGTTCAGTTTTCATCCTCCCAAAGAAAGTCTCCATTATACTATTATCATAACAGTTTCCTTTTCTAGACATTG
>ERZ773037.1930-NODE-1930-length-10527-cov-20.282659_pt1 | contig 10527 bp, 17 predicted proteins | sample MGYA00511466_ERZ773037 | MGnify/ENA primary metagenome ERZ773037 (study PRJEB29015, sample SAMEA2738146) | human oral metagenome | biome: human oral; feature: human-associated habitat; material: saliva | place: China | collected 2202 ...
CCGTTAAACGAACTTAAATGTTGTGGCCTGGCTGTCTCACCCCCAAGATCTCTCAAACCGTTCATTAAAAAAGGATATAAAGATATTGCACAACAATAAGGCATCAATGAAGTTTCATCATTTACATATATTTCGTGTTTTTTAAGTTGATCCAAAAACTTATCAGCTACTTCCTGATCATAAAGTTCTACTAATTTGTTATAAACTAAATGTCTATTAATTTGTATAGTATAATCTTTATATAACTCAGCAGATAAAGTTGCAATATTTCTTGTTGAAACATTAGCGTTTTGGTCGTATTTACTTGCTGTTGCGGCATTTTCTGCTTGTATGTAGTCTTTAATAAAACCAACTTTGTCTTCAATATGTCTCTTGTCTAAACGAATCATGTTAATCCTTTGCTATTAAATTTTTGGTGATTGTAATTTATTTATGATAAAAATGTTGTTGTTTTGCACAATAAAAGAATGATAATTTGTTTTAGCACTGATATATAATGTTTTTAAATTTTGTAAAATTTTAAAGAATTTGATCATATTAAAACTTCCGGATTTTCTTTTATTATTTGGTCTGTATCATGAGTATCAAAAACACTTAATATACTATCATAATATATGTTAGCAAACACATCATTTATTGTATGTTCTTCTAAAACTTCTTGTATATTAGTAGAAGTATATTTTATATTAACTGTGCAGTAATTTTTTCGCAAGCCATGATCAAATGTTATGCCGTAAAATATCTTGTCTGCTGATTTAAATTTTATAATCATATTATTACCTCCGGATAATCTTTTACCTCAACTGCTCGTTTCTTTATAGGTATAGCTAATTTTACGTCTTTAGGATTTACACAATAATCATCATGATTGTAAGGAAATTTTAATAATCCTTCGTTTGCAATTGTTATGTCTTTAAAACTGGTTATATATAGATTTTTATTATTATCGTATTTAGCAATTGCTAAGAAATCATTGTTTGTAAATTCATTAAATCTTATTAAATAATAAATCATAATAAAAACTCTGCTAATAAATGTTTATAATCTTTTAAATCGTAAGATATAAAATCGTGTTCAATTAAAACTCTTTTCTCTTGCATTTCATAAACATTTTCATCATCAAGTTTAGGCATTGTTATTTCATCTATGCGATCTAGATCATACTCTGGGTTAAATCTTTGAGACGCTGTATAATAATAATGTTTGTCTTCTAAATCTACTTTATAAGCTATACAAATATACAACCAACCTGTATTTGTAGATTCTAATAGTAAAAATTTAATAGAATAATAATTTATACACTTGTATTCATTATTGCCTGTTTTAGTATCTGTAATATTATATTCATTTTTGTATATTTTATTATCTATAATATCATAATATTGTGTCACAATAAAAACTCCGTTAATGAAGATTTATAATCTTCTAATTTATAAGATATAAAATCAAGTTCTAATAAAATTTTCGTATTTTTTAATATGTGTAAGTTTCTATTGTTTATTTTAGGTATGAGAGTATTGCTTATTTGTTTAGGATTAAAAGCTGATATTTCCGAATATACATATAAATCATTTTTATCTTTGTATGCTATTGCTATTGATACTATTTTTAAATTAAGAAATGTATGCTCAACTAATAAAAACTTCATTACAGGTGCAATTAAACATTTACCGTCGACATCTTTAAGGTACTGGTAATTTTCAACTTCATCTTTTAACGTATTGTATTTTTGTATCATATAAAGAACTCCGTAAACCTACAATCTTCTTTTATTTTAAAAGGTTTAAAATATTCTTCTGGTTTTAATTTAATTTTGCACATTATTTGATTGTCGTCTAGCATATTCGCTATGCTTTCAGACCCTATAAAGAAAGACAAACCATGTTCTATTGCTATTGGGTTGTGAGATAGTGACAAATAATCTTTATAATACAAGCAACCACATACATCACGACAAACTGCAGCTCTCGTATCATTAAGTGGCTTACCTAAAGGTACTTGATATCCTCTTACATGAACTATATTAGTAGGTTTAAAAATAACCACATAATAATCATGATTATCATTTTTATTTTTTATTGTTTTAGACATAAAATTCTTTAAACTAAACATTATATAGCCTTTAATACTTTATCAAAACAATTCATCCAAACTGTATTGTTGTCTTGTGTTGTGAGATTTTGTATTGTGATATTTACTTGTTGAATTTGGTTTTTAAGTTGTTCTAAAGTTTCATTTGTAAATGAATGCACGGGCATTTTTAAAAGATATTCATAATCATCTTCTTTAGAAATATCCGTAGATTCTAAATCATTTTTAATATCTTGTTTAGAGCGTTTATAAATTTTTAGTTTTTGCTCTATTATTAAAGAAATAAATTTATATTTTGAATTTAATATATTAAGTTTTTTGTTTTGATTTTCTAAATCAAATACTCTTTGTCGTTCTTGAAATTTAATTCTTACAATCTTATAGTATTCAAGTATTTGTTCTATGCTGTCAAATGTTTTTACTTTATTAGCTATATCAATAGCATTTAAATTTTCAGTCTCTTTAGTTCTAAGTTTAAGTAGGTCTAAAAGATCCTGGTTTGTATCCGAAAATAGCTTAACTTCAAAATTAAATGTCTGTTTTTTAGTATCTGAATTATCAGTATAATCTTTTATCTTTTTTTGTTCTACTAAATCATCTAATATTTTAAGATATTTAGCATAATCATATTGTATAGGTATCTCTGTTATAATAACTTTATTTTTATCTCTTGTTATAACACCTTCAATAATCCACTGATTCTGTTCAGGACCAGGATAAATTTTACCTTTAAATCCTTTAAAATAAGGGGTTAAATCATATTTCTTACCTTCATAGTACTTGTATATTTCTTTGATGTTTCTAGGTAGTATGTGTTGTTTAAAGCCGGAAGCTAAACCAGACATAGAACCATTTATAAGTAGTAAAGGCACAGAAGGTACAAAAAATCTAGGTTCTATTTTATCACCTTCAAAATGTTGTTCTAACAACACATCTTGTATATCAAAAATATCATTTATATACTTTTGGTTTTCTACATAGATGTATCTCGGTGCAGAAGGTTCTGGCACCATTCTTGATCCAAAGTTACCATTACCTTTCAGTAGAGGTAAGTTATTTGAACCTGTGTAATCTGCTGCTATATTAGAAATAACATTAGTAGCAGAGCCGTGCAAATACTGTGTGTATTCCTGCATTCTAGAATCAAATTGTGATACTTTAATAGAACTATTAAGTTTATTAAGTGCTGTATATATTATTTTGCGGTGTGAATTTTTAAGACCATCTACACACGAACTAATCATTCTTAGAGTTGAATAGCTTGAGTAATCGGTTAATTCATTCTTAAAAAAATCTGATATTTTTCTGGTATTAGCGTGCATTTTGTTCCTTATTATGATTTAAACTTTTTAGATATGATATTTCAAATATTTTATCTGCGAGTTTTTGATTATTAAGATGTTCTCTATATGATTTTGCTTTATATTCGGCTGATAAATCGAATAATTCACCTAACTGTTCTAACGACAATACTTCAAGGTTTGTTTCTAGTATTTTGTCATTTTGTATTTTTAGAAGTTCTACTAAAATGTTTTTCACTTTGTTTATCCTTTACTTTATTAAACTTAAAGTAAACTGAATTTATTTTAGTATTTAAAATATTTTTAAGTTTACTTTAAGCTTTATTAAATTATTGATTATTCGTTTTCTTTAAATATGATTTTAATATATTAAAACTTAAAATTTACTAAAATTAGATTTTAGCAATATTAAAGTTATTTTTTAAAATATATTCTTTTCTGGTATCAGATTTCTTGTCTGACATAAAATCATCTATTATTTCATCTGAGTCAAAATCGAAACTAACTATCATTTTTTCTAGTGTATCATGTTTTATAACATAATCTAAATCATCAGCAGACCAAGTACCTAAACCTTTATAATAAGTACTAATTTCTCCTGGTTGTTGTTCAAGCTCTTCGTTAATATCATAAGTCCATCTAACAGGCTTATTATTCTTTTTAGTCATTTTAATAGGGGTATCAAGTCTGCATAATTTATGTTTATGCTCTGGTAAGTATTTTTCGAAGAATGCAGCTATAAGAGAAGCTATGTGTGCTCCATCCAAGTCTTTATCGGTACCTATTATAATTTTTTCAAAATCTTCTGTTTTAATTATATTATAAAGTTCTGATACTTCTTGGTTTGCTGCAAATTTTTGATGTGATACTTCCCAAGTATTAAGTATCTTTCCTTTTAAACAGTAATAATCGTAGTCTTTATTACCAAGAACTTTAGAAATACCACCAAAAGCTGAAAATCCTTCGCATAATACTAAATATTTTCTAGAACCTGTACCCCTAAAATACTTATCAGATTTTATCTTTTTAGTTTTTTCAACTGATTTTAATGCTTTACGGTTCTCATATTCTTCTTTTATTTTATAGACTTCAATAATAGGATCTACAAAGTTAGGATTTTTAAGAAGTTTATCTACAAATTTATAATCTATCTGTGCAAATTCATTAAATTCTTTTTGTGAGTTTGTTAATTTTTCCTTAGTCTGTGAGTTAAACTTAGGGTTAGGAAAATTCTTTATAAATGCTATAAGAGTTAATTTATTTTTAATATCGCCAGGTTTTAAATTTTTATATTTACGAGACAACTTATCTCTTATAATATTAATAACTTGGTTAATTATTACATCAACATGTATACCGCCATCTTTCATTTTTAAGCCGTTTACATATGTAAATGATTTAAAATCATCTGTATCATTAGGTATTAAGCCTATCTTAACATTTTCTTCATCATATACTACATTATTTTCATTGAATAAACTTACAAAATCATTAAATTTTTTAACTTTTATTAATTTTTTATTAAATTTAAATTTGATATCTGTAAATGTATTTGCTAGACAAAGTATTCGCTGATGTATAGTATTAATATGATCTTCTGTTATTTCTTGTAAATTAAATTTTTCTAAATCAGGTATAAATGTAACAGTTGTGCCTCTTGTATTCGATTTTTTTACTTGTTCTTTATAATTAGAAGCATTATCACTAAATGTTACTTTGTAATATTGGGATCCATCTGAAGTTTCACCTATAAATTGTTTAGAATATACAGCTGTTAAAAAACTACCTACACCGTTCATACCTATTTGTGTATGATTTTCATCGTCATTAAAATTAGAACCTGCTTTAGCTCTACCCCAACAAAGATAAGGCTGATAACCTTCTGGGTGTTTTACTACTGGTATACCTCTGCCGTTGTCTTGTACTGTTACTTGTTTCGAATCTATATCAATAGAAATTTCATTTGCATATTCAAACTTAGTCTTAATTGCTTCATCAACTGAATTATCTATTATTTCGTTTATAATTTTAAGTAGCCCTGGTACTACATTTACAGTATGATAGCTAATTTTTTCATCTATTAAGTTAAAATCAGTCTGTTCTTCTGATGATATAGAACCGACATACATTGAAGGTCGTTGCAATATATGTTCTCTATCATCTAGTATTTTAAAATCGTTTTTACTCACTCTTAATTCCTTATTTAAATATTAAAATTGATTCATTATCTTTAAAGTTGCTTGTAATAGTATTGAAATATATAGGCATGTTACGTGAATCCATACCTTGCATTCTATCTACAGCTTTTTTACCTGCAAATATAAGTATTTTCTTTATTTCGTGGTATTCTTGTGGATAATATACTTCTAAATTATCTTTATAATATGTTCTACCTTTAAGTCTTTCTTGAAAAAATTCGACGTCTTGCTCAGTTATTCTATTATCAGATATGTATACTTTTAAGCTGTTTTGTTTAAGAAACTTAAAAAATAGATTTTTTGTTTCTATAAAAGGCAACTCAAAATAAGCAATCTCGCCATTAATTGTCTTTTTAACACTGTGATCAATCAACGCTGTTAAGTTTTGATCTATGAATTTTTTAAATATATCAAAACTAAACTCTAATCTAGAAGCTGTAAGTTGTTTTCTCGCTTCTTTTATTAATTCTTCTGGGGTTGCTTTTACGCTCATTTTATCTCCTTCTTTTTATAAGAAGTATTTTATAATATTAAAACTTAATGTTAAATAAATTCATCTGCATATTTGTATTTTACATCTACTAAATTTTGTTTTATTTTATCAATATCATTATTTAATTTATTTAAATCATCTGTTAACACCAAAGCAGCTGCTTTCAAACTACATATAGTATCATTTATTAGTTCATCATTAAAAGATTCTTTATCCCCTTTATAAAAAACTTTTTTATTTGCAAATGTAAAATCATTTATCTCAAATAAATCTTTATCGTAAATAGCGGAATCTGTTAATTGTATTTTAGATTTATTACTTAATAATTTTATATAATTATTGTATTTTCTTATTTTTACAGATTGCTCAGCAGCTTCTGTCTTGAGTTTTTTAAGCTGTATGTAACCTATTTGTGATAATATATTACCCATTTTAACTAAGCAACCCTGGTAAGAAGCTTCTGCTAAAATATAATCTTTCATTCTGGGGTCTGTTATTTCTATTAAATCCAAATTCTTTATATAATAATATTTAGTATCTCGTATTATTATATAAGTATCTTTATATTTGTAAAGTTGTGACAGCGCCATTTTATTTCCCTCTCCTCTAAAGTAATTTCTTAAGTTCTACTACAGCTTTAAAACCAGACATTATATTAAAATCTATATTATAATTATTCTGTTTAGCAGAATTAAAATCTTTATAAGGATTATCCTTATCATATATTAAAACTTTATAATCTTTAGCATATTCTAGCATCTTTTTTATTCCTGTAGAATCATTATCTAGGCAAAATATAGGATTTTTTAATTCTGCTAATCGTTCTTTAGGTAAATCTAAACTACAAAGTGCAATTATATTTTGTTTACCTGAGCTGATTGCATCAAATATTCCTTCAAATATATAAACTGGTTCATCTTTATTAATATTAAACCAGTTCCAGATCTTGTAACCTTCGTTTAAGTTAAATGTTATAAATGTTTTTTCTTTTATTGATCTAGAATAAAAACCATATATTTTATTATTATAATAGAAAGGTATAACTATTTTATCTATTATATTATATTTTTTATCATTTATGTTTAGTATTTTAGAACCGTGATACCATTTGCCATATTTAGATTCATCATACTGTATTTTTCTAGATTTTAAATAGTCTAAGCAATCCTGGTTAATAGGATCTAGATATTGTTCTAACTCTATTGTATTAAAATCGGTTATAGTCGTTTGCTCTTGTTCAGTCTTAGTATGTAAATCTGGTTGTTCTAACAACTTCTTATTAAACATTTCTCTTTTATAATTATGCAAGTGTTCTGGGAAATACAACTTAATAAAATTATACATATTGTTATTAACTGGGCAACCGCCGTTAAAACACTTAACCAATGTTACGCCAGCTTTTTCATATAAATGCAATCTTTTTGTGTTTTTGTTGGTCTTGGAATCACCACAAACAGGGCACCTAGCATTTATATCAAGTGGTGACTCTTTGCCTATGTCTGGGCAACATAGTTTAAAATATCTTACATCAATAGGATCTAACATTTCTCTCCTTTCACTACTCTCTAAATTAACTTTTCTGGAAAAAATATAGAAGCAGCATATACATACATATCTTTAAAATAATCTAATTCTTTTTGTAATTTCTCTTTTTCTATCGGATTATTGCAACCAGATATATTTACGTTTAGTAAATGTATTTTATGTTTCAATAAGTGTTCATTAATAAAACCCGAATGAACACTAAATAAAAATTGATCTACATCTAAATCGGTGTCCTGCAGCCCCTTTTGAGTCCATACATAGACTTTATTTGGCTCTAACCTGTACAATATACCATCACTATAATAAAGCTTTACTTTCATATTGCACACTCTGGATAATTCTTAGATATAAAATCAAGAATTTTGTTGTATTCATCAATTTTATATAAAGCTTCCCTTTTTCTAATTTTTTGTTCTTTATGACTTAGATCATACCAAATAACATTATATTTGTCTGCTACATATTTAGTATTTGCTATAGATTGTTGTAAAAAATATACAAAATCTAAATTTACTTTGGTAACCCAGTTTTTAGGCGTATAAATTATATCGTTGTTTTTTATAGTGTAATCTACTGCAAGTATTGTGTCGCTATAACCATTTGGTGCAACATTCATACTATGCATAGCCTCTATCACTCCTCCTTCAATATCTAAACTAAGTCCCATCCCGCCCATTTAAATCCTTTCTATCGCTGTTCTTTCTGCACTGTATACAGTAAATCCTAATTTTTTTAGATAAGCTGTATATAATGTATTGTTCTGATTATAAGGTAAACAAAATGAATTTATTCTTAAATTATGCTCGTCGAACTTGGAAATCATGGATTCTGTATCTTTTTTAAATTCTGGATAAGACTTTAAAGAATTCTTAAACTTAATATGTTTATCCGAATGTCCGCCTATTTCATATAGTTTAGATAACTCTAATATTTCATTCCAGGACATATAATTCTCAAAATTACCTTTAAATGCTTTTTCATGAGCTAAACCGCAATACAATATTTCGCTACTAGGTTTAATATTTTTTGGTCTCACTATAGAAGTAGATATAAAGAAAATCATTTTTTTATTAAATTTAGCAAAATGTTTATGATTTAAATATTGTGTATACAAGCCGTCATCAAATGTTATAATATCAAACCCAGACAAATCTTTTTGTAGAACTTCTGGCGTAATTTCGTGTATCATAACAACTTTTGACATTCTAATTACCATAAACTTTCATATATTTCATCTCAAACGGCTCACAAAATTCTAATTTATTTTTGATACCATAATGATTATTATTACTTATAATTGTAGATAGATGATCTGGGTTTATAATATCTTTGTAGTAATCTAACATTTTTAACTTGTGGTTATAATCTAGTTTAATAAAATAATTGTAGTCTAAATCATATTCGGTATAAAAATGACACAACATTCTTATATTAGAACGATTAGATCTTGTAATCACATCTACTGCATTTGATATAATTTTATGATCGCTATGCAAGTCTTTAGAACTATGTGTAAACACACAATCAAAATCAAATCTTAATTTATTTTTAATAGAATCTATAATCACATCTTGATTCAAATTTTTAAGTTCAAAATACTCGTAATCCATTCTAATATATTTTATACCTAAATCTTGTTCGATTTTATAAGATTGTTCTCTGCGGTTATTGTGTCCACAAACTACTAAAACTACAGGATTTAGTTGTAAAATAGAACTACAACCTATCACTTCATCATCATAATGCGCACATATTATAAGTGGTTTCATTGTATTCCTTTATTAATAACCTGAATTCATACTTTGTATTATTTCATCAACTGTATCAAAATACCTGTAAAACGTTTTAATTTTATCTATGTTAGGTGTTCGCTCTTTTATATCAAACATTTCATCGTTATATACTTTATTAAAATCTACATGTTCTATCTTTATTTTATTAAATAAACCAAAAGATTTTTTAACTTTTTCTGCTAATTCGTTTATTGTTATTTTATTATCTGAACCTATATTAAACGTGCCTTCTATTTCGTTCATAATCAAATAAGTAACGATTTCGGTAAAATCATATACATGGCAAAAACTTCTAACCTGTTCACCTGAACCATAAACGGTTATAATTTTTTCTTTTTTAGCTTGGTTTATAAATCTAGGCAACACCATACCAGAATCAGCAGCCTGGCCTCTACCTGTTATGTTAAAAGGTCTAAGTATTATGTAAGGGATACCAGTATTTTTAATCATAAACTCGGTATTGATTTTCTCTGATGCATATGAACTTCGATTCAAAGAAGTAAGTTGTAGAGGATCAGTCTCTTTTAAATCTAAACCACTACCGTATACCTCGCTTGAGCTCGCAAATACTATTTTCTTATTATATAAGCGGCATAAATTAATTATGTTTTGGTTTATAAGATGAGAATTCCAGAACGGTTCTGAGCCTTTTGAAATTGTGTTAACACCTACAGATGCTGCAAAATGTACTACTACATCACATTCTTTGAATTTTTTAAGTAGTATATCATTAAGGGGTTTTGTGAGATCATAACCGTAGATGTAATCTGATGTTTTATATGTAAGATCTTTGTCTACAGCTGTTACAATGTTGTGTTTAGTGCTAGACAGGTTTTTTAAGTTCCAATATAAATTTGATCCTAAAAATCCGGATGCACCAGTAAGAAAAATTTTCATTTTGTTCCTTTCATTTTTGGGTTATTATATTATAGTATAGCTTAAATTAATATAAATGTTTTATTGCTGAGTTTTTAAGTTTAAATTAAGTGGGTTAATAATTGAAGATCGAAAATTTTATGATTAATCTTTATATTAAATTAGATTCAAAATAAAAATTTTTTAACTAGATCTCTTATTATAAATTAGAATCAAAAAATAAAAATTTA
>ERZ773037.1932-NODE-1932-length-10524-cov-10.349126_pt1 | contig 10524 bp, 10 predicted proteins | sample MGYA00511466_ERZ773037 | MGnify/ENA primary metagenome ERZ773037 (study PRJEB29015, sample SAMEA2738146) | human oral metagenome | biome: human oral; feature: human-associated habitat; material: saliva | place: China | collected 2202 ...
CCCGGCCTCGTCGAAGACCTGGCGCGCGCTGGCGCGGTCGTCTTCCTGGAACCGAGTGCGGTTGATGCGGTGGGGATCGTGTCGGCCGCGGTCTCGCGCACGGGCGTGACACTCGTGGCCCCCTGCGATGATGCCAGCGCCGCCCTGGTAGGTACTGTGGCCTCGCTCTTGCCCTCAGTGGTACCGGGTGTGCCCGCGATCCTGCGGGCGGATAGCCGCGACGATCTGGGAGTGCTGGCCGTGGCTCGCGCCTGTGCGCCGTTGTTCGTGCCCCAGCCGGGTGGGGTGGAGTCAGCACCGACCCTCGCTCGGATCCTGCGCGACAGTGCGCATGAAGCACTGATGATGAGCGCTAGCGCGCCCCTGCCTCGTGACGGGGATCCCGCTGGCATCGCCGAGGCCTTGGCGGAGGTCACGCAAGAGCGACCGTGCGCGTGGCGCCTCTTGATTTCCCGGGAGGACGACGGTCCCTACACGTTGGCGACCGTGCGTCAGCTGCTTGCAACGCGTGTCCCCGGTATCTTGATCGACCTGGAGACATGGGATGGTGGGCAGGCGGGTCCGAGCCTGGTGGGGTGCACCCTATGAGTGCGCTGGATGTCCCACTGTCGCTACGACTGCCCAAGAAAATCGCAAAGGCCCTTCACAACGCTGACATCGTCACGGTCGGCGACCTGCTCATGGTCGCGCCGCGTCGCTACTACCACTGGGGCAGGCTCACCCCCCTGTCCTCCCTGCGTGAGGGCGAGGACGTGACGATCCTCGCCGAAGTCGCCGGAGCGCACCTGGTCGCCAACAGAAGCGGCTCAGGAGTACGCCTGGAGGTGAGCCTCACCGACGGCGTCCAGTATCTGTCGGCGACATTTTTCGCGAAGAGTCAATTCAAGCTAGCCCCCATCGAGTGCCTCCTTGTACCGGGCCAGTCTTTCCTCTTCGCGGGCAAGGTCGGTGCCTACCGCGGCAAGCTCCAGCTCACACACCCGTCTTTTGAGGGCGTTGACGGGGAAGACATTGAGCGCATCGCATCCCGTCCCATCCCGATCTATCCCGTGACCGGCACACTGACCTCATGGGCGATTGCTCGTGCTGTCGGCATGGTGCTCGACCATCTCGACGACTCCGACGTGCCCGACACGGTGCCCGCCGCGATCCGCGAGCGCCAGCGCATCGGCACCTACGCTCAGTGCCTGCGTCGGCTGCATCGTCCGGAGTCGGATGAGGACTACCAGCAGGCACGCCGAGCGCTGGCGTTTACAGAGGCCTTTGTTCTTCAGGTGGGACTGGCCGCCCAGCGTCGGGGTGTGCGCTCGATCCCGGCCCTGGCTTCGCCCGCTGACGTGCCGCTCGTTGACCGTTTTATCCAAGGCCTGCCCTTCACGTTGACGGACACTCAGCGGGGCGCGGTCGACCAGATTGGGGCGGACCTGGCGGGCGAGGTTCCCATGCAACGCCTCCTGCAAGGAGACGTGGGTTCCGGTAAAACAGTCGTCGCGCTCATCGCCTTCTTGCAGGTCGTCGCCGCAGGTCACCAGGGTGCTTTCGTCGCCCCTACCGAGGTCCTCGCCGAGCAGCACACCGCATCCCTGCGGGCTTTGCTCGCGCCCCTCGGCGATGACGCGCCCGACGTGCGCCTGCTCACCGGGTCGACAACCCCCGCTGCGCGCCGAGAAATCGCCCAGGCCATGGCCTCGTCTGCGCCCCTGATCGTCGTGGGCACGCACGCGCTCTTCCAGGAATCCGTGCGCTTTGCGGACCTTGCCCTGGTTGTCGTTGACGAGCAGCACCGTTTCGGTGTCGAGCAGCGCGCCTCCCTGCGAGGAGCACGCGAGGACGGACGCGGCGTTCACGAGCTGGTCATGACGGCCACGCCCATCCCGCGCACGATCGCGATGACCGTTTTCGGGGACCTCGACGACACTCGCATGGGGGGCATGCCTGCTGGGCGCACCCCTGTGGCCACCTACCTCGCGGACGCGGCCAACGCCGCCTGGGTGGAGCGTACCTGGGCGCGCGCCGCCGAAGAAATCGCCCAGGGGCGGCGCGTCTACGTCGTATGCCCGCGCATCGACGCCTCCGATGAGGTCGCCGACGCCGAGGAGGAAGGAGCACGACCACTGGCGTCGGTCGAGCAGGTCGCTGCCTACCTGCGTTCCCACCCCGCGCTTGCGGGCGTTGCCATTCATGAGCTGACGGGGCGCACTCCTTCCGCGCTCAAGGTGCAGATCATGGAGGACTTTTCCGCCGGTCGTGCCCCGCTCCTGGTGGCCACGACCGTCATCGAGGTCGGGGTGGATGTGTCCGAGGCGACCCTCATGGTGATCCTCGATGCCCAGCAATTTGGTTTGGCCCAGCTGCATCAGCTGCGCGGGCGCGTCGGGCGTTCCTCCCTGCCCTCCCTGTGCATTGCGATGCACCGTCACGAGCTAACGGATGCGGGCAGGGCGCGCCTTCAGGCGTTCGCAAGCACGACTGACGGCTTTGAGCTGGCCGAGGCCGACCTGCGCCTGCGCAAGGAAGGCGACGTACTCGGGGCCGGGCAGTCGGGGACTGCGACACACCTTCGATTCTTGTCGGTGCGCCGCGACGAGGCCCTCATCCGAGCCGCGAAGGACGAAGCCGAGGCTCTGCTGGCCGAGGATCCGACGCTGCGCTCTCACCCTGACCTGGCGCGCACCCTGCGTCAGGCGTCCGATGGTCAGCTCGAATGGATGCAACGCTCCTAGGTACAGGCCGGTAGGGTAGAGGCATGACCAGAATCGTCGCAGGTAGTGCCAAAGGCAGGACCCTCGCCGTGCCCAAGTCGGGCACGCGCCCCACGTCCGAACGAGTGCGCGAGGCTCTCTTTTCGCGCCTGGATCACATGAACGTCCTGGCTGGGGCGGTCGTGCTCGACCTCTACGCCGGCACCGGGGCTCTCGGCCTTGAAGCGCTCTCCCGTGGTGCCGCGACTGCGACGCTCGTTGAGAAAGCGTCCGGAGCCGCCCGCGTCGCCACGTCCAACGTGCGTTCGACCGGTCTGAGTGCCCGCGTCGTGACCGCCGATGCTCGTGCCTACCTGGCTGCGCGCAGCGGCCAGGTCCTGAGCGGCGAGGTCGACCTGGTGTTCATCGATCCGCCCTACGATATCGCTGAGGCTGACATGACCGCCGTCCTGGAGGGCCTCGCCCCGTGGATTGGGCCCGACGCTCTCGTCGTCGTCGAACGTTCCACGCGCGCGCCCGCCCCCACCTGGCCGACCTTCCTAGTCCTGGAGGACACGCGTGCCTGGGGAGAGACGGTTGCCTACTTCGCAGGTCCGCCCCTGCCCGAGGACGAGCGCGAGGACACGGACGAGTCCGCGGATGCCCCGGCCTCGTCAATGAACGACGGGAACGCCCAGTGATCGCTCTGTTCCCCGGTTCCTTCGACCCCTTCACCTTCGGTCACCTCGACGTGGTCGAGCGCGCCGCCGCGGTCGCTGATCGCCTCATTATTGGAGTGGGCATCAACCCCGCCAAACGCGGACTCATCGCGCCCGAGGACCGCGTCGGCCTAGTCCGGGAAGCGACCGCGTACCTGTCGGGCGTGGAGGTCACCCTCCTCGCAGGTGCCACCATGGACGAGGCCGCCCGCCTGGGAGCTACCCTCATCGTCAAGGGTGTACGCGGCGCGCAGGACGCGGACTTTGAAGCGCCGCAGGCCGCCCTCAACCTCGAAGTCGGAGACATTGACACATGGTGGATTCCCACGCGGCCCGGACTCGGGCATGTGTCCTCGAGCGCCGTGCGTGAACTTCTCAGCCTCGAAAAAGATATCTCCCGGTATGTTCCACCAGCGATTGCGCGCTATTTGACGGACAATAGACAGTGAAGTGTGCCCGGTGGAATGTAGGAGGGATTCATGGCTGACGTACACGCAGACAAGAACCAGGACGAGTGGAACGAGGAGACCGTCTACGGTCCCTCCACCGTGATCGCCGCCCTCGACCAGATCGAAGACCTCGTCGAGTCCTCCCGCGCGCTTCCCCTGTCCGCTTCTATCTTGATCAACAAGGCCGAAATCCTCGACCTGTTGGATCAGGCGCGCGAAGCCCTGCCCGAGGACCTTGTTGCCGCTGACGCCGTCGTCGCCGACGCGGACGCCGTCCTGGGACGTGCCGATTCCGCCGCGGAGACGCGCATCGCCGAGGCCAACTCGCGTGCCTCCTCCACCCTCGACCAGGCCAACGAGCGTGCCGCCCAGATCCGCTCTGATGCCGAAGAAGAGGCTGAGCGCACGCGCGCACGTGCCGACGCCGAGGCTACCGCCCTGATCTCCCAGGCGCGCGCTGACGCCGAAGCCACCATTGCCGACGCGAACGCGCAGGCCGAGCGCATCGTCTCCACCGAGAACATCGTGCGCATGGCCGAAGACCGCGCCCGCGAAATCGTCTCCGAAGCCAAGCGTTCGGCGACCCAGCTGCGCGAGGGTGCCGACGACTACGTCGCCACCTCCCTTGACGAACTCGCGCGCCTTATTTCCGACGTGTCACGCCGCACCGAGGCCGGTCGCCGAGCGATCGCTGAACGCCGCGGCGTCGACGTCACCGATGTGGACCTGAGTGATGAATGACAAGACCTTGACCCTATCCCTGGCGCGCCTACCGCGCGCGCTGGGATCCACGCTCCACGAAGACATCGTGTGGAGCGCCCCAGACGACCTGGGCACCCCCTCCATGGCGGTTGCCCCCGGCACGCCCCTGGACGTGTCCGTTGACCTGACCAGCGTCGAGGACGGCGTCCTTGTTCAGATCGCGACGTCCACGGACCTGGTGGGGGAGTGCGTGCGCTGCCTCGACGAGGTACGCGATCACCACGACGTGTCCAGTGCGGAGGTCTACTTCGAACCCGATGCTCCCGCCTTGACGTCCTCCGACGAGGAGGACGAGGAAGCCGACGACCTTTTTGTGATCGGTGAACGCGACACGATCAACATCGAAACGCAGCTGCGCGATGCCATCATTACCCTCGTCGACCCGCTTCCCCTGTGCAGCTCCGACTGCGCAGGCCTGTGCGACGTGTGCGGAGACAAGTGGGCTGACCTGCCCGCCGATCACGAACACTTTGTCGTCGATCCGCGTCTGGCCTCCCTGGCGTCCCTGCTGGACGAGCACACCGAGCCGGGGCGATCCTGATGGCCCGCTCAAAGCACCTTCCCGTCCCGCCGCGCACCGACACTGATGCGCTCGTGGAGGCGTGGGGCACGCGCATTGATGCTCCCTTGTTGCAGCTCGCGCTCGTGCACCGCTCCTACGCGAACGAGGCCGGCGGAATCGCGAACAATGAACGCCTGGAGTTCTTGGGTGACTCGGTGCTCTCGATCATCATTGCGCAGAAGCTCTACGAGCAGTATCCGGACGTGGCCGAGTCGGACCTGTCGCGCATGCGCGCCGCTACCGTCTCCCAGCAACCCCTCGCGGCGGCCGCCCGCCGCATCGGCTTGGGTGACTTCGTGTTCCTGGGCAAGGGCGAATCCATGCATGGGGGACGCGAGAAGGACTCGATCCTGTCTGACACCTTCGAGGCGCTCATCGGCGCGACCTACCTGACCAGCGGCCTCGAAGAGGCACGGCGCGTCGTCCTCGAACGCCTGCGTTTTCTGCTGGTGGACGCTCCCTCGCGCGGCCATCACCAGGACTGGAAGACCCTTCTCGTGGAGTACTCACAGTCTGAGGGTCTGGGTGAAGTCACTTATGCGGTGGAGGGCGAGGGCCCCGATCATCAGCGTGTGTTTACCGCCCATGCCTTCGTCGCCGAGCGCTCCGATGCGGTGGGATCGGGGCAGGCCTCGTCGAAGAAGCACGCGGAGAATGCGGCCGCGCAGGACGCGATGAATCGGCTGTCCCCGGAAGAAGAATAGGTACCCGAGGGCGTCCGCCCTCCTAACAGTTAGTATGAACTCGTGAGTGAAAATACTTCCGCGCGTACGCGCGTTATGATCGTCGACGATCACGAGATCGTCCGGCGTGGTATTGCCGAAATCGTTGATCGCGACGAATCTTTGGAAGTCGTCGCCGAGGCCGGTTCGGTCGCAGACGCGGTGCGTCGTGCCGACCTAGTGCGCCCCGACGTCATCCTCGTTGACCTGCAGTTACCCGACGGCACCGGCATCGACATTATGAACAGTCTGCGTGCCTCCCACCCGCAGATCCTCCCCGTCGTCCTAACCTCCTTTGACGACGACGAGGCCTTGGCTGAGTCCCTGGAGGCAGGTGCCCGCGCGTACATCCTCAAGACCGTGCGCGGCGCTGAGATCACCGACGTCATCAAGGCGGTCGCGGACGGCCGCGTCCTGCTCGACGAGCGCACACTGACACGCCGCCGCGTCGATCATGAGGACCCGACCGCCGACCTGACGCCGTCAGAACGCAAGGTCCTGGACCTTATCGGCGATGGCCTGTCCAACCGCGAAATCGGAGAGAAGCTCGGCGTCGCGGAAAAGACCGTGAAGAATCACATCACCTCTCTTCTGTCGAAGATGGGTCTGCAGCGACGCACGCAGGTGGCCGCGTGGGTGGCTGGGCAGAGAGCAGCCGCGTGGCGTAACTGAACCCAGGCCTCGTCCCCTGCGGGGATGAGCGCGACGGGAAGCGGGTCGGATCAACCGGCCCGCTTCGCTGTATCCGGTGCCGACAGTCAAGAATCATACGAGCGTATCGTTTTCGCTCTCATCATGGATTCCGCTGATTTTGGGGAAGTTTCAATTAAAATGATTTGTGGATAAGTTACATGAGCTAACGTTCGCCTCATCCTCATCGGCGAGGACGGACGATGTAGTCCACCACCCCTTTGAAAGGACACACCGTGAACCTCAAGCGAACGCTTGCCGGTTGTGTGGCCGCCGCGACACAGACGCCCCTCATCGCCGCAGGCCCCGCCTCGACGTCCACGACCGAGGGAGAGGTCGCGACCTTCATGGTCGTCGCCTCCGGTCGCACGCTCGCCACCATCTAGTGGTACCGCATGCCCAAGGACGGGACCGAGGCCACGATGATCGAGGGGGTCACCGATGCCTCGTCCTCGCTGGAAACGACGCTGGCCGCTGACGGTGCCCAGTTCTACGCGGCGGCGACGAACGCTCTACTCCAAGGGCGCGATCCAACGCAGCTGCGTGCCCACCCCGCTCTCGCCGGGGCCCGCGTCGAAGCTGCCGCGGTGGCGCCGGGCGCGCTCAGTCATGTTCGCCATGCCCGAGTTGCGTGTGCGATTCGGGTCGATGCCGCGGCCGTCGTCGGTAATGAGGATGCGCACGCGGCCGCACTTGCCTTGCCCGGACACATCGACGTTGACGGTCGCGGCCGTCGCGTGGGCATGACGAGCAATGTTGGACAGGCCTTCGCGCACGATGGCGACAACATCGTCGGACAGGTCGGGATCGACGCGGCCATTGAACTCATCGATGACGATCAGCTCGTTATCCAGGTCAGAGTTGATAGCCTCGCCGTCGAGCGTAATGAGCAGCGAGGGTGCAAAACCCAGGGCTGAGCGCGTCAGGGAGGACTCGCGGCGAATACGTTCGACCAGACCGACGGCTTTGTCCCGCTCGCGCAGGTTGTGCACGATTGTGCGGATCTGGCGCACGGCCTCGTCGATGGAGGCCAGGGAGTCGTCGATCAGGGCCTCGATGGCGGCGGGGTCGGCTTGCCCCTGCGAGACTTTCTGCTTGGCGGCGTCCAAGGCCATGCCGGTCGCGAAGAGCTGCTGGATCGCGAAATCGTGCAGGTCACGCCCGATTCGGTCGCGTTCGTCGAGCAGTGCGGCGACGTCCTGGGCATGGCGCGCGGACGCCAGCTCGAGAGCCAGCGTCGCTTGGGAGGCCAGCGATTCAGCGAGGGAAAGCTCGGATGCATCGAACTCGGGGGCACCGATCTGTCGCAGGAGGATAAGCACGCCTGAGGAAACGCCGCGCGAGCGCAGGGGAGCGTAGAGCGCGGAGCCAAAAGCTGCGAGCTGGGGGACTCGCATGGTCTGGGCACGCGACATTGAGTCCACGATCATGCCGGTCCCCTCGTGCAGGACGCTCATTGCGCGACCCTCGGGTGGGAAGGTCAGACCCAGCAGCGTGGAAGCGTTTTTGCCGTCGGTAATTTCGGCGGCCCACGTGTCACCCACGGACTGCAAGACGATGATCGCCGTGTCGGCGTGGGAGACCTCGCGCACGGTTTTGGCGATGAGCTCAAGGGCTTCCTCCTCGTCGGCCCCCTCGAGCATCGTTGTCGTGAGGGACTGCGAGGCACTGATCCATCGGGCGGTGCGCTTCGAATCCGCGTACAGGTGCGCGTTTTCGACCGCGATGCCGGCGGCGGGTGCCAAAGCTTCGACGACGGCCGCGTCCTCGTGCGTATAGCCGCCGGGCTTACCCGTGAGGTAGAGGCGCCCATAGACCTGTTCGTGCACCAGAACCGACACGCCCAGGAACGGCGGAGCATCCGCGGGCAGCTTCAGATCGGGCGCGTCCTCAGGGGAGTTGACGAGGAGTGGGCTAGCCACAGGGATGGCCGTCGTCAGTGCGTCGGGAACCGCGGGTACCGGGCGGAAATCGTGGTGCTCGAGCTGCATGGTTGTTGCGCCCCAGGTGTCGAGCACGGCGAGCGTCGCGTGCGGCGAGGATGTCAGCGCGCAGGCCTGGTTGACGAAGTTCTGCAAGCCTGCCTTGAGGTCCAGCGAGCTGGTCAGGTCCAGCGCGGCTTTGAGCAGGGTAAAATCGGTGTGATCGGGGCTCATTATTCCTCCTGATCGAGGGCCCATCGGTAGGTGGGGAGGGCACGAAGGATGTCGGTGTGGGTACCGTGGGCGGCAACGTGTGCGCACGCTCCGGGGTGTTTCGCCGCGAGTACGAGGACGTGGTCGGCTTGGTCGAGGGCGCTGAGTCGGTGTGTGACAACCAGCGTAGCGCGCTGTCGTGAGGGGGCTAGGAGTGTGTCCATGAGCTTGTCGGCGGTGGCCGCATCGAGGTGCTCAGAAGCCTCGTCAATGGCCATGATGGGGGCGGGAGCGGCCATCGCTCGGGCCATGAGAAGGCGGCGTCGCTCGCCACCGGAGACGGTGGTGCCACCCGAGCCGACGAGGGTGTCGATGCCCTCGGGTAGGGAGGCGATCCATTCCTTTAAGCCAGCGCGAGCGAGGAGCTCGGTGGCCTCATCCCGGGTCAGGGAGGCGCGCGCGACGCGCAGGTTCTCATAAATGGTGGTGGCGAAAATATGAGCGTCCTCGGCCGTCATCGTGATATGGGCGGCAACCTGGTCGTGGTCCGCTCCCCAGGCGGGGACGCCGTTGATGAGCGCCTGGCCCGACTTGGGAGGGATGACGCCGGTGAGGGTTGCCAGCAGCGTGGTCTTGCCGATGCCGGAGGCTCCAACGACGGCCAATGAGGATCCGGGACGCAGAGTCAGAGAGATCCCGGCGGCCAGGGTGGGACCGCCCGGCCAGCCAATCGCCAGGTCGCGCGCCTCGATGACGGATTCGCCCTGCGGAATGTCGTGGGTGTCGGCTGCTTCCTCCTCGCTGAGGAGCCCGCAGATTCGCTCGGCTGCCTGCGCGCTACGCACCAGCTGCGCGGCGGCGGGGGCCAGCTCAGCCACGCCCTCGAAGGAAGACAGAGGGACGAGGACGATGACGGCCAGGAGCACCTGGGCCATGACACCCGAGGTGGTCTGCGGGATACCGATGAGAAGCGCGCCGATGACGGCTGTGCCCATAGCACACACGTCGAGGGCGCGGGCCAGGGCCGACAGCTTCGCCGAGCGAGCGATCGCACTTGCCAAGCCTTCCTCGGCCTCGTCGAGACAGACGCGCGCATGGGGGAGGGTACCCGCGAGGGACAGCTCGGTGGCTCCCTCAAGCACCGCGAGGGTTGTCGCCGCGATGTCGGTGCGTGCGCTCGATCCCTGTGTTTCCGCCAGACGCACCGAGCGTGCGATGAGCGAGGGCGCGATGATGCCGGAGACGATGAGCGTGAGCGCAAGGATGAGCCCGGCCGCGGGTGAAATGACGGAGACGACGCCGACCGTGCCCACGCCGACGACGAGCGTGACGAGGGAGGGCAGCAGGGTTTTTACGACGACATTGCCGACCTCGTCGACGTCAGAGCCAGCTCTGGTCATGAGGTCGCCGTGGCGCAGGCTCGTCAAGGAAGCGGCGGGTTCCACGCAGAGAAGGTCGTAGAGGTTACTGCGCAGAGCATCCATCCCTTCCAATGCAACCTTGTGCGAGGCCAGGCGCGACAGATAGCGTGCGAGCGCGCGCGAGACGCCGAAGAGGCGCACGGACGTGGCCGCGACGGTCAGGTAGAGGACGGGTGGCTGCTGGGAGGCGCGCGCGATGAGCCACGCGGCGGTGCCACCCAGTGCGATGGCCGAGCCGAGGGCGGTGACACCCAGCAGCAGGGACAGCGCGAAGCCGGAGCGCGACACGTTCAGCATCGAGATACACCGGCGCAGCGCGGTGGATTCGGAGCGGGTCAGGAAGAGCCTCATGCTAGTGCCTCCTCGTCGGTGGACGTCACGTC
>ERZ773037.1934-NODE-1934-length-10522-cov-30.804624_pt1 | contig 10522 bp, 8 predicted proteins | sample MGYA00511466_ERZ773037 | MGnify/ENA primary metagenome ERZ773037 (study PRJEB29015, sample SAMEA2738146) | human oral metagenome | biome: human oral; feature: human-associated habitat; material: saliva | place: China | collected 2202 ...
GTGGCGGGTGGGTGAGGCCGTGGCGGTAGGGTTCGGGGAGGACTCGGCGGTGCTCTGGGAGCTGCCGAAGCATCCGGTCAGGGCGAGGAGCAGGGCGGCGGCGCATCCGGTGGCGCGCACGGTGCGGCGACCCCAGCCTGCGGGGGCTACCTGGGTGTGGTGAAACGACATTGTTCTCTCCTGGGCTGTACCTTTTGCACCCTTTGCAGAAGGTACCTTAAGCATACGCGTTTGCCGTGAACACCGCCTGAATACGGGCCTGCGCGCAAGCCATCCGGGCTGCGCAGGCCCGTGCCCTCCCGTGTTTATTCCTTCGGCAGGAAGGACTTGAGCAGCTCTCGCTGCTCGGGGCTGAGTCGAGTCAGTCGCCCCGCCACGGAGTCCCAGAAGGCCAGCACGGTGAAGGCGCGCACGCACTCGCGCTGATCCGCCGGGGAGAGAATCGAGTAGCCGATACGCACGGACGCGGCGTTCACCTTTTCAACTCGCGCACGCACGGGCACGGGCTCGCCGGTGTAGGGCAGCTGCGCAAGGTAGCGGATGCCGTGCTCGGCGATGAGGGCCTGAACACCCTCGGGTACCAGGTCGAAGAGCGGGATGGGCGGGTTGGGTGCCACGGTCGGTTTCTGTCCCGAGGAAGGCGGCGGGCCGAAGAGGGCCACGCGGGCCTCCTCCATGATCGAGAACATGGCAACGTTGTTGACGTGTCCGTAGGCGTCCATGTCGCCCCAGCGGGCGGGGACATACACGGTCAGCTCATCGGCCGCGGTCGTGGCGGCGGAGACGCCGGCCACAGAAGTGGTTTTCTGGGGGTTTTCGTGGCTTCGCATGGCTTTAACTCTACTCCTTTCGGAAATACTCCGGAAAATTCACACATAAACACATATTTACATTAAAATTTATGTTCTTCCGAAATTTAACCACTAAAAATATTTGCTCGAATTAAAACGATGAGGCCCGAAAGCTACGATGCTTTCAGGCCTCATCCAACACACAGACATTTGAACGCATACAAGATCATACGGTTCACTATTTATAATAGACCTCTTTTGAGGGTCTGCGTTATTTTTACGGTTATATTACGGCAACCGCCTTAATCTTCCGTATTTTTCGTTTCTTGACGTTCACGCCGCGGGAGAACCGCGGGGGGGTTAGCGTCCCAGCTTTGCCGCGGTCTCGAGGGCGTGGTCGGCGTCGTGCTGCGCCGCATCGTAGCCCTCCGTCGCCCGCTGCGCCTCCGCAAACGTCTGGTCGTCAATCGTGTGGCTGTGACGGATACGAGCGAAGTACAGAACGCTCAGCACCACGAAGTAGCCCACGCCCACCACGGAGGGAATCGCGGATCCGCGCACCCTAAAGAGCGCCACCCACACCGCGAAAAGCAACACGATACCCACGCCGGCGGTGAAGCGTCCACCCCACAGGCGGAACCCGTGCGCGGCGGGCTCAACGCGCTTGTACACGATGTAGGCGAAAAGAATCAGAACCCACACGGTCAGCGCGCACACCATAATCACGAAAATCATGGAGAGGAACGCCTCCTTGGGGCTGTACAGCGCCAGCAGAATAGCAATCACCATGCCGCTGGTCGACAGCCACACGGCACGCGCAGGCACGCCCGCGCGATTCACGCCGGCCAGCGGTCGAGGAGCCATACCGTCAACCGCCAGGGAGTGCAGCAGACGCGCGCCGGCGTACAGGTTCGCGTTCGCGCTCGACAGGGCCGCAATCAGCACCACAAAGTTCACGAAGTGCGCCACACCGTGCACACCCAGCTGCTCAAAGACCAGCACGAAGGGAGAGGCCTCAACCGCGTCACCCAGACCCGATGCCGAACGCCACGGAATCACGGCCACCACAATCAGCACGGCCAGCACGTAGAAGGTCGCCAGGCGAATCATCATCGCCTTCGCAGAGGAACGCACCGAGCGGGAGGGATCCTTCGCCTCTGCGGCCGAAATGGAAATCATTTCGATACCACCGAAGGAGAACATCACCACGGCCAGCGACAGCCACACCGACTCCGGGCCGTTAGGCATGAAACCGCCGTCATTGAAGAGGTTTGCGGTACCCACCGCGGCGTGGCCGGGCAGGCCAAAGAAAATCAGGCACAGGCCCACCAGCAGGAAGGCCACAATCGAAATGACCTTGATCGAGGAGAGGAAGAACTCCAGCATGCCGAAGGACTTCACGCTTGTCAGGTTCAGCACAATCAGCGCCGCGCCGAATGCCGCGATGCCCACCCACAGCGGCAGCTGCGGCCACCAATAGCTCAGGTAGGTCGCCACCGACACGAGCTCCACGCCGGCAATCAGCACCGTCGCCGTCCAGTAGGCGATGCGCGTCAGGAATCCCGCGAAGGGCCCCAGGTAACGGGTCGCGATCGTGCCGAAACCGCCACGCACCGGGTAGCGAATCGCCATTTCACCGGTCGCCGCGCCGATCACCGAAGCGAGCGCCGAACCGATGGCGTAGGTCAGAATAACCGCGGGGCCGGCCATGGCAATCGCGGTGCCCGACCCCAGGAAAAGGCCGGTGCCGAGAGCCGAACCCATCACGATCATGGTCATCTGCCCGTGGGACAGGGAACGCTTAAGGGTTCGAGGCTCGGCGGTTCCCGCGGCGACGGGGCCGCGGGTGCTGTCATTGTGGGACACGGCTGTGCCTTCCTTCAATACGCCCGAGGGCGTGATGTGTGCTGTGTGCTCGCGCTACAGAAACCGCGAAGTCAAAACCACGGGTCAAAACCGCTGGGTCGCGGGCGCGAATAATTCCATTGTACGGGTGCCGGTTTGCACATCCTGCGGCAGAGGCGGGAGCTACCGGATGCGACGGGGTGCCGCGGCTCTTGCCCGCGGCGCCCCATTTATAACCTCAACCCGAGACTAAGACTCGGTGGCTCGGGTCTGTGGCTCCTCGGCCTCGTGCATTGCATCCAGGTCGGGGCGCTTGAACCCGCCCAGGCGGCGCGAGGCAACCGCGTAGCCGATAGAAATCAGCACGAAGAAGACCACACCCACCATGATGGACTCCTGCACGCCCGAGCCGTCCAGCATGAACAGGGCCACCAGGGTGCCCAGCACGCCCACCAGGGCCAGCCCTGCCGTCAAGCGGCCGCCCAGCACCGTGAAGGAGGAGGCATCCCCCTGATCCTTCTTGTAGGCCTGGTAGGTCAGCAGAATCATGATCCACACGATCAGTATGCACAGGGTCACCAGAGCCATCAGCAGGGCAAAGATGTTACCGATCTTGGCCACGGCCATCACGGTCGCCACGACAACGCCGGTGAAGGAAATCAGCAGGGCAACCATCGGCACGCCGCGGGAGGTCGTGCGGGCCGCAACCGCGGGGGCCATCTTGTCGGCGCCCAGGGCGTGCATCAGACGGGTTGCCGCGTACAGCGAGGCATTCGCGCCCGACAGGGCTGCCACCAGCACCACGAAGTTCATGATGTCGGCCGCGAAGGGAATACCCATCTCTGAGAAGACCATCACGAAGGGGGACTCGGTCAGGTCAGAGCTCTGCGCCGCCGTCTGCCAGGGCACCAGGCACAGAATAATCGCCATGGACACCACGTAGAAGGTGGACAGACGCCAAATCATCGCCTTCACGCTGGAGGCCACCGAGCGGGCGGGGTCCTTCGCCTCCGCGGCGGAGAGCGAAATCATCTCGACACCGCCGAAGGAGAACATGACCACGGCCATCGAAATCCAAATCGACATAGGGCCGTTCGGCAGGAAACCGCCGTCGTTGACGAGGTTCTGCACGCCCGCAGCGCCGTGGTTCGGCAGACCCACGAACACCAGCAGCAGGCCAATCACCATGAACACGATGACCGCGGACACCTTAATCGAGGAGAGCAGGAACTCCAACGCGCCGAAGGACTTCACGCTCACCAGGTTCAGTACCAGGATCAGCACGCCAAAGAACGTCACCGAAGCCCACAGGGGAATCTGCGGGAACCAGAACGCCACGTAATGGCCCACGGCCACCAGCTCGGCACCGGCCAGCGGCACGGTGCAGGCCCAGTAGGCCCAGCGGGTGATGTAGCCGCTAAAGGGGTTCAGGTAGCGGCTCGCAATCGTTCCGAAGCCGCCCTGAACCGGGTGGCGCACGGACATCTCGCCCGCGCAGGCGGCAATAATCGCCGCAATCATCGAACCAATCGCGTAGGAGACAATAGCGCCCGGGCCCGCAATCTTAATCGCGGAGGATGAGCCCAGGAACAGACCCGTACCCAGCGCCAGACCCATCGCAATCATGGTCAGCTGGCCGTGGGAGAGAGAACGATTCAACGAGTCGTTCTTCTCCGACTGCTCGGGGGTGTTCCCCTGCAGTTTAGACATAACGTATCTCTTTCTTAGACATGCTGTGTATTGGATAAAGCTGAAATGGCAATGCCGCCCGGTCGTTAGGCCGGGCGGCTCTGCACATCAGCTGTCAGGAGGTTAGCTTATGCCACGTACTCCAGCTCGTGACGCTTAAACCAGCCGATAACCGGGTAGCTAATGGGCATGAGGATAACCTCAACCAGGCACTTGTAGACGTAGCCGACCAGCACGTAGTTCAGGAAAGCCTCGATGGTCTCGATGCCGAGCACCGGAGCCGCAATCGAGCAGAAAATCAAGGTGTCAACCAGCTCGCCGGCCAGGGTGGAGACAATCATGCGCAGCCACAGGAAACGACCCTTGGTAGCCTTCTTCATGGACACCATGATCCAGGCGTTCAGGGTTTGGCCGCACAGGTAACCGAGCAGAGAGCCGGCGTAAATCTGCCATACGGGGCCCAACACCGCCTCAAAGGACTTCTGGTTCTCGTAGAATCCCGCGGCCGGCAGGTACATGATGACCAGGAAGCACACGGCGGCAAAGGCGGCGGCCACGAAGGAAGCAACGATGGCGCGGCGAGCGCGCTTGAAGCCGTACACCTCGGAGAGCAGGTCACCAATCACATAGGCCAGGGGGAAGAGGAAGAAGCCGCCGTCGGTCACGATGGTGTTACCGATAACGGGCAGATCGAAGGGCAGCGGGCCGAACTCCACGCCCTTGGTTGCGCCAATATTCGAGATAATCAGGATGACGCAGGATGCAGCCAGCAACAGATCAAAGTAGCCGCGACGACCGGCCCACGGCACCTTCACGGTGCTCGTCTGAGCCTTCGACTCGCTAACGGGTTTAGCCATAACTCTCCCCAGGTTCTTTCTCATGCGTTGTGTTTCTAGTGGTGGTTGTGTGGTGGGCTGACCACCGTAAACTTCAAATGCGGCACGTGGACCGCGTTCGGTGGGCTCGTCTGCCACCCGAGCCTCTCTAATAGTACCCATATACCGTATGCTGGGCAGGTTGAGAGCCGCCCACGCTAAAGTTCGGACGCTCGGCCGCAGCCGCCTCATGCGCCTCCACGGCGTTTCGGCGCGCGGCGAGAGGTGGCCGTCCGGCTTCGAGGCTCTGCCTACAATGGAACCATGAAGAGGCTGAGCCACCGCCTGCGTCGTCCGCTGATCCACCGCAACCAGCGGCGGCTCAGCGCGCACATTCCGCGGTTGCATCCGCTCCTCCCCCGCGCGGCGCGCCTGGTTCGGGCGGCCGCCGCGGTATTTGAGCCGCTCGTACTCGCCTCTTCGGAGATTGTGGGTTACCGCCCGTTCTCGCACCGAGGGCGCACCATCTACTACCGCGTGGATAACCTCAACCTGCTCAGCAACCCCGCTACCGGCCGGGCGCCCGGGCTGCTCCTCTACTTCGACGGCGACCATATCTCACGCGCCGGTAGCCGTCTGCTGCGCCGCACCTCCCCGTTGCGTGCCGAGCTGGCGCAGGTGGCGGCTGAGTTCAATATGCTGTCGGTGCCGGTGCTGTCGCCGGGTAGTCTGCGGGAACCGCGCCCTACCGACACCGATTCTTATGCGCCTCCGCTGACCTACAACTGGTGGGTTCGCGCCCGCTCAAACGGCAGGATGGTTCGCGCCCTCATTGAGGAGATTGCCCTGGCGTACGGGGTGGATACGAGCCGCGTCTGGCTTGCGGGCTATTCGGGTGGTGCGGAGTTCCTCAGCTATGAGCTGCTGTCGCACGATATTGACTGGCTTCACGGTGGCGGTGCCACCTTCATTGGTGGAGGCGGCGCTGACGGCATACCTGCGCGGGTGCGTGAGCGGGCGGCGTTGAGCCCGTCTTCGCATGCGCATCTGCTGATGAGCTGGCACGTGGGTGTTTTGGATGGGCGTTCCCCTTCGGCTCGGCGGCGCATGGCGACGAGCGCTGAGGGTAGCTGGTCGGCGCGTATTGCGGCGCAGGAGGGCATCGCGTTCTATGAGGGGCTGGGCGCGCGGACGCTACTGCAGGTGACTCCGGGGCGTGGCCATACGGGGTATCCGATTGCGTCGTTGGTGGGTGCGGATTTGGCGACGGCGACGCGTTTGGGGTTCCTGTAGGGGCTGGTTTTTGTCATAAACGCGAAAATTCGCATGGATTAGGCAAATTTCTTGGTGACACATTCGATATATTCGTCATTTGATGACATTCTGAGGTAAGGTGTCACTATGCCACGTATTTCTGCAGCCACCAACGCCGCCCAGCGCGAGAACACCAAGCGCGCCATCCTGGACTCTTTCGGCGAGATTCTTTACACCCGAGGCCTGCCCGGCCTGACCATGACCGACGTCGCCAAGAACGCGGGCATCGGCCGCACCGCCGTGTACAACTACTTCGCCGACATGGGTGAACTGCTGGTCGCCTACGCCCTGGACGAGACCGAACGCTTCCTCAAGGAGCTACGCGAAGGTCTGGAGGGCATCGAGAACCCCATCGACCAGCTGGCCGTGTACATCCGCCTGCAGATCAACGACCTGGCGCGCCGCCACCTGCCCCCGGGCCCGGCCATGCGCTCCATGCTCTCCCCCGAGTCCTACGCGAAGCTCGGCAAGCACGTGCAGGAGTTGCAGATGGTCCTGGCGAACATTCTTTCGGCAGCCATCGCCGAGAAGTACATTCCGCAGAACGATATCCGTGAGCTGGCGATGCTGGTGCACGGCTCGCTTTCTTCGAGCGCGGGCCGCACCGAGGACGCGCCGGACGAGCAGACTCGAGAGCACCAGATTCTCAACACGATTCGCTTTATTCAGATGGGTCTGGGCGCCCGCTTCGATGCCGAGGGCAACCCGGTACGCCTGGACTCCGAGGAACTCGCGCCCCAGTTGGCCCTCGCACAGGACGAGTCCGCCCGGAAGGATGCCGCATAAGCCCCTTTCTACCGCGGTGGCGTGTTCGACAGAGTTCCGTCGTGCAGATATACGTTGAAACTTTAAAACGCAGGTGCCGAGCCGTTCATAGAATGGCTCGGCACCTGTGTTTTACGGTTCTGCGGGCAACCGTGCGGTCCGGGCTCGGAAAGCCGCCCGGCGTCGCCTAGTTGCGGGCCCCGGGCAACAGCGCCGGGGAGATGGAGTCCAGGTCGAGCACCCGCGCGTACATGACGGCGCGGCGGTGCAGGGCGTTGCGGAGCGCGCGGTGCACACCGTCCTCCAGGTAGAGTTCGCCGCCCCACTTGACCACATGCGGGAAGAGGTCGCCGTAAAAGGTGGAGTCCTCGGCCAGGAGCGTTTCAAGGTTGAGGGTCTTCTGGGTGGTGATGAGGGTGTCGAGACGCACCTGCTGCGGCGCGATACCGCCCCAGTCGGCGTGGGTCATGCCGTGCTGGGGGTAGGGGCGGCTGTCGCCTACTTTTTTGAAAATCATGGTGGTGCTTTCTGCAGGTTTTTCGGACGCCCGGCGGCACGGATCCCGAGGGGCTCTGAGGAAATAGTAGCAAGGGCGCAAAAAATCCCCGGCCTTAGAATCTAAGACCGGGGATCGGTGGCGGAGGATGGGGGATTTGAACCCCCGAGGGCTGTTAACCCAACACGCGTTCCAGGCGTGCGCCATAGGCCGCTAGGCGAATCCTCCAGCTATGTTCCCTGCGCATTGCGTAGGCAACGAATAAGACTTTACTACAGGTTTGCGATGCCACGCAAGCCTTATGAGGGAAAAGTAATAGAAAGCACATTGCTGCTGAGCGTGGCGGGTATCCGACTGCCTACGCGCCCGTTTTTGGGCATGAAAAACCTCTTACGCAACCGCTGAAACCCAGGATTCCGAGCGAGCGAACTGAGGCGCAGGATTCCGAGCGCGCGAGGCAATAAATCCTGCGTCGAAGCCGCCGAGCCCTAACGAGGCGGAATCCTGGGTTGAAGCCGTCGAACGACAGTGAGACGGATATGACGGGTGCATGACTATCGGGTACCTGAATTTGGGTAAAAAAAGACCTCCTACGCACCCGTCATAGCTCGAATACCCTTGCTACCTTCCGGTCCTGGGGGAGTTTTCCAAGATAACGCCACGTAAGAGGCAAGAACCAGTGTACCGGATTTTTGGCGCGTTGGGAACTCGGGGCGAGCGCGCGGTGGTTGCGGGCCGGCGCGTCCTCGTGGTGCCCCGTCGCGCACCCTTGAACAGAACCCGTGCAAACACCGCACCCGAACCTCCGGCGGGGGTTCGCCGGGCGGTGACGGCGGGCCGCTCGAGCGCGGGGGAAAGCGTCTAAAATGGTAGGGACTGTCCTATCCGCATCCCCAAGCTTAAGAGGTTGCCGTGAGCACTGCCCTTTATCGTCGTTACCGCCCCGAGACCTTCGCCGAGGTCATCGGGCAGGAGCAGGTTACCGTGCCCCTCATGACGGCTCTGGAGAAGAACCGCGTCAACCACGCCTACCTTTTCTCCGGACCGCGCGGCTGCGGTAAGACCACCTCGGCCCGTATTCTGGCGCGCTGCCTGAACTGCGCGCAGGGCCCGACCCCCACCCCGTGCGGCGTATGCGATTCGTGCCGTGAGCTTTCGCGTGACGGCGGCGGTTCCCTCGACGTGATTGAGATGGACGCGGCGAGCCATGGCGGTGTGGACCACGCCCGTGACCTTCGCGAGCGCGCGACCCTGGCGCCGGTGCGTGACCGCTACAAGATTTTCATTATTGACGAGGCCCACATGGTCACCCGCGAGGGCTTTAACGCCCTGCTGAAGATTGTGGAGGAGCCACCGGAGCACGTGAAGTTCATCTTCGCGACGACCGAGCCGAATAAGGTGCTGGGCACGATTCGTTCGCGTACCCACCACTACCCGTTCCGCCTGGTGCCGCCGGAGGTTCTTTTGCCATATCTGCAGTCCCTGTGCGATCAGGAGCAGGTGGCGGTGGAGCCGGGCGTGCTGCAGCTGGTGATTCGTGCCGGCGGTGGCTCGGTGCGTGATTCGCTATCGATTCTTGATCAGCTGATGGCTGGTGCGTCCTCCGAGAAGGGTATTGAGTACGACCTTGCGGTGGCCCTGCTGGGCTACACGCACGCCCAGTTGCTGGATGAGGTCGTGGAGGCGCTGGGCGCCAGGGAGGCGTCAACGCTGTTTGGCGCGGTGTCTCGCGTGGTGGCAACCGGTCAGGATCCTCGCCGTTTTGTGGAGGATCTGCTGGAGCGTCTGCGCGATTTGATTGTGGTGAAGGCCGTTCCGCAATCGGCCGCGCAGATTCTGCAGGGCGTTCCGCAGGACCAGTTGGAGCGTCTGGCCGCTCAGGCTCAGGCGCTGACCGAGCGCGAACTGACCCTGGCGGCGGGAACCGTCAACGATGCACTGAACGGTATGACGGGCACCGCTAACCCTCAGCTTCAGTTGGAGTTGCTGTGTGCTCGCCTGCTTCTGCCTGCGGTGGAGGGCTCTGCCGGTGGTGCGGAGGTTGCGGCTTTGGCTTCTCGCTTGCAGGTTTTGGAGCGCCGCGTGGCCGCCGGTGGTTCCGCCCCGGCAAGCGTGCAGACCGGTTCTCAGGCTGGTTCTCAGGCTCCGGCAGGCATGTCTGCCGCTCGTGCGGCGGGCATGGCTGCGGCTGGCCTGACTCCCAAGACCCCGGCTCCTCAGATTCAGGCGCCTAATACGCAGGCTCCTGGCGCCCCGGTTCAGGAGGCGGCTCAGCAGGGCAGCTCTCAGCAGGCTGGGGCGGGCGCTCCCCCACTGGCTGGTGGGCCGCTTAGCTCTGCGCCCCTGGCCCCGGCAGCGCAGGCACCTTCGACTCGGACTCCTGCCGCTCCGGTCGGTGCGCCCCTGGCGGGTACCACCCCGGCGGCGCCTAATGCTCCGGAGGCACCGGGTGCCCCGGCTTCCCCTGCAGCTGATGCCGCTCCGGAGGGTACGCCCTCAGCGCCTTTGAAGCTTAATCCGAATGACCCGCTGGCGGCGGTCCAGGGCAATTGGCGTGCAATCCTTAACCGAATGAGCGTTCCGGGTTCCGCGGAGCAGCTGGCGAAGGTTTACCCCGCCCGCATGGAGGGCACCGTGCTCTACGTACGCGCCGACATCGCAACCCTGCGCGCGGTCAAGGGCTACGTCCCCGAGCTGACCGCCCGCGTGAGCGAGTTCCTGCGCGGCCCCGTGACGATTCACGCCGAGGTCGTCAAGCCCGGCGAGCCCCTCAAGCCGGGCGCCCCTGCACCTCAGCAGGAGGCTCA
>ERZ773037.1935-NODE-1935-length-10513-cov-24.281316_pt1 | contig 10513 bp, 17 predicted proteins | sample MGYA00511466_ERZ773037 | MGnify/ENA primary metagenome ERZ773037 (study PRJEB29015, sample SAMEA2738146) | human oral metagenome | biome: human oral; feature: human-associated habitat; material: saliva | place: China | collected 2202 ...
AGTAGAAGTGGAAATCATCGCGGAAGTATAATATGGATTATATTTCATTATTACAAAAAGAAATGAAACCTGCCTTTGGCTGTACAGAGCCAATTGCGTTGGCTTATGCAGCAGCCAAGGCCGCATCCGTATTGGATGAGTTTCCCAACCACATTCATGCGCGATGCAGTGCCAATATCATTAAAAACGTAAAATCCGTGGTCATTCCGAACTCTGGAGGCCGCAAAGGCTTAGCCGCGGCTACCGTGCTCGGCGCCATCGTAGGTCATCCTGAACGAGAACTAGAGGTGTTAGAATCGGCTACCGATGAAGATCGTAAATGGCTGGGTACCTTATTAGATGCTAACTTTTGTACTGTAGAACTAGCAGAAGGCGTTGATAATCTCTACATTGAAATTACGGCAACCACCGATGAACATACGGCAGTGGTACGCATTGAAAATGCACATACCAATATTACCTATGTGTCCGTAGATGGAAATGTGATTTCTGAAACCATTAACGAAATTAAAGAGGCTGAAAGTAGTACTTGCCCGATGACATTCGATAGTATCTACGAATTTGCAAAAGCTGGTGACATTTCCGGTATCTTACCTAGCATTAAGCAGCAGGTAGAATATAATACGGCCATTTCAAATGAAGGGTTATCCAATGATTATGGTGCTAATATTGGTCGATTGTTATTGCTTGATGATGAAAAACCATCCCTGGAAACCAAGTGTAAGGCTCGCGCCGCAGCTGGTTCCGATGCACGCATGAGTGGGTGCCCGTTGCCTGTAGTTATCTGCTCTGGATCTGGCAATCAAGGCTTGACCGTATCCATGCCTATCATTACAACCGCTGAGGAGCTTGGCAAAACCGCTGAGGAATTGTACCGAGCTCTTGTATTTGCCAATTTGTTAACCCTTTATGTTAAATCTGGTATTGGTAAATTATCCGCATACTGTGGTGTTGTATCAGCTGGCATTGTAAGTGTAGCTGGTATTGCTTTCTTGAAAGGCGATAGCAAAGATATCATCGAAGATACACTTGTAAATGGTCTTGTTAGTCTATCCGGCATCGTATGTGATGGGGCGAAACCATCCTGTGCCGGTAAAATTGCTATTTCCTTAGATGGCGCTTTCATGGGCTATAAACAAGCTCGTCTTAACAAGAGCTATCAAAAAGGCGATGGCCTTGTAGCGCACTCCGTTGATGATACGATTAAAAGTATTGGCGTCGTTGCGCAAGGCATGAAAGAAACCGATGTGGTCATTTTGAATGAAATGTTAAAGCATTAATTGGTTTTATATCGGAAAATATTTTGTTCTATAAACAAGAAAACAGCGTTATGATCAGTTAGGTCATAACGCTGTTTTTGTCATATTATTGTAATTTTTTTGGATCCTTTAATAGCAATGATGCGCCTAATCCCACAATAAGGAATGGGACCAGTGTCATCATGGCCAAAGATAGGGAATAGGTATCTGCTAAATTCCCTACAACCGGTGCGATGATGCCGCCGATTGTTTGGCTTACGCCAAGGGTGATACCCGATGCAAACCCGATGCTCTTGGCTAGATAAGTTTGGCCCAGTACGATAACAGGGCTGTAACTGATGGCCTTTGCAGCTCCAATCATGAGCAAAATCAGATAGGCTAGCGGCATCATAATTGCTACAGAAAACTGAGGGACTTGTGTTAATAGGAACATGGATGGCAACCAAATCAACAGAGACAATCTGATGATTTTAATAGGCCCGTATTTGTCACCCAATAAGCCGCCAATGTAGGTCATAAAGATACCGATGCTAAAGAATACGGTTAATGCAAAACTACCTTGTTCTGGACTCGTGCCGAGTTCATGTGTCCAGAATACAGGAATAAATGCATTGATAACACGGAAATTAACCGATTGGCTTAGAATGATAATGAATAATATGCCAAAATATTTCCAATAATTTTTCAGAGGCTGAGCGGCTACCGTTGGATTTTCGGTGGCTACGGCTTGATCGATAGTCTTAGCATGAGCTACGATACGCGGCATGAGCAGGAATAGAACGGTAGATATAATAATACCGGCTACGGTGAAAGCTGCTAGACCATGTGCACCCACTGTATAGGCGATAGCGCCTGCAAATAGAGGCCCAAAGGCAAAGCCAGAACTACCGCCAATAGCGAAGGTTCCCATGGCCTTACCCTTTTTACCACCGCCGAGGCGGTTCATAATTTTGGCCCCTTCAGGATGGAAAATGGAAGAACCAACACCTGCTAGTGTAGCGCATACAAGGAGGCTTTCATAAGACGAAACAAAACCCATCATCCCCGTACTACATGCGGACAATAGCGTGCCTGCTGCAATGAGGCGTGGCTGATTGAGCTTGTCTGAAATATACCCTAGCAATGGCTGTAGCAATGACGATAATGCCGTGTTCGCTAAGATGAGAAAACCTGCTTGCTCCAAGGACAGTCCATACGTATAGATAAACAGCGGCAATAATGCAGGTAATACACTTTGGCATGAGTCATTAATCATGTGACTCAGCGTGATGAGATAAGGATAATACTTTTGCATAGTAAACCTCGTTGATTGATGATATGGTATATAATATATTTATATTATATACTATATGTATACAAATAAAACCTAGATAACATCTGTATTATGTGTATCTAGGTTTATCTATTATATCTCTATCATTATCATTTTAAATATGGCAGAGAATTAGGGAGTACAACCATTAATACGCTTAAATACTGTGGTTGTTAATGTTCAATTATTCTTATGGGGCAGTTTATGGGGCAAGCCTAGCCATTTCTAGCGTTTAGCTTGTTTATAACGTCTTCATTCATTGCCTGTGTTACATGAGTGTATATGCTTAATGTAGTAGCAGGATCATTATGTCCTACACGTTGCATAATAGCTTTTAGCGGTACGCCTAATTCTGATAAGATACTAATATGTGTATGTCTAAATATATGTGTGGTGATGTGTTTATCGCCTATAGATACACGTTTTAATATTTTATTGATGTATTGCATGTCATAAGGGTTGCCACGCTTAGCGGTGAAAATATAGCCCTGTTCATGATAGCCATTGAACCATAAAGAACGGCGTTTATTTTCTATTGTAATCCGTTCTAAAATGTGTACGGCTCTATTACATAACTTTACATCTCTAACAGAATAAATGTTTTTAGGCGTTCCGCGCTTTATTTCGCTGCTATTATTACAATGATACTGTAATGTACCATTAATATTAATAGTAGCTTTTTCTTTGTCATAGTCGCAATAACGTAAGGCCAATAATTCGCCAATTCTTAGACCTGTAAGACTTATAAATTCTACCAATAGGGATATTCTAGGGCTTATATCGTTTAATTGCCTTAGAACCTCTTTTAACTCCATATTATCAAGAAATTTATTTTGCTTTTTAGCCACATCATCGCGGCTGAAAGGCTTTTTTATTATTTTGATGTCCTCTATGTCTTGAATGTCTTTTACTAGGCCTCTACGTTTAGCATAACGAAAAATAGCCCTAACCGTTGTCATTAATGACTTGCTATAGTGATAGCTACGGTTTTCTACATAATATACATTGTTGGCCAATTCCTCAATCATTATAGGCGTTATTTTGATGATTGGCATATCAGTAGGGATATACTTAAAAATCTTTTTAACGTGGGTATTATGGTTTACGTGGGTGGCTAGTTTTACAGTAGGCCTGGTATGATCTAGCCATAAATGCGCTACTTCATGCAGCGTTATATATTTGTCTTGTTCATAGCTGTCTAATACTTGCGCTATTTTTTCCTGTAGTAGCTTATAGGCTTGTTTTTTGTATGTAGGGCCATTTCCGTTTAAAGAAATACTAACACGCTTTAATTTACCTGTTATAGGGCAATTATAGCGTTCATAATATATGTATTTTGTTCCTGTGTTTGTGGCTCTTTCTTCTATCCACATAATAACCGCCTTTCATAGGCGATAAGTCTTATTTAAATCGTTCTGATAAGCTAATTAAGAAAATAGATAGTTCTTTATTTGTCATCATATGGGGAAGTTGCTTTATAAAAAATTCTCTATCCGCAGTTTTACTATTCTTGTATTGATTTTTTAAGCTCAATGGGTTTATATCGTTTATACTATCCAAAGTCTTTTTTAAATTAGTAATATTATATTCAATTAACTGATCAAGTCCCGTATCTTCATAGAAATAAGATATATCTTTTCCACTCAATTTAGCCAGTTCATTAAGTTTATCAATTCTTGGAGAGGTTTTTCCAGTTTCCCATAGGGATATAGTCGCCTTAGATACTCCTAATTTATTGCCTAGTTCCTCACCAGATAAACCTAACTGTATTCTAACTGATTTTATAAGTTCGCCTTGTTTTTTTTGTACGTCAGTATAGTCCATATAATCACCTCATGTTTAATATATTATAAACTAAACTTTATTTCAAGGCTTAAGTATTGCAATATGAATATTTAGTTTGTTTTAAACTTGACATACAGAAAAATAAAGTTTAGAATAAACTTAACAAAAAGGAGGTGAGAAATTGAAAGAGTTCAATAAATTAGTTGGTTATCGTAATCGATGTGGCCTATCTCAAAAGGTTCTAGGTAGACATATCGGAATAACTGGCGAGTCATATGGGCGCAAAGAGAATGGAAAAGCTCCATTTACACGTGAAGAGATGAAAACAATCCATACTGTCCTTGAGACTGAATTAAATGAACCTATTAGTTTTACAGAGTTATTTAATATCTAATACAATGCTACTCTAAACCTCATATAATCATCTCAAAGCGTTGTATTAAGGTAAAAGAAAAACGCCGCCATAATAGGCAGCGTGGAAAGGTTAACATATGAAGATTGTTGAAAGTGTAACGCCAATAGATCAACGATACATACAATATAAGAATATTGGCAAGGCTTATGATTTAAGCCGCATGCAGGTGTATAGGCTAATTCAACGAATGAAACGTACCGCTAAATACAAAAAATCATTCGTTGATATTGGGCCTAAATGTAAGTTAGTTAAATTAGATGATTTTGACGACTTTTTCAAATCTACACACAACCAATATTTAACTAAAGAGGTATAGTCAAATACCTTTCTATTATTATATCAAACTGATAAGGAAACATAAAGGGGGAATGCCTTTTGAGTGTTAGTAAACCAATATTTTATGACGGTAGAAAGTTTTTACATAATAAAATGGGGGACTATTTAATTAAAAAATATCATTTAAAACGTATTATTAATGAAAATTTGTTAGACGGTGCGCCGCCTGATGATGTAGATATATATTTCTTTAACCCTAAAAATAATAATTATGAACCGTTTAGTAAATTGGAATGTAATAGGCTTATTATTCTTGAAGATAAAGAATTAAGAACCAATGCACGTAAAGAGGTGTGGGAGTACATTAAAAGCATCGTAAACGATAGCGCTATTAGTGATCCATATATTATAGGGTGTGCAAATTGTCTTATCAATATAATGACTGGTGAGGTATTGCAGAAAACGCCTGAAACTATTGTAAGGAATTATATACCTGTTATATATAATCCAGGAGCTTTAAAAAATGATGTGTTAGATAGATTTATGAGTAACCTCTTTGGAAATGACAAGGAAATGCATGAATTTATTTATCGGATCATTGCATATGGGCTATGGCCTGAAAATCATCTACAAAAATTCTTTATTTTATTTGGTGAGGGTGGTAACGGTAAAAGTACATTTCTTAATCTATTAAAGCTATTTTATGGCCGTGAGAATATCAGTATATTAGGCCTGGTTAAATTTGGCGATGATAGATATATAGGCAGTCTTTACGGAAAAATGGTAAACCTGGGTGATGATATAGAGGCAAGTGCTTTATTAGAAAGTGCAGTACTAAAAAAGGTAGTAAGCGGTGAGCCTGTACATGCTAATCCTAAATTTGGCTTTATGTTTGCCTTTGTGGTAACGCAAAAACTACTATTTTCAGCTAATTCAGTACCACGCATTACAGATACATCGCAAGGCATGGCCGATAGACTTATCGTTATACCATTCACGCAGCGTATTAGGGGAACAGCTACGGCAGTACCTAATATAGTGCAAGAAATTGTTAAAAGCGGCGGTTTATCAGTGCTGCTAAATAGAGTATTAAAAGAGGTACCTAATATTATCAATAAAATTAGTATACCTTTATCTGTTCAAGAGGCTACTCAAAAACATATGGTTGAAACAAACCCAGTAGCATTATTTGTTAACGAAATGAATGATCTAGGTTGGCGCGTTGATACAGGGAGTAGTTTTGAGGGGTTAGCTGCTACTAGAAATATATCTGATTTAACTACCGTACAAGTTTATAACCTCTATAAAGAATGGTGTAAGGAAAATGGATATAAGCCGTTGGCAAATAATACGTTTGGCCGTGAATTAGGTAGATTAGGATATGAAAGTATTCAAGTAGGTACTGGTTTATTACGTGGTAAGCGAGCATATCAGAAAAATGAAATTGTAACATGTATGTAACACGTTTTAATATTTTACCTGTTACATCAAATATATAGATAATATCTGTAATTATAGATTGTTGTAACAGGTGTAACAGGTATTTTTATATTAATAGGATAATTTATATATAACTTAAAATATTATATATAGTTTTGCCTATAAACATGTTACACCTGTTACATGTGCATAAATACTAGTATATATGCTGTTACAAACCTGTTACAAACCTGTTACAAAAGGAGCATATATGAAAAATACAAGAAATATTGTAATACAAGAAAACACATTAGAGCGGGTAATTATTTGTATTGATGATACTATCCAGGCTGTTATTACCTTTAATAAATGTTTATTTGATGAGGTTAAAGGCCAACAAATTACTCATGTTGAATGTGAGATCAAACCTTTAGAAGAGGAGTAAAAAATGACTAAAGAAATGCAATATTTAAAATCAAACATTGAATTACAAGAGCTAAGCCTTAGATGTATTGATAGATTTAATAATAAAGAAATTGATATATATGATGTTGTAGCTACTATAACATTAGTAGCCTTTAAGAAAGGTTTAAAAGCAAGTATTTATGATTGGGGAGAGTAGCAATGAATGTATTAGATCGTTATGAAGAAATACCTGGTCTAAAAAATGAATATCTTGATAAGATTAAATCAGTAGTGAATAGACATGTTAATAAAGTAACTTTGTTAGCCTTGACTAAAACAGAATTTAATATCATTCAAGATGAATTCGGTAATATGCTAGATATTACAGTTACTTGTGAGCATATTTTTAATAATAAACAATTGATTGTAACGGCCGTTTTAAGTAGGAAAGAGCTATGAAGATACATTTCTCATGTAGTAATGAGGCGGAATATATCCGCCTCAATCCTATAATTAATTTATTGAGGGCTGATAGAACCCTAAAATATAAAGAAAAAATAGATCATCAAGGCCGAAAACAGATTTATTTTGTATCAAAAAGAAGACCGTGAGCATAGGGAACATATAGCTTAATAGAAATATACCCCCCCCTATTGGTTTTTAGTAAAATATGGTATAATTAAGACAATCAAATACAGGAGTACCGCAATCACATGCGTGATTGAACGCTTTTTATGGCATGGGAATAGATAGGCTTAGGCTTGTTTGTTCTCATGCTTTTTTATTTAAAAGAAATCACGCTTAACCTCTCGATTGTCTTCAATTTGAACTCGCTCTTTTTTGAGCGGGTTGAAATCTATACCAACTTCAAACCCATATTCACACATTCGATGGAACCAATCTTTATATTCTGTTCCGTTACCCATTTCATTATGTTAGACCTCCAATATAACATGAGAAAAATATCGCGAGAAAGTGTATTTGAGGTAATAGCCTTTAGGCTATGGTATATAAGTTTTGGCCGTATAATATGGCGATCCTCCAAATGACTTATATATTATTTACTGCACTAACAGGAAAAATAGGAGTAATTAAAATGACTGAAAAAAACAAAGAAAAACTGTTTACGCAAGCTGAAGTAGATAACATTGTAAAAGAACGCCTAGAACGTGAGCGTAAGCGCTATAATAGCGATAACGACATGGTGGAAACGTTACAAAAAGAACTGGTAACGGTAAGGGCTGAATTACAAGGTTTAAAGGCTGATAATGAGGCCAAAGCTACAGCGTTAAAAGCGGAACAGGTTAATAAAACTATCATTCAAGAATTAGAAAAGGCCAACGGCATTAACCCTACGGAGCTTGCACGATTATTTATTAATAATACAAGTGTAGACGATAAAGGGAGTGTAATTTATACCGATGATAGCGGTAACAGTGTACCTATTGGCGAACACATCAAAGAATGGGCCAGTAAATCAACATGGGCAATTAAAGATAATCAAAAGGCCGGTAGTGGTTTTGGAAGTGGCTTATCATGTAGTTCTCAATCTATGGGAAATGATGAATTACGCAATGCTTTTGGCCTTAAATAGAAAGGTTAAATATGGCTATTGAACTAGCAACTCAATTTTTGCCCTATGTAGATGAGCAATTTAAGGCAGAGTCAAAACGGCAAGTAATAACAAACAATGACTTTGAATTTACAGGCGCGCATAGCGTCAAAGTATACAAAGTTACAACAAGCGCTATGAATGATTATGATCGTGCGGGTACAGGCGCAAACCATAGCCGATACGGTCAAATTCAAGGCTTAGACGCTACAACAGAAGAATTTACATTGAAAAAAGACCGGTCTTTTACATTCGCTCTTGATAAATTAGATGTAGATGAAACAAAAGCAGCATTACAAGCAGCCGCAGCGCTTGCCCGTCAACTTAGAGAAGTAGTAATTCCTGAAGTTGATACTTATGTATATGGTAAGGTTGTAGCAGGTGCAGGTACTACTGAAACAGGCGCATTAACAGATAAAAATGTATATGACGCTATTTTAAAAGCTACTGAAGTACTTGATACTGCTGAAGTACCAGAAACAAACCGTGTTTTATTGGTAACTCCTGATACATATACAATCATGAAAAAGAACGCCTCTATTGTCATGGCTACAGATGTAGGCCAGGATATGCGGAAATTGGGCGTTATTGGTATGTTAGACGGTGCAACAATTATCAAAGTACCTAAAATTAGACTGCCTGAGGATGTTAATTTTGTTTTAGTTCACCCGTCCGCAACGGTTGCTCCAGTAAAACTTGAAGATTATAAAATCCATCAGGATCCACCTGGTATTAGTGGTAATCTAGTAGAGGGGCGTATCGCATATGACGCCTTTGTCTTAGAAAATAAAACTAAAGGTATCTACGTACACAAAGCAAAATAATACCATAAGAGGGCGAAGTCATTCGCCCTCTTTCTTTATATAAAGAAAGGCATAATATGAAAGATAATAAGCGGTTATCGTTTCGATTTTCTACACCGCAGCAAGTAAGAAAGTCATTAAGTCGTGTAAATAATATGGTGGCCAATGGCGAAATGGATAGTAAGAGAGCCAATACTATTATTGTAGGGGCCAATGCTATATTAGGAGCTATTAGATTAGACGAGCAACAAAAGCAAATAGAGAAATTAGAGGAGTTAGTAAATGAATTTACTGAATAAATTAACTAAAAAAGTAAATCAAAAGGCCACTCTCAAGAGTAAAGCGTTAAAGGAGATAGAGCGATCTAAATTCTTAGCCACTATACCAACGGGATTATTAAAGCGCTGTATATCAAACTGTAAAGTAGAACAAGATAGAGCGTGTAATGAGGTTATAGCACTGCATAAGAAGTACTGTGAAGAAAATAACATCAAAGATAATTTCATGTGAGGGCGGCATATGGCGAATTGTGTTTGTGTAGATGCAGATATAAAGAAACAAATCATAAGTAGATTAAAAGAATACGCTTTAATTAGTGAGCGCCGCAGAATGTTATTAGATGAGTTAAATGGTATGAATCTTTACAATCCTAATACTTCTAGAATAAAAGCTACTCCTGGCGGTAAGAATAAAAAGACAGATATATCTGATTTACTAGTTAGGAGAGAGAAAAAAAGAGAGGCTTATACCCTGATTAATATCATTTATTCTGCATGCTGTATATGTATATATGATCTACCAATTAATGATAGCGCAATAAAGAGCCTAATTCGTTATATAAATGGCGAAATCCAAGGCAGGGCTTCATTGCTTAATAGAGTAGCTACGGAAATAGCAGCGGCATGTAATGATATTGATGTATATTTACCTGGTATGATAAAAAAACACGATAAAATAAAACACCCTACTAATATAGTAAGGTGTAAGAGATGATTATATGAGTTATAAAAGTTATGGGGCAAAAAATGGGGCAAACTACCCTATATAATAGAGAATGATTGATACATAAAATTTACTCGATAATATAAGAAAACCTAGATAGCATCTATGTTTTGCGTATCTAGGTTTATCTATTATATCTCTATCATTATCATTTAAAAGAATGGCAGAGGAGGAGGGATTTGAACCCCCGCGCCGGTTGCCCGACCTACCGCATTTCGAGTGCGG